>Ga0196958_10000055_pt1 | contig 52676 bp, 49 predicted proteins | sample S1v_10metaG_FD_148654 | JGI IMG/M metagenome (GOLD analysis project Ga0196958, IMG submission 148654) | Soil microbial communities from Anza Borrego desert, Southern California, United States - S1+v_10 | ecosystem: Environmental > Terrestrial > Soil > Desert | place: USA: California | collected... | reverse complement strand
CACCGGTGCTGGTGGCCGCGCCGCTCGCGCTCGCGCCGTCGGTCGCCCCCGACTACCGGGCGGGCGGCTGGTCGGCGGCGTGGGGCGTGGTCGTGTCGTTCCACGTCGACTGGATCGCGCTGTCGGTGGCGATCTGCCTGGTGTTCCTGACCACGGGCCCGAGCCTGCTGCCGCGCGGGCTCGCCGTCGCCGGCGGGTTCTGCACGGGCGCGGTGCTGACCGGATTCCTGCACGGCTTCCTGCTGTTCCTGGCCATCCCGGTGGACTGGGCGTTCCCGTTCGCCGGGCTGACGGCGGTGGGCGCGGTGGGCGCCCTGGGCCTGTGGCTGTACCTGCTGCACATCGTCCTGCTGCTGGCCTACCGGGTGCTGCTGAGCGCGCACGCGGTCCGCCGCGGGCGGTGACGGGCGCCGGCTGCTTCTGTCCGAAGTGGACGGTCCAGGTGGGTCGGGGAGGCGTCGGCCCCGGCCGCTCAGCCCGGCCGCTCAGCCCGGCAGGTCGCTCACGCCCGGCTGACCAGGTCGGCGGGATCGGTGTTGGCGCCGCAGAGCACGACGACCACGCGCTCGTCGGGCCGGGGCCGGTAGGCGCCGGTGAGCAGCGCGGCCAGCGCGGTGGCCGCCCCGTGCTCGACGACGACGCGCCGGTCGTCCCACAGGGCCTGGCGGGCGGCGGCGATCGAGGCGTCGTCGACCAGGACCGAGGTCGCCCGGACGCGCTGGGCGACCTCCAGCGCCGTGGCGGAGGCGCGGCGGGCGCCGAGGGAGTCGGCGGCGATCGAGCTGACGGGGACGTCGACCGGTCGGCCGTGCTCCAGCGCGGCGTTCAACGCGCGGCTGTGCTCGGGCTCGACGGCCACCACCCGCAGCCCGTGGTGCGCGGCGACCGCGCCGATCCCGGCGAACAGGCCGCCGCCCCCCACGGCCGTCACGATCGTCGTCACCGCCGGGGACGTTGAGCGGCGCCGGAGCGACTCCACGATCTCCTCGGCCAGGGTGCCCGCGCCCGCGGCGATGAGGGGGTTGTCGTAGGCGTGCGCGGCGATGGCGCCGGTGGCCTCGGCGAACTCGTGGGAAGCCTCCAGGGCCTGCGCGTACTCGGTGCCGACCTGGCGCACCTGCGCGCCGTAGGTCAGCAGCTTGGCGACCTTGACCGGTGGCGCCGTCTCGGGCACGAACACCGTCGCGGCGATGCCGTGCCGCCGCGCCGCCCAGGCGCAGGCCAGCCCCGCGTTGCCCCCGGAGGCGATGACGACCCCCGCGTCCGGCATGGCGCCGCCCTTCAGGTGCGCCGCGGTGAAGTTGACCGCGCCGCGGGCCTTGAACGAGCCGGTGTGCTGCATGTACTCCGCTGCCAGCCAGACCTCCGCCGGGCCGAGGGCGTCGGCGTCCGCGGGCAGCAGCGAGACGGGGCGGACCACGCCCTCGACGCGCGCGGCGGCGGCGAGGACGTCGTCGTAGGACAGTGCTTCCACAGCGACCTTTCCGTGGTCACGACCAGGCGATCAACCCGTCGGAGACGGTCAACCCCAGGAAGAACGCGAACGCCACACGACGTCCCTCGCAGGGGTTCACCGCGTGCAGGTGGACGGGGTTGAACAATAACGCGTCCCCGACCCGGGGCCGCAGCGACAGCCGCTGGCACCCCTCCACCGCGGAGGGCCGGTAGCCGTAGGCGTCCCGGTGCGCCTCGTCCTCGGGCTGCTGCCGCCGCCGCCAGATGAGGGTCTCCCCGCCGCGGGTGGGCGCCGCCACCCACAGGTTGAACGCCAGTTGCGCCACCACGGCCTGGTCGAAGCCGTCCGGCAGCTCCCGCACCACCTCGTCGCAGTGGATCAGCGTCCCCTCGTTGATCTCGCGCACGGTCGCCCCGAACACCGCCCGCCCGCCCACCGTCGCCGGGGTCACCGCGCCGCCCTGGGCCGCGCCCAGCCCGCCCAGCGCCACCGCGACCGGGTCGGGCCGCGGGTGCGCCCGCGCCCACGCCAGCCGGGCCGCCTCCGCCGCGGGCCAGTACCCCTCCCCGTCCAGACCGCCGTTCCCGTCGCGGAAGTCGTTGAGCGCGGGACCGAACCGGATGACCCTCGTCGGCACCCGCCGCGGGTCGTAAGTGGTGACCGGGAGCCCGTCCAGCGCCCCCAGCGCCGCGGCGCACGACGCGGGGTCCAGGAACCCCGGCACCCGCACGGCCGCGGCGGTCCCCGCGGCGAGCGCGGCCAAGTGCCGGTCGGTGAAGCTCTCGGCTTCCACCACCACGAACAGGGGGTCGCGCGTCGCCTGCGCCATCACTGCCTCCCAGCACGGTTCGACCTGCCCGCCGGGTGCCACCGCGCGCTCCCCGCCACGCCACCGCTTGGAACACGTCACCACAACGGACGCGCCCACCGGGTGGCCCTGCCCCGGCGTGGCGCACCGCGACCGGGGAGCGGCACCGGGGTCACGTCACGGGGCGCCCCATCCACCAGTTGCCCGGCGCCTCCGGGTCGGTGCTGGACCAGAACTCCACGCACGCGCGGACGAACTCCTCGGCGGTGAGCAGCCCGTCCCCGTCGACGTCGAGGTGGTCGAACCCGTGGTTGATCTTCGCTTTGAGCAGGTCGTTGACCGGCATGAACCCTACGGGGGAGATCGTTCGGCGCGAAAAGCACAGGATGGTGCGGCCGGGAGTGGCCGGACAACGCCTGAACAGGTGCCGAAAAGCCTCGACCGAGTGATGTCCGGCAGTCGTCACCGCGACGGCGCCGGTAGGTCTTCGGGCACGGCGTGGCCGTGGCGCACCGGACCGCGGGCAAGCCCTCGGCCAGTCCGGGTGCTGCGCCATCGGGGCGCTGCCGGCTGCGGACTGGGTGCTTCTTGGTGGTGGGTGCTCTGGTGGTGACGGTGCTGGGCCACACGGTTCTGCCCCTGTGGTCGTGGCAGCACTACGCCGTTCTTGCGCTGTTCCTCGTGGTTGGCAGAACAGTTTTGCGGTTGATCTGCAAGAACGGCGTGCGGGAAATGGTGGACGGCTCTCACAACCCCGTGCCGGCGCGTTCGGTGAAACCTGCTCGGCTGTTCCGTCGAGGTACGGGAGAGGTGCAAGGCGATGGAAACCCGTGGTTGCGCCCGATGCCCGTCGTGATAGGTCGGTCGGAAGTATTTACTTTGCGAATCGCGCCGTGTGGCGGAGGCTCACACCGGAAATGCCTTCGTGCCGTCCCGCTCCGCCGTCACGTCCTCCCGGTCCTTGGCCTCCCGCAGGCGGACCGGGTCGGCGTCCCAGCTCAGCGATGATCTTCCGGGCCTGATCGGGGAGGTCGGGAAGTGAGTGCGGCTCGTTATCCGGGTGTTCGCCCGAAAGTTGCAGGTGGCCTTGCGGCGCAGTGGATCGCGCACCTCGCTGGGGCTCGTCAAGCTGACACAACCGGACGATTGCTCCGGGAACCGCCGGTCACTATCGTTCGATTTGCGACGATGTGCCCGGGAGGTCGTCTCCCTGGGGAGGTCGACATATCCCAGGTCTTTTCCTGTCCATTGGGAGGCGCAGTGACTTCGGATGCAAGCGATGTCGAGACCGAGACGGTGTCCGTCGCGGCCGGCACGATGGTGCTCACCTCGGCGCAGCCGAACTCCGGCGCCGGAGGCGCCGCCATCACCTACAACGGTTACAACCTGGGCCAGGTCCAGGGGGCGGCTTTTAAGGATTCCGCCAACAACACGAACGTCGTGCCGGCCGCCGCTCTGGGCGGTGGGGCGTCGGCGACCTCCGTGGTCCCGTCGGGGATGACCGCGGGCATCGGGTCGACCTGGCTGCTGGGCAGCAACGGCCAGAGCAACTCCGTGCCGTTCACCTTCGGCTGACCGCGTGCGGCCCTCGTGCGAGGGGCCCGCACCGCGGCTGTAGCGCGGTCCGCGAGCCGGTGGCCGGGCCGGTCCTCTCACGCGCGTGAGAGGACCGGCCCGGTCGGCGCTCCACCGCGGTGCCGCCCACGCCGACGGCCGTTGTCCGCCCGGAGCAGGGCTTCCTCGTCCGGAAGATGTGATAAGGCTCCCGACCTGCCCGGGGCGGTGGGTGTGATTGAGTGTCGCGCATGTCGTCGCCACCACCGCATCCGCAGGGTCCGGGCGGATCGGGGCCGGGTAGTGGACCTCAGCCCTGGCCCGCGTACCCCACCGGGCCGGTGCACAGTGGACCGACGTGGCCCCCGCCCCCGCTTCCGCCCCCGCCGCGCAGGAGCGGGGTGGTGTGGGTGGTCCTGGCGCTGGTCGTGGTGCTGGTGGCCGGTGGCGTCGCGGCCTGGCTGACCCTGGGCGGTGACGACAGCGGGTCTCCGGGTGACGTCCGGGACGGCGGAGCGGCCGACGACGTCGGGTGTTCGGGCGACTACTGCATCGGCGGGTACCGGTACGTCAACGCCTGCGGCCTGCTCGACCCGTCGAGCACGGCCGCCCGGATCGGACCGATCGGCAACGACGGCCTGCACGTGCAGGAATCCTTCAGCGACCCCCTGCCGACCGCGGACCCGGCCTCGCCGCCGACGTGGCCCTTCTCGGTGCGGTCGCGCTGCGACGTCAGGACCGTCGACTACGAGAAGGCGGCGTTCCGCACGGTGACGTTGGAGCTGGAGCAGTACTCCAAGGACGGGGTGGTGGAGGAGGGAACCGCCCAGCGGGGCCGGTCGCTGCCGGGCGTCGACAACGTCGTCGTGCAGGACGAGGACGGCGCCGCGAAGGTCTTCGGCCGGGTCCGCAACACGCGCTTCAGGCTGGACCTGGTCTGGAGCAACAGGAAACCGCCCATCCCCGACACGACGCTCACCGCGCTGGTCGATGGCGTCGTCAAAGGGGTGGCCGACGCCCCCAGCGCGCCCGCGGACCTCGGTGTGCTGCGCGACGGTGACCAGTCGGTGGTGACCGACGCCTGCACCGTGTTCACCGGCGAGGACTTCCAGGACGCGGTGGACTACGTCGTCGACCCGACCAACGTCCACCGCAGCTACCACACGACGCTGGTGGGCGCGGTCACCAGGACGTGCAGGCGCACCACCGCCACGCTCGACCGCAAGCGCCCGGCCCCGGAGGGCACCACCTACCTGGAAGGGGCGATGGCGCCCAAGGTCACGACCACCCGGCACCCCGATGCCGCCGCCGCGCGGGCGGCGGTGGCGAAGGACCGGCGCGACATCTCCGGCGCGGTGGACCTCCCCGGTCTCGGCGACGGCGCCGTGTTCGGGGTGGCCGGCTCCGCCTTCGCCCTGGTGTTCACGAAGGGCGCCCACCAGGTCCGCGTCGACTGCGGGCTCACCAACGGCAACGCGGACTGGACCCCCGCCGACATGCGCGCCCGCCTCGAACCCGTCGCCGCCGCCATCGCCGCCCGGATGCCCTGACGGTGGCGGACCGCGGCGGCGCGTCCTGCCCGGCGGTCACGACCTCGCCGACGCCGGCCGGTCGTGGACCCGGCCGCTGACGACGACCCGCCCGGCGACCAGGGCCGGCGGCTACCGCCGGGCCGTGGCCGCGACCAGGGTCGAGGAGATGTGCGCCTGCCCGGGACTGGTCGGGACGAAGAGCGTCTCGATGCCGCCGAGGTGGTGGTTCATCCGGGCCATCGGCAACTCGTGCGCCAGGTCGGCCGGGGTGCGCACGCCGCGCACGATCACGTCGATCCCCGCCGCGCGGCAGTAGTCGACCAGCAGTCGGCCGGGGCTGGAGTCCACCATGACGTTGGCCAGGTCGCCGGTCATCCGGGTCAGCAGGGCCAGGCGCTCGGCCAGGGGGAGCCGGCCCGCCTTGTCCGGGTTGGTCAGCACGCACAGGACGACCTCGTCGAACAGGCCGGCGGCGCGGCGCGCCACGTCGAGGTGCCCCTGCGTGGCGGGGTCGAAGGAGCCGGGGAAAACGGCGCGCACGACTTGCCATGGTAACCACCACCCAGTGGACCGGGAACCGACGCCGCCCGACCCCGGCCGTGATCCGCGCCCGCACCGCCGCAGGTCGACCGGACCCGCACCCGACCCGTCGGCCCGGTTCGGCGGTCTCCTGCGGCAAAAGGGGACCGGTCAGGGCCCTTTGATCCTGAACGGAACCCGCACGTGGTCGGGGACTTCCGGTGGATCTCCGCGCCACCCCCTTGCCACTGATCGTCGTTATCTCGTCACCTGTATGGCGGATGGTAGTCACGGGCGGCACATGAGGAGCATGGGGTGCACTGGCCCGGGGAGGGGCCGTCCGATTTCCGGATCGCCGGCGGTCCGTTCGCGACACCGCGCCCTGCGATTCGAGTCGACCTGGAGAAAGCGGCGCGCATATCGGCCGTCCCGCATCGACCCAGGGGAGGGAACCGTGGAAGTGGGAATCGGCCTGCCACCCCACGCCCCCGTTTCCCCCGCCAACTGGTCACGCCGGCCGGTCACGGCTGCACGGGTGAAGCGCACCGCATCGTCGATTACACGGTCACCACCCCCGAAGGTCTCCGCAGGACCTTGGGCCAGTACGCCGACCACGGCGTGGGCGAGGTGATCTTCTGTTGCCGGGGGCGAGACCCGGACCCCTTCGAACGCGCCGCACGAGTCCGCAGGAGTGGATTTCATGGATTTCGGTGAAGCGCAGTCGGTGTTCGGCGCGAATGCTCGCGAGTACGCGCTGCACAGGCCCGGCTACCCGCCGGAGGCGGTGGTGTGGGCGATCGGTCTCGACCACCCGGCCCGGGTGCTGGACCTCGGCGCGGGAACGGGGAAGCTCACCGCCGCGCTGCTCGCCGCCGGGCACGAGGTGGTCGCCGTGGAACCGGATCCCGCGATGCTGGCCGAGTTGTCCGCGGCCCACGCCGGGGTCCCGGCGCTGGTCGGCTCGGCGGAGCGGATCCCGCTGCCGGACGCGGACGTCGACGCCGTGCTCGCCGGGCAGGTGCTGCACTGGGTGGACGGCGAGCGGGCCTACCCGGAGGTGGCGCGGGTCCTGCGGCCCGGCGGCGCCGTCGCGGGGCTGTGGAACTCCGACGAGCTCCAGTGGATCGCGCAGGTCCTGCACGGGGAGGACGCGGCCGGGGAGGAAGTCCGGTGGGAGGGGTACTTCCCGGACCGGCAGTTCACCGACGAGTCGCACCGCTCCTTCGCCAACCCGCGCCGGCACACCGTCGACTCGTTGGTGAGCACGATCGCGACGTACTCGGCGCTGCTGCGGCTGCCGGAACCGGAACGGGCGCGGCGGCTGGCCTCGACGCGGGCCGCGCTGACCGACGCCCTGGGCGCGGACCGGGAGTTCGAGGTGCCGTCGCGGACCCATGTCATCCGTGCGCGCAAGCGCTGAGCCCGGTCCCGGCCCCGGTCGCGGCGAGCACGCCGGGGGGAGCCGGGTGGGGCGCGCCCGGCCGCGCGGCTACTCCCGGTCCGGCGAACCCGACCGCGCCGCCGGTTCCGCCGGGTCGGCGCTCGCCGCCGGCCCACCCGCGCCCAGCCGCCGGTGCAGCGCGACCGACGCCGCGCCGAACCCGACGAGCAGGGCGAAGGCCCAGCTCAGCGCGGTGGTCGGGGAGAGGGCCAGGGAGCGGCCCACCGAGTAGGTGCCGCCACCGACGAAACCGGCGATCGCGGTGGCCGACGTCTCGGAGAACGCGACCGCCGTCGCCACCGGGAGCACCCGGTCGGCGGGCAGGTCGTCCATGGCCGTGGCCGAGAACCTCGGGTAGGCGACCCCCATCCCGAGCCCCGCGGCGAACCACCCGCCGATCAGCACGACCAGCGCCACCGTCCCGCCGAGGGCGGTCTGCGTGGCGAGCGCGGCGAGCAGCCCGAGGGTGACCAGGGCGAGGCCGACGACCTGCGGCCGGGGCAGCCACCGCTCGGCCGGTTCCGGCTTGAACCCGGTGATGGACCAGGCGGCCAGGCCCGCGCCGACGGCGACCGTGCCGGCCACGATGTCGTGGCCCAGACCGGTGATCGCGGCGAGCGAGATGATGCCCGCCCCGCCGAAGTAGCACAGGCACAGCAGGTGCAGCAGCACCACCTTGCCCAGCCGAGCCCGCTCGGGCCCGACCTGGGCGCGCAGGATGCGCAGGCTCGCGACGACGGCCACCGCGCAGCCCGCGGCCAGCAGGCCGATGCCGGCCGCGCCCCCAGGGAGGGTGGCCGAGGTCGCCAGCAACAGCCCGCCCAGCAGCGCGGCCACCCAGACCAGCGACGGGCGCACCGCCGTGCTGCGCTGCCACGGCACCAGGTCGATCTGCTTGCCGATCAGCACCCGGCCGACGATGACCAGCAGCGCGGGCCAGGCCAACGCGGCCCGCCAGCCCCACGCGAGGGTGACCACGGCGTTGATCGCCGGGCCGACCATCGAGGGCAGCAGCCACATGATCGCGAACAGGCCGTAGACGCGGGTGCGCTCCTCGTCCTGGAACAGCCCGCCGAGGATCGACAGCCCGAACCCGGCGAGCATCCCGCCCGCGACGCCGCGGACGACCGTGCCGATCAGGATCATCGGCATCCCGACCGCCGCGACCGCCAGCACCGACCCCAGGACGAACAGGCCGGTCGCCACGCCCAGCAGGGTGATCGGCCGCAGCCGCGCGAACGGCGCGGAACCCACCGCCAGGACCAGGATCTGGGCGAACGACCCGGCGGCGAGCGTCGCGCCGTACAGGCTCGCGCCGTCGAGGTCGTCGGCGGCGATCGGCAGCACCGACGAGTAGGCGATGCTCTGGACGGCTCCGCCGAACTCGGTGAACAGCAGCGCGAGCAGGATCGCGCCGCGCCGCCCGGAGAAAATGGCCCGCAGGCTCGTGGACGCTTCACCGGCCCGCCTCCTCGGCGTCCCCACGGTGTCACTCCGCCCGGGTCGCGGCGCGACGGCCGTCGCGCCGCGGCGCCGTGGTGTCGGGTTCCCCCGCGGACAGGGTCGGGTGGAAGGCGTAGCGCAAGGGACTCCCTCCCCCCCCAGGGCGGCTGCCGTGCCTGCCGAGTCCTCAGTCCTATCGAATTGTTCCGGCGCGCTCAACTCCCGCCGAGGCGGTCGGTGGCGATCCGACCCCGGCCGCGCCGGAGCGGTCGGGCCGGGTCACACCCCCCGCAGGGGCGGGTAGGGCTCGCCGGGCGGGTGTTGCGACCTGTTGGCGTTCCTGGCTTCTTCGAGCTGGTCCTCCAGGGTGACGATCCGGCAGGCGGCATCCAGGCCGGTGCCCTGGTCGACCAGTTCCCGGACGCGGGCGGCCAGGCGCAGTTGGGAACGGGAGTACCGGCGGTGGCCGCCGGACGAGCGCTGCGGTGCGATCAGCCCGGCCTCGTCCAGGCTCCGCAGGAACCCCGCCGAGGTGTCGAGCATCTCCGCGGCCCGCCCCATGGTGTAGGCGGGGTAGTCGTCGTCGTCGAACTTCTCGGCCTTGGGCTTCTCGGCCTTGGCCCGCGCTTCCGCGTTCTGCCGTTCGTGGGCTTCGTCTGGGGTCATCGCGCCTCCGCATCACGAGGGGCCCCGGCGCAGTAGCGCCGGGGCCCCGGGGTGTTGGGTTCCACTTCCACCTAGCCGACCGTGAGACCGGCTTCCTCTGTCCGCGCCACCCGCACTGGAAGCGGGCGCTGCGGGGATCGCTTGTGCGTGACCGAAGACCACCTTCCGTTCCGATGGAACCGCGGTACCCGTCCGGCCGAGTTCAACCGAGACCGGGCGATCCGATGGTGTGCAACCCTTCCCTTCTCCTCTGATCACTGACTCGTACAACCTCACGTGACGGTCGGCACCGGCCCTGGTGCACATGCCGGAATCACCTCGCCGACCGCCCTCGGCCACCTGCGCGGAGCCCCTTTCACCGATCGGCTCCGGCAGACCTGGCCGTACTGCACCTGCTGCTACCTCTTGCTACTGCTTCGAGCACTTTCCACTTCACCCGGTCGCCGGCGCCGGAATCGTTCCTCCGGTCTTGACCGCCGATCGACCCCTGGTCCACTGCCGCGAGACCCCTTCACCGACTGGCCCCCGGCACGTCCGACCGTCTTGCCTCGAACTCACGGGTAGTTCGTCATCTCCCGTGCCATCGAATCCTTCTCTTCCGACGAGGAGAACACTACACGCAGTGGGGCGCGAATGTCTACTCCCGCTGGCACAGATTTACTCGTCTGGGTGACAGAGGCCCGCCCACCAGCGGTGATGCGCCGCCCCGGCCGGGGTCGAGCGGCACGAGGGGCCCGCCGGCCGGCTCCGGGGCGGGGAGCGCCGCCCCGGAGCCGGCCGGCGGCAGGTCGGTGAAATCGGCTTCCGCGGTCCGCCGCGCGCCGTGCACAATCACGGCGTGCCCGATCGCGACCTGCTCCGCTGGCAGTTCGACCTGACCTGGTCGCTGTTCGAGTACCACCTGGAACGGCTGGCGCCCGAGGACCACCTCTGGGAACCGGTCGGCTCGGTGTGGACGATCCGGGACGGGGCGCCGGACTGGGCCGAGACCGAGCCCGAACCGGTGCCGGTGCCCACCATCGCCTGGGTGTCCTGGCACGTGGGCTGGTGGTGGTCGGTCGCGATCGACCACGTGCTGGGGCGCACCCCGCGCCACCGCGCGGAGGTCTCGTGGCCCGGACCGGACCGGGCGGCGGACTGGCTGCGCGGCCTGCGCGACGAGTGGACCGGGCTGCTGCCGACCCTGGACCTGTCCGCGCCGTCCACCTTCCCGTGGCGGGACCGCACGGTCGGGCACACCGTGGCGTGGGTGAACGCCGAACTGATGAAGAACGTGTCCGAGATCGGGCAATTGCGCCTCCTCCGGGTCGCCGCGTCGGCGAACCCGGACGTCGGCGGTCACCCGGGTTGAGCGCCTGCCACGCCGCCGGCGCACCCGCCGCCCGACCCGCTTGTGCCGGGCGCGGGCACCACGGCGGTGCGACGCCCGGAGCGCCCCGCGCGCGCCCGAACCCTTCCGCAATGCCCTGCCCGGAGTGGGCGGTCTATTCAGGCACGTGATTTCGGCGAGGCGTCGGTGTCCGGTATGCCGGATGAATGCGCTTTCGGCGACCGGTGGTGAAGTCCGACGGGCACGCGAACCGCCCGATCCCGGTTTGCCGCGATCCACTGCGCGAACCCGCAGTGCGTCACGTCCCCGCGGCCTCCGATGAAAGCGCCGTGCCCGGCCGCCGGGCCCTGGTTCGGTCTTCGCCAACGCTCCTGACCCGTCGGGCGCCAACTGAGACACGGGCCGGGCGAGCAGGGCTTTTGCTCCCGCGATGTGGGAAGAGTTCCGGTCACCACTCGAACGGAGCAGTGGTGAAACGCCGGTCCACCCGTGGCCCGGATCAATCCGCACTCCGTTCGCCCCTTGTGACGCGCATCACGATTGACCGGTGAAAAGAGCGTATGTAGCGTGATATTAAATATCGGCGGTGTTCGTCGTCGGCTCTGGGGGAAACCTTGTCAGCGAAACACGCGCGCGGTATCGCCGTGGGCTGGGTGAATCGAGTGGTGCGGGAAATCGCGCTGTCGGCTGGGCGCACCGGTGCCGCTGCTTCCTGAGCCCGGCCCGAAGAGGACGCTGGCCGCGGCCACCCTGATCGGCACGGTCGGGAAGGGCATCTTCCTCACCGCGGCCGTGCTGTACTTCGTCCGGGTGGTGCGCCTCGAACCGGAGCTGGTGGGGCTGGGGCTCAGCGTCGCCGGGTTCGTGGCGGTGGTCAGCGGGATCCTGGTCGGCCGGGCGGCCGACCGGTGGGGGCCGCGCGGCGCGTACGTCGCGTGCCTGATCACCGGCGGCGCGTCCACCGGGGCGTTCACGCTGGTCGGTTCGTTCTGGGTGTTCCTGGTGCTGGCGGCGGTGGCCACCGCGGCGCAGTCCGCGGGCCTGGTGGCCAGGGGCCCGATCATCAACCGGTACGGCGGCGCCCGGCCGCAGGAGTTCCGCGCCTACATCCGGTCGGTGACCAACGTCGGCATCGCGGCGGGCGCCGCGCTGGCCGGGTGGGTGGCCACTGTGGACACCCGCCAGGCTTACGTCCTGGTGCTGCTGCTCAACGCGGCCTGCCTGGTCGGGTCGGCCGCGGTGATGCTGCGGGTGCCCGCGATCCGGCCGGAGCCGAAGGCGGACGGGCCGACCTGGACCGCGCTGCGCGACCTGCCGTACCTGGCGGTGTCCCTGCTCGACGGCGTGCTGTCGATCCAGTACCGGGTGCTCACCGTGGCCATCCCGCTGTGGGTGGTCACCGCCACCACGGCCCCGCGCTGGGTCATCTCGGCGATCGTCGTGCTCAACACGGCGATCGTGGTCCTGTTCCAGGTGCGGGCCGCCCGGAACGTCGACACGCCCGCCGAGGGCGGCCGGACCATGCGCCGGGCCGGGTTCGCGCTCCTCGCGGCCTGCGTCGTGATCGCCTGGTCGGCGGGCGCCCCGACGTGGGCGGCGGTGGCCCTGCTGCTGGTCGCCGCCGTGATCCACACCATCGGCGAGCTGTGGCAGGCCGCGGGCGGGTTCGAGCTGTCCTTCGCGCTCGCGCCCACCCGGGCGCAGGGCCAGTACCTCGGCGTGTTCGGGATCGGCATGGCCCTGGCCGAGAGCACCGGACCCGCCCTGCTGACCGCGCTGTGCATCGGGTGGGGCGCGCCCGGCTGGCTCGTGGTGGGCGCGCTGTTCGCCGCCGCCGGGCTGGTCACCCCCTTCGTGGTCGCCTGGGCCGAACGGACCAGGGACCGGTACACCAGGATCGCGACAACCGAAGAAAAGCTGCCGTCCTCGCCTCGACTGGGAACAGGGACACCACTCTCGTGACATCGCAACGCGCTGAGCTGACGCCACAGATGCTCCAGTACGCCGAGAAGTTCGACGACCGCGGCGACATCCGCTGGCTGCCCTACCTGATGTACTTCCACCCCACCGACCACCGCAGCGAGGTGGTCAACACCGACGCGCTGGGCTTCCGCCTCGCGCACGGCGCGGACGGCCACGCCTCGGCGGGCGGCCGGGTGCCCGACGGGCCGGTGCGGCTGATCGCGGGCTCGTCCACCGTCTTCGGCATCGGCGCCTCCCGCGACGAGGCGACGCTCGCCTCGCGGCTGTGGACCGAGCACGCGCCGTCGACGCCGTGGCTGAACTTCGGCGGTCGCAGCCACAACTCGACGCAGGAGCTGATGCTGTTCCTGCTGTACCGGCACCTGGTGCCGCAGGTCGAGGAGATCGTGCTGTTCTCGGGGTTCAACAACCTGGGCCTGGCCCGGCTGCCCGAGTCCAAGCGCGGCGACCACGGCGGGTTCTTCAACTCCGCCGAGTTCTTCGAGGCGATCGACGACCTGCGCGCCAAGGGGCGCAAGTCCGCCTTCTCCCGGCTGCGGTCGCGGCCCGCGCCCGCGCCGGAGTCCGTGCCGGAGCTCGACGAGCAGATCGCCATCGCGGTCGACCTGACGCTGCGCCACCTCGACATCTGGCGGCTGCTGGCGCAGGCGACCGGCGCCAAGCTGACCTACGTGCTCCAGCCGCTGGCCACGTGGGTGCGCGAGGAGCACGCCCCGCAGGAGCGGGCACTGTTCGCCGAGCTGGACGCGATCTCCGACTTCGGCCGCGCCTACGGGGACATCGCGGCCATGTCCTCGGGCCGGCGCTACGCGGCCGGGCTCGCCGAGGGCTGCGCGCGCCTGGGGGTCCCGTTCGTCGACCTGAACCCCGTCCTGGCCGACGCGGTCGGCCCCCGCGACTGGGTCTTCGTCGACCGGATCCACTTCACCGACGAAGGCCACGACCTGGTCTCCGGCCTGCTGGCCAAGCACGTCCTCGGATTATCGAACTGACGCGTCAGGAGAGGTGGACCACCCGATGAGCTTCCTCCGTCGACTCGTGGCGAAGTTGTTCGGCCGCAAGAAGAAGAAGGCCGACGACGCCTCGATCTACCCGATGTTCTGATGAGCGCCGACCTGACCACCGCGCGCTCCGCCTACGCGAGCGCGCTGGACCCGGAGTGCCTGCTGTCGGGCGAGGCGGTCGTCCGCGGCCTGCGCGCGGTGCTGGACCGCGACGCGGACCCGGCGCGCCCGCTGCCCGAGCTGCGCGCCGACGTCGCCGCGTGGGCGCGGGCCGAGCGCGACAGGTACCTCGCCCTGGGGGAGAAGGCCGTCGGCGACGGCGACCGGGCCGGCCTGGTCCGCCGGGCCGTGCTGGGCTGCGCGCCGCTGGCGCTGCGCTCCGGCGCGTGGCTCCAGTGGCTCAGCGGCATGGGCCGCGCCGAGGACGCGGTGTCGCTGCGCGTGCTGGCGCTCTACGCCGGGGACGTCGGGGCCGGCCACCCGCACGCGTCGCGCGGCGCGGCGTTCCTGGCGGTGCTGCGGGAGCTGCGGCTGGCCGAGCACGCCGTGCCCGCGGCCAACCTGGTGCTCGACGAGCGCGTGCCGGACTGGGCGTTCCACGTGCCCGCCGTGCTGCTGCTGATGAGCAGGCGGCCCGACGAATTCGACGCCGAACTGCTCGGCGCCGACCTGTGCCTGCGCACGGTGGGGCTGCTGCCCGCGCTCCGGCTGCCGCGCGACTCGGTGCCGGCCGACTGGGCCGCCATCGACCCGGCCTGCGCGCGCGAACCGGGCGGCGAGCCGGCGCTCGCGCTGGCCGAGGAGGTCGCGACCGCGCGGGCCGCCGACGCCGAGCGGGTCGCCCTGGGCTTCCGGTGGGCGTGCGCGGCGCTGCGCCGCTGGAACGAGGACCTGCGCGCCGACCTGGACGCCGCGCTCGACCCGGCGCACGACATGGCGGAGCTGATCCGGCTGCGGGCCAGGGAGGGCGCGGTCTACCACCAGGACTACCGGCTCGGCGAGGACACCCTCTCGGCGCTGCTCGCGCGGGCCCGCACCGACCCGGCGCCGGTGCTGGCCGCGCTGGCGGGCAGCAGGCTGGTCAAGCCGGGCGACGCCGACGGCAGCCCGCTGGTGAACGGGCTGATCGGCGAGCGCGGCCCGATGTTCCGGGTGTTCGCCCCCGAGGACGTCACGGTGATCCGCCGGTGGATCGACGGCCTGCCCGACGCCCGGACGGCCCCGCCGCGGGTCGGCACGGCGCTGCCCGCGCTGCCGCCGCTGGAACCCGACGAGCACGGGACCGAGCCGGCGGACATCCGCGACGCGTACCACCGCCTGCTGTCGCGCGCCGACACACCGGCGCTGCGCGCGTGGGCGCGCCGGTACGTGCGCGGCTGGCTGGCCCGCTCGGCGCACCACATCGACGACACCGAGCTGATGCTGCCGCGCGCCTGGCCCGCGGAGGGGCTGCGCCCGTGGCTGGTCGAGCAGCACGACCGGCACGACCGCGAGTTCGAGGCGGGCTCGGGCGGGACGGTGCCCAGCAGGCAGGCGCTGGTCGAGTCCACCGTGCAGCTCGCGCCGCTGACCCTGATCGACGGCTCCTGGCTCCAGGGCTTCACCGACTACGAGCAGGCGTCCGGCCAGATCGGGTTCTCGCTGTTCGAGACCTACTGGGACGAGCTGGGCAACGGCGAGGTGCGGCTGAACCACCCGCTGATCTACCGGGCGCTGCTGCGCGAGATGGGCGTCGAGCCGCCGCCGACGGCGACGCCCGCGTTCGCGCGGTGGGAGGGCTTCCACGACCGGTCGTTCGAGCTGCCGGTGTACTGGCTCAGCCTCGGCCGGTTCCCGCGCACCTTCCTGCCCGAGGTGCTCGGCATGAACCTGGCGATGGAGCTGTCCGGCGTGGGCGGCAGCTACCGCCGGGCGCGGATCGCCTTGAAGGAGCACGGGTTCAGCACCCGCTTCGTCGACATCCACAACACCATCGACAACGTCGCGAGCGGCCACTCCGCCTGGGCGGCCGACGCCATCGCCACCTACATGTGCGCGTTGCCGGCGGACGCGACGGACCACGCGTGGTCGCGCGTCCGCGTCGGCTTCCGCTCCCTCACCCCACCCGACGGCCACCTGGCCCGCCGCGCGCAGCGCAAGGCGGCGCGCCGGTGAACCCCCGTGGAGCACCCATGACCGGCAGCGCCCCGATCCTGGGGATCTCGGCCTTCTACCACGACAGCGCAGCCGCCCTGGTGGTGGACGGGGTCACCGTCGCCGCCGCGCAGGAGGAGCGGTTCAGCAGGCGCAGGCACGACTCCGCGTTCCCCGCCTCGGCGGTGCGCTACTGCCTGGAGCAGGCGGGCATCGGCGTCGGCGACCTGGGCGCCGTCGCCTACTACGAGGACCCGGGGCTGAAGTTCGGCCGGGTGCTGAGCACGCTGGCCGCCGCGGCCCCGGGCGGTTTCGCGTCGTTCCGCGAGACGCTGCCCCAGTGGCTGTCGTGGAAGCGCAGGACCGCCGACGTGGTGCGCGACCGGCTCGCCGCGATCGGCGGGCCGGTGCCGGAGGTCGTCGTGCGCCGGCACCACGAGTCGCACGCCGCGTCGGCGTTCCTGCCGAGCCCGTACGACTCCGCGGCGGTGCTGTGCGTCGACGGCGTCGGCGAGTGGGCGACCACGACGCTGTGGCACGGCAGGGGCGACGAGGTGCGGCCGATCTCGGAGATCCGCTTCCCGCACTCGCTGGGCCTGCTGTACTCGGCGTTCACCTACTTCTGCGGGTTCAAGGTCGACTCCGGCGAGTACAAGCTGATGGGCCTGGCGCCCTACGGCAAGCCGGTCCACGCCGACCTGATCCGCGAGCGGCTCATCGACGTCAAGCCGGACGGGTCGTTCCGGCTCGACATGGCCTACTTCGAGTACCTGCGCGGCCAGGTGATGACCGGCCGCGGGTTCGAGCAGCTGTTCGGCGGGCCGCGCAGGCAGCCGGAGGGCCCGCTGACCGAGCGCGAGTTCGACCTCGCCGCGTCGGTGCAGGAGGTCACCGAGGAGGTCGTGCTCAAGCTGGCCCGGCACGCGCGCGCGGTGACCGGCGAGTCGCGGCTGTGCCTGGCCGGCGGGGTCGCGTTGAACTGCGTGGCCAACGGCAAGGTCATCGAGCAGGGCGTCTTCGACGAGGTGTGGGTGCAGCCCGCCGCGGGCGACGCGGGCGGCGCGCTGGGCGCGGCGCTGGCCGTGGCCGTCGAGCGCGGCGCGGGCCGGGCGCACCTGGGCACCGGGCGGGACGCGATGTCGTCGTCGCTGCTCGGCCCCGGCTACGACGACGAGGAGATCGCGGCCTTCCTGGCCGCGGAGGGCATCCCGCACCGGTGCCTCGACCCGGCGGACCTGGCCACGACGGTGGCCGGGCTGCTGGCGGAGGGGCGGATCGTCGGGTGGTTCCAGGGCCGGATGGAGTTCGGGCCGCGCGCGCTGGGCGCGCGGTCGATCCTGGGCGACCCGCGCGACCCGGCGACGCAGACCCAGATGAACCTCAAGATCAAGTTCCGCGAGTCGTTCCGGCCGTTCGCGCCCTCGGTGCCGGCCGAGGACGCCAAGGACTACTTCGACCTGCCCCAGGAGAGCCCGTACATGCTCGTCGTCGCGCCGGTCGCGTCCGCGCAGCGGCTGGAGGCGACCTCGGCGGCGAAGGGCCTCGACCTGCTCAAGGTGCACCGCTCGACCATCCCGGCGGTGACGCACGTGGACTACTCGGCACGGGTGCAGACCGTCACGCCGACGAGCAACCCGGCCTACCACGCGCTGCTGAGCGCCTTCAAGGCCGAGACCGGGTGCCCGGTGCTGGTCAACACGTCGTTCAACGTGCGCGGTGAGCCGATCGTGAACACCCCGCGCGACGCGTACGCCTGCTTCATGCGCACCGACATCGACCACTTGGCGCTCGGCAACTTCCTCCTGGACAAGGCGGAGCAGCCGCAGTGGCGCGAGGACCGCGACTGGCGCGACGAGATCCCGCTCGACTGAGCGGGCGGAGGGGTGAACAACGTGAGAACGCTGCTGCTCGGAGCGCTCTACTTCCTGGTGGTGACGCCGATCGGGCTCGTCGCGCGGCTCGTGCGCGACCCGATGGCCCGCCGGTGGGACGAGAACGCGCAGTCGTACTGGATCCCGTCTTCGAAGGGGCGGAAGCACTGATGGCGGGCCTGTTGGCGTTCGTGGAGAGCAACCTGACCGGCACCGGCGTGCAGGCGATCACCCTGGCCAAGGAGCAGGGCCTGCGGCTGGCGTTCCTCACCGCCGACCTCGACCGCTACCGGGTGGACCCGGTGGCGTTCGACACCATCACCGGCGAGGTCGAGCACGTCCTGGCGTGCGACACGACCGACCCGGTCGCGGTGGAGAAGTGCCTGCGGGACAACGGGTTGCAGCCCGACGGCCTGATGACGGTGATGGAGTACTACGTGCCGGTGGTGGCCGCCGCGGCGAGCGCGCTCGGCCTGCCGGGCCTCTCGCCGCGGGCGGCGCGCACCGCGCGCGACAAGCTCGCCACCCGCACGGTGTGCGCGGCGGCCGGGGTGCCGGTGCCGCGCTTCCGCTACGTCGGCGAGGTGTCCGAAGTGGACGGTGCGCTGGCCGAGGTCGGGCTGCCGTGCGTGGTGAAGCCGGTGGACGAGTCGGCGAGCATCGGCGTCACGCTGTGCCGCACGCGCGAGCAGGTGGTGGCGCGGATCACCGAGCTGGCCGGGCGCACCGCCAACTCCAAGGGCCAGGCCACCAGGCCGGGCGGGCTGGTCGAGGAGTGCCTGTTCGGCCACGAGGTCAGCGTCGAGGTCTTCGCCCACGACGGGCGCACGGTCGTGCTGGGCGTCACCGACAAGCTGCTCGGCGCCACGCCGCACTTCCTGGAGCTGGGGCACACGTTCCCGTCGGTCCTGCCCGCCGCGGTGACCGACGCGGCCGTCGGCGTGGTGCGCGCCGCGCTGGACGCGATCGGCTTCGACTTCGGCCCGGCCCACGTCGAGGTCAAGCTCACCCCGCGCGGCCCGGTGCTCATCGAGATCAACGCCCGCACCGGCGGCGACTTCATCCCCGACCTGGTCGGCAACGCCCTGGGCGTGCCCCTGCTGGCCCGGTCCATCACCGCCCACACCGGCGGCGCGCCCGACCTCGAACCCCGGTGGCGCCGGGGCTCGGCCATCCGCTTCATCGGCGGCCGGGCGGGCACGGTCACGTCGGTCTCCGGCGCCGACGACCTGGCGGAGCACTTCCCCGAGGTCGTCGGCCACCGCGTCAAGGTCGGCCCGGGTGCCACCACGCGCTGGCCGACGAACAGCCACGAACGCCTCGGCTACGTCATCACCGCCGCCGACACCCCGGCCGAGGCCGCCGTCGCCGCCGACGCCGCCCTCGCCCACCTCGCCATCGGGTTCGCGGACTGACCCGCGCCGGGGCGGGTCGGTCCGGGCGACCCGCCCCGGCGCCCGGTCCGCCCGCGGGCGCGGTCGGTCAGACCGTCGCGGTGACCACGCCGCCGAGCAGGGCGTCGCGCTCGGCGTCGGTCAGCGTGCCGAACTGGTTCGGGCTCGCGCTCGAACCGACCGGCGGCTGCTTGGCACTGGCCGCGCACGTGGTCGTCCCGGTCGTCGCCCGGACGGCGTCGGCGACCGGCTCGCCGGTGCGGGCGGACAGCACCTCGATCCGCAGGACGCGGTTGAACAGGCGGTTCTTGAACAGGGCGTTCCCCGCGGCGCCGCCGATCACCCGGTACTCGCACTCCCGCACCTCCACCACGTCGAGCACCGTCACGCACGCGACCAGTTGCAGGGCCGTGTTCGCGGGCGACTTCCACTCGGCGGGCACCGTGGCGACGTCCGAGGCCAGGTCGACGTCGACCCCGGTCGCCGGCCCCTTCGCGGACAGGACCGCTACGCCGATCGGGTGCGGGCCCGGACCGGTGTAGGCCGCGGCGTCGGGGAAGCCGCGGCCCTCGCACACCGCGCCGACAGTGGGGCCGATGGCGCAGCACGGCAGCAACTCGGCCAGCAACGCGGCGCAACGCGCACCGGCGTCGCGCGTCCTGACGACCAGGTCCCGCCACGCTGCCCGGCCGCTGGTGGTGAACAGCGCGTTCAGCACGGCCAGTTGGAACAGGTCGAGTCGGAACGGGTCGACGCCGGCCTCGATCCCGGCCACGACGTCCGCGGCGGCGATCAGCAGCCCCAGGCGCACGCCGACCAGCCCGGTGGACTTGGTCAGGTTGGCGCAGAAGGCGACGGGGCCGTCGAGGTAACGGTGCGCGCGGGGGAGCACCGGGTCGTCGGCGAAGTCGTCGTAGGTGCAGTCGACCACCACCGGGACCGTCGCGCTCGAGCACCACCGCGCCAACCAGGTCTCGTCGACGACGTGCCCGGTGGGGTTGTTCGGTGAGCAGACGACGGGGATCCGGTCCGGGGCGGGGGGATCACCCGCGTCGTAGTGCGACCACGCGATCCCCGCGTGGTCCGCCAGGCGGGTGAAACCCGGCCAACTCGGCCGCGGTATCGCCAGGACGGCGCGCCGGTGTCGCGGGGCGGTGCGGACCGCCCACGAGAAAGCCCAGGCCACCGCCTCGGTGCACCCCCTGGCGACCAGCACGTTCTCCGGCGCGACCCCGTAGTGGGCGCCGATCCGCGCGCGCAACTCCCCGCCGAGCCGGGGGTGCTGGCGCCAGCGCGCTTCCCGCAGGTCCCGGAGCACCGCCTCCCGCAGCGGGTTGGGCGCCCCCGCGCACGCCCCGATGGGCCGTTCGCCCGGCAGCTGTCCCATGCCTCATCCCCGAAGTGCCGAGCGGCCCGCCGAGTTGATCGCGTCCAGCGGTATCCCGTGCTTCTCGGCCAGGTACCGCAGCACGCTCCAGTACCGCGCCCGCTCGGGCGTGAACTCCCCGAACCGGCTGACGTACGCCGGGATCCAGGACACCAGCTCGTCGAGCAGGCCGGCCCTTCGCCCGCCGGCCGCGTACTCGCCGATCCCGACCGTCTGGTGGTGGATGAACCTGCTGCCCGGCAGCCGCGCGCAGAGCTCGGCGTAGAAGTGGGTCTGCAGGATCAGCTCGTGCCACACCTCGTCCACCTCGCGCGTCATCGGGATGAACAGCGGATCGGCCTCCGACGCGATGACGAGGAACTTCAGGCACTCCTCCGTCTGCAGCCGCAGTTCGGCGGAGCTGCGGCCGGGCAGGCGCTTGCGCAGGGTTTCGTAGACGGCCTCGGGGATGTAGTCCTCGATCCTCGGAGCACCCATGGCGGAACCCTCCACGCGTCGGGACCGGTGGGAGCCCTGCCCCGGATCCGGGCAGGGCTCCGCCCGCTTCAAGGCGACCGAAGGTTTTCGGATCGCTTCAGCAGCCCGTCCAGCAGCTCTCGGCGTACTCGCCGAGCTCCACCAGGTCGACGCCGCCGTCCGATTCGACCGCCCCCTTGATGTCGTCGATCGTGGTCGTCCGCTCGGCATCCGTCCGACTGTCCATCGCGCCCTCCGCAGTGCCGGTCCCGACGCCGTTCGCAAGGTGCGAGCGGCGACTGGAAGTGTGCTTCTCCCCGTGCCCCATGCTGCAAGGGCGGCGGGTTTTGCGGAAGGGCCTGTCCGGTCGAATCCGATGGTTTTTTCGGGTGGTAGAACATTATTGTGGAATATTCGCCGTCACCGCTGCCCCGGGATCGAGGAATTGCGATCACCCGGTGGCGGTGGGGTTCTCGGCGGTCTCGCGGGCGCCGCCCGGGTCGCGGCGGGCAGGCGACGCGCGACGAGGCCGGCCGGTCGTGGTGCGCGACATCATGGTCCGGTGATCCCTTCGAGGCTGGTCGTGCCCTTGCTGAGCATGTGGTTCTTCGGGAACCTCTACGAGCAGGTCGTGTGGAACCCGCAGGTGCTGGTCGACCCGCGGCCGGGCTCGCTCGTCGGCGTGTTCGCGGCGGGCAGCCCGATCTACTACTACCTGCCGTGGGGGCCGCTCGGTGTCGTGCTGGCGGTCGTCGCGCGCGTGCCGCGGCCGGCGCTCGGGTGCCTCGCGGTGTCGGTCGTGCTGAAGGTCCTGCTGATCACGCGGGTCAACCCGGTGTTCCGCGATCCGACCGCCACCCGTGACGTCGTGCACGACCACGCGGTGCTGTGGGCGTTCGGCAACGGCGCCGTCGTCATCGCGATGGCGGTCGCGATCCTGCTGATCCAGCGAGCCCGCTCCCGCCGGGCGTGAGCGGGCTCGACCGGATCGGCAGTGGCCTCCGGGAAAGGCGTTCACCAGCGGCCGAACCCCTTCAGCTCGCCGACGCCGACACCCCGGTGGCCCGCGCCTGCGGCGTCGCCTCCCACGCGCTCACCGCGCCACCGGTGACCCGGTCGATCCAGGCCCGGTAGCCGGGAACGCTGTTGTAGATGCCGGGACCGTCGAGGCAGTTGCGGCTGTTGTTGCCGGATCGGCTGGTGGCGCCGGTCAGCTCGCCGCCCAGGACGGACGGCCCGCCGGAGTCGCCGTAGCAGGCGCTGGTACCCGGTGCGCCCTGGAAGCAGATCTCCTTGCCCCTCTTGAAGGAGGCCGTGCACCGGGAATCCGCGACGGTGTTCGTGTCCACTTCGCGGAGCTGCGGCGAAGGGCCGCCGCAACCCGGGGTGCCGCACGTCTGCCCGTGGCCGATCAGCTTGTTGACGGTGCCCACGGCCGGGCTGCTCGCCGCGATCCGGATGGGCTGGGACGCGGCGGGCCTGGACAGCTTCACCACGGCGATGTCGTTCTCGCCGAGGATCGCGCCGGCCGCGGTGACGAGTTCACCACCGGATCCCGTGGTGAGCGATCCGATCCGAGCGGAGAAACCGCCACCGGTGGAACCCTGGACGCAGTGCCTGGCGGTGACGAGCCACTGCGGGGCGATGAGCGACGCCCCGCAGAAGTGCCGGCCACCGCGTTGCAGCGAGGCGAAGAACGAATAGGGCGTGGTGACGACCCTGCCGCCGATGATGGCGGGCCCGACCTGCGTTCCCCCCGGCGACTCGACCGCCGACGCGGGTCCGGCGATGAACGATCCGGCGACAACGGCAGCCGCGATCAGGGAAATGCGTGAAACCCATGACATGTCGTCGACCTCCTACAGGACGAGGAAGTCCGGCAGCGGACGAACTCCTGCAGTGGGGTACCGCTCGACACCCGACCGTAGCCGCCCGGGAAGCGCCCGGTACCCCTGTTGGCACCAATGCCCCGGCACCCCGGTCCGGCGCCCGCCCGATCACTCGGAGGCCGGCCCGACGGCGGTGCCCTCCCCGGCGAGCCGCGGCACGGGCGCCGCGGCCACCGCTCAGGACCCCGCCGCGAGGAGGTCGTCGCCCGGCAGCTCGATGCCCATCCGCCCACCGGGGTTGATCACCAGCGTCGTGCCCGCCAGCACGGGCAGCAGCGCGCGCCCCGGCACCTGCACGGTGTTCGCGCCCGCGGGCACGTACCCCGGTGACGTGTAGACCGCCAGGAAGCGCGCGCCGGCCGGGGTCTGGCCCAACCGGAAGCTGCCCTGCGGGTCCGCCTCCACCAGGAACAGCCCCTCCAGCGCGGCCTGGAGCACGCGGTCCTGGGGCAGCCAGCCGGCCGCGACGAAGCCGAGCACCGCCTCGAAGTCCGACTGCGGTTCCGGGTAGCCGCGGCGGCGGGGGGAGGGGCGGTAGGAGGGGTTCAGGTGCGTCTCGCCGGTCAGCTCGCCGGACGGGCCGACGCGGTAGGCGCCCAGCAGGGCGAAGTCCGGCACGCCCTGGATGAAGCGCGGGTCGACGTCCGGGTCGGCGCACCACACCCAGCCGCCCGGGTTGCGCCGCGCCTCGGCGCGCAGGGCGTCCGTGACCGGCGGCAGGCCGGGGTGGTCGGGCGTGACCTCCTCGACGTCGCCCGACGCCAGGTAGTCCGCGAACGGCCGGGGCAGCACGTACAGCCGCCCGCCGGCCGGCGACACCGCCGTCACCAGCTTCCACGGCCCGCGCAGCCGGTACCGGTGGTACTCGCGCCCCGCGTGCTCGGCGGGCAGCCCGCGCTGCTCGAACGGCGTGTCGGCGACGTACCCGGTGTTGCCGTCCGGCGTGCCGTACCGGTCGACCTCCAGGTCGACGGCCACCGTCAGCGCCACCTCGCCGTACTCCGACAGCGGGGGGTCCACTTCGGACACCACGGTGAACGGGACCTGCCACCACGGCAGTTCCTCGTCCACGTCGTACCGCAGCGCGCCCTGCTCCAGCTGCACGTGCCCGGCGAAGCAGGCGACCGCCTCCCGCACGTCCGCGAACCGCACGAGCCGCTGCTTCTCCTTGCCCTCCGCCCAGTACACGAGGTACCAGTCGCCCTCGCGGACCAGGCACCACGACTGGTCCTGGTGACCGTCCAGCCGGTAGTGCCGGGGGCTCGTCTGGCACGTCCGCAGCACGTCGAACAGCGGCTCCAGCGCCCGCCCGAGCGCCCTCTCCGCCCGCGACCCGTTGTCGTACCGGCCCATCGCCAGGTCCGCCGCGCGCCCCAGCGCGATCGACGGCACCCGCTCGGGCAGCCGGTAGCGCCGCCGCCGGATGTGGTCCACCAGCGGCAAGGCCGGGGACACGTGGTACTTGCGCAGGTAGTACGGCACGGACGTGTGCCACACCCAACGGCCGTCGGTCCGGTAGCCCAGGGGGATGACCGGCTCGTCGTCGTCGCTCAACCGGTCCACGGCCAGGCCGCGCCCCGACAGCGCGAGCGGCGCGCCGTCGAGGTACTTCAGGATCGCGTGCCGCTCGCGCGCGCCGACCATCGGCCGGTACGCCACGGGACGGCCGTTCGCGTCGACGTCGTCGAACACGGGCGCGATCAGCGCCGCCGGCTCGTCCTCCGGGTCCACGCGGTCCGGGCGCGCCAGCACACCCGCCATCGCGTGCTGCTGGGCCTTCGCCGCCGCCTCGTACAGCCACGGGAGGATCGCTTCCGGGCGGCGCGGCAGCAGCCGCAGCTCGTCGGCGTAGTGGTCCAGCTCCTCGCGGAACGACAGGGGCGCCACCCACGCGGGCTTGCCCTCGATGTCGAAGTGCCGCCGCACGGGCTCGTCCCGGGTGAACTCCAACCGCGCCGTGTACCACACGCCGAGCGTGGACCTGTAGTCCCGCATCCGCAGCCGGTGCAGCCACTGCCCGACCAACGGCGGCGGCGACCACGCGCGCGCCACGCCGTCGTCGAACGTGACACCGGCCTCCAACTCGACGCGCCGCGCCGTGGCCCGGCACTCCACCGCGAGCACCCGCCACCCCTCGGGCGCGAGCTTCGGCAGCTCCTCCTCGACGGTGTCCAACAGCGACTCGTGGTCGGGCGGCCACGAGTCGCCGGCGGGCACCACCGGGTACGGCGGCCACAGGCCCGGCGGCGGCGCTTCCTCGCGCACCTGCACCAGTCGCTCCCCGGCCGCCAGGCGCCCCTCGAACGGGTCGACGTCGATCCGCTCCGGCGCGCCGTCGGCGGGCACCCGCCACGTCCGGATCGACACGACCGATTCGAACTCCGACAGCGGGATGCGGCGCACCGACCGACCGTCCAGGTCGAACGGCGGCCAGCTCTCGTCCGCCGTCGCCTCGGGCGCGACGTACGCCGTCGCCTCGGGCGCGTGCTCGAAGCGGAACGCCTCCGCGCCCCGGATCGCGATGTCGAACGGCTCGCTCACGCGGAAATCTCCCCTGCACTCGGTGCGCCCGACGATATCGCCCGGCGGTCGGCGGTCGTCGGCGGAACGGCCGAAAACCGGTGGCGGGGCTGGTAGCGTTCGTCCCGCGGGCGCGCCCGGAGCCGACCGGGCCCCGCTCCCGGAGCCGATTCCGACGAGGTGCGCCGATGGGGCAGGACCACCGCGACGTGGTGACCAAGGAGCAGGGCGCCCAGATCCGGATGATCCTGCGCTACGAGCACCTGCGCGACAGCCGGGACGCCCACTGCCTGGCCCGGCTCGTCCTGCGCGAGCCGCCGCTGCCGCCGGTCGCGGTGTTCACCGAGATCCGCAGCAACTCCCGGCACTGGTCGCTCGGCTACTTCGACCGGCCGGCCGAGGCGCTGCGCGCGGCGGTCGGCGACTCGGTGGAGGTGCCGTGGGACCAAGTCCTGTGGGTGCAGCACTTCGGTGAGTTCTCCGACCGGTACATCGACGGCGCTCCCGAGGAGTTCGTCGTCACCGACCTGCTCTACTTCAACGGGCACTACCACGACGACATCAAGAAGCACCGCAACTACCGGGCGGCGGAGTTCGAGGAGCTGTACGGCGACCTCGGGCTCGACCCGGTGCCCGAGACGGTGCGGGCGCTCGGCTGGGAGTTCTGACCCGGTCACGTCCCCTCCGGGCGCACCACCCGCCACGGCGGCAGGTCCGGGTCGACGTCCCGGCGCACCAGGCGGTCCAGCAGCACCGCCATCTCCACCGGCCCGATGCCGCCCGGCACGGGCGTGACCAGCCGGGGGAGCGCGGACGCCTCCTGCTGCACGTCGCTGAGGATCGTCTTCGTGCCCGGCTGGGGCACGAACCCGGAGTCCACCACGAGCAGGTGACCCTCGTGCAGGTGCTCCGGCCCCAGGATGCGCGGCGCGCCCGTGACCGAGACGACGATGTCCGCGCCCCGGACGCGCATCAGGTCGCTGCCCTGGTCCAGCAGCACCATCTCGGCGCCGCGCTGCTCCAGCAGCCGCACCACACCGCCGCCGACGAACCCGTCCGAGCCGACCACCGCCACCGTGGGCCGCCCCTCCAGGAAGGGGGCCACCACGCGCACGATGCCGTCCGCGGTCGCGCACGCGTCGTGCGGCGAGGCGTCGTCGTGCAGCAGCGCGTCGATGTCCTTCTCGGGGCTGATCTGCTCGACGAAGTCCTGGAAACGCTGCGGTGCGGGCATCTGGAGGATGATGCCGCTCACGTCGCTGTCGCTGTTGAACCGGTCCATCAGCGCTTGCAGGTCTTCGCGGCTCGCGTTCGGGGGCAGCAGGTGGTGGTGCACCTGGTAGCCGAGCGCCCCGATGTTCTTCTCCTTCTGGTCGGCCGAGGCGCGCGAGGCGTCCATCTTGGCCTTCCACGAGTCCGGGTCGGTCGGCTGCGGGTCGAACCGGATCACCGCGACCTGCTTGCCCTGCTGCTCGATCCGGTCGCGGTAGTCCCGCACGTACTCCTCCCGCACGTCCTTGAGGATCGAGCGGCCGGAGACCTGGTTCGGTTCCAGGACCTTCAGCTCCGACACCACCTCGCCGCGCTGGGTCGCGTGCGACGGGGCCTCGGCCGGCAGGTCGTCGCCCCACGTCGGGGGGTGGCCCGGCGGGTAAGGGCTTTCGTTGACGTGGTGGGAGCCGTCGGGGCCGAAGGTGTGCCACTCGCCGTTCGGCGGCCAACCCGGGCGGTCGCCGTTGGGCGTGCCGTGCGTGTCGGACGCGAACATGTTGCCGTCGTAGTCGACCCACGCGTCGGTGGTCGGCGCGGTGACCGGCACGCCCGTGCGCTCCGCGAGCCGGGCCGCGAACCCGTCCGGCAGTTGGCCCGTCCGGCAGCCCGCGAGCGTGATCGGCGTCTTGCCGTCCCAGTCCGGGTTGGCCATCAGGATGTCGGCGAGGTCGTCCGCGCTCAGGTTCGAGCGGTCGACGCGGACCGCCCCGGCGGAGCCGTGCACGTCGACCACGAACCTGCCGGGGATCTTCGGCACCTGGTTGGCCGAGTACCGCTCGCCGCTCTCGCCGCTGGGGAAGATCGACATGCCGGCGGGCGTGGCCTGCATGTGCTGCCGGTGGCGGTCCAGCCGCTCGTCGGGCAGCTCCCGGAGCCGCTCGCCCAACGGCCGCCGGGGTCGCTCCTCCCGCGGCGGCGCCTCGAACCTGCGCGGTCGCTCCTGCTCGGCGGTCCGCTGGGCCTGCCGCGCCTGCTCGGCCTCCGCTTCACGCCGCCGCGCCTCCCACGCCTCGCTGCCCATCGGGCCGAACGAGGGCTGCTGGGTGGGCGGGTGACCGGGCGGGAAGTGCTGGGGCTGGGTGTGCTGGGGCTGGGTGTGCTGGGGCTGGGTGTGCTGGGGCTGGGTCCGATCCGCGTACGGGTTCGGCGGGGTGTCATGCGGCCTGGGCTGCTGCACCCGCGGGTCGAACGGGCCGGCCGGTGGCCGGCTGTGGGCGCCGTAGGGGTGGGGCTGCTGTGCGCGGTCGGTGGGCGGCGGGAACTGGTCGCCGCGGAACGGCGCGTGCGGCTGCGCCTGGCCGACCGGCGACTGCTGTCCCGGGTGCCGGTTGCCCGGCTGGTGCTGTCCCGGGTGCTGTTGTCCCGGCTGCTGCTGCCCTGGGCGCTGCTGGCCCAAGTGCTGCTGTCCTGGGCGCTGCTGGCCCAAGTGCTGCTGTCCTGGGTGCTGCTGGCCCGGCTGGTGCTGCCCCGGCTGCTGACCGGGGTGCTGCCGGCCCTGGTGGGGCGCGCCGTCTTGCCGGGGCTGCCCGCCGTGGGGGTGGTCGGTCCGCGCCTGTCCGTGGCCGGGCTGTCCGGGGGCGGGCTGCCGCGCGTCTCCCGGCCGTCCCTGCGCCGCCGGCTCCTGCCTGGCCGGCGGCCACGCCTGCGCGGGGCTGTGCGTGGCGACATCGGGTGCGGTCCGGGGCGGCGGCGGTGCGGGGTCCGGCGCCCGGCTCGGCGTCGGGTCGGCGGCCTGCGGCGTGCTCGGAGGCGCGTCGGAGCGGGAAACGGCGCCGGAGCCGGGCGTGCCCGCCACCCGGTCACCGATGTAGTCCGGGTTGGGCACGAACGGTCCGGGCACCAACCTGCGCTCGCCCGGGTCGTACCGGACCTCGTGCCACCCGGCGACGTACCGCCAGTCCACCCCGCCCGGGAACAGCACCTCCGACTCGCCGTACCCGCGGGTGTCCCCGTTGGCGCGCATGGTCGGGTCGGTCAGGACCCCGCCCGGCGCGTGGATCACGTAGACGGCGCCGCGCCCGGCCCGCTCCACGCCGACCTCCTGGTCGGTGGACGTGCTGACGAACGCGTTCGTGTCACCGTGGACGTGCTGCCGCAGGTCGGGCGCGTCCGGCCGGTGCGGGTGGAACCCGCCCGCCGCGCGGACCTCCTCCGGCGACCGGGTGTCCCCGCGGTAGAGCGCGTTCTCGTCCCGCGCCCACCCTTCGACGTCCCTCGTGACCACAGTGGACACGCCGTACGTCGACGGGTCGACGTGGTGCAGCGCGACCGGTGGCGGCCCGTCCTGGCGCGGGGCGGTTCCGCTGTCCGGCGGGCCCTGCGGAGGCGCGCCCCCGGCGTTCGTCCGCTCGGGCGGGGGAGCCGCGCCCGGCGGGGCCCACGGCGCGGGCTGGTGGGGCCGCTGCCCGAAGTCCGGCGCGCGGCCGGGTGCGGGCGGACCGCCGGGGCGCGTCTGCTGCCCGCCGTGCGGCGGGGCGAACGGACCGGTGCCCGCCCGGGGCGCGTGCGTTCCACTCGGCGGTGGGGTGGACCGAGGTGGTGGCCCGGAGTGCGGCACCTGGCCGGGGCGCGGCGTCTGTCCGGGGTGAGGTTGCCCGGGATGAGGTTGCGCGGCGCGAGGTTGAGCGTTGTGAGGGTGTGCGGTGTGCGGTTGCGCAGGGTGCGGCTGTCCGGTGTGCGGCCTGGAGAACGGCTGTTCCGGGCGCGGTTGCCCGGCGTGCGGTTGCCCGGCGTGCGAAGGCGCTGTGTGCGACCGCCCGGTGTGCGGCTGTCCGGGCTGTGGTTGTCCGGACAGCGGCTGGCCGGGGTGTGCTTGTCCGGACAGCGGCTGGCCGGGGTGTGCTTGTCCGGTGTGCGGCTGTCCGGGGTGCGGTGGCCGGCCGGGGTTCGGCTGCTGCGGGGAAGGCGGGGGTCCGGGGTGCGGCGCGTTCCCGGCCGGCATCGGCCGCCCCCCTGGCGCGGTGCCGGGAGACGGGCGGTCGTGCGGTCCACCCGGTCGCGCGGGCCCGCCCTGCGGCGGCATCCCGCCCCCTGGGGGAGTGTGCCCACCTCGCGGTGGGATCCCGCCCTGCGGCGGCATCCCACCGGGCGTGCCGGCCGGTCGCGGCGCACCACCGGGGGCAGTGCCAGGCGCACCACCCGGGACAGCGCCTGGCGCACCGCCGGGCCGCGCCCCACCACTCGGCGTCGCAGCGGGCACACCACCCGGCATCCCACCGGGCGCATTGCTCGCCCGCGGCGCGCCAGGCGTCCCGCCCGGAACCCCGCCGCCCGGAACCCCACCGGTCCGCGGAGCACCACCGGGCGCACTCCCACCGGGCACACCGCCCGGACGTGCCCCACCAGCCTGCGGCCCGCCGGCGGGGAGCCCGCCCGGCACGCCCCCGGCGCGCGGCACCCCGTCGGGGCGCGTCACCGCCTGCGGCCCGCCGGCGTGCCGGTCGAGCGCGGCCGGCGCGCCACCGGGTCGCGTGGTCCCGGGAGCCGGGCTGCCCGGAAGGCCACCCGGAGAGCCACCCGGAGAACCACCCGGAAGGCCACCGGGCGCGGGGCCACCGGGCCGGGTGACCGGCGGGACCGGGCCACCGGACCGGCCGGGCGTGGTCGAGGGCCCACCGGTCGCCGGCGGCCCGCCGAGGCGGTTGCCCAACGACGGCGGCGGGCTCGCGGGCGTCGAGGCGCCGCCGGGCCGGGCCGGGCTCGACGTGCCGGTGGGGCCGCCGGGCAGCGTCGGCGCGGCGGACGTGCGGCCGGCCGAGGACGAGGACGGGGACGACGACGTGCCCGTGCCCGTCGAACCGGTGGACGTCGTGGCCGGGGGGCGGCTCTCGATGCGGCGCAGGGAGTTCGCCGCCGACTGGTCGGTGTCGCGGGCCGTCTGCGCGGTGGCCTTGGTCTTCGCGCCCGCGTTGTCCGCCGCCTCCGCCGCCTTGTCCGCGCCGTTGCGCGCGGTCGCGATGGCGCGGTCGGCCTGGATCATCGCGACCTGCCCGAACACGCCCGCGCTGCTCGAACCGGCGCTGATGTTCAGCTTCGCCGCGACACCGGTCCGCAGCTGCTCGCCGCGGCCGGTGATCCGCCCGCCGAGGTTCTCGACGGCGTCGGTGTCCATCCGCGTGCCGCGACCGCCGATCGAACCCCCGGTGCCGGCGGGGGTGGACGCCGCCGGCGGTGACGACGACCTGCCGTCGTCACCGCCGCGGTGCGAGGACGGACCGCGACCGGTCCGGTTGCCGGCCATCAGGCGTTGGCCGGCGGCATTTCGTACGGCTTGACCGCGTCGTAGGCCGTCTTGGCGTAGCCGCCGTACTCGGCGAACCGCTCCAGCCCCTTGACCAGGCCCTGCATCTTGTCGGCCAGCTTCGCGATCCGGCCGCCCATGCGCGCCATCGCCGCGCCCAGCTTCGACAGCCGCGTCGCCATCCTGGTCGCCAGCATCGCCGCCCGCGTGCCCGCGTACCCGGCGTACGCCGCGATCGACCCGCCCGCGGTCACCACCGCCGACGCCGCCGCGATCAGCGCGCCCGCGATCAGCTCCCCGATCAGGTCGGAGATCCACCCGAAGATCAGCGCCCGCAGCTCGCACACCAGCGCGCCGGACAGCGCGTAGATCGCCGCCGTGCCGTCCATGGTCGACCCGAGCGCCTCGTACTCGGCCGCCATGGTGTCCATCTCGGAGCGGAACGCGTCGCCGGACCGGCCCTCCCAGCCGGACACCGAGTCCAGGTCCCGGCGGTGCTCCTCGGCGATCACCTTCATCTCCAGCGCCGCCTGCTTGAGCTGGTCGACGTTGGCGTTGATCTCGTCCGGGTTGCCCAGCAACGCGTCCAGCGGCTCCCGGATGAAGCTCACGTGCTCCAGCAGCCACCCCACGCCCGCCGACGCCAGCGCGCCCAGCGGGTTCACCGCCACGCCGACCAGGTCCACCACGACGCCCGCGCCGCCCAGCGCGACGTCGATGACGTCGACGCCCTCGCCCTCGGACTCCGCGGTCAGCGAGGTGACCAGCCCGTTGACGCTGTCGAACACACCTGCGCCGGTGGACCAGGTGGTGGTGCTCTCTTCTTCTGCCACTGTTACCCGCCGACCGACCTACTGGTTCCGGAAAATCGACTCGCTGCTGAAATCGCGGTCGTCGTCGTCCACCGGACGCGGCGGCGCGGACCGGCGCGGCGGCGGGTCGCTGCGCGCCGCCGGCCCGTCGAGCTCCTGCTCGAACGCGTACCGCGGCCGTTCCGGCTCGTCCTCGACCGGCTCGGGCAGGTACTCGGTGATCACCCGGTACGTCTCGGAGTCGGTGCCCTCGATCGCCCCGAACGTCTCCGCGACCTGCACCGCGGCCGCCCGCTGGGCCTCCCTCGCGACGGCCACGACCTCCGCGGCGAGCTGCGTGTGCGACCTGCGCATGACGTCGGCGGTGAACCTCAGGTCGGTCAGCGCGCCGTTGGGCGCGACCGTGACGGAGATCGACCCGTCCTTCGAGGTCGCGGACCCCTGGGCGCTCGCCAACCCCTCCTGCACCGCGGCAGCCTTGCGCTGCGCGTCGGCGATCTTCGCCTCGAACTCCCGCATCCACTCGTCGGGCGTCTTCACCGCGTACTCCCGTGCCCCCGTCGATCAACAGCGACGAGCAGCATGGCACAGCCCGCACCCGGACGAGGGCGGAACGGTCGCACTGCACCGTGGCCGACGCCACGTCCTCGAAGCAGCGACCCCGGAGCCCCCCGGTCCGGCCCTTCCGGGACACGCGCTCGGCCACCACCCGGTTCGGCGGCCTTGACGCCGGGCGGGTCGGAGGACGCGCCGCCCCGCGACACCGTCGTGGGGCGGCGCTCCCCTCCGGGCGCGGCGGCCCCGGCGTCCTCGCACCGGTCGCCGGCCCGCCTCTGCGGGTGTCGCGACCGCGGCAGGCGGTGCCGGGTCGAGCAGGGGGGTGCCGCCCCACCCGGCGGAAGCGGACCGCCGGGATCGGCGCCCGACCGGGAGCGGTGGCGTGTTCCGGCAAGGCCACCGCTCCCGGCCGGGATCAGACCCGCGTCATGGTGGACGGGTACCCGCCGCCGCCGGGGTAGACCCACTCCCCGGTGACGGTGGCGCCGTCGGCGCTGAACGTGCCCCGGTAGTAGGCCGGGCCGCCCTTCGCGCCACCCCAGATGGTCAGGGTGTCGCCGGTCAGCTCGTAGACGTAGTCGAGGGTGTTGCCGGTCGAGTCGTAGAACCGGGACACCACGTCCGCGCCGGCGGGTTCACCGAACGGGCGCAGGTTGCCGATCACCTCCAGGCCCGTGACCGGCTGCCCGAACTGGGTCAGCTCGACGTGCTGGAGCAGGAAGAACCGGCCGGGCATCCACTCGTACCGCACGGTTCCCCCGGCGCCACCGCTCACCGCCCACGTGCCCACCAGTCGGTCCAGGGCCTGCAGGTCGGCGCTCGGTCGGGTGGTCGTTCCGGACATCTCGTCCTCCTCGGGTCGCTTGCTGGTCGCCGGTACCTCGGAGGCGTCACCGCGGTCTCGACACCCATCTGTCGTGACCCGGGTCACACTCGAACCGTGTCGAGACGAGCGGACCGGCGACGTGGTCACGGCGAGCACCCACCCGGGGAGGAGCCGTGACCACCGCCGTCGCGCTGTCACTGCGTGACGCCGCCCGGGCCACGTACCGTTGCCGGGCACGATCGAGGAAGAGGGACCACCGTGAAGTACCTGCTGCTCGGCTACACCCCGGCCGCCGCCTGGGACGCCGACACCGCCGACACCCCCTCCGAGGACGCGCTGGCCGCGTTCGCCGCGTACCGCGAGTTCGAGCAGGAACTGGTCGAGACCGGCGAGTTCGTCGGCAGCGAGGGCCTCGGCCACCCCGCGGTCAGCACCACCGTCCGCAGGACGGCGGACGGCGTGGTGGCGACCGACGGGCCGTTCGCCGAGCTCAAGGAGGTCCTGGCCAGCTTCGCCGTGATCGACGTCGCCGGCCACGAGCGGGCCGTCCAGATCGCCGCGCGCATCGTCGAGGTGCTGGGCGAACCGATCGAGATCCGCCCGATCACGGGCGAGGACTTCACCGGGTGAGCGACCGCACCGCGACCGTCGAGCACCTGCTGCGCGCCGAGGCGCCGCAGGTGCTCGGCGCGCTGGTGCGGCGGTTCGGCCGGTTCGACACCGCCGAGGACGCGGTGCAGGAAGCGCTGCTCGCCGCGAGCCGGGCGTGGCCCGCCGACGGCGTGCCGGACGACCCGCGCAGCTGGCTGATCCGCGTCGGCTACCGCAGGATGGTCGACCTGCTCCGCTCCGACCGGGCCCGGCGCAGGCGCGAGCAGGAAGCCGGCCTCGCCGAGTCGGCGATGCGCGAACCCGCCCGTGCCGCAGGCCCGCCACCGGACACCGACGACAGCCTCACCCTGCTGCTGCTCTGCTGCCACCCCGCGCTGTCCACCACCTCCCGGGTGGCGCTCACGCTGCGCGCGGTGGGCGGCCTGACCACCGCCGAGATCGCCCACGCCCACGGCGCCTCGGAGAACACGATGGGCACGCGGATCGCCCGCGCCAAGCAGCAGCTCGTCCGCGCGGGCGCCCGCTTCACCCCGCCCTCCGACGCCGACCGGGCCGACCGGGTGGCCGCCGTCATGCAGGTGCTGTACCTGGTCTTCAACGAGGGCTACACGACCTCGTCCGGCGACGAGCTGACCCGCGTCGACCTGACCCGCGAGGCGATCCGGCTCACCCGGATGCTCCGCGACAGCCTGCCGGCCGACGACGCGACGACCGCCGAGGCGACCGGCCTGCTGGCGCTGATGCTGCTCACCGAGGCCCGGCAGCCGGCCCGCACGGGCGACGACGGCGAACTGGTGCCGTTGGAGGAACAGGACCGGACTCGGTGGCGGGCGGACCTCATCCGCGAGGGGACCGCGCTGCTCGACGGCGTCCGGCACCGGCGCGGGATCGGCCCGTACCGGCTGCAGGCCGCGATCGCCGCCGCGCACGCCACCGCCGGGTCGGCCGAGCTGACCGACTGGCCGCGGATCGCGGCGCTCTACCTGTGGCTGGAGCGACTCGCCCCCACCGCACCGGTCCGGCTCAGCCGGGTCGTCGCGGTAGCCCGGGCCCACGGCCCCGGACGGGGGCTGGCACTGCTCGACGACCTCAACCGGCGCCACCGCCTGGACCGTGATCCGCTGACCCGCCAACGGGAACGCGCCGTCCGCGCCCACCTGCTCCAGCTGACCGGCGACACCGCCGACGCGGCCACCCTCTACCGCGAGGCAGCCGCCCTCACGGACAACCACGTCGAACAGCGGTACCTGCACGACAGGGCCGACCGCCTCGACCCGCCGGGCCGCCGATGAAGCCGACCTGCCCCACGCCGGGTCACGGCAGGATGGAGTCCACGTAGCCGCCGTCCACGCGGACGGCGGCGCCGGTCGTGGCGGAAGCCTGCGGGGAGCTGAGGCAGACCACCAGGTTGGCGATCTCCTCCGGTTCGATCAGCCTGCCGAGCAGGGACTGGGGGCGGTGCAGGCGCATGAACTCGCGCTGTGCCTGCTCCCACGGCAGGGAGTCGTCCACCAACTCGTGGACGAAGTCCTCGACACCGCCGGTGTGCGTGGGGCCCGTGATGACGCTGTTCACCGTCACACCCGTCCCGGCCGCTTCCTTGGCGAACCCGCGCGACACGCCCAGCAGCGCCGTCTTGGACACCCCGTAGTGGATCATCTCGGCCGGGATCACCACGGCCGAGTCGCTGGCGATGTACTGGACCCGGCCCCAACCGCGCTCCTTCACGCCGGGCAGGTACGTGCGCGTCAGCCGGACCGCGGACAGCACGTTGACCTCGAAGTAGCGCCGCCACTCGTCGTCGCCGATCTCCAACGCGGGCCGCGCGCCGAAGACGCCGACGTTGTTCACCAGCACGTCCACCTCGGGCACCGCCGACCGCAGCCCGGCCACGCCCTCCGCCGACGCCACGTCACCGACGGCCTCGACCAGCTCCGCGCCCGGCGCCTCGGCCCGGATCCGCGCGACGGCGCCCGCCACCGCGTCGGGCTTGCGCCCGTTCACCGCCGTCCGGGCGCCCGCACGGGCCAGGGCGGTGGCGATGGCCTCACCGGCGACCCGACCCCGGCCGGCCGGGGGAGGGTCAGTCGCGATAGGTGAAGGCCACGGTCGCTCGGGCCTTCGAGTTCGCGCCCAGGTTCACCACCGCGCCGCTGCCTCGCGGCGCCGCCCGGATCATCGAGCCGGCGAAGCCCTCCGGCGTCACGAACAGGCCCCAGGCCGGCGTCCAGTCGCCCACCTCGCCCGTCGTCACGTCCACCATCGGCTCGGTTGCCGGGACCACGCGGCGTTGCACCACGTGGCACCGTCGCACGGCCTCGTCCAACAACACCTTCCAGTCCTCCTCGGGCGTCTCCCAGCCCGCGACCACACCGCGGCCACCGAAGTCGCGCGACGGCTTCACGATCAGCTGCTCGCGCTCCTGGGCGCACTGGTCCACGAGGTCGCGGGTGATCCGCCTGGTCCACGGCAACACGCGGTCGACCAGCGCCCGTTCCGCGGCGGACGTCCAGCGCGCGTCGGACAGCAGCGCGAGTGCGCCCTTGTTGGAGTACAGCGAGCTGCTCATCGGCGTGAACAGCACGCACGTGCCGTCGGCGTGGGCCTTCAGGATCCGGGCGACCGCCGGAGCGTTCGCCGGCACGTGGTCGACGGTGAAGTACCGCAGCACCACGTCGACCCGCCTGCTGCCGACGAGCAGCCGCCCGGAGCGGGCGCGCACCCCGCCCAGCCCGGCCAGCACCACCTCCAGGCCGGCCCGGGACAACGCCTCGAGCGCGGAACCCAGGAGGTCGCGGTACGCGGGCAGGTCGGAGTCGGCGCACACCAGGGCCACCACCGGATCGGGCGCCCCCGCCGCCGCGCGCAACGACCGGGCCACCTCGGCGGCCGTGTCGACGTACCCCAGCCGGTGCTCCGCGGCGAACGAGGCGAACGCGGGCACGCCCAGCAGCGCCCGGTGCAGCGAGGCGTTGTCCAGGCCGCCGAGGTCGCTGGCGACGTTGAACTCCAGCATCCTGAACGAGGAGCCGTCGTGGTAGAAGTCCGCGCGGCCGTACCGCACGGGTGGTCCGTCGTGGTAGGACACGAGCAGGTCCGAGGTCACCGGATCGATGCCCAGGGCCGAGCAGTAGCGCGCCACGTCGCCGTCGAACACGCGCGAGGGCAGCGATCCCAGCAGGTCCAGCACGGCGATCGCGTCGCGGGCGCACGCCAGCAGCTCGGCCTCCGGCACGAAGAGCGGGCGGGACAGCAGGTTGCCGTTCCGGTAGTGCCGGTAGGCGGGCGGCACCTCCGCCTCACCGACCGCGTCGAGCAGCGCCGGGTTCGAGAGGTACCGCGCCGTCACCGGGTTCACGCCGCCACCGCCTCGGGGAGGTCCCGCAACCGCCGCAGCGGGGAGGCCAGCAGCACCAGGGCGGCGAAGAGGAAACCGGCGCCGGCCACCACCAAGGCCCAACGCGTGCCGAGCGCCGTGCCCAGCGCACCTCCCGCCACACCACCCAGCGGCAGCGCGCCCCACATCAGGAAGCGCACGCTCGCGTTCATGCGACCGAGCAGCCGGTCGGGGCAGATCGCCTGGCGGAAACTGAGGTTCGACACGTTGAACACCGACAGGATCAGGTGCATCAGGAAGAAGCCCACGGCGAAGAACGCGAGCCCTCGACCCGGGAACGACAGCGGCAGCAACAGGAACGCGGGCACGCACGCGAGTTCCGACACCCAGATGGCGCGCGAGCGGCCGATCCTGTCGGCGACCTTGCCCGCCACCAGGGCGCCGACCAGGCCGCCTGCTCCCGCCAGCGCGAGCATCGCACCGACCGCGGCCTCCGTCAGCGCCAGCTCGCGCACCAGCAGCACGATGACCAGCGGCTGGGCCATGCCGTAGCTGAAGTTGAAGATCGTGGCCGCCACCGTGGTCGCGCGCAGCAGCCCGTTGCCCAGCACGAACTTCAGACCCTCGGCGATCTCACCGCGCAGCGAGCGCGCCTCGGGACGCGCGGGCCGTTCCTCCACCGCGCGTATGCGGGACAGCAGGAACGCCGAGGCGAGGTAGCCGACGGAGGTCAGGAAGACGGCGTTGACGGCCCCGAGGGCCTGGGACAGCACGCCGCCGAGAGCCGGGCCCGCGGCCACCGCCGTCGAGCGGGTGGACTCCAGGCGTCCGTTGGCGGCCACCAGTCCCGCGCGACCGACCAGGGCGGGCACGTACGACTGGTAGGTCACGTCGAACACGACCTGCGCGAGGCCCGCGGCGACCACGACGGCGAGCAGCTGGGGGAGCGTCAGCAGGTCGAGCCACCACAGCAGGGGCACGAGCGCGAGCAGACCCGCGCGCAGCAGGTTGCAGGTGATCAGCACGGGACGACGGCGCACCCGGTCGGCCAGCACTCCGGCGGGCAGCGCGACGAGCAGGAAGCCGATGGTCTGGGCCGCAGACAGGAAGCCCAGCTGGAGTGGTGTCGCGGCGAGCGCGGTCGCGGCGAACAGCCGCACGGACACGTCGCCGATCTGGCCCCCGACCACGCTGGCCGTCTGACCGGCCCACAGCAGCCCGAAACCGCCCCCTCGTGCGCTGCCCACCCACGCACATTCACACGGGGACATTTCACGCACAATGTGGTGTGATGAAGATCACACGTCGATTCCCGAGGCTTCCTTTCCACTTCGGGAGGCTTCCGGAACAGTGGCAGGCGTGATCGACCCCACTGGGCGCGACCGACTCGCGGACCGGCCCGATGCGCTGTTCGCGTATGGCAGCCTCACCTTCCCGGAAGTGCTGGAAGTCCTGCTCGGCCGTGTTCCGGCGGCCGTGCCGGCAACAGCACCCGGATGGCGTATTGCCGCCTTGCGCGACCGGCCCTTCCCCGTTCTCGTGCCCGGTGCGGGAGTAGCCGTCGGTGTGCTCCTCACCGACCTCACGTCAACCGAATGGCGGATAGTGGACGCGTTCGAAGCGCGTTCTTACGAACTGCGCGAGATCGACCTCGACGTCGGCCGCGGTGGGGCGTACGTCGCGGGCGCACGTGCGGACGCCGACTGGGGGGTGCTTCCCCGCGACTGGGCCAGGGAAGCCTTCGACCTGCCCTCCTACCTGCAGCGATGCTCCGATTGGCGGCAGACCGCCCCGGTGTGGCGCACCTCGGCCGCGACCGCGCGGAAGAGCCCGGCGGCCCCGGCGCGCGCCGGCCTCCCGCCGGAGGAGTGAACACCCACCACTCGCCCGACCGGTTCCCGGCGAACCCGCGAAGGCGAATCCGCCGCGAGTCCCACAGGGAGATTCAATGACTGCCACCGTGCGGTTGGCGACGGCCTACGCCGTCATCGACGCGACATTGCGCGGCTACGCGGAATACCGGAACTTCCGGAACGGGCTGATGGCACGCGCGGACTACTCGCGCTGGGTCGAGTCGCGGTTCGACGAGCTGGTCGAACTCGGACTCGACCGCGACAAGCAGAACCTGTCCACGCGTTTTCCGGTGGACGACCACGCCTGCGTGACGAACGCGCTCGAACTGCTCGCGGAAGACGGCCTCGTGCCGGGCAGCGACTACCCGGTCGACGCGTTCGACGCACTCGCCGAACGCGTGGCGAAAGGGTGGGACCACGCCGGCCGGACGACCTTCATCTTCCCCGAGGAAGCCCGGCTGATGTTCGCGCTCTCGCACCAGGTGCGACCGCGCAACCCGGTGTTCCTCGGCTCCTACTACGGGTACTGGGCGATCTGGGCGCTGCCGGCCGTCGCCGCCGCGGGCGGGCGCGTGACGCTCGTCGACATCGACGAGGGCGTGATGTCGCTGGCGGAGCGCAACATCGCCGCGCTCGGCTACTCGGACCTGGTCGACTTCGTGGTCGCCGACGCGTCCGAGTACGCGCGCACGCTGCGCGACGTGGACCTGTGCGTGCTGGACGCCGAGGGCCCCCTCGACGCGCCGGACCCCGACCTGCGGGACAAGGCGATCTACTACCCGCACACGCGGGCGACCAGCCACGCGCTGCCGCCGGGCGCGTTGCTCGTGGCGCACAACGTGCTGCTGGACAACCCGACCGGGAACCGCTACTTCGCGGGCCGCATCGCCGACAACAAGGCCCAGTTCGCCAAGTGGGCGGCGCACCTGGGGGAGTTCTACGACGTGCACCGCGTGATCCCGACGTCCGAAGGCGTCGGCGTGTACCGGAGGAACGGGCTGCCGTGTGAGGGGTGAACGGGCTGTCCACCGGTTGTCCCGCCCTCACCGCGCGCCCGAAGGCGGCGCCGGCCGCGCTCGCCCGAGCCGGCGCCGGGGAACGGCCGAACCGGCGACCGCGCCCCCGGAGCGCCGCACGCCGTTCGCGACCCGGCGGCACGTGACCGCTTCGAAGAACCCGGTCCGCTTGAAGGAGTCCACCGGATGACCACCTCCGCACCCACCACGACCGTCCGGGCGGCCACCGCCGCCGACCTGGAAGCCGTGCGGGCGATCTACAACCACGCGGTGCGGCACACCGATGCCACCCTCGACACCGAGGAGAAGACGGCCGAGCAGATGGTCGCGTGGCTGGCCGCGCACAGCGGTCGCAACGCCGCGGTGGTCGCCGAACGGGACGGTCGCGTCCTCGGCTACGGCACCCTGAGCCCGTTCGCGGCCCGAGGCGGGTACTTCCCCAGCACGGAGATCTCGATCTACGTCGCGGCCGACGTCCGGGGCACGGGCGTCGGCGGGACGTTGACCGGGTGGCTGGTGGACTTCGCGCGCGAGGTGGGCTACAGCACCATCATCAGCTTCAACACGGACACCAACACCGCGTCGATCCGGATGGTCGAGCGGCACGGGTTCGTGCGCACCGGCTTGATCCGGCATATCGGGATGAAGCTGGGCAGGCTGGTGGACCTCGCGGTCTTCCAGCTGGTCTTCCCCGAGAACCTATCGCGCTACCAGGACGGACAGGACACCACGCCATGACGGGCTTCGCCTTCGACCAGCACGTCCTACAGCAGCCGGACGTGGTCGCGGCGCTGCTGGACGCCGAACTGCCCGCGCTCGACCCCGACCGCCCCGTCGTGTTCACCGGGATCGGCACGTCGCTGCACGCCTGCCGGGTGGCGGCGGCGTGGACCAGGATCGCCACCGACGGCCGCGTCCGCCCGGCCGCGATCGACGCGCACGACCTCGCGCTGGGCGAGTCCGTGCAGCCGGCCGACCAGGTCGTCGTGGTCAGCCACAGGGGCACCAAGCGCTACCCGAACCGGGTGCTGGCCGCGGCCCGGGAGGCCGGGGCGTCGACGATCGCGGTCACCGGCGCGGGGGTCGACGCCCCCGTCGCCGGCGCGGTCGTGCACACCTGCCCCCAGGAGAAGGCGAGCACGCACACGGTGTCGTACACGGCGGCGCTCGTCGTGCTGGGACGCCTCGTGGCGCGGGCGTTCGACGCCACGGGGCTGGCCGAGGCGCTCGCCGAGGCGCCCGCGGCGATGAGGGAGACCCTTGCCCTGCCGCTTCCCGCCGACGCGGTGGACGCGGTCGTGTCCGCGACGCCGACCATCGTCACCGGCACCGGGCTCGACGCGATCACGGCGGACGAGGCGGCCCTGAAGCTCAAGGAGGGCGCCTACCGCTGGGCGGAGGGCCTGCACACCGAGTTCGCGCTGCACGGCACGCCCGCGGTGTTCTCCTCCTCGACCGCCGCGTTCCTCCTCCGCTCCGCGGCCGACGGCGGCCGGACCGCCGACCTGAAGGGCCTGCTCGACGAGCTGGGCGCGACGACGCTGATCGTCGCCGAGGACGGCGACGTGCGGTTCGCGGCGACCCACCCGCTGGCGCGCCCGCTGGTGACCGTGCTGCCGTTCCAGCGGCTGGTGTCGGCGGCGGCCGTGCGCCTCGACGCGAACCCCGACCTCACGCACCTCGAAGCCGAGCCGTGGGCGGGCGCCATCCGCGCCGTGCAGCTGTGACCAGGTGGAATCGTTGTGCGCCACCAGGGTCGGGTGGCGCACGACGATCGGTCGGCGCCGCCGAGGCGGACGAGCCGCCGTGGCTGGACGGGTCGCCGGCGGGCGGGCGGTGCTGCCGTCGGACTCACCTGTGCCCGGCGCCGAGCCGACCGGGCAGGAGCCGTACCGCAATCAGCGCCAGAACCTGGACAGCGGTGCGGGGCAGCACGTCGAAGCCCAGGTCGAGGAACCCCGTCAACATCCGGCGGGGGTCCTCCACCAGATCGGCCGGCGTGTACCAGCCGTCCAAACCGGTCAGGACGATCATCCCCGCCGTGCAGGGCAGCGCCACCAGCAGCAGTCGCGCCGCCGGCGACCAGCGTGGCGACAGGCCCACCAGCGCGGCGCCGGCCAGGTAGCCCACAGGAGGCAGCACCGCGCCTCCTGTCAACAACAGGACCAGCCCGAGCACATCCCGTGGTCGCAGCGAGGCGATCGCGGTGCGCAGCGGCGACCTGCCTGCTCGTCCGCCGGTGGCCTCCTCGATGTCGACCAGTTCCGCTTCCACGATCTCCTCGGGCGTGCCCAGCCTGCCCAGCACGTCGGAGACCTCCGCTTCGGACGGACCGGCGGGCAGCAGGTCCTCGATGTGCGGCCGGATCTCCTGCACCAGCTCCTCACGGCGAGACGGCGTCAGCGGCGCGGCCTCACGCGTGAGCCGGTCCAGGTAGGAGGAGATCAGCGGGTGCTGCGTCACCGACTTGCTCATGCCCGATCGCCCTCTCCGGTCATGATCTCGCGCACCGACTCGCTCAACGCCGTCCAGTCCCGGGCGAACCGCTCCACCGCCGCTGCGCCCTGCGGACTGATCCGGTAGTAGCGGCGTGGTGGTCCGGTCGCGCTCTCCTGCCAGGTCGTCTCCACGAGTCCCTGCCTGCGCAACCTGGACAGCAACGGGTAGATCGTGCCCTCACCGCCGATCAGCCCGTGCCGACCCAGCACGGAGACAAGCTCCACCGCGTACCGCTCCCGCTGCCCCAGCAGCGCGAGCACGCAGTACTCGACCACCCCGCGCCGCATTTGCGTCAACGGGTCCCGCCCATCGCTCATGCTCTACAGGCTACCTTGCGCTGCACGATAGCTTGTAGGACATGGCGTGCCCGCCGTCCGCACAATGGGCCACTGCTACCGCACAGCTCACCGATCGCCTTGGCGTCCCCCACTTCATTTCGGGTTCAGCGCCGCGAACCCCCGCTCGTTGAACGCGTGGATCACACCACGCACGCGTTGAGCCGAAGGCGTTCGGCCGCTTGCACGATGGCGCAGCCGCGACTCGTCGGTGCCCTGGCCCGGCGAGCCGGCCAGGACCTGCTCGGTCGACCTCGCGCCCTGGACGGGCGTCACGATCACGGCGCTGCCCCGTCGTCACCTGCACGGGTGTAAGGGCTCGCTATCGCATCCGTTCCGTTTGCGGCAACGGGGCGCCACATCCATGCTCGGTCGCGGTAGAGGGCCGTCGGGTGATCGCGATCCGGTCGCGTCGGCCGTACCGCGACGAGCCGGTCCCCGCCACGAGAGGTGACTACCCAGATGCCCCGCCCGGGTCCAGCCGAGCCGCGCGCCGCCGAGGGCGTCACCGTGGTCATGTCCGTGCAGCCGGACCAGGGCGACCTGGCAGTCGCGGTGGACGACATGCTGTCCACCTTGGACCGGGCCGGCGAACGGCATTGCGTGCTCCTCGTGCTCGCCGACGACAGCCCTCCCGCCACCGGCGACGTCGCCGCCGGGTTGGCGGACCGCTACCCGGACCGGGTGAGGGCGGTCCGCCACGGGACGGGTGAGGGCGAGCACGGGTCGCCGCGCGCGGGGCTGGCGGTGGCCCTGGCGGAGACCGACCACCGGCGGATCTTCCTGACCGACGGCCGCATCCCCGCGGCGCAACTGCCCTTCATGCTCGCGACGGCGCGGGCGGAGCGGGCCGACCTCGTGGTCGCGTACTGGCGCGACCGCGCCGACGCGCCGCGTCGCGGGCTGTCGTGGCTGCGGTCCGCGGTGCTCCCGGCCGCGCCGCGCACCGGCCGCCTCCGCCGGGGCCCGGCCCACCACCTCGTCGACCGGCGGACGCTCGCCGACCTGGGCCTGACCGCGCGATCCGCCGGGACGCGCGAGCACCTGCTCGACGAGCTGCGTCGACGTGACGCGAGGATCCTGGTCCGGACCGCGCCCGGACGGGACGGCGGTGGTCCGGTGGTGAGCGTGCCGGACCTCCGGAAGGGCCTGGTCCGCCGCGTCGCCGACCGGGTCGTCCGGCCACGCGACCCGCTCCTGCCTGCGGTGCTGGCGGTCGCGGTGGTGTTGTCGGTCGGCGCCTGCGCCGCGGTGGCCGCGAGCGGGATGACGCTGGCGTACCCGGACGCGGTGTCGCACCTGCTGATCACCCGCCGGGTGCTCGACGCCTCGACGCCCGGGGCCGCGCAGCTCGGCGGGGTCTGGCTGCCGCTGCCGCACGTGCTGGCCCTGCCGCTGGTCGTGGCGGAGCCCTGGTACCACGCCGGCGTCCTGCCGAGCGCGGTGTCCATGTGCGCCTACGTCGCCACCGCGGGGTGGCTGTACCGCATCGGCCTGGCGCTCACCGGGCGCCGCGCGGGCGCGGTGGCGGCGGCGCTGGTGTTCTGCGCGAACCCCAACGTCCTGTACCTGCAGAGCACGCCGATGACCGAGGCGCTGCTGCTGGCCTGCCTGGCCGCGGCGACCTGGCACCTGCTGCTCTGGTGCCGGGAGGGCGACTACCGGCACCTGCTGGCGACCGCCCTCGCCGTGTTCTGCTCGACGTTGGTGCGCTACGAGGGCTGGGTGTTCCTGGCGGCGGTGGCGGTCGTCGTCGCGGTGCGCTCGTGGCAGCGGTCGAGGGGCGCACCGGAGCCCCTGGTCCTCGTGCGAGCCGACCTGCTCTTCTTCGGCTGCCTGGCGGTCAGCGGCGCGGTCGGCTGGGTGATGTGGAACGCCGCGATCTTCGGCGACCCGCTGCACTTCCTGCGGGGCGAGTTCGCCAAGCCCGCGCTGTGGGTCGACGGGGCGGAGCGGGCCGTCGGCGACTGGGGCACGTCGCTGCGGACCTACGCGCACGCCGCGGTCCACGTCCTCGGGCCGGTCGTGGCGGCGCTGAGCGCGGTCGGCCTGGCCTGCTTCGCGTGGCGGACCAGGCTGCGGGGCGCGGCCCTGGCGCCGTTGCCCCTGCTGGTGTTCCTGCCGTTCTTCGTCTGCGCGCTGTACTCCGGCCAACGGCCGCTGCACGTGCCCGAGATCGGCGGCGACCTCTACAACGTCCGGTTCGCGCTCGTCATGGTGCTGCCCGCCGCGGTGTTCACCGCCCACCTCGCCGTGGCCGCGGATCGGGTGCCGCTCAGGCTCCTGCCCGCGGCGGCGGTGCTGGCGGGCTGCGGTCAGCTCTTCCTGACCGCACCGGTCACGGCGCGGGAAGCGGAGGTCTTCCGCGCGAGCGCCGCCGAACGCGTCAACGCGCAGGCCGCTTCCTGGCTGCGCGAGCACTACGACGGCGGCCGGGTGCTGATGCAGTCGTGGAGCAACGAGACCGTCAGCTTCGACTCCCGGGCGCCCACGGGGCGGATCGTCTACGAGGGCAGCTTCCGCCAGTGGGAGCAGGCTCTCCACGACCCGGTCGCACAGGGGATCCGCTGGATCCACATGCGACGCACCCCCGGTGGCGAGGACGAGGTGTGGCGGCGCCTGCACGACAGCCCTCTGGTGCGCTCCGGGTACGAACCGGCCTACGCCGACGACCACCACGTCTTCTACCGGCGCGTGGACCTCACCGCACCGGGTCAGCCCACCCCACGAGCGGTTCCCGAGTAAGGAAGGGTTGGTGGCACCGTGGACCGAGGCGGGCAACGGGACGGGCGGCGATCCATCGCGTATGTCTTCCCGGTGTACAACGAGGCGGAGAACGTCGAATTGCTGCACGGCACGGTGTGCCGGGTCACGCAGGACCTCGCCGACCGCTACCGCTTCACCTTCATCTACGTCGACGACGGCAGCGAGGACGACTCCGCCGGTCGGCTGCAGGCGCTGGCCGACGCGGACGACCGGGTCACGGTGATCGAACTGGCGCGCAACTTCGGCCACCAGACGGCGGTCACCGCGGGCCTGGACCTCGCCGACGCCGACGCCGTGATCATCATGGACAGCGACCTGCAGGACCCGCCACGGGTGAGCCTGGAGCTGATCGCGAAGTGGCAGCAGGGCTACGAGGTGGTGTACGCCCAACGCCGCTCGCGCCGCGACCCGACGTTCAAGAAGCTCACCGCGAGCGCGTTCTACTGGGTCCTGCGCAGGATCGCCTCGGTCGACATCCCGCGTGACACCGGCGACTTCAGGCTGCTGGACCGCAAGGTGGTCGAGGAGCTGCGCCGGTTCCGCGAGCGCGACCGGTTCCTCCGGGGCCTGGTCAGCTACATCGGCTTCCGCCAGACCGGGGTGCTGTTCGACCGGGACCGGCGGCACGCCGGCACCACGGGCTACTCCCTGAGCAAGATGCTGCGGTTGGCGGCGGACGCCCTCCTCGGTTTCTCCGTCGCCCCGCTCAGGTTGATCAGCCGGCTCGGTTACGCGATCTCGCTGTTGAGCTTCCTGGGGATCGTGTACACGGTCGGGGTGAAGGTCCTGGCGCCGGAGACGGCGGTGCCCGGTTGGGCCTTCACCTCCATCGCGCTGTTCTTCCTCAGCGGTGTGCAGATCACCATGCAGGGGGTGCTGGGCAGCTACATCGGCCGCACCTACGCCGAGGCGCAGGGCCGACCCCTCTACACCGTCTCGTCCGTGCGCACGGCCACCGACCCGCGCGTCCCGGCGCAGGCCGCGCCGGACCGGTCCGCGCAGCCGGGCGACCGGATGCTGAACCGGTGAAACCCGTCACCGGCACGAGCCCGCCCGCGAGCACGGGCCGCGACACGGTGATCCGCCACGGCGGGGAGGTCTTCGTGAACCGCCCGAACGGGTTCCCGCGGCGGAACGCGGAACCGCGCCGCGCATGACGACCGGCTCCCCACCGCACCAGGCGGGTCACCCCGTCCTCCCCGAGCGGTTCAGCGCCCGCAGGCTGCTCGGCCGCGGGCAGCGGGTCGCCCTGGCCGCGGTGTCCGTCGCCCTGGCGGGCGCGGTCGTGGCGGGCGCCGTGACCGCCGCCGCGCCGAGCCCGCTGTGGTGGGCGCGGGCGTCGGTGGCCGCTGTCACGGCCGTCTACGTGGTCCTGATCTCCTTCCGGTGCCTGCTGGTGATCGCAGGCCCCGGCGCGCGCATCATCCGGGCGCGGGACGGAGCCCGGGCCCCCGACCGGGACCTGCCGCCCTACACGGTGCTCCTCCCGGTGCACCGCGAGGCGGTGGTGCTGCCGAAGCTGGTCGAGACCGTCCACCGGCTCGACTACCCCGCGCAACGGCTCCAGGTGCTGTTGCTGGTCGAGCAGGACGACGAGGTCACCCGCGCGGCGCTGGACCGCCTCGAGCTGCCGCCGGAGTTCGAGGTGGTGCTCGTGCCCGAGGGCGGGCCACGCACCAAGCCGAACGCGTGCAACGCCGGTCTGGCCCGCGCCACCGGCGAGCTGTGCGTCATCTACGACGCGGAGGACCGACCCGAGGCCGACCAGCTGCGCAAGGCGGCCGCGGCGCTGGGGACCCAACCGGACCGGGTGGTGTGCGTGCAGGCCGAGCTGGCCTACTGGAACCCCTGGACGAACTGGCTGACCCGCCACTTCGCCGCCGAGTACGCCGTGAACTTCGCGCTGGCGCTGCGCGGGCTCGACCGCTTCCGGCTGCCCATCCCGCTGGGCGGCACGTCCAACCACTTCCGGGTGGACGCCCTGCGCGTGCTCGGCGGTTGGGACCCGCACAACGTCACCGAGGACGCGGACCTGGGCGTGCGCATCGCCCGCCGCGGCTGGGAGGTGCGGATCTTCGACTCGGTCACCTACGAGGAGGCCAACAGCGAGCTGGGCAACTGGGTGCGCCAGCGCAGCCGCTGGATCAAGGGCTACCTCCAGACCTGGCTGGTGCACATGCGCGACCCCTGGCGACTGCTGCGGGACCTGGGACCGCGGGGGTTCCTCGCCTTCCAGCTGACGTTCGGCTTCACCACCCTCACCACGCTGGTCAACCCGCTGTTCTGGTCGTTGACGTGCCTGTACCTCGTCACCGGTCCCGAGCTGATCCAACCGCTGTTCACCCCGGCGGCGCTCTACGCGGGAACGGCCGCCATGCTCGCGGGGAACCTCGCCATGCTCTACCAGGTCATGGCCGGCTGCATGCAGCGCGACCTGCACCGCGCCGTGCCCACCATGCTCACCGTTCCCCTGTACTGGGCGCTGATGAGCGTCGCCGCCTACAAGGCGCTGGTCCAACTGCTGCGCCCCGGCAAGCGCCACCACTGGGAGCTCACGCGCCACGGCCTGGTGGGGGATCACGGGGAACGCCACGCGCCGCTCCGGCAACCGCTCGACTGACCCGCGTGGGCCGGAGCCGACCCACGCGAGTCCTGTCACGCCTCCACGGGTGCTTCGCCACCGACGCCCCGGCCGCCTCAGGGCGACTGGAACCGCCACTGCTGGTTGGCCCGGCCGTCGCAATCCCACAGGCGGATCCCCGTGCCGTTGCCGTTGATCGCGCCCGGATCGGCGTCCAGGCAGCGCCCGCTCAGGTAGTTGACCAGCGCCCCGCGATCGGAGTCGTAATCCCAGATCTGGTTCTTGTCGCCGTGGCAGTCCCACAACTGGACCTTCGTGCCGTTGTGCGCGATGTCGTCCAGTTCGGCGTCCAGGCAGCGCCCGCTCTGGTTGTTGCGGATGAGGCCGCCGTGCTCGAAGTCCCACAGCTGGTTGTCGTCGCTGTGGCAGTCCCACAGCTGCACCTTGGTCCCGTTGCCGCTGATGGTGCCCAGGTCGGCGTCCAGGCAACGGGCGCTGCTGCTGTTGCGGACCGTGATGCCGTCCTGGGCCGACGCGGTGCCCGCGAAGCCGATGACGGAACCGCAGACGACAATGGAGGCCGCCAAGGTGAGCAGTTTTCTCGCTGTTCCAAAGGTCATTTTTGATCAATTTCCTCGTCCGGGGGCGGAACCAGGACGACGTTACCGGGGAATCCCCGCACCCCCCACGCGACGAACCGGACGGCACTCGTGCGGGTGATTTCCCCGGGATTTCAGGCCGGCTCGCTCACGTCAGCCAGACCCGGTAGGCCACGACGGAGTGCGCCGGCACGCGGGCGCGCAACTCGTCGGTGGTCGTGCTCTGCTGCTTGGTCCACAGGTCGAGCACCCGGTACTCCGCCGCGGACGGGAGGCCGACCGCGTCGACGGTGATGCCGATCTCGCGGTCCGACAACCCCCGGTTGAACAGCACCACCGCGGCCGACCCGTCCGACATCGGCTTCACCCACACCTCCTGCTCGCCGTCGTCGTGCAGCCGGTGCCCCTGCTTCCCGCCCCAGTCCTGGTTCACGGCGATGACGTCGCGGTCCAGCAGGATGCCCCTGGTCACCGGGCTCATCACCCGCAGGTCGTTCCCCGCGATCAACGGCGCGTTCAGCAGCGCCCACATCGTGAAGTGCGCCCGGTCCTCGTGCTCGGCCATGCCGCCGTTGCCGACCTCCAGCATGTCCGGGTCGTTCCAGCCGTTCGGCCCGGAGTGCTCCTCCAACCCGACCTGGAGGTCCAGCAGCGCCGTCCAACTGGCCCAGGAGTCGGCGATGTCGCGGGTCGTGCGCCACAGGTGCCCGCCCGCCTTGCGCCCCCAGCCCTCCCAGGGGCGCTCGTGCCCCCACTCGCAGATGCTGAACACGATCGGCCTGCCCGACTCGCGCAACGCGCGCCCCATCGTCGCGTACCGCTCGGCCGCCGGGCTGCCGTCGTTGTTGCAGTTGTCGTACTTGAGGTAGTCGACACCCCACTCGGCGAAGCTGCGCGCGTCGACCTGCTCGTGCCCCAGGCTGCCGGGGTAACCGGCGCACGTCTTCGAGCCCGCGTCGGCGTAGACGCCGAACTTCAACCCGCGCTCGTGCACGTAGTCCGCCACCGGCGCGAGGCCGTGGGGGAACTTCACCGGGTCCGGCACGAGCCTGCCCCGCTCGTCCCGGTCACGCGCCATCCAGCAGTCGTCCAGGTTCAGGTACGTGTAGCCGGCGTCGCGCATACCCGACGCCACCATCACGTCCGCGATCTCGCGGACCATCCGCTCTCCCACGTCGCAGCCGAACCGGTTCCACGTGTTCCACCCCATCGGGGGAGTCGGCGCCAAGCCCGCCGACACCGGGTGGACCGCGGGAGGCGCCACCCCGACCACCGCGGAGGCGAACAGCACCGCGAGCGCGACCTTGGCTACCGACCGGCGCACGACACCTCCGGGAAGACGATGCGGCCCACGCAACCAGAAACCGGCCGAGCGGGAAACTCGCGGCACGGATTTTCACCGGGACGTGGGCTCGGCCGGACCGGCCCGCCACACCCGGCCGACGGCGAGGCGTTCGTCCCCGACGCCCGCGGGGGCCGTTACCCGAGGTCGGGCAGCTCGTCGCGGGTGACGACGTAGCTGTGGCCGTAGACCTTCCGCAGGTGGCTGACGCTGTTGCCGGCGGTCAGGTGGTTGCCGTGCCAGGTGCCGAACAGCACCCACCGGGTGCCGGTGGACCGGAGCAGGTCGGGGTCGGGGATGGGGCCGTTCTCGTGCAGCGCGATCGGGATCGACGAGCCGACGATGTCGCGCACGGAGTTGTACAGGGCGTTCTGCGGGTCGTAGTCGCCGTCGCCGGCGTAGGTGTCGGCGCCGTCGATGTCCACGACGGCCTTGCCCGGGTGGAACGACGACTGCGGCCGGCCGTCGTAGCCGTGCAGCCACACCAGGTTGTTCAGGCCCTTGACGCGGGTGAAGCGGTCGAACATGAAGTTCCACAGGCGGTTGTACTGCGCCCCGCCCTCCATGCTCCACCAGAACCACGTGCCGCCGGCCTCGTGGAACGGCCGCCAGATCACCGCCGCGCCCGCGTCCTCCAGCTGCTGGAGCATGGCCGCGGCCTGGTCCAGGCGGTCGGTGAACGAGCGGTGCTCGGCCGTGCCCGGCGTCAGCACGGCGTCGATCGACACCGGCGTCTTCGTGCCGTCGTAGGTGTCGGGCTCGGTGGGGGCGCCCATGTGGTAGCCGATCATGGGGATGCCGCCCGCGTTCCACCACGCGATGGCGCGCGGCGCGAGGTCCTTGGAGTCGCCGAAGTCCAGGCCGCGGATGGCCGGGTGCTCGCCCGTGTTGTCGTGGACGTGGTTGATCTCGTAGTCCGGGCCGCCGATCCACGTCGACTCCTGCTGGCCGGAGAGGATGTGGTTGCCGTACTGCGAGTACACGTAGCAGAGCAGCTTGCGCGCCTGCGGCGTCGGGTCGGGCGTCACCGGGTCGACCGAGCACTGCGGCGCGCCGGTGCGCAACCGCTGGGCGGCCGCGGGCATCGGCGCCGGGGCGGCCAGCACCACGGCCAGCAGGGCCCAGGCCAGGCGTGACGGGGCGCGCATCCGATCTCCTTCGATCACCGCGGAAGAGGTGGGAGCAGGGACAGCCTAGCGATTGCCGAATTCACGCCGAAACGAAATCAACCCTCCGGGTGATGGACCGAGGTTTCGGGCGGACACCGTTGTGCTTGCCAGGCCGCCGTGTTCCGCGCAAACCGCTCGGGCTTTGTTCGGACCCACGCGAAAAGTCGTTGCTCGGCCACTCGATCAGCTCTCGGGCGACGCCGCCCACGCATCGGGCGACGGTCGGCCGACCGCAGGCCGTTGTCCCCCGTGAGGACTACAGGGGAGTGTCCACGCCAGGGGGATTCGTGCGTCGCAGCCTCTCGTAGGTTTCGTCAGGACGGCGTCAGTGCGTTGCGGCACGCCGAGAAACCGGAGGGCAAGGGCGTTGAAGACAGTGCAACGGTCAGCAGGGGCCGGAAGGGTGATCGCGGTGGCGTTCACCGTCGCGGCGGTGGCGGCCTGTGACGCCGCCTCGGAAGGGGACGCGACTGGCGGGGGCGCACCACCGGCCGTCACCGAGGCGGTCGCCGCGCCGCGCATCACCTGGGGCGCGTGCCCGGCGTTGGCCGAGGGCGCCAGTCGCGACCCCCGGCTCACCTGCGCGACGGTGAAGGTCCCGCTCGACTACCGGAACCCCGGTGGCGGGGAGATCGGGGTGGCCGTCTCGAAGCTGCCGGCGGCGGAGTCCGGCGACCGCCGCGGTGTCCTGCTGCTGAACCCGGGCGGCCCGGCCTCGCCCGGCCTGGACACGCCGGGTGCCGTGGCGCCGACCCTGCCGCCGTCGGTGCCGACGGCCTACGACCTGATCGGCTTCGACCCGCGCGGGGTCGGGCACAGCACCCCGCAGAGCTGCGGTCTGGACGACCCGTCCCTCGCCGGCCTCTTCCCGTACCCGGCCGCGGACGGCTCGATCACCGCGAACGTCGACCACGCCCGCACCGACGCCGAGCGGTGCGCGACGAACGCCGGCAAGGAGCTCCGGCACTTCACCACCGCCAACACCGCCCGCGACATGGACCGCATCCGCATGGGGCTCGGTGAGGAGAAGATCTCCTACTGGGGCCAGTCCTACGGCACGTACCTCGGCGCCGTCTACGCCTCGCTGTTCCCGGATCGCGCCGACCGGGTGGTCCTCGAGGGCAACGTCGACCCCACGAAGGTCTGTTCCCTAGGGAGTTTCATCTGATGCAAGCCTGAACGGCGATCCCTCGTGGGCTCAAGCCGTCGGCGCTCCCGGTCCTCAGCGTAGCGTCCGGGCCCCAACCTGGTCGTTTGCGCTCGTTCGTTCATCTGATGAATGATTCGTTCTTTAGAGCCGGTCTCACGTGGCTGCTTTGGCCAGTTGCTTGAAGCAGATGAGGGTGGCGGCGAGGGTGGCGAAGGCGCAGTAGTGGTCGGCGTGACGTTCGTAGCGGACGACCAGACGGCGGTGGCCGAACAGCCAGGCGAGGGTGCGCTCCACCACCCAACGGTGCCGGCCGAGCCGGTCGG
>Ga0196958_10000054_pt1 | contig 53025 bp, 51 predicted proteins | sample S1v_10metaG_FD_148654 | JGI IMG/M metagenome (GOLD analysis project Ga0196958, IMG submission 148654) | Soil microbial communities from Anza Borrego desert, Southern California, United States - S1+v_10 | ecosystem: Environmental > Terrestrial > Soil > Desert | place: USA: California | collected... | reverse complement strand
CGAGGGCAGCGGCTCGGCCGGTTGCGGGGAGGGCTCGACGACCAGCGGCCCGGAGTCCACGAACCGCGGCGTGAACACCGACTCCTGCGACTCCACGCGCCCACCCGCCGGGTCGGAGTGCGCGTGTGCGGGCTCGATGCGCTCGGGTTCGGCGCGCTCGGGTTCGGCGCGCTCGGGTTCGGTGTGCTCGGGTTCGGTGTGCTCGGGTTCGGTGTGCTCGAGTTCAGCGTGTGCGGGCTCGGCGTGCGCGGGCTCGGTGCGCGCGAGTTCAGCGTGTGCGGGCTCGGCGTGCGCGGACTCGGTGCGCTCGGGTTCGGTGTGCTCGGGCTCGGTGCGCGTGGGCTCAGCCGCTGCGGGTTCGACGCGCTCAGGCCCGATGTGCTCGGGCTCGACGTGCTGGGGCTCGACGTGCTGGGGCTCGACGTGCTGGGGCTCGACGTGCTGGGGCTCTCGGTGCTGCGACGCGTGCTCGGTCTCCGGCTCCCGGTGCTGCGGCGCGCGCTGCTCGGCTGCCTCGGGCTCCGGCTCCCGGTGCGGGGGCTCGACGACCAGCGGCCCCGAGTCCACGAACCGCGGCGTGAACGCGGGCTCCTGCGGCTCCGGCCCCGCGTGCTGCGGCTCCGGCTCCCGGTGCGCGGGCTCGTCGTCCAGGAGGGTCGCCCGCCAGGGGACGAACGCGGTGTGCTCCGAGTTCCCGGGCCGCGCGAACCCGCGGGCCCGCGGTTCGGGCTCCGCGGGCTCGGGCGCCGACGCGGGCGGCTCGAAGTACGCCGTGGGTTCGGCGGGCGGCTCGAAGCGCGCGTCGGCGCGCGGGTCGACCGGCGCGTCGGCGGCCGGTTCGGCGTGCCCGGGAGCGGGGTCGGGGCGCGTCCCGGCGGGCGGCTCGGCGTCGACGGGCGGCAGGAGTTCCGTGCGCGGTGCGGACCGCTCCGCCTCCTGCCGCAACTGCTCGGCGCGCAGGGACTCCAGGTGCGAGGAGAACTGCTCGGGCTGCTCGGGGTGCCCGCCGTGGTGGCCCGGCCGGAACGCCGACGGCTCCAGGTCGTCCGAGGTCAGCTCCGCCCGGATCACCGGGTACTCGCCGGTCAGGTCGTGGTCCGGCCAGCGCTGGGCGCCCTCGGCGCGCCACGCGGGCTCCGGCTCGTCGGCGCGCTGCGGCTGCTCGTCGGTGTGCGGCGGCTCGTCGGTGTGCCGGGCGGCCGGCGGCTCGGCCGGGGTCCACACCGGCTGCTCGGCGTCCTCGGCGTCGCGCCCGTGCTGGGCGTGGTCGGCGTCGCGCCCGTGCTCGTGCCGGTCGGCGGCCGGCCCCCGGTCGGCGTCGGGGCCGTGGTCGGCGTCCTCGATCCGCCACGCCGTCCCGGCGGGCCGCTGCTCGTCGGCGCGGCCGTCCACCTCGGCGATGGCCCGCGCCAGCGCCGTGGCCGGGATGAGCGTGGTCTGCGCCGCGGGGCGTTCCGGCTCTCCCCCGTCCCGGTCCTCCTCCGGGGCGACGGGGTGCTCCTCGTGCCACGCCGCGCGCGGCCGGGACCCGTCCGCCTCCGGGTGTGCCGCGGGCTCCGGGGCCTCGGCCGCCGCGGGCGGGAACAGGTGGGTCTCCTCGGCGGACCGGTCGGCGACCCCGTCGGCGGGCCGGTCGGCGGGCGGCTCCGGGGCCAGGCGCTCGACCAGGCTGCGCGGCTGCTCCTCCTCGAACCCGGCGAGGTCGTCCCGCCGCTCGGGCCCGGCCTGACCGCCGCGCTGCCCGACCTCCGCGGAGTCGGACCGCTCGGCCGGGTCGTCCCGGTGCTCCGGCGCGCCGGCCCCCGCGAACCCGGGCTGCTCGGCGAGGTCACCCCGCCGCTCGGCCCCGGCGAGGCCGACCGGCCCGGACCGCTGCGCGGACCCGGCGAACGCGGGCCGCTCCTCGGGCTCGACCGGCGGGCGGTGCTCGTCGGCCGGCTCCCCCGGCCGGTCGTCGCGCCCGACCGACCCGGGGCCGACCGCCGCGCCGTGGCGCGGCGACCGGTCCGGGAGCAGGTCCTCGACGGGGTTGCGGTGCTCGACGTGCCAGTGGTCGAAGTCGTCGCGCGGCGGCGCGGCGGGCCTCTCGCGCGGCGCGGCGGCCTGGCGCTCCTGCAGGTCCGCCAGCTCCTTCTTGACCGGGCGGACCAGCACGAGCCAGGTCAGGGCGGCGCCTGCCACGAACGACAGCAGGCTCCACAGCCACACCTGCCCGAAGAGCGAACCCACGGGAGACCCTCCCACTGCGCAGTCCTGTCACACCCCGACGTGCCCCGCCCGTCCCTTACCCGGTGCGGAAGCGGTGCAAAACTACCCTGACCTGCCGTCCCGGCGCGTGCGACTGCCCGGACGTCCTGCCACCCGGGCGCCGCGACCCACCCGGAGCGACTGAGCTGCGAAAACGTGCGGCGTAGAGTAACCCCCTGTGCCGCCGTTGACGAACTCCACCGCCACTACGGGAGAAACCAACCACACGAACCGGGGTGTCGCCTTCGGCGTCGGGGCCTACTTCCTGTGGGGCGTCGTGCCCGCCTACTGGCCGCTGCTGGCCCCGGCCGGCGCGGTGGAGATCCTCGCGCACCGCATCGCGTGGTCGCTGCTGGTGATGCTGCTGATCACCGCCGTCCTCGGCCGCTGGGCGGGGCTGCGCACGCTGTCGCGGCGCGGCTGGCTGATGGTGGCCGCCGCGTCCGTGCTGATCGCGGTCAACTGGGGCGTCTACATCCACGCCGTCAACACCGGTCACGTCGTGGAGGGCGCGCTCGGCTACTTCATGAACCCGCTGGTCAGTGTCCTGCTCGGAGTGCTGGTGCTGCGGGAGCGGCTGCGCCGGGCGCAGTGCGCCGCCATCGCCGTCGCCCTGGCCGCCGTGGTGGTGCTGGCGGTGGACTACGGGCGGCTGCCGTGGATGTCGCTGGTGCTGGCCTGCTCGTTCGGCCTGTACGGGCTGCTGAAGAAGACGGTGCCGCTGGACGCGACCGGGAGCCTCACCGCCGAGGGCGTCGTGCTGGCCCCGATCGCGGTCGGCTACCTGGTCTGGCTGGGCCCGGCCGGGACGTTCCACGACCACGGCGTCGGCCACGCCCTGCTCATGGTGTCGACCGGTCTGGTGACCGCCGTCCCGCTGGTGCTGTTCGGCGCGGGCGCGCGGCGCGTGCCGCTGGTCACCATGGGGATGCTCCAGTACCTCGCCCCGGTCCTGCAGTTCGCGTGGGGCGTGTTCGTGATGCACGAGCCGATGCCGCCTTCGCGGTGGTTCGGGTTCGCCCTGGTCTGGGTGGCGCTGGCGGTGTTCACCGCCGACGCGCTGCGGTCGCGGCGCAGGCAGCGGCTGCTCGCGCCCGTCGAGTGAGCGCCGGGCGCGGTCAGCGCGTCCGGTTGACCACGTACTCGCTGACCGACTCCAGCGCGTCCCGCGCCGCGCCCGCCGGCAGGCCGTGCAGCGTGGCCCGCGCCCGCGCCGCGTAGTCGTCCAGCGTCCGCCGCGCCCGCGCCAGCCCGGAGGAGCCCCGCAGCAGCTCCAGCGCCTCGGCCACCTCGGCGTCGTCGGTCAGGGGCCGGGACAGCAGCCGGGCCAGCCGCGAGTCCGGCTCGTCGGCCAGCGCGTACAGCATGGGCAGCGTCTTCACGCCCTCGCGCAGGTCCGTGCCCGGGGTCTTGCCCGACTCCGACGACGGGCTGGCGATGTCGATGACGTCGTCGGAGATCTGGAACGCCGCGCCGATGACGTCGCCGTAGGCTTGCAGCGCCTCGACCTGCTCGGGCGCGATGTCGGAGAACATCGCGCCGAACCGGGCGGCGGTGGCGATCAGCGAGCCGGTCTTCTCGGCGATGGTGGTCAGGTAGTGCGCGACCGGGTCCTCGCCCCCGCGCGGGCCCACGGTCTCCCGCATCTGGCCGGTGACCAGCTCGGAGAACGTCTCGGCGATGATCCGCGCCGCCCCCGTGCCCAGGTCCGCGACCAGGGCCGACGCGTGCGCGAACAGGTAGTCGCCGGTGAGGATGGCGATGCTGTTGTCCCACTTGGCGTTGGCCGACGCCGCGCCGCGGCGCATGGTGGCCTCGTCCATCACGTCGTCGTGGTAGAGCGTGGCCAGGTGGGTCAGCTCCACGACGGCCGCCGCCTTGACGACGCTCTCCCGGTCCCAGGTGGTCCCGAACTGCGCGGACAGGATGGTGAACAGCGGGCGGATGCGCTTGCCGCCCGCGTCGACCAGGTGCAGGGACGTCTCGGTCACCGGGTGGAACTCGCTCTGCACCGCCTTGTGCAGGACTTCCTCCACCTCGGCCAGCCCGGCCTGCACCACCTCCGCGAGCACGGGGTCCGAAAACCGGAACCCCGTCCCCGCCCGCTCGCTACTGGTCACGCCTGAAGCCTACGTACCACTAGAAGATGAACCCGCCGGCACCCGCCCAATCGAGGGCGAAAGCCGGCCAGACGCCCAGCACGAGGGTGACCGCGGCACCCAGCGTGATGGCCACCGTGGTGAACGCGCCGGGCACGCTGACCGTCGGCCCGTCCGAGGCCGGCTCGCTGAAGTACATCAGCACGATGACCCGCAGGTAGAAGAACGCGGCCACCGCCGAGGCCACCAGGGCGATCACCACCAGCGGCGCCATGCCGCTGCGCAGCGCCGCCGCGAACACCACGAACTTGCCGATGAACCCGCTGGTCAGCGGGATGCCCGCGAGGGCGAGCAGCAGGAACGTGAACACCGCGGCGGTGATCGGCGACCGCTTGGCCAGCCCCGCCCACTGGGACAGGTGGGTGGCCTCGCCGTCGGCGTTGCGCACCAGCGACACCACGCCGAACACGGCGATGGTCGTGAAGCCGTACGCCATCAGGTAGAACATCGTGCCCGACAGGCCCTCGTCGGTCAGCGTGATGGACCCGATCAGCAGGAAGCCCGCGTGCGCCACCGACGAGTAGGCGATCATCCGCTTCACGTCGGTCTGGGTGAGGCCGAGCACCGCGCCGATGACCATGGACGCGATGGCGACGCCCCACAGCACGCCGTTCCACTCCCAGCTGGACTTCTCGAACGCCACGAACAGCACCCGCAGGATGCCGCCGAACGCCGCGACCTTCGTGCACGCCGCCATGAACGCCGTGATCGGCGTCGGCGAGCCCTGGTACACGTCGGGGGTCCACGCGTGGAACGGACCGACCGAAGCCTTGAACAGCAGGCCGACCACCAGCAGGCCGAAGCCCGCGTAGAGCAGCGTGTCGGACCGGTTGGTGCCGGCGGTCGCGGTGGCGATGTCGGCGAGCTTCACCGAGCCGGCGAAGCCGTACAGCAGGGCCACGCCGTAGAGGAAGAACGCCGAGGCGAACGCGCCGAGCAGGAAGTACTTGACCGCCGCCTCCTGCGACAGCAGCCGCCGCCGGCGGGCCAGGCCGCACATCAGGTACAGCGGCAGCGACAGGACCTCCAGCGCGATGAACATCGTCAGCAGGTCGTTCGCCGCGACGAACACCATCATCCCGCCGAGCGCGAACAGCGTCAGCGGGAACACCTCGGTCTGCATCCCGAACCGGCCCGCCTGGGCGCGGTCCTGGACGGTGCCGGGCCGGATGGCCGCGTCGGCGACGAACGCGCCGCCGGGCTCGACCGAGCGGTCGGCGATGAGCAGCACCGCGCCGAAGCCGAGCAGCAGCAGGGTGCCCCACAGGAAGATCACCGGCTGGTCGACGGCGATGGTGCCCGCGAGGGTGACCTTGCCCTGGTCGGGCGTGTCCTCGGCGCCCGCGTACAGGCCGAGCACCAGGCCGGCCGCGACGATGGTCGCCAGGGTCAGCACGACCTGGCTCGCCCACCGCTGCGCCTTGGGCAGGAACGCCTCGACCAGGACGCTGAGGCAGGCCGCGCCGAGCACGACCAGGATCGGCGCGACCGCGAGGTAGTCGATCTCCGGGGCCTCTAGCCGCTGGAGCTGAGCGAGGAACGTCACGTCACTTGCCTTCCTGCGCGACCGGGTCGGCCACCCCGACCTCGCTGAGCGTCGCCCCGACGGACGGGGTGATCACGTCCAACACCGGCTTCGGGTAGAACCCGAGCACCAAGATCAGCGCCACCAGCGGCGCGAGCACCGCCAGCTCCCGCTTGCCCAGGTCGCGCACGGCGGCGCGCTCCGGGTCGACCACCGCGCCGGGTCCGCCGGTCGCCCCGACCAGCGCGGTGCCGCGCACCGGGCCCTGGAACACCCGCTGGTAGAGCCACAGGACGTAGAGCGCGGCCAGCACCATGCCCACCGCGGCCAGCACCGTGAAGACCGGCTGGTTCGGGTAGGAGCCGATCAGCACCAGGAACTCGCTGACGAACGAGTTGGTGCCGGGCAGCGCCAGCGACGACAGGCCGGCCACGAAGAACAGGCCGCCGAGGACCGGCGTCAGCTTCGCCATGCCGCCGTAGTCCTCGATCAGGCGCGAGCCGCCGCGGGCCATCACCATGCCGACGACCAGGAACAGCATCCCGGTGGAGATGCCGTGGTTGACCATGTAGAGCACCGCGCCCGCCCCGGCCTGCGAGCTGAACGCGAAGATGCCCAGCGCGATGAAGCCGAAGTGCGCGATCGAGGTGTAGGCGACGAACCGCTTCATGTCCGACTGGCCGACGGCCAGCAGCGAGCCGTACAGGATGCCCACCACGGCCAGCACCAGCACCAGCGGCGCGAGCTCCTGGCTGGCCAGCGGGAACAGCGGCAGGCAGTAGCGCAGGAAGCCGAACGTGCCGATCTTGTCCAGGATGCCGACCAGCAGCACGCCCGCGCCGACCGGGGCCTCCGCGCCCGCGTCGGGCAGCCACGTGTGCAGCGGCACCAGCGGCGCCTTGATCGCGAACGCGACGAAGAACCCGAGGAACAGCCAGATCTGCGTGGACAGCGGCAGGTCGCGGGTGACGGTGACCAGGGTCGCCCAGTCGAACGTGCCCGAGCCCAGCCGGTCCTGCGCCGCCACGTACACGCCGATCACCGAGGCGAGCATGATCAGGCCGCCGAGCAGCGAGTAGAGGAAGAACTTCATCGCCGCGTACTGCCGGTTCGGGCCGCCGAAGCGGCCGATCAGGAAGTACATCGGGACGAGCACGGCCTCGAAGAACACGTAGAACAGGAACACGTCGGTGGCCGCGAACACGCCGACCATGCCGGTCTCCATGGCCAGCAGCAGGGCGAAGAACCCGCCCGCGCTGCGGCCCTCGGGCAGCCGGTCCGACCACGAGCCGCCGATGACGACCGGCACCAGGAACGCGATCAGCGCGATCATCACCAGCGCGATGCCGTCCACGCCGAACGACAGGTGCACGCCGAACGCCGGGATCCAGTCGGCCGAGCTGGTCAGCTGCAGCCGCTCGGTCGACGACGGGTCGTAGCCGACCCACGCCAGCGCGGCGATCACCAGCTCGACCAGCGACACGGCCAGCGCGACGGTCTTCGCGACCCGGTCGTTGCGCCGCAGGAAGGCCACCACCACGCTGCCCGCCAGGGGCAGCAGGAGCAGCGCGATCAGCGTCCAGCTCACGAGAACCTCACCATCAGCAGCGCGCCCAGGACGAAGATCGCACCCAGGAGCATGGAGAGCGCGTACGAGCGCACGAACCCGGTCTGCAGCCTGCGCAGCCGGCCCGAGCTACCGCCCAGCAGCGCGGCCGACCCGTTGACCAGGCCGTCCACGCCCTTGTTGTCCACGAACACCAGCGCGCGGGTGAGCCAGGTGCCCGGCCGCGCGAACAGCGCCTCGTTGAGCGCGTTGCCGTACAGGTCGGCGCGCGCGGCGCGGACCGGGAACGACACCCGCTCCGGCCGGGTGACCGGCTGCGGCCGGCGGCCGAACAGCAGGAACGCCACCAGCACGCCCAGCGCGGACAGGCCGAGCACCAGGAAGTTCACCACGCCGTGCGAGAGCACCCCGTGCTGCTCCTGCAGCTCGCCCAGCGACGGGGTGAGCCAGCCCGCGAGGTTGTGGTCGGCCTGGAAGAAGAAGCCCGCGCCGATCGAGCCGAACGCCAGCACGATCATCGGCGCCGTCATGGACAGCGGCGACTCGTGCGGGTGGTAGTCGCGGCCGTCCTCGCTCTTGAGGTCCGCCCAGCGGGGCTTGCCCAGGAACACCAGGATCAGCAGGCGGGTCATGTAGAACGCGGTGATGCCCGCGCCCAGCGCCGCCGCGCCGCCGAAGACCCAGCCCCGCCAGCCCGGCTCGCTGAACGCCGCCGCGATGATGGCGTCCTTGGAGAAGTAGCCGGACAGGAACGGGAAGCCGATCAGCGCGAGGTAGCCCAGGGCCCAGGTGGCGAAGGTGATCGGCATCTTCTTCGCCAGCCCGCCCATCCGGCGGATGTTGCCCTCGTCGTTCATGCCGTGCATGACCGAGCCGGCGCCGAGGAACAGCCCGGCCTTGAAGAAGCCGTGCGTGAGCAGGTGCATGATGCCCAGCGCGTAGCCGACCGGGCCGAGGCCGACGGCGAGGATCATGTAGCCGATCTGGCTGACCGTGGAGTACGCCAGGACCTTCTTGAAGTCGTCGTAGGCGCAGCCGATGACGCAGCCGATGACCAGGGTGACCGCGCCGATGACCATGACGACCAGCCGGCCGTCCGCGGAGGCGTTGTAGACCGGGTTGGACCGGGCGATGAGGTAGACGCCGGCGGTGACCATGGTCGCCGCGTGGATCAGGGCGGAGACCGGGGTCGGGCCCGCCATCGCGTCCGGGAGCCACGCCTGCAGCGGGAACTGGCCGGACTTGCCGCACGCGCCGAGCAGGAGCAGCAGCGACACCGCGGTGACCTCGGCCGCGGACAGCTCGCCGACCCGCGCGAACACCTCGGTGTACTGGGTGGTGCCCAGCTCCTTGAACAGGATGAAGATCGCGATCGCGAGGCCCAGGTCGCCGACCCGGTTCATCAGGAACGCCTTCTTCGCGGCGCTGGCCGCCTCCGGCTTGTGCTGGTACCAGCCGATCAGCAGGTAGGAGGCGAGGCCGACGCCCTCCCAGCCGAAGTACAGGGTCACGAAGCCGTTGCCCAGCACCAGCAGCAGCATCGCCGCGACGAAGAGGTTCAGGTAGGCGAAGAACTTCCGCCGCCCGCCCTCGTGCGCCAGGTAGCCGATCGAGTAGATGTGGATCAGCGCGCCGACCCCGGTGATCAGCAGCACGAAGGTCAGCGACAGCGGGTCGATGCGCAGGCCGAACTCGACGTCGAGCGCGTTGACCGGCACCCAGTCGAACAGGTGCAGCTCGCTGGTGCGCCCGCCCTCCTGCCCGAGGGTGTCGAAGAACAGCGCCGCGCCGTAGACGAACGCCGCGATGACGGTGGCGCAGCCCAGCAGGTGGCCCCACTTGTCGGTGCGCTTGCCACCGAGCAGCAGCACCAGCGCGCCGAACGCGGGCAGGGCTAGCAACAACCAGGCGAGACTGCCGATCCCGCTGGCGGCAACAGGTTCCGTCACCGGTGTCCCCTAATACTTCAGCAGGTTGGAGTCGTCGACCGAGGCCGAGCGACGCGTCTTGAAGATCGCCATGATGATCGTCAGCCCGACCACGACCTCGGCGGCGGCCACGACCATCACGAAGAACGCCATCACCTGGCCGTCGAGCGCGCCGTTGATCCGGGCGAACGTGACGAGGCTGAGGTTCACCGCGTTGAGCATCAGCTCGACGCACATGAACACGACGATGGCGTTGCGCCGCACCAGCACGCCCACCGCGCCGAGGCTGAACAGCAGGGCGGACAGCAGCAGGTAGTAGGTCGGGGTCACGACTGCTCTCCCTTGAGGGCGTGCGCGTCGGCCTGGTGACCGGTGCCGGAGACCTCGGCGACGTCGTCGTCCAGGCGCTCCTTCGCGGTCGTCTCGATCAGGTCCGAGAGGGACTCGGCGGCGACCGAGCCGTCCGGCAGCAGCGCCGGGGTGGCCACGGAGTTGGCCGTGGCGAACACGCCGGGGCCGGGCAGGGAGCCGACGCGGTCGCCGCGGAAGCGCTCCTCGACCAGCTCGCGCTGGGTCTTCTTCGCGTCCTTGCCCGCCCGCGAGGTGAACGCGAGCACCATCGCGCCGACCGCCGCCGTGATCAGCAGGGCGGAGGTCAGCTCGAACGGGAACAGGTAGTCGGTGAACAGCATCTCGCCGATGTTGGCGACGTTGCCGCCGCCCTGGGTGTTCTCCTGGACCAGGCCGGCGGGCTGCACGTCGGTCAGCGCCCGCGCCAGCGAGCCCACCACCAGGCCGGCGAAGCCGATGCCGAGCACGACGGCGGCCAGCCGCTGCCCGCGCAGCACCTCGACCACCGAGTCCGAGCTGTCCCGGCCGACCAGCATCAGCACGAACAGGAACAGCATCATGATCGCGCCGGTGTAGACGATGATCTGCACGAAGCCCAGGAACGGCGCCTGCTGGACCATGTAGAGCACACCGAGGCTGAGCATGGTCAGCACCAGCCACAGCGCCGAGTGCACGGCGTTGCGGGCGAACAGCATCCCCAGCGCGCCGGCCAGCGCCAGCGGGCCGAGGACCCAGAAGGCCGCGGCCTCGCCGGTGGTCACGGTGTCCACCGCCTGCTGCACCGGCTCCGGCGGCTGCGCCAGGAACGTCAGGAACGCGCTCACCTGCGGGCCTCCTCGGGTCCCGTCTCGACGACCGCGCCCTCGGGCACGCCGGCGCGGCGGGCCAGCTGCGGACCGTTCACGTAGTAGTCCTGCTCGTCCTCGCCCAGCCGCATCGGGTGCGGCGGCTGCTCCATGCCGGGCAGCAGCGGCGCGAGCAGGTCCTCCTTGGTGAAGATCAGCTTCTGCCGGTCGTCGTCGGCCAGCTCGTACTCGTTGGTCATGGTCAGCGACCGCGTCGGGCACGCCTCGATGCACAGGCCGCAGCCGATGCAGCGCAGGTAGTTGATCTGGTAGTCCGCGCCGTAGCGCTCACCGGGCGAGTAGCGCTCGGCCTCGGTGTTGTCACCGCCCTCGACGAAGATCGCGTCCGCCGGGCAGGCCCACGCGCACAGCTCGCAGCCGACGCACTTCTCCAGCCCGTCCGGGTGCCGGTTGAGCTGGTGCCGGCCGTGGAACCGCGGCGCGGTGACCTTCTTGACCTCGGGGTACTCCTCGGTGACGACCTTCTTGAACATCGTCCCGAAGGTCACGCCGAACCCCTTGACGGGATCAAGCATCCCCATCGCCGGCCTCCTTCGCTGAAGCGGTAACCGCTGCGGGCTCCGCGGTGCGGCCGGCGTCGCCGCCGGCCCTCGGCAGTTCGGCCACCGGCACCTGCCGGCGCGGCGGCGACTTGGGCACTTCCAGGTCCAGCGGCGGCACGGGGAACCCGCCGCCGGTCACCGGCACGGCGTTCGGGTCGTGCTGCTCGCGCTTGTCCGGCAGCAGGAAGGCGATCAGCAGGATCACCGCGAGCACCACGCCGAAGACGGTCAGCATCATGGTCGTGCTGGTGTTGCCCGCCTGCTTCTCCTGGTTGAGGTACCGGGTGAAGGCCACCGCGACGAACCAGAACAGCGCGATCGGGACCAGGAACTTCCAGCCCAGCCGCATGAACTGGTCGTAGCGCAGGCGGGGCAGCGTGCCGCGCAGCCAGATGAACAGGAACAGGAACCCGAGGGTCTTGACCACGAACCAGAGCAGGCCCCACCAGCCGCTGTTGAGGAAGTGGTCCGGGCCGACCAGCGGGAACTGCCAGCCGCCCAGGAACAGCGTGGTGGCCAGCGCCGACACGGTCACCATGTTCACGTACTCGGCGAGGAAGAACAGCGCGAACTTCAGCGAGCTGTACTCGGTGTGGAAGCCGCCGACCAGCTCCGACTCGGCCTCGGGGAGGTCGAACGGCGCGCGGTTGGTCTCGCCGACCATGGAGATCAGGTAGATGACGAAGCTGACCGGCAGCAGGATCGCGTTCCACGCGGGCAGCGCGCCCCAGGCGATGGTGCCGCTCTGCGTGCCGACGATGTCCGCGGTGGACAGCGAGTGCGAGCTCATCACGACCGCGACGATGGACAGGCCCATCGCGATCTCGTAGGAGATCACCTGCGCGGCCGAGCGCAGCGCGCCCAGCAGCGGGTACGGCGAGCCGGAGGCCCAGCCGGACAGCACGATGCCGTAGACGCCCAGCGACGAGCAGGCCAGCACCACCAGCACGCCCACCGGCAGGTCGACCAGCTGCAGCGCGGTCTGCTCGCCGAAGATGCTGACCTGGCCGCCCAGCGGGATCACCGAGAAGGCGACGAACGCCGGGATGCAGGAGATCACCGGGGCCAGGAAGTACACCCACTTGTCCGCCAGGACCGGGCGGATGTCCTCCTTGAACGCGAGCTTCAGGCCGTCGGCCAGCGACTGCAGCCAGCCGCCGGGCCCGACCCGGTTGGGACCGGGCCGCTGCTGCATCCGGGCGACGACCTTGCGCTCCCAGTTGATCATGAACAGGGTCATGACGACGAGGAACGCGAAGATCCCGACGACCTTGACGACGACCAGCCAGAGCGGGTCGTCGGCGAGGAGTTGTGCCGTGCTCATGCCTTGCCTCCGGGCGGGGTGGTGTCCGTCGCGGCGGGGGCGGCGGAGACCGCCACCACGCTGCCGTGGCCGGCTGCCAGGGTGCGCCGCACGGTGGCCGGGCCCGAGTTGCCGGGCAGCCACACGACGCCGTCGGGCAGGTCGGCCTCCTCGACCGGCAGCGACACCGCGCCGCGGTCGGTGGCCACGGTGACCTCGGCGCCGAACTCGACGCCCAGGCGCCGCGCGGTGGCCTCGGACAGCTTCGCGGCCACCGGGCGCGCCGTGCCCGCGAGGTTCGGCTCGTCGTCCTGCAGCGAGCCCCCGTCCAGCAGCCGGCGCCAGGTCGCGAGGACGGCCTGGCCGGCCTTGGGCTGGGGCAGCAGCGGCGCGGCGACCGTCGGGGCGCCGCGCCCGGTCGGGGCGGCGGCGCGGCCGAGGCGTTCGAGGTCCGCGGCGGCCGAGGCCGGGGTCTGGGTGAACAGGTCGGCGTCCATCTCGACGGCCAGCGTGTCCAGCACCCGCCCGTCGGGCAGCGCGCCGGTGCCCTCCAGCGTGGTGTCGAACGGGCGGCGGCGGCCCTCCCAGTTGAGGTAGCTGCCCGACTTCTCCACGGCCGGCGCGACCGGCAGCACCACGTCGGCGTGCGCGGTGACCGCGCTGTGCCGCAGCTCCAGGCTCACCACGAAGCCGACCGAGGCCAGCGCGCGCTCGGCCAGCGCCGGGTCCGGCAGGTCGAACGGGTCGACGCCGCCGACCACCAGCGCGTCCAGCCCGCCGCCCGCCGCGGCGGTGAGGATGCCGGTGGTGTCGCGACCCGGCCCGGTGGGCAGCGCGCCCGCCGCCAGGCCCCACGCCTGCTCGACGTGCGCGCGGGCGCCGTCGTCGGCGACCGGCCGGCCGCCGGGCAGCAGCGTCGGCAGCAGGCCCGCCTCCAGCGCGCCGCGCTCACCGGCCCGGCGCGGGATCCAGGCGACCTTCGCGCCGGTCCGCCCGGCCAGCGCCGCGACCGCCGAGAACAGGCCCGGCACCTCGGCGGCGCGTTCGCCGACCAGGATCACCGAACCCGGCCTGCCCAGCTCCTCCACCACGTCGGCGGCGTGCTCGGGCAGCGCGTTCAGGGCGGCGGGCTCGCCGCCGGGCACGCAGGCCAGCAGCGTGCCGAAGGTCTTCTCCACGGCGGGCGTGGTGAACTGGCCCAGGTGGAACACCTTGGTCCGGCGCGCGCGGGCGGCCTTGCGCAGCCGCAGGAAGACGATCGGCGACTCCTCCTCCGGCTCGAACGCCACCAGCAGCGCGGCCGGCGCGCCCTCGACGTCCTGGTAGGTCACGCCGCCGTTGTCCGGCGCGGAGCCGACCACGGCGGCGGAGAGGAACTCCAGCTCCTCCGCCGAGTGCGGCCGGGCGCGGAAGTCCACGTCGTTGGTGCGCAGTGCGATCCGGGCGAACTTCGAGTACGCGTAGGCGTCCTCGACGGTGAGCCGACCGCCCGCGAGCACCGCGGCGCCCCGGCCGTCCCGCGCCCGCGCCAGGCCCGTCGCCGCGACCCGCAGCGCCTCGGTCCAGGACGACTCGCGCAGCTCGCCCGAGTCGGCGTCCCGCACCAGGGGCCGCGTGATCCGGTCCTCGGCGGTGGCGTAGCGGAACGCGAAGCGGCCCTTGTCGCAGGTCCACTCCTCGTTCACGGCCGGGTCGTCGCCGGCGAGGCGGCGCTGCACCTTGCCGCGCCGCCAGTCCGTGCGGGTGGCGCAGCCCGAGGCGCAGTGCTCGCACACGCCCGGCGTCGACACCAGGTCGAACGGCCGGGCGCGGAACCGGTAGGCGGCGGAGGTCAGCGCGCCCACCGGGCAGATCTGGATGGTGTTGCCGGAGAAGTAGGACTGGAACGGCTTCTCCTGCGCCACGCCGATCTGCTGCTGCGCGCCGCGCTCCAGCAGCTCGATGAACGGGTCGCCCGCGATCTGCGCCGAGAACCGCGTGCAGCGCTGGCACAGCACGCACCGCTCGCGGTCGAGCAGCACCTGCGTGCTGATCGGGATCGGCTTCGGGAACGTCCGCTTGCGCTCGTGGAACCGGGAGTCCGCGCGGCCGTGCTTGAGCGCCTGGTTCTGCAGCGGGCACTCGCCGCCCTTGTCGCAGACCGGGCAGTCCAGCGGGTGGTTGATGAGCAGCAGCTCCATCACGCCCTGCTGCGCCTTGTCCGCCACCGGCGAGCTCAGCTGGGTCTTCACCACCATGCCGTCGGCGACCGTCATGGTGCAGGAAGCCTGCGGCTTCGGCATCGGCCGGCCGCCCATCTCCACTTCCACCAGGCACTGCCGGCACGCGCCCGCCGGGTCCAGCAGCGGGTGGTCGCAGAACCTCGGCACGACGATGCCCAGGCGCTCGGCCGTGCGGATCAGCAGCTCGCCCTTGGGCGCGACGACCTCCAGGCCGTCGATGACGAGCTTGACGTGCCCCTCGGGCACGGCCACGGCGCTCGATCCCGTCGGGGTGCTCTTGTCGGGCGCGATCGTCATGCGCTTGCTCCTGCCAGGGCCGCCTGCTCGTGCTTGGCGGAGTTCGTCGCGCACAGCGCGAGGAATTCGTCCTTGAAGTACTTGATGCCGCTGGTGATGGGGCTGACCGCGCCGTCGCCGAGCGCGCAGAACGAGCGGCCCAGGATGTTGTCGCAGACGTCCAGCAGCGTGTCGATGTCCTCGGGCGTGCCCTCGTGGCGGTTCATCCGCTGGAGGATCTGGACCAGCCAGTAGGTGCCCTCGCGGCACGGCGTGCACTTGCCGCACGACTCGTGCTTGTAGAACTCGGTCCACTTCATGACCGCCCAGGGCACGGACACCGTCTCGTTGAAGATCTGCAGCGCGGTGGTGCCCAGCATGGACCCGGCCTCCGCCGCGCCCTCGAAGTCCAGCGGGACGTCGAGGTGCTCGGCGGTGAACAGCGGGGTGGACGAGCCGCCCGGCGTCCAGAACTTCAGCGGGATGCCGTCCTTCATGCCGCCCGCCATGTCCAGCAGGGTGCGCAGCGTCGTGCCCATCGGCGCCTCGTACTGGCCGGGCCGCTCGACGTGGCCGGACAGCGAGTAGATCTTCGGGCCCGGCGACCGCTCGCGGCCCATGGTGCGGAACCAGTCCGCGCCGCCGTTGACGATGTAGGGCACCGAGGCGATGGTCTCGACGTTGTTCACCACGGTGGGCGAGGCGTAGAGGCCGGCGGTCGCGGGGAACGGCGGCTTGAGCCGGGGCTGGCCGCGCTTGCCCTCCAGCGAGTCCAGCAGCGCCGTCTCCTCGCCGCAGATGTACGCGCCGGCGCCGGCGTGCACGACCACGTCCAGGTCGAAGCCGGAGCCGAGGATGTCCTTGCCCAGGTAGCCCGCCGCGTAAGCCTCCTGCACGGCGGCGTTGAGCCGCCGGATGCAGTGCAGCACCTCGCCGCGCACGTAGATCGCGGCGAAGTTCGCCCGGATCGCGTACGAGGTGATGATGATGCCCTCGATCAGCGAGTGCGGGTCGGCCATCATCAGCGGGATGTCCTTGCAGGTGCCCGGCTCGCCCTCGTCGGCGTTGATGACGAGGTAGTGCGGCTTGCCGTCGCCCTGCGGGATGAAGCCCCACTTCAGGCCGGTCGGGAAGCCCGCGCCGCCCCGGCCGCGCAGGCCGGAGTCCTTGCACTGCTGGATCAGCTGGTCCGGGTGGGCGGTCAGCGCCTTGCGCAGCGCCGTGTACCCCTCCAGCTGCTCGTAGGTCTTCAGCGTCCACGAGCGCGGCGACAGCCAGCGCTTGGTGAGGACGGGAGTCAGGTCGTCGACCACGGTCGGCCTCCCCCTACTTCTTGTCCGGCAGGGCAGGGAACTCTGCGTCGTCCGGCATCGCCGGCGCGGTCCAGCCGCGGTCCGCCGCGAGCGCGGCGCCGCGCACGGTCTCCGGCGCCGCCGACGGGCCGTCCAGGTCCGCCTCGCGGCCCTCGAAGAAACCCGCGAGCTGGAGCTCGGCCTGCCGGAAGTCGGTCAGCGGCGCGCCGCGCGTCGGGTGCGGCTTCTGCCCGGCCTGCAACGACTTCACCAGCTCCAGCGCCTTCTCCGGGGTCTGGTTGTCGTAGAACTCGTAGTTCACCTGGAGCACCGGCCCCAGGTCGCAGGCGGCCAGGCACTCGGCGTGCTCCAGCGTGATCGAGCCCGGCGCGCCCGGCTCGCCCGAGGTCTCCTCGTGGCCGAGCGGGCGGCCGTCGGAGCCCAGGTGCTCGCGCAGCCGCGCGTAGATGGCGTCACCGCCGAGCGCGGCGCACAGCGTGTTGGTGCAGACGCTGACCAGGTGCTCGCCGCACGGGCGGCGCTTGTACATGGTGTAGAAGGTCGCGACCGCGCTGACCTCGGCGTGCGACAGGTCGAGCTGACCGGCGCAGAACGCGATGCCGGCCTGGCTGACGCACCCCTCCACCGACTGCACCAGGTGCAGCATCGGCAGCAGCGCGGACCGGGCCTGCGGGTAGCGGGCGATGATCGCCCGCGCCCGCTCCGCCGTCTCCGGGCCGAACACGTCGGGCACCGGCGTCTCCTGCACCAGCCGCTCGGTCGACACCGGGTCGAGCGGCGACGCGGCGAGGACGTTCTCGGGAGTGCTCATCGGTCACAACCACCCATCACCGGGTCGATAGAGGCCACCGACGCGATCACGTCGGCGACCATGCCGCCTTCGCACATCGCGGGCATCGACTGGAGGTTCACGAAGCTGGGTTCGCGCACGTGCACGCGCATCGGCCGGGTGCCGCCGTCGGACACCACGTGGTAGCCCAGCTCGCCGCGCGGCGACTCGATCGGCACGTACACCTGGCCGGGCGGCACCCGGAAGCCCTCGGTCACCAGCTTGAAGTGGTGGATCAGGGACTCCATGGACTGGCCCATGATCTTGCGGACGTGCTCCAGCGAGTTGCCCATGCCGTCCGCGCCGATGGTCAGCTGCGCGGGCCAGGCGATCTTGGCGTCCTCCACCATGACCGGACCGGGCTCCAGCCGGTCCACCGCCTGCCGGATGATCTTGAGCGACTCGTGGATCTCGGCGACCCGCAGCCGGTAGCGGGCGAACGAGTCGGCCTCGTTCGAGGTCGGCACCTCGAACTGGTAGTTCTCGTAGCCCGAGTACGGCTCGACCTTGCGCAGGTCCCACGGCAGGCCCGCGGAGCGCAGGATCGGGCCGGTGACGCCCAGCGCGAGGCACGCGTCCACCGGCAGGTAGCCGACGCCCTGCAGGCGGTTGCGCCAGATCGGCTGGCCGGTGAGCAGCTTGTCGTAGTCCGGCAGGCGCGAGTCCATCACCTTGATGAACTCGCGGATGCGCTGCGGCGCGTCGGCCGGGAGGTCCTGCGCCAGGCCGCCGGGGCGGATGTAGGCGTGGTTCATCCGCAGGCCGGTCAGGAACTCCAGCAGGTGCAGGACTTCCTCGCGCTCGCGGAAGCCGGCCGTCATGCCGGTCAGCGCGCCCAGCTCCATGCCGCCGGTGGCCAGCGCCACCAGGTGCGAGCTGATCCGGTTCAGCTCCATCAGCAGCACGCGGACGGTCTGCGCGCGCTCCGGCGCGGTGACGCCGAGCAGCTTCTCCACGGCGAGGCAGTAGGCGGCCTCGTTGTGCAGCGGCGCCAGGTAGTCCATGCGCGTCACGAAGGTGACGCCCTGCGTCCAGTTGCGGTACTCGACGTTCTTCTCGATACCGGTGTGCAGGTAGCCGATGACGCTGCGGGCCTGGGTGACGGTCTCGCCCTCCAGCTCCAGCACCAGGCGCAGCACGCCGTGCGTCGACGGGTGCTGCGGCCCCAGGTTCATGACGATGCGCTCGTCGCCCGCCGCGTCGGCCAGCACCTCGTCCCAGTCGCCGCCGGTCACCGTGTAGACGGTGCCCTCGGTGGTCTGCCGGGAGGAGGCGTACGGGTCGGCCTGGTGGTTGGCGCCGTACGAGTCGCTGTCGCGGCCGGCGTCGTCGGTGCCGGTGCCGGTGGTCACGTCGGACAGCCGGTCCCCGGACCGCGCGCCCGCCCCCGCGAGCGGTTCTCCGGTTCGCGCGCTCGATCCCGCGAGCGGATCTTCGGACTGCATGTTCGACCCCGCAAGCGGATCTTCGGTTCGCTGTTCGCTCATGAGTAGGACCGCCTCTGGTCTGGCGGGGGGATCTCCGCGCCCTTGTACTCCACCGGGATGCCGCCGAGCGGGTAGTCCTTGCGCTGCGGGTGGCCGTCCCAGTCGTCCGGCATGAGGATGCGGGTCAGGCCGGGGTGCCCGTCGTAGACGATCCCGAACATGTCCCAGGTCTCGCGCTCCTGCCAGTCCGCGGTCGGGTACACCGCGACCACGCTGGGGACGTGGGGGTCCTCCACGTCGACCGCGACCTCCAGCCGGATGCGCCGGCGGTAGGTCATCGACGTGAGGTGGTAGACGGAGTGCAGCCGCTGCGGCGCGCCCACGCCGTAGTCCACGCCGGACACCGAGCTGCACAGCTCGAAGCGCAGCGCCGGGTCGTCGCGCAGGATCCGCGCCACCTCGACCAGGTGCTCCCGGCGCAGGTAGAACGTGATCTCGCCGCGGTCGACGGTGATCTGCTGGACGGTGTCGGCGGGCAGGCCCCGCTCGTGCGCCGCGGCCAGCAGCTCGTCGGCGACCTCGTCGAACCAGCCGCCGTAGGGCCGCTCGCTGGGCGCGGCGACGTGGGCGGGCAGCCGCAGGCCGCCGAAGCCGGAGGTGTCGCCGGAGCCGCTGGCGCCGAACATGCCCTGCCGCGACCTGCCCGCGACGACGCCGCCGCGCGCCAGGTGCTCCTCGTGCTGGGCCTCGCTCATGCTCGCCGAGCTGAGCGCCTCGGACTTGCCGTTGGAGTCGGGGTTGCCCGCGCCGGGAGCCCGCTCGGCCTCGTGCTTGTCGTCAGCCATGCCGCTCACTTCTTCGCAAACCGCTGGGAGGACGGGATGAGCTGCGTGGTGCGGCCGGACTCGGCCAGCAGCGCGGCGCGGTTCGCGCCCAGCGGCTCGTCCATGATCTTGGCGTGGATCTTGAGGATCGCGTCGATCAGCATCTCCGGCCGCGGCGGGCAGCCCGGCAGGTACATGTCGACCGGCACGACGTGGTCGACGCCCTGCACCACCGCGTAGTTGTTGAACATGCCGCCGCTGGAGGCGCACACGCCCATGGCGAGCACCCAGCGCGGCTCGGGCATCTGGTCGTAGATCTGGCGCAGCACCGGGGCCATCTTGTTGGTCACCCGGCCCGCGACGATCATCAGGTCGGCCTGGCGCGGGGACGCTCGGAAGACCTCCATGCCGAACCGCGCGAGGTCGTAGCGCGGACCGCCGGTGGTCATCATCTCGATGGCGCAGCAGGCGAGCCCGAACGTGGCAGGCCAGAGCGAGGACTTGCGGGTCCAGTTGACCAGCTTCTCCACGCTGGCGAGCAGGATGCCGTTCGGGAGCTTCTCTTCGAGACCCACGGGTCTTCCCCCTCAGTTCCAGTCGAGGCCGCCGCGCCGCCACACGTAGGCGTACGCGAAGCCGACCGTCGCGACGAACAGTGCGATCTCCACCAGGCCGAACAGCCCGAGCCGGTCCGCGGAGACCGCGAAGGGGTAGAGGAACACCATTTCGATGTCGAACAGGATGAACAGCATCGCCGTGAGGTAGTAGGCGACCGGCATCCGGCCACCGCCCACGACGGGCTGGGGTGACGGCTCGATGCCGCACTCGTACGCGTCGAGCTTCGCGCGGTTGTAGCGGCGGGGACCGATGTACGGCGCGGCCGTCACGGAGAACAGCGCGAAGGCCGCGGCGAGGGCGAACATCAATACGAGGGGGAGGTAAGGGTCCAGCACTCTCCGTCGTCCTTTCCTCGCGTGTCGCGGTGGTGGTGCACCGCCGACCGTTGCGCACCCTAAGGGGTGTTCTGGCGTCCTCCGGAAGTTAGGCGCGCCTAACAATCCGCAGGTCGCTTGTGAAACACTTCACAAGGCATCTCAGCCGGTTGTGAACTGATTCACAAGACCTACGGGCCAGTGTAGAACGTCACACAGAGGCGTGACGGGCACCCCCTGCACACGCCTGACCAGGCACTTGGCGGCGCTGGAGGGCCCCTGACGGGCTACCGCGTGAACCGGGACACATCCGAAACGGAACAGCGCCGACACGGATGTCGGCGCTGCTGCAGTCAGGGGTAGGTCGATTAGGCCGTTGGGGTGAGTTTCGTGGCCGCCGTGATGAGGCGGTCGAACGAGTCCCCGTCCTTCGGGTCGTAAAGGCCGGCGAGCAGCTTCAGGACCAGTTTCATCAGCGTTTTGCGAGGTAGGCCGTACTTCGTGGCGGTGCGCATGATGGTCGGGTGGCCGATGAGCCGGCTGAAGACGTTGCCCAGCCGGTAGTAGCTGCCCAGGGCCTGCTCGATGCGCACCGGGTAGCCGTGCAGCGCGCGCTCCCGGCTGCGGCCGGTGCGGGCCAGCGCCTGCACCACGGTCTCCGCCGCGATCCGGGCCGACTCCATGGCGTAGCCGATGCCCTCGCCGTTGAACGGGTTCACCATGCCGCCCGCGTCGCCCACCAGCAGCAGGCCGTCGCGGTAGTGCGGCTTGCGGTTGAGGCCCATCGGCAGCGCTGCGCCACCGATGCGGCCGGTGGCGTTCTCCTCGCGGAAGCCCCACTCCTCGGGCGTGCCGTCGAGCCAGGACCGCAGGAGGGCCCGGTAGTCCGTGGTCCCGTACGCCTTGGAGGTGCTCAGGATGCCCAGGCCGACGTTCACCGTGCCGTCGCCCATGCCGAAGATCCAGCCGTAGCCGGGCAGCAGGACGTCGTTGGCCCGGTCCCACAGCTCCAGGTGCGATTCCAGGTAGTCGTCCTTGGTGCGGGGGCTGGCGTAGTAGCGGCGGACCGCGACGCCCATCGGCTTGGCGTCGTCCTTCTGGATGCCGACGCTGAGCGCGAGCCGCGCGCTCACCCCGTCGCAGCCCAGCACGACCGGCGCGCGGTAGGTGACCGGCTGCCGGTCCGGGCCGGCCTTGGCCGTGACGCCGACGACCCGGCCGCCCTCGGTCAGCGCGCCGGTGACCGTGGTCTCCTCGTGCAGCCGGGCGCCCGCCTGCCGCGCGACCCCGGCCAGCATCTCGTCGAAGTCCTGCCGGGGCCGGACCACGCCGTAGGGCGGGAACGTCGCCAGGTCGGGCCAGTCCAGCTCCAGCGTGACCCCGCCGCCGACGACCCGCAGGCCCCGGTTGTGCAGCCAGCCGGCCTCCTCGCGGGTGTCCACGCCCAGGTCGACGAGCTGCTTGACGCCGCGCGGCGTCAGGCCGTCGCCGCAGACCTTCTCGCGGGGGAACCGGGACTTCTCCAGCAGCAGCACGTCCAGGCCCGCACGGGCCAGGTAGGCGGCGGCGGTGGAACCCGCCGGGCCCGCGCCGACCACGATCACCTCGGCGTCCTCGCCCGCCCCGCGGCGGCTGGGAGTCGTCATCCCCGCTCCTTGTGCATGGATTCACAAAGTCGGGGCCGAGTCTACTTGCGGGTTGCTGAGAGGCGGCGTTCCCGGCCCCGGACGGCCTCCCGGGCGCCGCCGCGGGTCAGGGCTTGGTGGCCCGGTGGAGGGCCACCACCCCGCCGGTGAGGTTGAGCCAGGCGACGTCGTCCCAGCCGGCCCTGGCGATGACCTCGGCCAGCGCCCGCTGGTCCGGCCAGGCGCGCATGGACTCGGCGAGGTAGTGGTAGGCGTCGGGGTTGGACGACACGAACCGCCCGATGAACGGCAGCACCCGCAGCAGGTGGCGCTGGTAGACGAACCGGAACGGCCGGAACGTCGGCGTGGAGACCTCGCAGACCACCAGCCGCCCGCCGGGCCGGACCACCCGGGCCATCTCCCGCAGCGCCGCCTCGGTGTCGGTGAAGTTCCGGATGCCGAACGAGACGGTGACGGCGTCGAACGCCCCGTCGGCGAACGGCAGGTGCAGCGCGTCGGCGGCGACCTTGGGCACCGGCCGGTGCGCGCCGCCCAGCAGCATCCCGAGCGAGAAGTCGGCCGCGACGCACCAGGCGCCCGACGAGGCGTACCGGACGGTCGAGACGGCGGTGCCGGCGGCCAGGTCCAGCACCCGCTCGCCGGGGCGGGCGTCGAGCACCCGCCTGCTCCACTCCCGCCAGCGCCGGTCGAACCCCAGGGTCATGACGGAGTTCGTGCGGTCGTAGCCCTTGGCCACGCCGTCGAACATCTCGGCGACCTCGCGGGGGTTCTTGTCCAGACCTGCGCGCGACATGGGGAAAGACTAGGTGACGCCCACCCGCCGCGGCATCCCCGCCCGCCCCGCCGCGGCATCCCCGCCCGCCCCGCCGCGGCGGCCCGGGACCGGGCGGTTCCCCGGCCGCGGCGCCCGCCGCCGCAGCGGGCCCGGCGGCCTCAGACCACGCGCAGGGCCGCCAGCATCCCGTCCACCGCCGCCTGCCACGGGTACTCCTCCGCCCGGGCGCGGGCGGCGGAGCGGCGGGCCGGCTCGGGGTCGTCCAGCAGGGCGCTCACCGCACCGGCGAACGCCGGCGCGTGGTCCGGCACGGCCGCGCCGCAGCCCGGCCGCACGATCTCGCGCAGGGCCGACGACGCCGACACCACCACCGGGGTGCCCGAGGCCAGCGCCTCCAGGGCCGCCAGGCCGAACGTCTCGTGCGGGCCCGGCGCCAGGGAGACGTCGGCGGTCGCCAGCAGGTCCGCCACGGCGGCCCGCGCGCCCACGAAGCCCAGGAACGTCACCGGCAGCCCCGCCGCGCGGCGCTCCAGCGCCTCCCGGCGCGGCCCGTCACCGGCGACGACCAGCCGCACGCGGTGGCCGGCGGCGTGGAGCTCGGCGGCCGTGTCGACGCTGCGCTCCACGTGCTTCTCCGGCGAGAGCCGCCCGCAGTGGACCAGCAGCGCGTCCGCGCCGCGGGCCAGCTCCGCCCGCAGCGAGCGGTCGTGGCGGGCCGGGGTGAAGGTGCGCAGGTCCACGCCCAGGGGCACGCGGGCCACGTTGCGGGCCCCGATGCGGTCGAACTCCTCGCGGGCGAAGTCGGTCGTGCACACCACCGTGTCGTACGAGGCGGCCATCCGGGCGTTCGCCCGGTCCGCGCCCCACCGCGCCCAGCCGGGCGGCAGCAGGAACTGCTCCAGCAGGCGGTCCAGCCGCTCGTGCGAGATCACCGCGCTGGGCACCCCGCGCGCCGACGCCCAGCGGCCCATCCCGCGCAGCGTCAACCGGTCGGAGACCTCCAGGTGGTCGGGGCGCAGGCGCTCCAGCAGGGCGCGCACGCGCCACGGGTCCACGGCCCGGTAGCCACCCGTGCCCGGGATGCGCGGCGCGGGCAGGGTGACGCGGCGCACCGCGGGCGCCAGCCGCTCGTCCGCGTGCGCCGGGCCGGGCACGACGAGCACCACCTCGTGCCCCGCCGCCGCGTACCCAGCGCCCAGGTGGTGCAGGGCGGTGCGCAGACCGCCCGAGCGGGGACCGTAGAAGTTCGCCAGCTGCACGATCCTCATGCAGCGCGCCGCTCCAGCACGGCCAGGACGGCCGCGTAGTGGTCGAGCAGCTCGTCGCACACCGCCGACCACGTGCGGCCCCGCACCCAGCGGCGGCCCGCGACGCCGAACCGCTTGCGGCGCAGCGGGTCGCGCAGTTCGAGCACGGCCTCGCGCAACCCGTCGTCGTCGGCGAACAGGTAGCCGGTGCCGGGCCGCACGAGGTCGCGCGGCCCGCCCGCGTCGGGCGCCACCACCGGCACGCCGCTGGCCTGCGCCTCCTGCACGGCCTGGCAGAACGTCTCGTGCGGGCCGGTGTGCACGAACACGTCCAGCGACGCGTACGCCGCCGCCAGCTCCGCGCCGCCCCGGAACCCGAGGAACGCCGCGCCCGGCAGCTCGCGGCGCAGCGCGGCCTCCTCCGGCCCCTCCCCCACCACCACCAGGCGGACCCCGGGCACGTCGTTGAGCACCCGCAGCCGGTCGACCCGCTTCTCCGGCGACAGCCGGCCCACGTACCCGACCAGCAGCGAGCCGTCGGGGGCCAGGTCGCGGCGCAGCGCGTCGTCCCGCCGGGAGGGCGCGAACAGGTCCACGTCCACGCCCCGGCCCCACCGGTGGACGCGCGGCACGCCGTGCTCGCGCAGCGCGTCCACCGCCCACGTCGACGGCGCGAGCGTGCGGTCGGCCTGCGCGTGCAGCCGGCGCGTCCACCGCCACGCGGCGCGCGCGGTCAGGCCGAGGCCGTAGTGCCCGGCGAACCCGGCGACGTCGGTCTGGTAGACGGCGACCGTGGGCAGGCCGAGCCGGCGCGCCGCCGACAGCCCCCGCGCGCCCATCACGAACGGGCTGGCCAGGTGCACGACGTCGGGCCGGAAGTCGGCCAGGGCGGTGAGCACCCGGCGGGTCGGCACGCCCACCGGCAGGGAGCTGAACCGCGGCAGGTCCACCGCCGGGACGCGCACCACGGGCGTGCCGTCGTGCCGGTCGGCGCCCGCGCCGGGTGCGACGACCAGGGCCCGGTGGCCGCGCGAGCGCAGGTGCTCCAGCACCCGCAGGACGGAGTTGGTCACCCCGTTGACCTGGGGCAGGAAGCTCTCGGTGACGATCGCTACGCGCACGTCGATCACCTTGCGGTGCCCAGGACACGGTGGCGTGACGGATCGGGGAACGCCGGCGGAACTCCTCGCGTCGCGGTTGACGTTGACCCGGAGATCGTCATCGCTTCACCTGGTGGACGCGTCGCGGACACCAGGAGCGGTGACACTAGTGCGGCATGACCGTCTTGTCGTCCCGACCCGCTCAGCCCGTCGATCCCGGACTGGTGTCGATCGCGCTGGAGACAGCGGGCCGTCTCGCCAACGACGCGTCCGACGTCATCATGGCGACGGCGGGCCGCGGCGCCCGCCCCGCCGACGGCACGTCCCCGTTCGACTGGGTGACCGACACCGACCGGACCCTGGAGCGGCACACCCGGCGGGTGCTGACCGCGGAGTTCCCCGACATCCCGGTGTTCTGCGAGGACACCGACGCGGACGTGGCCCCGGAGGTCGGGTTCCGCTGGGTGGTCGACCCGGTGGACGGCACGGCGAACTACGTCGCGGGCGTGCCGTGGTGCGCGTACAGCCTGGCCCTGGTGGACCGCTGGGGCCCGGTGGTGGGCGTGGTGGCCGACCCGTACCGGGCGCAGATCTACGCCGCCGCGCGCGGGCGCGGGATGCGGGCGAACGGGACGCCGGTGAAGCTCGGGGGGCAGCCGGTCAGCTCCATCGTCTGCACGGAGATGACCCGCACGGGCCCGTGGCCGGGGATGGGCGAGTTCATCTCGCGGGCGGCCGTGTCCGGGACCGGCGTGCGGGTGCTCGGGTCGAAGGCGCTGGCGGTGGCGCAGGTGGCGCTGGGCCACGCGGCGGCGGCCGTGCTGCACAGCTACCACGAGTGGGACGTGGCCGGGGCGGTGGCGCTGGCGGTGGAGTCGGGCGCGGCGGTGCTGGACCGGCGCGGCGAGGGCGCGTCGCTGCCGGTCGACGGCCTGCTGGTGGCCATGCCGGAGGTGGCGGAGGAGGTCCTGGAGTGGTGGCAGTCCTCGATGGCCCGCTAGCCGCCGTGCCGTAGGATCACCCCGCCGGCCCCAGTAGGGGCCGGAAGTGGGCCCGGTTCACCGTCCGGACGGTCGGTTGCCGGGCTTCGCGCTGTCCGGGGCCGGCCACGGGGTGGAAGTGCCCACCGGCGGCATTCGGTCTAGTCGCTCAGGTGCGGCAGCTGGCGCTCCAGCATCTCCAGGTGCACCCGCACCGCGTCCAGCGAAGGCCGGCTGAACATCTGGAGGGCCACCCGCCCCACCTCGTCCTCGAACGCGGTGAAGTCCCGCACGACCGCGTGCAGCCGCGCGGACACCGGGTGGTCGCGGTCGGCGCCCAGGGCGCGGCCCAGGTCGGCGACGCGCCGCACGCCGCCCAGCTCCCCGTCGAACTGCGCGGCGATCCGCACCATCCACTCGCGCGCCGCCGACGGCGGCACGGTGGCGACCACCGCGTGCACCCGCCGCACCGCCAGCTCGGCCCGCGCGACCAGCGCCGCCCACCGGTCGGGCACCGCGGCGGGAGCGGGCGGCGGCAGCGGCGGCGGGGGTGGCGGGACGTGCGGCAGGACGGGCCGCCGGTTCCTGGTCCGCACCGCGCCCACCACGAGGCCGACCAGGGTCCCGGGCACGCCGCCGAGCAGCACGGACACGAAGCCGATCGCCACGAAGTCGACCAGGGACGACGGGTCGGGCGAACTCGTCCCGGAGGCCGTCAGCACCAGCACCATGAACGACGCCATCGCCAAAGTGCCGATGAGCAGACCCAGCAGCACCGATCGCCCCATGTCGGGCATGGTGCCAGATCAGGCGTCGAAGTCGACGGTGACCGCCGGTGACGCCGGCAACGACTGGCAGGTCAGCACGAAGCCGGCGGCGACCTCGCGCGGCTCCAGGGCGTAGTTGCGCCGCATGTCCACCTCGCCCGCGACGACCCGCGCCCGGCACGTCCCGCACACGCCGCCCTTGCACGCGAAGGGCAGGTCGGACCGCACCCGCTGGGCCGCGTCGAGGATCGGCACGTCGGGCGGCAGCGGCACCGCGGTGGTCCGGCCGTCCAGGACCACCGTGCCCTCGGCGGCCGAGGTCAGGACCTCCTCGGCGCGGCGCGGCGGTGGCGGCGGCTCGTCGACGTAGAACAGCTCGTGGTGCACCGCCGACGGGTCCGCGCCCAGCGACGACAGCACGTCCCGCGCGTCGCGCACCATCCCGTGCGGGCCGCACAGCCACCACTGGTCGACCGACGCGAACGGCACCACGGTGGCGAACAGCGCCCGGAGCTTCGCGGCGTCCAGCCGGCCGCTGAACAGCTCCACGTCCCGCGGTTCCCGGGACAGCACGTGGACCAGCTGCAACCGCGCCGGGTAGCGGTCCTTGAGGTCCGCCAGCTCCTCCGCGAACATCACGGTGTCGGCGCGCCGGTTGCCGTACAGCAGGGTCACCCGAGCGCCGTCGGCCAGCACGGTGGCCGCGATGGACAGCGCCGGCGTGATGCCCGAGCCGGCGACGACGAGGCCGTGGTGCGCCGCGGGCACGGGGGTGAACCCGCCCTGCGGCGGCAGGACCTCCAGCACGTCGCCGCGCCGGACCTTGTCGACCAGGTGCTCGGAGAACAGCCCGCCGGCGACCCGCCGCACGCCGATCCGCGGCGGCGAGCCCTCCGGCGCGCAGATCGAGTACGACCGCCGCTCCTGCCCGATGCGCAGCGTCAGGTGCTGCCCGGCCCGGAACGCGAACTCGTCCGCCAGGCCGGCCGGCACGTCGAGGGTGACCGCGACGGCGTCCTCGCACAGCCGGTCGACGGAGGCCACGGTCAGCTCGTGGAACACCGGCCGCGCCATCTAGATCTCCTTGAGGTGCTCGAAGGGCTCCGCGCAGTCCGCGCACCTCCGCAGGGCCTTGCACGCCGTCGACCCGAACCGGGACAGCTCCTCGGTCCGCGCCGACCCGCACCGCGGGCAGGCGACCCGCCGCACCGGCGGCGCTAGGTTCAGCGGCACCGGGCCGCCCGCGGCGCGCGGCCCGATCCGCGCCGGTGGCGCGATGCCCGCCTCGGCCAGCTTGCGCCGGCCGTCCTCGCTGATCCAGTCGGTGGTCCAGGCGGGCGCCAGCGACAGCCGCACCTCGACGTCCCGGTAGCCGGCCGCGCGCAGGGACCGCCGCAGGTCCGCGCCCATCTCCTCGACGGCGGGGCAGCCCGAGTAGGTGGGCGTGATGGTCACCAGGACCCGCCCGCCCTCCTCCACGACGTCGCGCAGCACGCCCAGGTCGGCCAGGGTCAGCACGGGCAGCTCCGGGTCGCGCACCCGCGACGCGACCTCCAGCGCGGTCACCACGTCGCACCCGGCAGCGAGCGGTGCACGTGCTGCAGCTCGGCCAGCAGGTAGCCCATCGCCTCGGTGTGCACGCCGTCGCGGCCCGCCCGCCCGTCGACCCGCGCGGCCGGCACGGGCTCCGGGCGGCGGAGCAAGGCGGCGGCGAACACCGCGTCCAGCACGTCGTCCACCTCGGGGCGCAGTCGTGCCGGGTCCACGCCCAGCCGCAGCTCCACCGGGTGCGCGGTGAACAGCTCGGCCACGTACGGCCACACCCGCTCGACGCCGGCCTGCATCCGCTCGTGCGACTCGGGCGTCCCGTCGCCCAGCCGCACGACCCACTGCGCCGCGTGGTCGCGGTGGTAGGCCAGCTCCTTCAGGCCCTTGGCGGCGACCGCGGCCACCACCGGGTCGGGGAACGCGAGCAGCCGCCCGTACTGCGCGACCTTCCACGACGAGAACACCAGCAGCCGCGCCATCGTGGTCGCGAAGTCGCCGCCGGCCGTCGGGCCGCACTCGATCTCCGCGAGGTGCACGTTGCGGAAGTCGCGCTCGTCGCGCAGGTAGGCCAGCGCGTCCTCGTCCCGCCCCGCGCCCTCGGCCTCGCCCGCCCGCGTCAGCAGCAGCCGGGCCTGCCCGAGCAGGTCCAGGGCGATGTTGGCCAGCGCCACGTCCTCCTCCAGCTCGGGCGCGCGCGAGCACCACTCGGCCAGCCGCTGCGCCAGCACCAGCGCGTCGTCGCCGAGCATCAGGCAGTAGGCGAACAGGTCTTCCCCGGCCAGGTCGGGCGGCAGCGCGCGGTCGACGCCCGGCAGCGCCTCGGAGAAGCCGGTGCCGAACGCCCAGTGCGCGTCCTCGTGGTCGATCAGCGACTCGTAGGCGTTGTCGAAGCTCATAGGTGCGGCACGTCCTCGGGGATCGCGTAGAACGTCGGGTGCCGGTAGACCTTGTCGCCGCTGGGCGCGAAGAACGGGTCCTTCTCGTCCGGTGACGACGCGGTGATCGCGGCGGCCGGCACGACCCAGATGGACACGCCCTCGTTGCGCCGCGTGTAGACGTCGCGCGCGTTGCGCACGGCCATCTCGGCGTCCGGCGCGTGCAGGGAGCCGACGTGCACGTGGTTGAGCCCGCGCTTGCCGCGCACGAACACCTCCCACAGCGGCCAGGACGAGCTCATGCCGCACCTCCCCCGGGCCGGGCGGCGGTCGCGCGCTTGGCGGCGTGCGCCGCGGCGGCGGCGCGCACCCACTCGCCGTCCTCGTGCGCCTTGCGCCGGTGCGCGACGCGCTGGGCGTTGGCCGGGCCGTTGCCGCCGACGACCCGCCGGAACTCGTCCCAGTCCGGTTCGCCGAAGTCGTGGTGCCCGCGCTCGGCGTTCCACCGCAACTGCGGGTCGGGCAGCGTCACGCCGAGCCTGCGCGCCTGCGGCACGGTCATGTCGACGAACTTCTGGCGCAGCTCGTCGTTGGTGTTGCGCTTGATCCGCCACGCCATCGAGCGCTCGGTGTTGGCGCTCTCCGAGTCCGGCGGGCCGAACATCATCAGCGACGGCCACCAGAACCGGTCCACCGACTCCTGCACCATGGCCCGCTGCGCGTCGGTGCCGCTCATCATGGTCATCAGCAGCTCGTAGCCCTGCCGCTGGTGGAAGGACTCCTCCTTGCAGATCCGGATCATGGCCCGCGCGTACGGGCCGTAGGACGTCCGGCACAGCGGCACCTGGTTGCAGATCGCAGCGCCGTCCACGAGCCAGCCGATGGTGCCGACGTCGGCGTAGGACAGCGTGGGGTAGTTGAAGATCGAGGAGTACTTCTGCCGCCCGGAGATCAGGTTCTCGGTCAGCTCGCCGCGGTCCGCGCCCAGCGTCTCGGTCGCGGCGTAGAGGTAGAGCCCGTGGCCCGCCTCGTCCTGGACCTTGGCCAGCAGGATCGCCTTGCGGCGCAGCGAGGGCGCGCGGCTGATCCAGTTGCCCTCGGGCTGCATCCCGATGATCTCCGAGTGCGCGTGCTGCGCGACCTGCCTGATCAGCGTCCTGCGGTAGCCGTCGGGCATCCAGTCGCGCGGCTCCACGCGCTGCTCCGCGGCCACGGCGCGCTCGAACTCCGCCTCCGGGTCCATGCGACCGATGTTACACCCGGAGGCGGTATTCGGGAACAAGTGTCACAAGCGCCGGCGGATCCACCAGACCAGCGGCAGCAGCACCGCCCACACGGCGAGCAGGAACGTCGAGATCGGCAGGATCGCCAGCGCCCAGGTGCGCTCGGCCACCCGCGCCAGCTCCGGGTCGGCGGTGTCGTACTCGATGCGGACCAGCTGGCCGGGCTCCAGCCCGTCCGGGTACAGCACGCCCTGCTCCGGGCTGTGCACCGCGCCGTCCGGCGTCGCGAACCGGACCACCGTGCGCTGGAACGACACCGAGACCACCTCGGCGGTCGCCCGGCCGAGCCTCTTCTCGATCGCCAGGTCGTTGCGCAGGCACGCGGCCAGCAGCACCACGCCGATCAGCGTCACGACCGCGCCGAGCACCAGCAGCGCCCGCACGGCCGGCAACCCGAACCGCCGGCCGCCGCCGATCCTGCCCAGCGGGCCGGGCGCCGCGTTGTCCACCACAGCTGAGGAGTCTAGGGCCGGCCGGGCGCGGAATCTCAGGGGCGAGTCCATACCCTCGGTCGCGTGACCACAGCTCCCCTCCCGCGGACCCGGCGCCGGCTGCCCGTGCGCACCCGGCCGGCGCGGGTCGCCGGCCTGCTGGGCAGGCTGCCCGCGCCGACCGGGGCGCTGGCCTGGGTGCGCGAGGGGTCCGGCCTGGTCGGCTGGGGCGAGGCCGCCCGCTTCGAGGTGTCCGGGCCGGACCGGTTCGCCGCCGCCGACGACTGGTGGCGGGAGTTCGCCGCGGGGCTCGACGTGACCGACGAGGTGGGCGCGCCGGGCACCGGCCCCGTGGCGTTCGCCTCGCTGGCCTTCGCCGACCGGCCCGGCCACTCGGTGCTGGTGGTGCCCGAGGTGGTGGTCGGCGTCCGGGCCGGCCGCGCCTGGGTGACCACGATCGGCGCCGCCGCCGCCGCGCCGGTCCACCCGGTGCGGCGGCCCTCGGCCGTGCGGTACTCCGACGGGCGGCTGCCCGTGGCGGCGTACCGGGAGGCGGTGGGCGCCGCCGTGCGGCGGATGCGCGCGGGCGAGCTGGCCAAGGTGGTCCTCGCGCACGACCTGCTGGCGGTCGCCGACGCCCCGATCGACCAGCGCTTCCTGCTGGCCGGCCTGGCCCGCCGCTACCCGCGGTGCTGGGCGTACGCGGTGGACGGGCTGGTCGGCGCGACCCCCGAGCTGCTGCTGCGCCGCTCCGGCGCGGTGGTCGAGTCGCGGGTGCTCGCGGGCACCACCTGGCCGCGCGAGGGGGCGACCGGCGACGAGCTGGCGGCGGCCCTGCTGGCCTCCGCGAAGGACCGCGAGGAGCACGAGCACGCGGTGGCGTCGCTGACCGGGGCGCTGCGGCCGTTCTGCGGGTCGCTGTCGGTCGACGGGCCCTCGGTGCTGCGGCTGCCGAACGTCTCGCACCTGTCCAGCGACGTCGTGGGCGCCCTGCGCGAGGCGGGCGACCCGCGCGCCGCGCCGTCGCTGCTGCGCCTGGCCGCGGCCCTGCACCCCACGGCGGCCGTCGGCGGCACGCCGCGCGCCGAGGCCGTGGCCGCGATCGCGGAGCTGGAGGGCCTGGACCGGGGCCGGTACGCGGGCCCGGTCGGCTGGGTCGACGCCGCCGGCGACGGGGAGCTGGGCGTCGCGCTGCGCTGCGCGCTGGTCGAGGGCCGCACGGCGCGGCTGTTCGCCGGCTGCGGCGTGGTCGCGGGGTCGGACCCGGACGAGGAGGTGCGGGAGGCGCACGCCAAGACGCGCCCGCTCCGCGAGGCCCTCGAAGGGCTGTGACCGAGGACACCGGGACACCGGCGGGTCCCGCGGCCAACCGGTGTGTGACCACAGCACTGGAGAAACCGCCGGACCTGCGCGGGCCGGACGTCGCGGGCGTGTTCGCCGAGCTGTTCGACGCGCACGCGCGGCAGCTGCGCGGGTACCTGGCCGGTCGGGTCGGCGAGTCCGCCGCCGACGACCTGGTGGCCGAGACGTTCCTGGTCGCGCTGCGGCGGCGGCACGGCTACGACCCCGAGCAGGCCCCGATCAAGGGCTGGCTCTACGGCATCGCCACCAACCTGGTGCGCGAGCACGTCCGCAAGGAGGTGCGCGGCCACCGGGCCGGGCTGCGGGCCGTCGGCCGCCCCGAGCCCGACCACGGCGCGTTCGTCGCCGACCGGGTGGACGCGCAACGGGCGTCCCGGGTGATCGCGCGGGCGCTGACCGACCTGCGCGAGGAGGACCGCGACGTCCTGCTGCTCACGTCGTGGGCCGGGCTGTCCCCCGCCGAGGTCGCCGAGGCGCTCGGCGAGCCCGCCAGCACCGTCCGCTCCCGCCTGCACCGGGTCCGCGCCCGGCTCCAGGCGCTGCTCACCGAGGAGACCCGATGACGCACGAACTCGACGAAGCCCTCGACCGGATCAACCACGCCGCCCGGACCGCCGACGCGCCGCTGGGCGACGTCCGGGCCCGCGTGCTGGCCGCCGCCGCGGAGCAGGGCCCGCAGCGCACCGGTCGCCGCTCCCGGCGGTGGCTCCTGCCCGTCTCCGCCGCCGCGGCGGCGGCCCTGGTCGTCGGGGTCGTGGCGACCAACGGCGCCGAGGCGCCCCGGCGGGGCGACGACGTCGCGGCCGGGGCGTCCACCGCGACCTCCGCGCCGCAGGTGCGGCTGATCTCCGCGCAGGAGGCCCTGAACACCGCGGCCGACGCGATCAAGGCCGTCGACCCGGTGCTCGCGCCCGGCCAGTACCGCTACATCGCCGAGCACGCCTGGTACTCGCGCGGCACGCAGTTCGGCGTGCCGGTGGACGCGCCCGACCAGACCGTCAAGGGCTTCACCTACCTGAAGGAGACCGCCCGCGAGGTGTGGATCCCGCAGGACCAGTCGCAGGACTGGCTGGAGCGGCGCAGCTGGCTGCCGGGCCTGGAGTGGCTGGGCGGCAACGTCCCGCGGTCCGAGGCGCCCGAGCCCGAGGCGCTGGACACCGACACCGGTGAGCGGCGGGGCAAGTGCGGCGACTTCTTCCCCGACTCCCAGCCGACGAAGCTCTGCGGCGACCCGACGGACTGGGACAACCCGGAGTTCTACACCACGCTGCCGCGCGACCCGCAGGCCGTCGTGGAGTACCTGCGCACCGCCACGGCGCACCGCGGCTCGGCCCCGGCGACGATGTTCCACTGGGGCGTGGAACTGCTGCGCGCCGGCCTGATGCCCGCCGACCTGCGCGCCTCCTGGTACCGGGCGCTGGCGCTGCTCGACGGGGTGCAGGTCCACGACCAGGCGGTCACCCTGGACGGCCGGACCGGCGTGGCGATCGGCATCCAGGACGAGAAGGAGCGCCGCGACCTGATCGTGGACCCGGCGACCGGCGAGTTCATCGGCGAGCGCACCGTGGCAGGCCCGCAGCCGCACTACCCGTGGATCGCCCCGGGCACCGTGACGGGGTACAGCTCGATCACGACCAAGGTCGTCGACGGGATCGGCCAGACCGGCTGACCCGTCCTGCGAGGACCGTGGCCGCGTCCCTTCGGGGGGACGCGGCCACGGGCGCCCCGCGCGCCGGCGCTCAGCGCGCGTGCCCGGCGAGCAGCTCGTGCGTCTCGCGGATCTTCTTGAACGACTTCGGCTCCGCCACGGGCGCCTCGGCGGCGAACGTCGCGCCACCGGGCGCGGCGGCCGGCTTGCCCTTGGTGAACAGCCACGTCCGGAACAGCTCGTCCAGCTGCTGACCGGACACCTGCTCGGCCAGCGCGACGAACTGCTCGATGGTCGCGTTGCCGTACCGCTTGGCCTGCGTCCACCGCTTCAGGATGGTGAAGAAGTCCTCGTCGCCCACGGCGACCCGCAGCGCGTGCACGGCCAGCGCGCCCCGGTCGTAGACGGCGCCGTGGAACTGGTCGGCCGCGCCCGGGTCACCGGGCAGGACCTGCCAGAAGGGGCTGTCGGCCGGGTAGAGGTCGTAGGTGTACTGCGCGTTCTCCTGCGCGGTGCCCTCCCCCACGTGCTCCGACCACAGGAACTCCGCGTAGCTGGCGAAGCCCTCGTTCAGCCAGATGTCCCGCCAGCGGTGCACCGACACCGAGTCGCCGAACCACTGGTGGGCGCTCTCGTGCGCCACCACGTAGGTGTTCGCGCCGCGCCGGAAGAACGCCGGGGAGTAGGTCGAGCGGGTCTGGTTCTCCAGCGCGAAGCCGATGCCCGGCGTGACCACGCCGCCCTCCGCCTCGAACGGGTAGGGGCCGAAGCTGCCCTCCAGGAACTCGGTGACCTCCGGGGTGCGCTCGATGCTGGCCCTGGCCGCGCCGTCGTCCTCGCCGAGGTCCGCCGAGTACGCGTTGAGCACCGGCCGGCCGCTCGGCGCGGTGGACTGGCGCACGTCGAACTGGCCGATCGCCACGAACGCGAGGTAGGTGGCCTGCGGCTTGAGGCTGCGGTAGCGCCAGCGGGTCCAGCCGTTGATCTGCTTGGCGGTCCCGCCGAACAGGCCGTTGGAGATCACCTCGACGCCGTCCGGCACGGCCACCGAGACGTCGAAGGTCGCCTTGTCCGTCGGGTGGTTGTTGCTCGGGAACCACCACGGCGCGACGTCCGGCTCGTCGATCGCGACCGCGCCGTCGGCGGTGCGCTTCCAGCCCGTGAAGCCGTCGACGACGCGGCTGGACGGGACGTCGGAGTAGGTGACGACGATGGTCAGGTCGGCGCCCTTGCGCACCTGGGCCCTCGGGTCGACGACCAGCTCGCCGCCGCTCCGGGTGAACCGGGCCGGCCGGTTGTCGACCCGGACGGAGGCGACCTCGAGCGCGAAGTCGAGGTTGAACCGGGTGAGGTCCTGGGTGGCCTTCGCCAGGATCGTCGTGGTCCCGGACAGGTTGTCGTCCGACGGTTGGTAGTTCAGCCGGATGTCGTAGTGGGAGACGTCGTAACCGCCGTTGCCCGCGTTCGGGTAGTAGGGGTCTCCGATGCCCGGCGCGCCCGGTTCCGCGGCGGAGGCGGTGCCCGCCAGCAGCAGCAGTGAAGCCGCCGTGGCGGTGCCTAGCGTGAGCTTCGCTCTGAGGGACATGGGGGCGAAGCTAGCTCCGCCCCCGGGGGCGCTGTACCCCCGTAGGTAGGTTCCCGGCTACTGGAAGGCCGTTGACACCGCCGACCTGAGCCGGGCGTGCAGGTCGCGCAGCCCGGCGCGCTCCGCCCGGACCTCCACGACCCGGAGCCCGCGCGGGACGGTCAGCTCCCGGGCCAGCTCCTCGGCGTCGCCGACGGCGGTGTGCGGGACGTGGTGCGCCGCGCACAGGTGCGCCAGGTCGACGCCGTGCGGGGTGCCGAAGACCCGCTCGAACGCGTCCGCGTGCTGCGGCGCGCCCTGTTCGAGCAGGGTGAAGATGCCGCCGCCGTCGTCGTTGAGCACCACCACGGTCAGGTCCGGGCGCGGTTCGCCCGGGCCGATCAGCAGGCCGTTGGCGTCGTGCAGGAACGTCAGGTCGCCGATCAGGGCGACGGTCGGCCCGCGGGTCAGGGCGATGCCGGCGGCCGTGGAGACGCTGCCGTCGATGCCCGCGACGCCCCGGTTGGCGTGCACCCGGACGTCCTGGCGGGGCGCGGCCACCAGGTCCACGTCGCGGACCGGGTTGGACGAGCCCAGGAACAGGTCGGTGTGCGCGGGCAGCGCCGCGACCAGGTCCCGCGCCACCTGGAGGCCGGTCGGCCAGGGCTGCCTGGCCAGCAGCTCGTCGACCACGTCGGCGGCGGCCTTGTCGGCGTGCTGCCACGCGGTCAGCCAGTCGTGGTCCACCTCGTGCTCGCCCGGCGCCAACCCGATCGAGGTGTGCGTGGCGGTGAACTGCGGGTCGGGCCAGTCCGGCGCGTCGGACAGGACGTGGACGACGCCGGTGCCGGCGATCAGCTTCATCACTCCGCGTGACAGCGTCGGGCGGCCCACCACCACCACGGCGTCCGGCTTCAGCTCATCGGGCAGCTCGCCGGCGTTGAGCAGCAGGGTGCCGTGGCGCAGGCCGTGGCCGGTGGGCTCGGCGATCACCGGCCAGCCCGCGCGCTCGGCGAGGTCGGTGATGCCCTCGCCGCCGTCGACGCCGTCGCCGACGACGACCAGCGTGCGCGGGCCGAGGTGGTCGGCGGGGTGCAGCGAGCTGCGCACCGGCGCGGCCACCCGCGTCCAGGGCATGTCGAACGGGCGGCCGTCCAGCGGCTCGACCCACTCCTCGCCGTCCGGCACCAGGGGCTCCCGGAAGGGCACGTTGACGTGCACCGGGCCCTGGTCGCGGGCGTTGGCGACGGCCCGGCAGACCAGGGAGCGCCACAGGCCGTTCTGGCCGCGCCGGCGCTCGGCGATGGGGAACTGGAGGGTGTCGACGCCGAGGACGCGCTGCTGGTCGACGGTCTGGCTGGCGCCCGTGCGGTACAGCTCGACGGGGCGGTCGGCGGTCAGCGCGATGACCGGGACGCGGGCGTGCCGCGCCTCCAGCACCGCCGGGTGCAGGTTCGCGACCGCGGTGCCGGAGGTGCAGGTCACGGCCGTGACCTCGCCGCTGCCCTTGGCCAGGCCCAGCGCCAGGAACCCGGCGCTGCGCTCGTCGACGCGGACGTGCAGGGTGAGCCGCCCGGCAGCCGCGGCCTCGGCCAAGGCGAACGACAGCGGGGCGTTGCGCGAGCCGGGGCTCAGCACGACGTGCCGGACGTCGTTGCGGACGAGTTCGTCGACAAGCACCCTGGCTTGCGCGGTGGACGGGTTCACCCGAACATTGTCGCTCAGTCCACGAACAGGTGATTCCGCTTGCTGAGTCGAACAGCAGTTCGGATCATGGTCGTCGGGCTCGCACACTGCGCGAACGCGCCGACCGGGCCGACCGGCGGCCTGGGCTGCTCTCAGGTTCGGGCCGGGCCTATTGTCCGTGCCGTGGCAGATCACGGCGTCTCCGAGCTGTTCGACCCGACCCGCTGGAAGCAGGTCGAAGGCTTCGACTTCACCGACATCACCTACCACCGCGCGGTGGACCAGGGGACGGTGCGCATCGCGTTCGACCGCCCCGAGGTGCGCAACGCCTTCCGCCCGCACACGGTGGACGAGCTGTACCGCGCGCTGGACCACGCCCGGATGAGCCCGGACGTGGGCTGCGTCCTGCTCACCGGCAACGGCCCGTCACCCCGCGACGGCGGCTGGGCGTTCTGCTCGGGCGGCGACCAGCGCATCCGGGGCCGCAGCGGCTACCGGTACGCCTCCGGTGAGACGGCCGACACCGTCGACCCGGCCCGCGCGGGCCGGCTGCACATCCTGGAGTGCCAGCGCCTGATCAGGTTCATGCCGAAGGTGGTCATCGCGGTCGTGCCCGGCTGGGCGGCCGGCGGCGGCCACAGCCTGCACGTGGTGTGCGACCTCACGCTGGCCAGCGAGGAGCACGCGCGGTTCAAGCAGACCGACGCCGACGTGGGCAGCTTCGACGGCGGCTACGGCTCGGCCTACCTGGCGCGCCAGGTGGGCCAGAAGTTCGCGCGGGAGATCTTCTTCCTGGGCCGGGCGTACAGCGCGGCCGAGATGCAGCGGATGGGCGCGGTGAACGCGGTGGTCCCGCACGCCGAGCTGGAGTCCACCGCCCTGGAGTGGGCCAAGGGCGTCAACGGCAAGTCGCCGACCGCGCAGCGGATGCTGAAGTACGCCTTCAACCTCATCGACGACGGCCTGGTGGGCCAGCAGCTGTTCGCCGGTGAGACCACCCGCCTCGCCTACATGACCGACGAGGCGGTGGAGGGCCGGGACGCGTTCCTGGAGAAGCGCCCGCCGGACTGGTCCGACTACCCGTACTACTACTGAGGCGCCGATGACGACCCTGGAGGACGTGCGCCGCGCCCTGGCCCCGGCCCTGCCCGCCCACCTCGCGCCCGGCGACCCGCTGCCGCCCGGCCGGCCGCTGGTCGCCTCGCTGCCGCCCGGCCGGCCGCTGCCGCCCCTGCGTGGCTGGGAGGGGGGCGCGGCGCTGGCGGTCGGGACGTCGGGGTCCACCGGCGAGCCGAAGGTGGTCCTGCTGCCCGCGTCCGCCCTGGTCGCGTCGGCCGAGCTGACCCACGCCCGGCTGGGCGGGCCCGGGACGTGGCTGCTGGCGCTGCCCACGACCCACATCGCGGGCGTCCAGGTGCTCGTCCGCTCGGCCGTCGCCGGCACCGAGCCGGGGGTCGTGGACCTGGCCGGGGGTTTCCGCGCGGCCGGGTTCGCCACCGCCGCCCGCGCCGTGCTGGCCGGGCCGGGCCCGCGCTACACCGCCCTGGTGCCCACCCAGCTGGCCCGCCTGGTCGCCACCGAGGGGCCGGGCCTGGCCGCGGTCCGGGAGTTCGACGCGGTGCTGGTCGGCGGGGCCGCCGCGCCGCCGTCCCTGCTGGCCAGGGCGCGCGCCGCCGGGGTCCGCGTCGTCACCACCTACGGCATGAGCGAGACCTCCGGCGGGTGCGTCTACGACGGCGTCCCGCTGGACGGCGTCCGGGTGCGGCTGGTCGACGGGCGCGTCGAGCTGGCCGGGCCGGTCCTGGCGCTGGGCTACCAGGGCGGCGAGCCGTTCGGCGAGTGGTTCCGCACCGGCGACCTGGGGCGGTGGGCCGACGGCCGGCTGGAGGTGGTCGGGCGGGCCGACGACGTGATCGTCAGCGGCGGCGAGAACGTCTCGCCGACCGAGGTGGAGCGGGTGCTGGCGGCCCAGCCCGGCGTGCACGAGGTGTGCGTGGTGGGCGTGCCGGACCCGGAGTGGGGCCAGGCCGTCGCCGCCGCCGTCGTGCCGGCCGACCCGCGGACCCCGCCCGACGCGGGCGCGCTCGCCGACGCCGTCCGGGCGGCGGTGGGCCGCTCGGCGGCGCCCAAGCGGCTGGTCTTCCTGCCCGAGCTGCCGCTGCGGGGACCGGGGAAGGTGGACCGGGCGGCCGTGGCCCGCTCGATTGGGTGAAAAGTTTTCACACGAACGGTCCGGCCCGTTGACAGCCGACGCGCCCGCGCGCTTGGCTCTGTCCCCAGCCGTGACGGGTGGTCCCGCGCAGCGGTGCCCTCCGCCCCACCCGTCGGGACGAGGAGTGCCACGATGACGAGGCGCCACCTGTTGCCGACCGCAGCGGCGGTGGTGGCGGTGCTGACCGCCGCCGCGCCCGCCGTCCCGGTCCACGCCGCCCCGCCCGACCCCGCCCACCGCACCGGCGCGGCCCGGGGCGCCGAGGCGTGGGAGGCCGACCTGTCCGGCGTGGACGGCGACGACGTCGGGGTCACCTGGAACGGTCGCGCGGTGGTCCTCGCGCCGGCCGCGCCGAGCCCCGCGAGCGCCCGCGCGCCGGTCCGCACCGGCTTCCTCCTGCTGGCCCCGCACGACCTGGCCGCGCCGGCCGACGCGGTCGCCGCCACCGTCCGCGGCCGGGTGCCGGCCGGCGCCGAGGTGGCCGTCGACGTGCGCGGCGCGCTCGGCGACGGCCGGTGGACCGGCTGGGCGCAGGCCCGCCCCGGCGCGCCCGCCACCCTGCCCACCGCGGTCGACCGCGTGCAGGTCCGCCTGGCGCTCACCGGCGACCGCGCCGGCGCGGTCGGCCCCGAGGTCGACGGGCTGGCGCTCACCGCGTCCGCCACCGGCGTGACGGCCACCCAGGCCGGCGAGCTGACCTACCGCGTCTACGCCACGCGGGAGGGCCTGGTGGGCGGCACGACGGCCAACGGGCACGTGATCGTCGAGCGGGACCACTTCGTCGCCCTGCCCTCCCGCCGCGGCCTCTCGGCGAAGGCCGAGGGCGCCTACAGCGTCCGGGTGTGCGCCTCCACCGGCCGCTGCGAGTGGGCCCCGGTCTGGGACATCGGGCCGTGGAACACCAAGGACGACTACTGGAGCCCCGCCGACACCCGCGAGACGTGGGCTGACCTCCCCCAGGGCACGCCGCAGGCCCAGGCCGCGCACCAGAGCGGGTACAACGACGGCAAGGACGAGTTCGGCCGCGAGGTGGCGAACCCGGCGGGCGTCGACCTGGCCGACGGCACGTTCTGGGACGGCCTCCAGCTCACCGGCAACGACTGGGTGACCGTGACCTACCTGTGGACCGGCGCGGGCCCGGCCGGCTTCGTCCGCACGGAGGGGGAGCCGCTGAACGTGCGCAGCGGCCCCGACTCGACCACCGCCCAGGTGGGCCTGGCGGCGAACTACGCTCAGGTCCGCGTCGAGTGCCAGCTGGTCGGGCAGACCGTCACGGGCACGCAGGGCACCTCGGACGTCTGGTACCGGATCGCGGCGGACAAGCACGTGGCGAAGGCTTACGTGACCGGGGTGGCGGAGGCGCCCGCCTGCTGACCGCGCACCCGGCAGGGGCCGGCGGGGGTCCATGTCGGAGGATGTCGACATGGCCACAGTCGCCCAGTGGATCTCGGGGACCCGTCCCCGCACCCTGCCGAACTCCGTCGCGCCCGTCCTGGTGGGCGCGGGCGCGGCGCACCACGTCGACGGCTTCCGCCCGCTCTGGTCGCTGCTGGCGCTGTTCGTGTCGGTCGCGCTCCAGGTCGGCGTGAACTACGCCAACGACTACTCGGACGGCATCCGGGGAACCGACGCGCACCGCGTGGGGCCGTTCCGGCTGGTCGGCTCGGGCGCGGCGAACCCGCGGGCGGTGCGCGCGGCGGCCTTCGCGGCGCTGGGCGCGGCGGCGGTGGCCGGGGTGGCGCTGGTCGTGCTCAGCGGCCGGTACTGGATGGTCGCGTTCGGCGCGGTGTGCATCGCGGCGGCCTGGTTCTACACCGGCGGGCGCAAGCCGTACGGGTACTCGGGCCTGGGCGAGCTGGCGGTCTTCCTCTTCTTCGGCCCGGCGGCGGTGCTGGGCACCCTCTACGTGCAGACCGGGGAGATCACCGGCATCGGCATCGGCGGCGCGATCGCGACGGGCGCCTTCTCGACCGGCGTCATGATCGCGAACAGCCTGCGCGACATCCCGACCGACCTCCAGGCGGGCAAGCGCACCCTGGCCACCACCCTGGGCGACCGCGACTCCCGCCGCCTCTACCTGGCCCTGGTCACCATCCCGTTCTTCATCACCCTGGCCATCGGCCTGCGGGCGCCCGAGGCCCTGGCGGCGTTCCTGGCCCTGCCCCTGGTGATCCTGGGCGCGCGCCGGGTCGCGAAGGGCGGCAAGGGCCGGGAGCTGATCCCCGTGCTCCAGCACACGGGCCTGGCGATGCTGCTGTGGTCGGTCATCACCACGGCCGCCCTCGTCCTGGACTGAGACCCCCACCCACAACCCCCGGGCCCACCCTCAGCCCACTGCCCGAAAACCGTCGTACCCGCGTGGTTGGGTATGCGCAGGGGCGTTCCCCTCAGGGGGACGCCTGCGCAGCCCGCACCGATTCCCGGCCAGGTCCGCGGTGCCCGGCCCGCGCCGGGACCCTTTGGAGTCCGGACCTGCTCCGCGAGCCTCATCGCGGGGCGCTCAGCCCCACCACGCAAGCCTGACCACGCGAACCCCACCGCGCGGGTCCACCACGCGAGCCCCATCGCGGGTTCCTGACCGCGCGAACCCCGTCGCGGATGCCCCATCGCCCGAACCTCACTGCGGATGCCTCACCACGGACCCCACCTCAGGTGCCTCACCGCTCGACCCCACCGCGCGACCCCACCGCAGGTGCCCGACCGCACCGCGCGACCCCACCGCGCGACCCCACCGCGCGACCCCACCGCGCGACCCCACCGCGCGAGGCCGCACAGGTCCCGCCCCTGCTTCGACGGGCGGCAGACCCGGGCCTTGAGCCCATCCGGGCGGGGGCGGTCGGCGTCACTGTCGCGGCGTCGGGGAACCGGCCACACTGGAGGTCGCGACCCCGCCCGCCGGTCGCCCGCGCGGACGGGGCCGAGGACCGCCGCAAGCCGCGCCGCGCGTGTCGCAGGGGGCCGACATGGGGAAGTTCATCGGTTTCCTGGCACTGGCGTGGCTGGGCCTGGCGACGGCGGTGTGGACCGCGCCGGTGGGGATGACGCACAGCGGCGGCGCCGTTCCGGAGCAGGAGGCCGCCGACCACCCGTGCGCCTTCGACGAGGCCGGGATGGCGAACTGCCCGGACACGTCGTCCTACCTCTGGCGGCTGCCCGCGCACGGCGAGCGCGCCGTCACCACCACCTGGGAACCCAGCCGCTCCGACATCAGGACCGTCACCGGGACCCTGACCCACGAGAATCCCGACTGCCCCGGCAGCCGCATCTCCTGGACCGTCGTCACCGACGAGCGCACCGGCGGAACGCTGACCGACGACGACCGGCAGGCGGAGCTGGACATCCCCGTGCAGCGGCCCCTGCGACGGATCACCCTCACCCTGCGGCGCGAGGACGCCGCCGCCTGCGCCAGCGCGCTGCGGTGGACCGACCCCCGGCTGGAGCCCCCGTACGCGCTGCTGCCCTGAGCGGGCGGGAGGGCTACCAGGCGTCCTCGGTGAAGGTCATCGGCTCCTCGTCGTCCTGCCGCTGCGGGCGGGGCGGTTCGACCCGGCGCTCCTCCCCCCGGCACAGCGCGGCCAACCGCTCCCGGTCCTTCTCCAGCGCCGCGCGCACCCCCCGGTCACCCGCGGCCTCGCCGAGCAGCACCTGCCGCCAGCTCAGGTGCCCGGCCGCGATCCGCCGCTGCAGCGCCTGCAGCTCGGGCGACGCCTCGGCGGACTTGGCGAACAGCATCACGCGCCGCACGTCCTCCGCCGAGGGCTCGCGGGTCGGGCGGCGCAACTCGGCCGCGTCGCGCATCGCCTTGTCGGCGGCGGCCACCGACTTGGCGAGCACGTCCTCCGCCGTCAGCACTTCCGCGGTGCGCCACATGCTCACGGCCTTCCCCTTCCGACCCGCCGACCGGCCCGGCACACCGGTCGACGCTGCGACGCGGCGCGCCCGCCCCGCGTTCCCCGGCACACCGAACTTCCCGGCCCGTGGTCCCGGGCTCACGCCGACCAGGTCCCGGTCGCCCGGAACCGCGTCAGCGTCGCCAGGTGGGGCGCGAGGTCCATGCCCTGCGCGGCCACCCACCCGTCGTCGTAGTAGGTGTTCGCGTACCGCTCCCCCCCGTCGCACAGCAGGGTGACCACGCTGCCGCGCGACCGCGACGCCCGCATCTCCGCGATCAGCTGGAACGCGCCCCACAGGTTGGTGCCCGTGGACCCGCCCACCCGCCGCCCGAGGACGTCCTCGACGTGCCGGATCGTCGCGATCGACGCCGCGTCCGGCACCTTGATCATCCGGTCGATGACCTGGCCGACGAACGACGGCTCCACGCGCGGCCGGCCGATGCCCTCGATCCGCGAGCCCCGCCCGCCCGCCTTGCCCGGGTCGCCGTCGCGCCACGCGTCGAAGAACACCGAGTGCTCCGGGTCGACCACGGCCAGCCGGGAGCGCAGCTTCCGGTAGTGGATGAAGCGGCCGATCGTCGCGCTGGTGCCGCCGGTGCCCGCGCCGACGACGACCCACTCCGGCTCCGGCGCGGCCTCCAGGGACATCTGCTGGAACACCGACTCCGCGATGTTGTTGTTGCCGCGCCAGTCGGTGGCCCGCTCGGCGTGGGTGAACTGGTCCATGAAGTGGCCGCCGAGGTCGGCCGCGAGCCGCCTGGACTCGTCGTAGATCGCGCCCGGCTCGTCCACGAAGTGGCACTGGCCGCCCTGCCGCTCGATCAGCGCCACCTTCTCCGGGCTGGTGGAGCGGGGCATGACCGCGATGAACGGCAGCCCGAGCAGCCGCGCGAAGTACGCCTCGGACACGGCCGTCGAGCCGGACGACGCCTCGATCACGGGCGTGCCGCCGACCACCCAGCCGTTGCAGATGGCGTAGAGGAACAGCGACCGCGCGAGGCGGTGCTTGAGCGAGCCGGTGGGGTGGGTCGACTCGTCCTTGAGGTAGAGGTCGATCCCCCACTCCAGCGGGAGGGGGAAGTGCAGCAGGTGCGTGTCGGCGCTGCGGTTGGCGTCGGCCTCGATGATCGAGACCGCCTCGCACACCCACTCCCTGGTGCGGGAACTACACCGGTCTACCGAAAAGGTCACGCCGGCACGATACGTTCTGCGACGTGACCTCACGTGTGAGCGGTTCCCTGCGCGGCTGCCTGCTCGCGGGCGCCGTCGGCGACGCGCTCGGCGGCGCGATCGAGTTCGACCGCGTCGACCGCATCCGGGGCCGGTTCGGCCCGGCGGGCCTCACCGACTACGCCCCCGCGTACGGCAGGCCCGGCGCGATCACCGACGACACCCAGATGACGCTGTTCACCCTGGAGGGCCTGGTGCTGGCCCGGCGGCGGGGCAGCGACCCGGTGCACGAGGTGCGCGTCGCCTACCGCCGCTGGCTGCGGACGCAGGGCGGGCCGGAGGTGGCCCCCGACGGGTGGCTGCTGGACGTGCCCGGCCTGCACCAGCAGCGCGCGCCGGGCGCCACGTGCCTGGCGGCGCTGCGGTCCGGCGCGCTGGGCACGGTCGAGTCGCCGATCAACGACTCGAAGGGCTGCGGCGCGGTGATGCGCGCCGCGCCGGTGGCCCTGTGGTCCGACGACGTGCGGGAGGTGTTCGCGCTGGCCGCGGCGACCGGCGCGCTCACCCACGGCCACCCCAGCGGCTACCTGTCGGCGGGCGTGCTGGCCGTGCTGGTGCAGCAGCTGCTGGCGGGCGCGGACCTGGCGGGCGCCCTGGACGTCGCCCGCGACGAGCTCCAGCGGTGGGAGGGGCACGAGGAGCAGCTCGTGCTGCTCGACCTGGCCGTCGAGATGGGCACGCGCGGCGTCCGCCCCACCCCCGAGGTGATCGAGACGGCACTCGGCGGGGGCTGGGTGGGCGAGGAGGCGCTCGCGATCGCGGTGCTCACGGCCCTGGCGGCGCGGAGCCTGGCGGACGGGCTGCTGCTGGCGGTGAACCACTCCGGGGACAGCGACTCGACGGGCGCGCTGTGCGGGAACCTGCTGGGCGCGCGGGACGGCGCCGGGGAGATCCCGGGGCACTGGCTGTCCGACCTGGAGCTGGCCGACGTCGTCGAGCGCCTGGCGGCCGAGGCCGCCGAGGTGTTCCGGCTCTGACCCGGAATCCGTGGACGCGCTTGTTCTACATAGGTAGGATAGCGCCGTGGAACCACTGGAGCGGATCGGCAGGGCCACCGCGGACGTGCTGGGAGCGCTGCTCGACGGCGACCACCCCCGCTGGGGCCTGGAGATCGTCAAGCTGACCGGGCGCCCGTCCGGCAGCGTCTACCCCGTGCTGGACCGCCTGGAGCGCGCCGGCTGGGTCACGTCGAGCTGGGAGGACGACACCGACCGGCGGGGCCCGCGGCGCCGGCTGTACGTGCTCACCGCCGACGGCGCCCGCGAGGCGGTCAAGGTGTGCGCGCGGCGCGCCGGGACCGCCCGCGCCGCGCGGCCCGCCCTGGGCGCGGAGGCCGGCCGATGACCCGCCTGGCCTGGTTCCTCGTCGGCTGCGCCACCGCGTTCCTGCAGCCCGACGACCGCACCCGCTACCTGGAGCAGTGGCGCGCCGACGTGCTGGGCGCGCGGGAACTGGGGCTGTCGCCGCTGGGCGTCGCGCTCGGCGCGCTGCGGGTGGCCCGGACGAGGCCGCTCGTGACGCCCGTCGCCGTGCTCGCGGTCGCCCTGCGCCTGCGCGAGAGCAGGCGCCTGCTCGCCGTGCTCGCCGTCCTGCTCCTGGCGAACCTCACCGGCGGGATGGTCCTGCTCGTCTAGCCGGCGTCGCCGCGCAGCTGGGCGCGCAGCTTCTCCCGCTCGGCCCGCCGCGCGGCCTGGTGCTCGTCCAGCCCCCGCGCCACCCGCGTCCGCAGCCCGCGGAACACGAACAGCGAGATCGGCAGGGCGACCACGACCCCGACCGCCAGGGCGACCAGCAACGGCACGTTGACCAGCACGAGCACCGCGGTCACCACGGCGACCATGCCCAACCGCGCGCCCACGTACAGCGCCACATCACGACCCAGGTGCACGGTTACCCAGGTTACGCGCTGCCCTCCGGGGCGCCCGCCGCGGTGTTGGGGCGGCCCTCGAAGCGGGTGGACAGCACCACGGTGGTCCGGGTGCGGGCGACGCCGCTGATGCGCCGCAGCCGGCCGAGCGCCCGCTCCAGGTCGTCCACGGTCGCCACCCGGACCTTGACGATGAACGACTCGTCGCCCGCCACCCGGTAGCAGGACTCGACCTCGATCAGCTCGCCCAGCGACAGGGCCACCTCGTCGTCGTCCGCGGTGTCCGTGGGGTGGATGCTGACCAGCGCCGTCACGCCCAGGCCGACCGCGCTCGGGTCGACCGCGGCGTGGTAGCCGACGATGACCCCGGTCGCCTCCAGCTTGCCGACCCGCTCGTGGACGGCGGAGGCCGACAGGCCGACCTTGCGGCCCAGGTCGGCGTAGGTGGCTCGGCCGTTCACCCGGAGGGCGGCGATGATCTGGCGATCGAGTGCGTCCACCGGGCCTAGCCTAGGGCCACCCGGGCCGATGTCCGAACCGCGCGCTTCGTCCCTTACTACCTCTTTACCATCACCCAAGCGTTCGAGTACCCGAAGGTCGGGATGCCACGATGCGTCCGGTAGGTCTGTTCGGCACCGGGGAGGAAGACCGTGACCGTGACGCAGGGACACCAGGGGGAACGGCTGCTCACACCGGGCGAGGTGGCCAACCTCTTCCGCGTGGACCCGAAGACGGTGACCCGCTGGGCCACCGCGGGCCGCATCGGCTCGATCCGCACGCCCGGCGGCCACCGCAGGTTCCGGGAGTCCGAGGTGCAGGCCCTGCTCTCCCAGTTGACCACGGAAGCGACCGAACCGGTGCGGCGATGACCCCGTTCACCTCCGGGGCACGGGTAATCTCGTGGCAAAGGAGGTGGCGTCCATGCTCTACGTGCTCGCGCTGATCGGTGCGCTCACCATCGCGGTGCTGCTGTGGCGCGCGTTCGGGCCGGACCGGGTCGACGCACCCAGCCGCCGCGTCGTCGCGCCGGACGACGACCCGGAGTTCCTGCGCAAGCTGGGTGAGCAGAGCAAGAAGCGCCCGGAAGAGGAGTGACGCGCGCCGGGGCCTCGACCGGGGCCCCGGGCGCCCCGCGGGTCAGCTGACCTTGTTGGGGAAGTCGTCCGCCACCGTCGCCGCCAGCTCCAGCAGCGCGAGCCGGGTCTCCGGGCCGAGCTTGTCCAGCTCGATCTCGGCGCCCTCCTCCAGGTGCGCGTCGAACGGGATGCGCACGACCGCCCGGCACCGCTGGGCGAAGTGCGCGGCCAGCTTGTCCAGGTCGACCTTGCCCGAGCCGGGCCGCACCGAGTTGATCACCGCGACCGACTTGGCCACCAGGTCGCGGTAGCCGTGCGCCTCCAGCCAGTCCAGCGTGGCGGCCGAGGTCTGCGCGCCGTCCACCGAGCCGGAGGACACCAGCACCAGCGAGTCGGCCTGGTCGAGCACGCCCTTCATGGCCGAGTGCATCAGGCCGGTGCCGCAGTCGGTCAGCACGATGTTGTAGAACAGCTCCAGCAGCGACACCGTGCGCAGGTAGTCCTGGTCGCTGAACGCCTCGGAGACCGCCGGGTCCTGCTCGGAGGCCAGGATCTCCAGCCGGCTGGGCGACTGCGACGTGTACGCGCGGACGTCGCTGTACTTGGTGATCCGCGACGCGTCGCGCAGCAGGTGCCGCACCGTCGCCGTGGTCTCGCGCGGCACCTTCAGCGCCAGCGTGCCGCGGTCGGGGTTGGCGTCCACCGCGATGACCCGGTCACCGCGCAGCGACGAGAACGTGGAGCCCAGCGTGGTGGTCGTCGTGGTCTTGCCGACGCCGCCCTTGAGGCTGAGCATCGCGATCTTGTAGCACCCGCGCAGCGGCTGGTTGATCCGGCCGATCAGCTCCCGCCGCCGCACGTCCGCCGGGCTCTCGCCCAGGTTGACCAGGCCGCCGGTCATGGCGTGGAGCGTCTTGCGCCAGCCGGACTGCGGCGGGCGCTTGGCGCGCTTGATCAGCTGCTGCGAGGACACCTCGTGCGCGGTGGCCTGCTGGGACTGCTGGGCCTGCGGCGGCTGGACGCTCTGCGGGAAGTTGTTCGGGAACGGGCCCTGGAACTGCTGCCGGTTCGGGTCGAACCGGTGCGGCCCCGACTGCCCCGCGACCTGGTACGGCCCGGACTGGCCGGGGCCGACCGGGTACGGACCCGACTGGTTGCCCACCTGGTAGGCGCCGGACTGGCCGCCCACCTGGTAGGCGCCCGACTGACCGCCCACCTGGTAGGCGCCGGACTGGCCGCCCACCTGGTAGGCGCCCGACTGACCGCCCACCTGGTAGGCGCCGGACTGGCTGCCGACCTGGTAGGCGCCCGACTGGTTCCCGACCTGGTAGGCGCCGGACTGGTTGCCCACCTGGTACTGCCCCGACTGACCGCCCACCTGGTGGGGGCCGGACTGGTGCGCGGTCGGGTACGGCCCGGACGGCGTGCCCTGCGCGGGGAAGCCGCCGCTGGGCGGTCCGGTCACCGGTCCCGACGCCGGACCGGGCGCCGCCGGCTCGATGTAGGCCGTCGCGGGTTCGACGTAGTGGGCGCCCGACGCCGGCTCCACCGGGTTGCCGCCCGACTGGTCCGGGTCGGGCTGCTGCCCCTCCGCGCCCGCCGGCGGCTGCCACGACGACTCAGGACTCTCGTAGCGACCGGTCACCGCTGGGGTCCTCCCTGAGCAAAGCGGATCGAGCCCTCCCCGACCTCGCGATTGCGACGGTAGTCGGCCGGCAGCGGTTCCACGACACTGGGTTCGAGGTCTAACCGACACCTGCGTAGGAGTGCAATCCGGTCGTGACCAGGTTGATGAAGAACAGGTTGAACACGGTGAGCGCGAAGCCCAGCGAGTTGATCCAGGCGGCCGGGCGCCCGCGCCACCCGGCGGTCGCCCGCGCGTGCAGGTAGGCCGCGTAGACCACCCACGCCACGAAGGACACCGTCTCCTTCGGGTCCCAGCCCCAGAACCGGCCCCACGCCGCCTCGGCCCAGATCGCGCCGCAGATGATGCCCAGCGTGAACAGCGGGAACGCGAACACCGTGCTGCGGTAGGCCAGGCGGTCCAGCACCTCGGAGCCGGGCAGCTTCGCGAACCGCGCGCGGCCCGAGGACTTCAGCAGGTACAGCACGCTGGCCACGCCCGGCAGCAGGAACAGGCCGCTGGACACCGAGATCACCGACACGTGCACCACGAGCCAGTACGACTGGAGGGCCGGCTGCACGGGCGCGGCCTCGGCGTACAGGGCGGTGCCGCCGAGGAACATCAGGATGCCGATCGGCACCAGCACGAACCCGCCGAGCCGGCGCACCGGGAACAGGCGCATCAGCACCAGCCAGCCGACCACGGCGGCGAACGTCAGCAGCGACGTGTACTCGTACATGTTGCCCCACGGCGCGCGCTCGGTGGCGACACCGCGCAGCACGAGGGAGGCGCCGTGCAGCAGCGCGCCGAGCAGCGTCACCGCCACGCCCATGCGGCCCAGCCGCTCCGCCCGCGACGGCCGCTCGCGCACCACCAGGCCGGGCGTCCACGTGCCGTCCTCGGCGGTGCCCGCGACCTGCGTGCCGGCCGCGACGAGGTCCCGCTCCCTGGGCCGGTTCCTGGCGAAAGCCTGCTCGCACAGGTAAAGCACCGCGGCGATCACGTACACGGCCACGGCCGCGCCGTAGGTCCAGTCGCTGTAGGTCGCCAGCGTCTCGTTGACCGGCATCAGCCCTCCTCCTTGAGCAGGTCCCGGGACAGGGCGGTGAACTCCTCGCCGTACCCGGCCTGGTCGGTGCGCGCCAGGCCACCGACCTCGACAACCGTACGCCCGTCCTCCTGTGGCGTCGCCCGCACCCACACCCGGCGGCGCTTGATCGTGAGCGACACGCCCAGGCCGAGGATGACCAGCACCGAGAACGCCAGCACCCAGGTCTGCGTCGGGTCGTGGGACACCTGGAGCGACACCCAGTCCTGCACGCCGTCGAAGCGGACGACCGTGCCGTCGTCCAGCGTGACGGACTCGCCCTGCCGCAGGTTCTGCCGGGCGACCTTCACGAGCTTGCCCTCGGAGACCATCTCCTCGTCGATGGAGAAGATCGACTGCCCGCGCCCGGAGTCGGTGCCGAGGTCGCCCCGGTAGACGTCGACGGCCACCGCCGGGTCGCGCGCCTCGGGGAACACCGAGTCCAGCAGCTCGCCCCGGAACCCGGCGGTGGGCGCGAGCAGGCCGGTGATGGCGAGCTGGCGCGTGCGGCGCTGCTCGGTGTCGGTCACGCCGGGCGGGTCGAACTTGGTGGCGCCCTCCGAGGCCAGCGTCACCTCGTTCACCGGCCGCCACTGGGTCGCGCCGGTGCGCGTGGCGCCGTTGGGGAAGGTCACGGTGAACAGCGGCGTGTAGCCGTGGCCCAGCAGGTAGAGGCGGTCGCCCGCGGTGCGCAGCGGGCTGTTGACCCGCAGCGGGTACGGCTGCCACGTGCCGCTGACGAGGTCCGCGCCGGACTGGAAGTCGATGTCGGCGTGGAACGTCTGCGCCTGCCCGTTGTGCAGGTAGGTGGCGTCGAAGTCGTTCACCCGCACGCAGAACTGGTTGAGGTCCGTGCCGTCGACCCGCAGACCGGGCCGGAACGAGTCGTAGTTGAACACGCCGGAGTTGCAGAACTGGCCGCCGTTGGCCTGCACGATGACCTGGCCCTCGTAGCCGAACATCTTGCCCAGCGCGAAGGCGACCAGCAGGCCCAGCAGGGAGAAGTGGAACACCAGGTTGCCGGTCTCGCGCAGGAAGCCGCGCTCCGCGCTGACGGTGCGCGCGCCGCCCTCCTCCGCGCGCTCGACCAGCCGCCAGCCCCGCAGCCGCTGCCGCGCCCGCGCCACGACGGCCTCCGGCGCGAGGGCGAGGTCCGCCGACGCGTGGTGCGGCAGCCGGCCGAGGTTGCGCGGGGTGAGCACGGGCTTGGCCCGCATCTGCTTGTAGTACTCCCACGTGCGCGGCAGCAGGCAGCCGATCAGCGACACGAACAGCAGCACGTAGACCGCGGAGAACCAGTAGCTGGCGTAGACGTCGAAGAACTGGAGGTCGTCGAGGAGCCGGCCCCACCAGCCGTTCTCGGTGATGTACTCGGCGACCTTCTGCGAGTTCAGCGACCGCTGCGGCAGCAGCGCGCCGGGCATCGCGCCCAGGGCGAGCAGGAACAGCAGGGTCAGCGCCGTGCGCATGGCGGTGAGCCCGCGCCACGTGTTGCGCAGGAAAGCGGTGGGCGAGCGCATCACAGGGGCAGTTTCAGGTCGTTGACCACGGCGTCGCGCAGCCAGAACACGAACTCGCCCCACAGGCCGGTGACCAGCGCGACGCCCACCGCGATCAGCAGCGAGCCGCCGAACACCTGGACCTGGCGGACGTGCGAGCGCAGCCACCCGGTCATCCGCACCGCCCACCGCGCGCCCAGCGCGATCAGCACGAACGGCAGCCCGAGGCCGAGGCAGTAGGCGACCACCAGGACCGCGCCGCGCGCCGTGGCCGAGCCGACCTCCGTGCTGCGCGCCAGCGCCAGCACGCCCGCGAGCGTCGGGCCGACGCACGGCGTCCAGCCCAGCGCGAACACCCCGCCGAGCAGGGGCGCGCCGATCAGGCCGCCGCGCGGCGTGCGGTGCAGGCGGACGTCCTTCTGCAGGGCCGGGACGAGGCCGACGAACACCAGGCCCATCGCGATGGTGACGACGCCGCCGATGCGCTGGAACACGTCGGCGTCGAGGTAGAGGGTCGTGCTCAGCCCCAGGACGACGAACGACGTCAGGGCGAACACGATCGTGAACCCGAGCACGAACAGCAGCGCCGCGCCGGCCACCCGCCACCGGCCGGTCTTGCGGTCCTCGCCGTCCTCGACGGCCGGCGCCTCCGCCCCCACCAGGCCGGCGAGGTAGGCCAGGTACCCGGGCACCAGCGGCACCACGCACGGGGAGGCGAAGGAGATCACGCCCGCGAGCACGGACACGGCCGCGGCCAGGACGAGCGGCCCGGAAACGGCGAGCTCGGTCGTGGGGTTCACGGAGGACAGAGTAGGTACGGGATCCTGAGAGCCCGTCACTGGGTGGAATGAGGCCGCCTCCCCCAGGGGCTCCCGCGAACGGGTGGGGAACGCGCCGGCCAGGGACCTTCCGATGGGCGAAATGCCCTGAAGGTCGGTTGTCCAGACCCGGCGTTCATCCCTTGTGAGTGAGTGACGCACTTCATAGCGTGACGCCGTGACGGGCCGGGCCAGGCCGAGCCAGGGCCGGGCCGAGCAGGACCGGGCCGGGCCGCCGGCGCGGACGACGCGGACCGACCTCGTCGGACGGGACGCGAGGATGAGCACTTCACAGGAAAAGGCACCCGAGCCGCGATAGCTGCGACATGGGGCCGCACTCCGCGCGGCGGCGCTTCAGCTTTCGCCGCAAGCCGCGCTCCGCGCGGCGGCGCTGTTCAGCGCAGCCGTGTGCCTCGTGTTCTCCCCGTACGGCCTGGGCGCAGCCCAATCATCTTTGTCGGGGGGTGTCAAGCACGCTCTTCGCTTGACACCCCCC
>Ga0196958_10000053_pt1 | contig 53647 bp, 50 predicted proteins | sample S1v_10metaG_FD_148654 | JGI IMG/M metagenome (GOLD analysis project Ga0196958, IMG submission 148654) | Soil microbial communities from Anza Borrego desert, Southern California, United States - S1+v_10 | ecosystem: Environmental > Terrestrial > Soil > Desert | place: USA: California | collected... | reverse complement strand
CCTGCACCAACACCTACGCCGCATCCAACAACGACCCGACCTCCTGGACGGCTTCCTCGCCCACACCGGACTCACCCCCGACACCGACTAAGCCCAACAAATCAAGCTCAGTACGGGGAGAACACGAGGACATCGGTCTGCACGGCGCGTGCCGAGGCTTTCGGGCTGTGCTGCGGTGTTGGGCCGAACGAGTGGCTGTGGTGGGTTGTCCGCAGTGGTCGGCGGGGGGTGATCCAGGGTGTGGGGATGCGCGAGCGGGACGCCGAGAACCACCTCACGATCAACTGCGCCGGGAATGTCACGGGCAACGCGGTGCAGGCCGGGGTCATCCACGGCGGTGTGCACTTCCACCCCTCTCCGGCCCCGCCTCCTCCGGTGGCGCGTGTGGACCCGGTGCGCCCGGAGACCACGGTCGGGGAGGTGTTCGTCGGCCGTGAGGAGGAGTTGGCCCGGGTGCTGGCGATCCTCGACCCGGATGCCGGCGCCGGGGTGGGGGCGGTGGTGTCGGCGGTGGCCGGGATGGGCGGGGTGGGCAAGACCGCCCTGGCCCGGCACGCCGCCGTCGAGGCGCTGCGCCGGGGCTGGTTCGGCGGTGGGGTGTTCTGGGTGGACCTGCGCGGCTACGACCACGAGGGGCCGGTACCCGACGCGGCGGTGTTCGGGCCGTTGCTGCGCCGACTCGGAGTGCCGGACGAACGGATCCCGGACGACCCCGTGGAGCAGGCTGCCGCCTACGACCAGGTCCTGACCCAACTGGGCGAGCAGGGGCGGGCGGTGCTGCTGGTGTGCGACAACGCCGGAGCCGGCCGGCAGGTGCGGGGGCTGGTGCCGGGGCCGGGTCCGCACCGGGTGCTGGTGACCACCCGCGACACCCTGGACCTGCCCCGCGCCCGCCGCCTGTCCCTGGACGTCCTCGACACCGGGGCCGCCGTCGCCCTGCTCGACCGGGTGCTGGACGAGCAGGAGCCCGACGACCGGCGCCTGCGCGCCGACTCGCCCGGCGCCGAGGCGCTGGCCCGGGCGTGCGGCAGGTTGCCGTTGGCGCTGCGCATCGCCGGGGCGCTGCTGGCCGACGAACCCCACCTGCGGCCGGGGGAGTTGGCCGACCAGTTGCGCAGCGCTCCCGGGGTGGAGGGCTACGCCCACGGTGAGCAGGCCGTGGCCGCCGTCTTCGACCTGTCCTGGCAGCGCCTGCTCGGCGACCACCCGGAGTGGGCGGGGCTGCTGCGGTTGCTGTGCCTGAACCCAGGGCCCGACACCTCCACCGACGCGGCGGCGGCCCTCGCCGACGAACCCCCGGAACGGGTGCGGGTCGGGCTGCGCGGTCTGCGCCAGGCCCACCTGCTGCGCTCCACCGGCCCGGACCGGTGGGGGTTGCACGACCTGATCCGGGCCCACACCGGCAGCCACTCGGCCGGGCTCGACCCCGACCGGCTGGCGGCGGCCGAGCTGCGGGTGCTCGGCTACTACGCCACCACCGCCGACCAGGCCGACGACCACCTGCGGGCACTGCCCGGACAGCCGGCGCCCGACCGCTTCGCCGGGCGGGCCGACGCCCTGGAGTGGCTCGACGCCGAGCGCGCCACCCTCGTCGCCGCCGTCGTCCACGCCACCACCAGCGGCCACCACGACCACGCCGTGCGACTGGGCGCCGCCCTGGCCCAATACCTGGACTGGCGGCACTACCTCGCCGACGCGGTCACCGTGGCGGACCGCACCCACACCAGCGCCACCCACCTGTCCGCCCGCGACCAGGCCATGACCGCCAACAACCTGGGCGTGGCCCTGGGGAAAGTCCGGCGGTTCGAGGAGGCCGTCGCCGCTCACGAGCGCGCCGGTGACCTGTACCGGGAGTTGGGTGACCGGCGCGGTGAAGCCATGGTGTGGAACAACCTGGGCGTGGTGCTGCGGGAGTTGCGGCGGTTCGAGGAGGCCGTCGTCGCTCATGAGCGCGCCGGTGAGCTGCACGGGGAAGTGGGGAACCGGAGCGGCGAGGCCACGGTGTGGAACAACCTGGGTCTGGTGCTGCGGGAGTTGCGGCGGTTCGAGGAGGCCATCGTCGCTCACGAGCGCGCCGGTGACCTGTACCGGGAGTTGGGTGACCGGCGCGGTGAAGCCATGGTGTGGAACAACCTGGGCGTGGTGCTGCAGCAGTTGCGGCGGTTCGAGGAGGCCGTCACCGCTCACGAGCGCGCCGGTGAGCTGCACGGGGAGGTGGGGAACCGGCACGGCGAAGCCGGGGTGTGGAACAACCTGGGCATGGCGCTGCGGGAGTTGCGGCGGTTCGAGGAGGCCATCGCCGCTCACGAGCGCGCCGGTGAGCGGTGCTGGGAGATGGGTGATCGGCACGGCGAAGCCATGGCGTGGAACAGCATCGGCTTGGCGCTGCGGGAGACTCGGCGTTTCGCCGAGGCCGCCGCCACCCACCGGCGCGCCGGCGACCTGTTCCGGGAAGTGGGTGACCGGCAGGGCGAGGCCACGGCGTGGGGCAACCTGGGCATGGCGCTGCGGGAGTTGCGGCGGTTCGAGGAGGCTGCCACCGCTCACCGCCGCGACCTGGCCATCTGCCGGGAGCTGGGCGACCGGTACGGCGAGGCCCAGGCGTGGAGCAACCTGGGCGCGGCGCTGTCGGAGTTGCGGCGGTTCGAGGAGGCCGTCACCGCCTACCGGCGCGCCGGCGAGCTGTTCCGGGGGTTGGGCGACCGGTACGGGGAGGCCAGGGCGTGGGCCGGCTCGGGCTTGGTGCTGCTGGAAGCGGGGCGGCGCGAGGAGGCGACCCGGTGCGGGGACCGGGCGTGGGAGATCTTCACCGCCGTCGGTGACGCCGAGCGCGCCGACGCCGTCGACCGCCTGCTGAGGACCCCCGACGTCCTCGGCGGGACCGCTTCGCCCTGACCCGGCGGTGCTCCCCGTGCGGCCCGGACCGCACGGGGAGGCGGGGAGCCCGGGTTCAGCGCAGGACGGACAGCTCGTCGGCGTGCTCGGCGGCCCATTGGGCGAGGGTCCGCCCGCGCCTGCCGGTGATCTCCTCGAACGTGGGCAGCAGTTCCGCCGGCTCCTCGTTGAACTGGGCCTGGTAGCCGAGCAGGTACTCGGCGATGTTCCAGGGCAGGCCCACGTCCCGGATGAGCGCGGCGCGCGCCTGGCCGTAGGTCAGCCGCTCGTAGGCGATCTCCCGGCCGAGGCCCTCGGCGAACGCGGCCACCTGCTGCCGCGTCGTCAGCGCCTCCGGGCCGCTCAGCCGGTACGCCCGGCCCGCGTGCCCGTCCTCCAGCAGCGCGCGCACGGCGACCTCCGCGATGTCGGCCTCGTGGATCGGCGTCCCGACCGCGTCGGGGTAGGGGGCGCGCACGACGTTCTCCCGCCTGATCGTCTCCGCCCAGACCTGCTTGTTCGCCATGAACTCGCCGGGGCGCAGGTGCGTCCACTCGACGCCGGTCTCCTCGATGGCCCGTTCCACCGCCTGGTGCGTCTCGTAGCTGCCCGGCCGCTGCACCGCCACGGCGTCGGTGGACAGGAAGACCACCCGCCGGACGTCCTTCGCCCGCTTGAGGAAAGCGCTTGCGAGGTCGGCCGGCCGCTCGGCGTCGAGCACCGCGAGCAGGTACACGGCGGTCACGCCGTCGAGCGGGAGCGCGTCGGGCCGGGTGAGGTCGCCTTTCACAGTCTCGACGCCTTCGGGCAAGCCCGCTTTGTCCGGGTCGCGGGTCAGCGCGCGCACCTCCGCACCGCGCGCCACGAGCTGCTCCACCACGTGCCTGCCGACGTTGCCGGTCGCCCCGGTCACCAGGATCGTCACGGTTTTCCCTTGTGGATAGGTGTTCAAACTTGAACAACAACACGCTAGCGCGGCCCTGGGACACCGCGCACATGCAAACTTTTGCAAGGTCTGTGAACGGTCAGCCGAAGCAGAACTCGCCGGTATGACGGGATTCGGCCGTTCGGGCGTAGTGGTGGTCTAGACCTCACGCCTACCGTGGTCTGGACCACAGAGCACGCCGCCACCGCGAGGAGAAGCATGACGAGCAGGAGATGGGTGCTCCCCGCCCTCCTGGTTTCCGCCCTCACCGTGTCCCTGGCCCCGCAGGCCCAGGCGCACGGTGGCCGCGACCAACCTCGCACGGTCGGCTACTACACCAACTGGAGCGGCTACGACCGCAACTTCCTGGTGAGCGACCTGGTCAAGAACGGGTCCGCGAAGCGGCTCACGCACGTGAACTACGCGTTCGGCTTCCTCGACGAGAGCGGCAAGTGCGTCAGCTCCGACCCGTGGGCCGACTACCAGCGGCCCTTCGGCGCGGAGCAGAGCGTCAGCGGCAGGGCCGACGACCCGAACCAGCCGCTGCGGGGCAACCTCAACCAGCTCAAGCAGCTCAAGGCCAAGCACCCGAAGCTCAAGGTCTACATCTCGCTCGGCGGCTGGAGCGGCTCCAAGTACTTCTCCGACGCGGCGCTCACCCCCGCCTCCCGCGCGGCGCACGTGAAGTCGTGCATCGACCTGTGGCTCAAGGGCAACCTGGTCGACGCGCCGCCCGGCGCGGCGGCGGGCCTGTTCGACGGCATCGACCTGGACTGGGAGTGGCCCTCCAGCGAGGGCGCGCCGGGCAACGTGATCCGCGCCGAGGACCGCGAGAACTTCACCGCCCTGCTGCGCGAGTACCGCAAGCAGCTCGGCAAGCTGACCTGGCAGACCGGGCGGCGCTACGACCTGACGGCCTACCTGTCCGCGAACCCGGCGTTCATCGACCGCGGCTTCGAGGTCTCGAAGGTGTTCGACCTGCTGACCTTCGCGACGGTGCAGGGCTACGACTTCCACGGCTCGTGGGACCCGACGACCAACCAGCAGTCCTCGCTGCGGACGCCGGCGGCGGACCCGACGTCGCCGAAATACAGCTCGCAGGTCGCGATCGACCACTACCTGCGCAAGGGCGTCGACCGGGACAAGATCGTGCTGGGCGTGCCGTTCTTCAGCCGCGGCTGGACCGGCGTGCGCAACGAGAACAACGGGCTGTTCCAGCCCGCCACCGGGCCCGCGCCGGGCACCTTCGAGCCCGGGTTCGAGGAGTACCGGACCCTCAAGCCGCAGGCGGGCAGGTTCACCGTGCACCGCGACCCCAAGGCCGGGCACGCGTGGCTGTTCGACGGCAAGACGTTCTGGACCTGGGACGACCCGACCGAGATGAAGCGCAAGGGTCGCTACGTGGCGGAACGCAGGCTGGGCGGAGCGATGATCTGGTCGCTGGACGGCGACACCGCCGACGGCGAGCTCATCCGCGCCCTCCGAGACGGGCTGTCCTGACAGGGACGGTCCACCGGGGTCCGGGGAGGTTTCGCGGCGGCCGCCTCCCCGGGCTCCACCCCTTCCTACCGCCGGCGCCAGCCCTCGGCCTGCGCCCGGATCGCCTGCTCGTAGGCGGGCGCGATCTCGACGCCGGGCGGCAGGTGGCCGTTGAGCTCCAGGCTCACCAGGCCGTGCACCACGCCCCACAGGGCCACCGCGACGTGCTCGCGGGGCGCGTCGACGAACCGGCCGGACTCGATGGCGCGGCCGACGCTCTCGACCAGCGGCACGAAGGTCTCCGCCGCGGAGGCCCGCACCTCCTCCGAGGGCTCGAAGCCGGGGTCCACCACGCTGAACATCACCAGGTAGAACTGCGGGTCGGCGAGCGCGCTGGCCCGGTAGGTCAGGCCGATGCGGACGATGTCCTCCACCGGGTCGTCGGTCCGGGGCAGGGCCGCGAGCCGGACGCCGAACCGGCGGAAGCCCTCCTCGTAGAGGGCGTCGAGCAGGGCGGGCTTGCCGCCGAACAGCGAGTACACGGCCGTAGTCGAGGTGTTGACATCCGCCGCCAGCCTGCGCAAGCTCAGAGCGGCCGGCCCCTCGGCGGACAGCAGTTCACCGGCGCGGTCGAGCAGGCGCACCCGCAGCGCGCCGTCGTGGGTCCTGGGTCTCGGCACCCGCGCAGCTTATCGCAACAGTGTTATAAAACGAGGTCTGGTCACCGTGGTACCAAGTTGGTACCGTCCTGGGCATGGCGATGACCCTGCGTCTGAGCGATGAGGAGAACCGGCGGCTCGACGAGCTGGCGGCGGCCGAGGGGCGCTCCAAGCAGGAGGTCGTCCGGCTCGCGCTCGCCGAGCGGTGGGCCCGCCTCCAGAAGGAGGAGCAGCTCTCCGAGGTCCTCGGGAGGGTGCTGCCGAAGTACCGCGGGCTGCTCGACCGGCTCGGCTCCGCCTGACCGCCCGTCGTCGCACCGCGCTCCTGCGTCCGGTGGAATGTGACTGCTCCACACGTTCCAACGGGTGACACTACCGTTCGAACTTTTGTTCGATAGTCTGGATCAGTGCAGCTCAATCGCCGTAACGCGCCCCTGCCCCGCGTTCACCGGTGCGAACGCCCGCGCCCACTCCCGGCGCCCGGGTATGGTGCGCCGTTGAAAATCGGGCCGAGCAGGGAGCGCACCGCCGTGGTGCCCCGCGAGGTGGACAACGTCCTCACCGCCGGCTGGGCGGTCAGGCGATACAGACCCGAGGTGGTGGGCAGTGGTGCCGAAGGCATCCCGGACTCGGCGTGGCCGCGCCGCAGGCCCCGCCGCCAGGGACAGGGAGCGCGTCAAGCAGTGGTCAACTACCTCGACGCCGGCGACTTGCTCGTGCTGGCGACCGCCGTCACCGGTGGGGATCTGGTCGTGCGCGACTTAGGGCTCCTCGACTCCGCAGCGCACCGGCCCAGGGCCGCGGTGCTGGGCGTCGAGGCGTACGAGACGCTCTGGCTGAAAGCCGCGGCCCTGCTGGACTCGATCGTGCGCACCCGCCCGCTGGTCGAGGGCAACTGGCGGCTGGGCTGGGTCGCGGCCGTCACGCTGTGCGACATCAACGGCTGGTGGGTCGACGCGGACGAGGACGACGCGCTCGACCTGGTCCGGGCGCTGGGCCGCGAGCAGGTCGACGTGGCCGGCATGGCCACCCGCCTGGAAGCGTGGGCCACCCCCAAGCACGACTAGCCCCCCACTCCCACCGGACGTTCCCACCCCCGGGCCCGTCTGGTTCGGACACCCCCGACACTCTGACCCGGCCCCCCTGCGTGGCCGCGTCGGTGTGTCGTGGTCTGATTCGATCGATCACGCTCTTCGATCGACCGAATCAGACCACGACGCGCCGACTACCAGGCGGCCACGCCGCGCCGCCGAAGGCGGCGCAATCCAACACGGCGCAATTGAACACAGGACACCGCATGACACCGCTGGGCAAGGCACTCCTGGGCACGGGGCTCGAAGTCGGCCGGCAAGGGCTCGGCTGCATGGGCATGAGCCAGTCCTACGGCAAGAGCGACGACGCGGAGTCGATCGCGACGATCCACCGCGCGCTGGACCTCGGCGTGACGCTGCTGGACACCGCCGACGCCTACGGCTCGGGCGCGAACGAGGAGCTGGTGGGCCGCGCCATCGCCGACCGCCGCGACCGGGTCGTGCTGGCCACCAAGTTCGGCCTCGGCGACCCGGAGCGCCGCCCGCGCGGTGACGCCGCCTACGTGCGCCGGGCGTGCGAGGCTTCGCTGCGCCGGCTCGGCGTGGACCACATCGACCTGTACTACCTGCACCGCGTCGACCCCACCGTGCCGATCGAGGAGACCGTCGGCGCGATGGCGGAGCTGGTGCGGGAGGGCAAGGTCCGCCACCTGGGGCTGTCCGAGGCCGGCGCGGGGTCCATCCGCCGGGCGCACGCCGTGCACCCCATCACCGCGCTGCAGAGCGAGTGGTCGCTGTGGACGCGGGACGTCGAGGACGCCATCGCGCCCACGTGCGCGGAGCTGGGCATCGGCATCGTGCCGTTCTCGCCGCTGGGCCGGGGCTTCCTGACCGGCCGGGTGACCTCGACCGCCGAGCTGGCCGAGGACGACACCCGCCGCACCATGCCGCGCTTCTCCGAGGAGAACCTCGCGCGCAACCTGGCGATCGTCGCGGCCCTGGAGGCGCCGGCCGCGCGGCACGGCGTCACGCCCGGTCAGCTCGCGCTGGCGTGGGTGCACCACCGGGGCCCGCACGTGGTCCCGATCCCCGGCACCAAGCGGGTGCGGTACCTGGAGGAGAACGTCGCCGCCGCGGGCCTGGCGCTGTCGGCCGACGACCTGCGGTCGATCGAGGAGGCGGCCCCGCCCGCCGCCGGCGACCGGTACCCGCCGCAGATGCTGCGCCTGCTCAACGGGTGACGCGCGCCGGCTACCGGACCACGATCCCGTTGCGGAGGTTGAAGTCCTTCGCGCCCTGCGCGGCCAGCACCATCCCCACGATCGCCAGGACGACCCAGACGGGGAACGCGATGATCATCCCGATGAACGTCAGCGCGAAGATCCACAGCGGGAAGTTCACGAGGATCAGGACGATGCCGAGCGCGGTCTGCCCGGCGTAGAGGTTGCCCGCGCCCAGCCACAGGAACGACAGCAGCACCGCGACGCCCGGCGACTTCGCGGTGACCACGCCGCCCATCGGCGCCGGCGGGCCGTAGCCGGGCTGCGCGTACTGGGCGGGGTGGCCGGTCGCCGGCGGGGCGTGCGGGATGTAGACGGGCGGCTGCTGGGGCCACTGGCTCTTGCCGCACACCGCGCAGTTGGTGTTCGGAGGTTGTAAGTACGCGCCACACGACCCGCACATCGGCGGCGGTCCGGCGGGGGTGGTCATCTGGCGCCTCCGTCTGCGTTCGTCACACCACTACGGGTGATCAATCGCAACCGGGGGGACCCGTGTTACCCGTCACACGGGCGTCGCCGCGACCGTCGCGCCCGGTTCCCGGCACGCGCCCGGTTCGGCCTTGCCCGGCTTGCCCGCGACGAGCACGTGGTCGGCGACCTGCCGCCACCCCATACCCCCGGCGATGCCCTGAACGCCCCGCACGTTGTCGCCGTGCTGCACGTACAGGCCGAACGGCCGCCCCGGCGACCACCGCCTCGAACATCGCCTGGAGGTTCGGCGACGGCGTGTGGTGGGCGATCAGCAGCCTCGGCACGCCCGCCGGGCTTCCGCGAGGTCCGCCCGCCCGCAACCGCTCGCTACGCTTGACGGGTGCGCGGGGCGACGCCGCCGGGGGTCGGAGGCCCGGCCGGTGCGGCGGAACCGGTGTCGGTTCACCCGGTTGCCGGTGTCGCGACCGGAACCGGAGCGGCGCCCGCACGTCTGTCTAAGTGACCGGGAGGGAGACATGGACACTCGCAGCATCGCCACGATGTCACGGAATCGGCGGATCACCTGGGGTGGCGGCGTCGGGATCGGGCTGGGGCTCATCGGGTTGCCGCTGGTGTTCGTCTCGGTGTGGCCGGGGGTCGACCACAGCCCCTGGGACGTCAACACGATGATCCTCGCGACCGGCGTGGCGCTGTCGGCGGTGAGCTACATCGCCGGGCGGATCGCGGTCGCCGCCGCCACGGGGGACCGGGTGAGCCCGCCCACCAGGCGGCCCTGGCTGGTCGCGGGCGGCGCCCTGGTGGTCGCGGTCCTCTGCCTGCTGATCGCCGTCGCGTCCTGAGCCGCCGGCCGGGCGCGGCGACGCCGCGCCCGCCGCTCGCCCGGAACCCTAGGGCGCGAGCAGGGCGGAGACCCGGTCCCGCAGTTGCGCCAGGCGCCGGGCGCCGCGCGCGCGGGCCGCGGCGAGGTCGTCGACCGGCTCGACGACCTCCAGGTACGCCTTGAGCTTCGGCTCGGTGCCGGACGGCCGCACCACGACGCGCAAGCCGTCGGCGGTCAGCCGCACGACGTCCGCGGCCGGCAGCAGGTCCTCGAACGCGAAGCCCTCCGGCGGGTCGGCGCGCAGCCGGGCCATCAGGGCGCCGATGCGGCTCAGGTCGGTGAACCGCAGCGACACCTGGTCGGTCAGGTGCAGCCCGTGGTCCAGCGCGAGCTGGTCCAGGGCGTCGGGCAGCGACCGGCCGGCGGCCTTGAGGCCCGCCGCCAGGTCGCAGGCCACGACCGCCGCCGAGATGCCGTCCTTGTCGCTGACGTGCCGCGGGTCGACGCAGACGCCCAGCGCCTCCTCGTAGGCGAACACCAGGCCCTCGCCCGCGCGCACCAGCCACTTGAAGCCGGTCAGCGTCTCGGCGTACCGGGCGCCGTGCGCGGCGGCGATCGACTTCAGCAGCGACGACGACACGATCGTCGTGGCCACCAGCGGATCCGGTTCGTCCACAGTGGACAGCACGAGGGAGCCCAGCAGCACGCCGGTCTCGTCGCCGCGCAGCATCCGCCACGACCCGTCGCGGTCCCGCACGCCCAGCGCGCACCGGTCGGCGTCCGGGTCCAGCGCGATCGCCAGGTCGGCGTCCTCGGCGGCGGCCAGCTCCAGCAGCCGGTCGGCCGCGCCGGGCTCCTCGGGGTTGGGGAACGCCACGGTCGGGAACGCCGGGTCCGGCACGGCCTGCTCGCGCACCACCCGCACGTCGGTGAAACCGGCGCGCCGCAACGCCTCCACGGCCGTCCGCCCGCCCACGCCGTGCATCGGGGTCAGCGCCACGCGCAGGTCGCGGGACGTGCCGCGGGGCAGCGAGGCCACGCGCTCCACGTACTCGTCGACCTCGGCGTCGCCCACCGGCAGCCAGTCGTCGGACAGCGGCACGGACACCGCCGCCGGCACCCGCGCGATCGCGGCCTCGATCTCCCGGTCGGCGGGCGGCACGATCTGCCCGCCGCCCGCGAGGTAGAGCTTGTAGCCGTTGTCGGCGGGCGGGTTGTGCGACGCGGTGATCTGCACGCCGGCGACCGCGCCGTGCCGCCGCACCAGGAACGCCAGCACGGGCGTCGGCAGCGGCTCGGGCAGCACCCGCACCGCGAAGCCCGCGCCCGCCAGCACCGACGCGGCGGCGGCGCAGAACTCCTCCGAGCCGTGCCGGGCGTCGCGCCCGACGAACACCGCGCCGGTCTCGCCCTTCGCCTTCAGCCACGCCGCCAGCCCCGCCGTGGTGCGCACGACCACGGCCCGGTTCATGCCGTTGGGGCCGGCCCGCACCGGCCCGCGCAGCCCGGCGGTGCCGAACGCCAGCGGGCCCGCCATCCGGTCGGCCAGGTCGGCCGCGGCCGCCGCGTCGCCGCCCATGGCCCGCGCCAGCACGCCCTGCAGCTCGGCGCGCGCCTCGGGCGACGGGTCGTCGGCGATCCAGCGGAACGCCGCGTCCCGCAGCGAAGGGGTCAGCGTCATGCCCTGGTCACCAGCTCCCGCAGCAGCGAGCCCATCCGGTTGGCCGCCGCCGCGCCGGCCTCCAGCACCTCCACGTGGTTCAGCGGCGCGCCGGTGATGCCCGCCGCGAGGTTGGTCACCAGCGACAGCCCGAACACCTCGACGCCCTCGGCGCGCGCCGCGATGGCCTCCAGCACGGTCGACATGCCGACCAGGTCCGCGCCCACCGCGCGCAGCATCCGGATCTCGGCGGGCGTCTCGAAGTGCGGGCCGGGCAGGCCCGCGTAGACGCCCTCCTCCAGCGAGGGGTCGATCTCCCGGGCGAGGTCGCGCAGCCGCGGCGAGTACAGGTCGGTCAGGTCCACGAACCGCGCGCCGACCAGCGGCGACGTGGCGGTCAGGTTCAGGTGGTCGCTGATCAGCACCGGCTGGCCGACCGACATGCCCTGGCGCAGCCCGCCGGCGGCGTTGGTGAGCACCACCGTCCGCACCCCGGCGGCGGCGGCCGTCCGCACGCCGTGCACGACCTTCGGCACGCCCTTGCCCTCGTACCCGTGCGTGCGGCCGAGCAGCACCAGGACGTTCCGGCCGCCGACCGGGACCGACCGGATGGTCCCGCCGTGGCCGACCGCGGTGGGCGGCTCGAACCCGGGCAGCTCGCCCATCGGCACCTCGGCGGCGGGCTCGCCGATGACGTCGGCGGCGGGCCGCCAGCCGGAGCCGAGCACCACGGCGATGTCGTGCCGTTCCACACCCGTCCGCTCGGCGAGGGCGGCGGCGGCCTGCGCTTCGAGCGCGCTGTCTTCACTGATGGCGGTCACGGTCGCGAGCCTAATCTCCGCCCGCGACCCCCGCCCGCGCCCGTCGCCGGTGTCCGCCGCCGGTCAGCCCACCACCGCGAACGTGCCCGCGATGGTGTCGAACAGCCTGCTGCGCCCCATCTCCTCCTGCTCGGTGGGGAACACCACCTCCACCACCCACAGGTCCGCACCGCGCGGCAGCACCCGCGAGTACCGCGACCGCCGCAGGTCCCGGCCGCCGGCGTCGGCGGCGCGGCCCAGCTCGGTGGCCTTCTCCACGGTCCGGTAGCTGAACTGCACGGGCGGTTCGGGCGCCGCCGGGTCCAGCGGGTCGGTGACGTCGGTGGCCTCGCCGAAGTACTGGCCCTTCGGCCAGCGCGACCGGACCAGCGAGAGGTAGTCCTCGACCGAGTGCCGCGGGTAGTAGTCGGCGAACCGCTGCACGCTCACCTCGTAGCCGCCGGTCGGCGCGACCAGGTGCACGACGGTGCTGGGCGCGAGCCCCCGGTTGGCCCGCTGCTCCAGGAAGCTCGTCCAGTCCGCGCCCACCTCGATGGTGAACTCCGCGCCCTGCTCGCCGTTCGCGGTGGCGGCGGACGCCGTCGTCACGCGCGCCGGGGCCTCGTCGGTGATCGCGGGCAGCGACGGCGCGCCGGCCGACGGCGGCGGCAGCAGGGACGCGCCGGCCAGCGCCCTGGTCAGGGCGAAACCGGCGCCGCCGCCGACGGCGAACAGGACCAGGGCGGCCACGACCACGGCGGCGGTCAGCGCCCGGCCGCGCCGCGCGGGGGCGGCGACCGGGAACGGCAGCGGGCCGGGATCGGCGGCCAGCGGGGTGTCGGGCGGGACGGGTGCCTTGACCGGCGCCGACCCCGCCGCCGACCGGGCTGCCGACCCGCCCGCCGGCCCGGCGCCGGCCCGGACCGCCGACAGGGCAGGCCGGGTGTCGGCCTCGCCGTCGGCGGGGAAGACGTCGGTCCCCGGCTCCGGCAGCAGCGGGCGCACCCGGCGGCGGACCTCGGCCGGCGACAGCCGCGCGAGCGGGTCCTTGGCCATCAGCCCCGCCACCACCGGCTCCAGCGCGCCGCACTCGGCGGCCGGCGGCGGGTCGCCGTGGACCACCAGGTTGATGGTCCGCATGACGTTCTCGCCCTCGTAGGGCTGCCGGCCGGTCATGGCCGCGAACAGGGTCGCGCCCAGCGACCACCGGTCCGCCGCGGCCGACACCGCGCCGCCCGCCGCCACCTCCGGCGCGATGAACGCGGGCGTGCCCAGGGCGGTGCCCCGGCCGGTGAGGGTGGCCTCGGCGACGTTGCGCGCGATGCCGAAGTCGGTCAGCTTGACCCGGCCGTCGTCGGCGACCAGGACGTTGCCGGGCTTGACGTCGCGGTGGGTGATGCCGGCCCGGTGGGCGGCCTCCAGGGCGGCGGCCACCGCGTCGGCGACGACCGCGCCCTGCTCGGCGGTCAGCGGGCCGCGCCGCCGCACGAGGTCGGCCAGCGACTCCGAGGGCACCAGCTCCAGCACCACGTACGGGTCGCCGTCGACCTGCGCGACGTCGTACAGCGTCACGACGTTGGGGTGGGTCAGCTGGGCGACCGAGCGGGCCTCGCGCAGGGTGCGCTCGCGCAGCAGGTCGGCCTCCGCGTCGGGCGTGCCCGGCGGGACCAGGACCTCCTTGACCGCGACCGCCCGGCGCAGCACCTCGTCGTGCGCGGCCCACACCGTGCCCATGGAACCCCGCCCCAGGACGTGCCGCAGGCGGTAGCGGCCCGCGATCAGCCGGTCGGTGTCCACCCGCGCCATTGTTCACGAAGGTGGAAGACTGGCTGCATCGTTCACGGCGGTGAAACTCACATAGCCGCCCTACTACTAGTGGGTAACACTGCGGAGCATGATGGAGCCGACTGGCGAACCGGCGCTGGCCGCCGAATTCCCCGCGCCCGACCGGGAGCAGTGGCTGGAACTGGTCCGGGGAGTGCTCCGCAAGTCCGGCGCGGACTTCGAGTCGCTGGTGACCACCACCTACGACGGCATCCGCGTCCAACCGCTCTACACCGCCGCGGACACCGCGCCGCCGAGCGGCTTCCCCGGCCTCGCGCCGTTCACCAGGGCCGGCCGGCCGCAGGGCGGCGCCGGCGGCTGGGACGTCCGCCAGCAGCACGTCGTCGCCGACCGGGAGGCGGTGCTGGCGGACCTGGAGAACGGCGTCACCTCGCTGTGGCTGCGCAACATCCCCGCGGACCGCCTGGACGACGTGCTCGCCGACGTCCACCTGGACCTCGCCCCGGTCGTGGTCGACGCGGGCCCGGGGTTCCACGCCGCCGGCCTGGCGGTGCTGGAGGTCTGGGGCCGGCGGCCGGCGCCCGCCGGCGAGGTCCGGGGCAACGTGGGCGCCGACCCGCTCGGCGTCCGGGCGCGCACCGGCGCCGACGCCGACTTCGCGGCCCTGCTCGACCTGGTGGACCGGGCGCGGGCGTTCCCGGCGCTGCGCGCGGTCGTGGTCGACGGGCTGCCGTTCCACGAGGCAGGCGGCTCGGACGCGCAGGAGCTGGGCGCGTCCCTCGCGGCGGGCGTCGCCTACCTGCGGGTGCTCACCGGGCACGGCCTGTCGGCGCGGGAGGCGGTGCGGCTGCTGGAGTTCCGGTACGCGGCGACCGCCGACCAGTTCCTGACCACCGCGAAGTTCCGCGCGGCGCGGCGGTTGTGGGCCCGGGTCACCGAGGTCGCGGGGGCGTCGGGCCCGCAGGTCCAGCACGCCGTCACGTCGCCCGCGATGATGACCCGCCGCGACCCGTGGGTGAACATGCTGCGCACCACCGTGGCGTGCCTCGGCGCGGGCCTGGGCGGCGCGGACGCGGTGACGGTGCTGCCGTTCGACCACGCGATCGGCCTGCCGGACGCGTTCTCCCGCCGCATCGCGCGCAACACGCAGTCGCTGCTGCTGGAGGAGTCGAGGCTGGCGGGCGTGATCGACCCGGCGGGCGGCTCCTGGTACGTGGAGCGGCTGACCGACGACCTGGCGCGCGCCGCCTGGGCGTGGTTCCAGGAGATCGAGGCGGCGGGCGGCCTGCCGGGCGCGTTCGACCTGGTGGCCGACGGGATCGCGGCCACCTGGGAGCGGCGCGCCGCGAACCTCGCCGACCGCACCGACGCCATCACCGGCGTGAGCGAGTTCCCGGACCTCGCCGAAGCGCCCGTGGTGCGCGAGCCCGCGCCGCCGGAGCCGTCCGGCGGGCTGCCGCGCATCCGCTACGCGCAGGCGTTCGAGGCGCTGCGGGACGCGGCCGACGCCGCGCCCGAGCGGCCCGAGGTCTTCCTCGCCACGCTCGGCCCGGTCGCCGCGCACACCGCGCGGGCCGCGTTCGCCGCGAACCTGTTCCAGGCGGGCGGGATCGCCACGCCGCAGGCCGGCGCGACCGCGACCGTCGAGGACGTCGTCGCGGCCTACCGGCGCAGCGGCGCGCGGGTCGTGTGCCTGTGCGGCAGCGACAGCGGCTACGCCGAGCTGGCCGCGCCGGTCGCCGACGCCCTGCGCGCGGCGGGCGCGCGGCGCGTGCTGCTGGCGGGCCGGGAGTCGCCCGCGCGGGTCGACGGGCACGTGTTCGCCGGCTGCCCCGCGCTGGCCGTCCTCGAAGAGACCTTCGAGTTCCTCGGAGTGGAGCGATGATCCCGAACTTCGCCTCGATCGACCTCGGCGAGCCGCCCGCCTGCACGGCCGCGCAGTGGCGGGAGGCCCTGCAGGAGGCCACCGGCAAGGGCCCCGACGCGCTGGCGTGGGAGACCCCGGAGGGCATCGGCGTCAAACCGGTCTACACCGCCGCCGACACCGAGGGCCTGGACTTCCTGGGCACCTACCCGGGCATCGCGCCGTTCCTGCGCGGCCCGTACCCGACGATGTACGTCAACCAGCCGTGGACCATCCGCCAGTACGCGGGTTTCTCCACCGCCGAGGAGTCCAACGCCTTCTACCGCCGCAACCTCGCGGCCGGGCAGAAGGGCCTGTCGGTGGCGTTCGACCTGGCGACGCACCGCGGCTACGACTCCGACCACCCGCGCGTCGCGGGCGACGTCGGCATGGCGGGCGTGGCGATCGACTCGATCTACGACATGCGGCAGCTGTTCGACGGCATCCCGCTGGACCGGATGTCGGTGTCCATGACCATGAACGGCGCGGTGCTGCCGATCCTCGCGCTCTACGTGGTGGCGGCCGAGGAGCAGGGCGTCGCGCCGGAGCAGCTCGCGGGGACCATCCAGAACGACATCCTCAAGGAGTTCATGGTCCGCAACACCTACATCTACCCGCCGGGTCCGTCGATGCGGATCATCTCCGACATCTTCTCGTTCACCTCGCGGCGGATGCCGAAGTTCAACTCGATCTCCATCTCCGGCTACCACATGCAGGAGGCGGGCGCGACGGCCGACCTGGAGCTGGCCTACACGCTGGCCGACGGCGTCGAGTACCTGCGGGCGGGCCGGGACGCGGGGCTGGACGTCGACGCGTTCGCGCCGCGCCTGTCGTTCTTCTGGGCCGTGGGCATGAACTTCTTCATGGAGGTGGCCAAGCTGCGCGCCGCGCGGCTGCTGTGGGCGAAGCTGGTCAAGGGCTTCGGCCCGAAGTCGCCCAAGTCGCTGTCGCTGCGCACGCACTGCCAGACGTCGGGCTGGTCGCTGACCGCGCAGGACGTGTTCAACAACGTGGCGCGCACCTGCGTGGAGGCGATGGCCGCGACGCAGGGGCACACGCAGTCGTTGCACACCAACGCGCTGGACGAGGCGCTGGCGCTGCCGACGGACTTCTCCGCCCGCATCGCCCGCAACACCCAGCTGCTGCTGCAGCAGGAGTCGGGCACCACGCGGGTGATCGACCCGTGGGGCGGCAGCGCGTTCGTCGAGCGGCTGACCCACGACCTCGCGCACCGCGCGTGGGCGCACATCACCGAGGTCGAGTCGGCCGGCGGGATGGCGCGCGCGATCGACGAGGGCATCCCGAAGCTGCGCATCGAGGAGGCCGCCGCGCGCACCCAGGCCCGCATCGACTCCGGCCGCCAGCCGGTGATCGGCGTGAACAAGTACCGGGTGGAGGCCGACGAGCGGATCGACGTCCTCAAGGTGGACAACGCCGGCGTGCGGGCCCGGCAGCTCGCGAAGCTGGCGCGGTTGCGCGCGGAGCGCGACCCGGCCCGGGTGGACGCCGCGCTGGCCGCGCTGACCGCCGCCGCGGGCGGTGGCGGCAACCTGCTCGAACTCGCCGTCGACGCGGCGCGCGCCAAGGCGACCGTGGGGGAGATCTCCGAGGCGCTGGGCAGGGTGTGGGGCCGGCACTCGGCGCGGATCCGCACCATCACCGGCGTCTACCGGCAGGAGGTGGGCGCGGCCCCACCGGGGAGGGGGTCGGCCGTGGAGGCCACGCAGGAGGCCGTCGCGGCGTTCGCGGAGCAGGAGGGCCGCCGGCCCCGGATCCTGGTGGCGAAGATGGGCCAGGACGGGCACGACCGCGGGCAGAAGGTGATCGCCACGGCGTTCGCCGACCTCGGCTTCGACGTGGACGTCGGCCCGCTGTTCCAGACGCCGGACGAGGTGGCGCGCCAGGCGGTGGAGGCCGACGTGCACATCGTCGGCGTGTCGTCGCTGGCCGCCGGGCACCTCACGCTGGTGCCCGCGCTGCGGGCGGCGCTGGCCGGGCTGGACCGCGCGGACATCATGATCGTGGTGGGCGGCGTCATCCCGCCGCAGGACTTCGACGCGCTGCGGGCGGCGGGCGCGGCGGCGATCTTCCCGCCCGGCACGGTCATCGCGGACGCGGCGGGCGACCTGCTGCGCAGGCTGTCGGCGCAGCTGGGCCACGACGGGCAGGGCGCCGACGGGCAGGGCACCGACGGGCCGGGCCCTGGCGGGCAGGGCCAGGGCGGGCAGGGCGCCGGCGAGTTCGGGTCCGCGGACTTCGCGTCCGGCGAGTTCGCGTCCGGCGCGCCGGAGCGCGGCGAGCCCGGCCGTGGCTAGGGCGGTCGACGTCGGCGAGTACGCGAAGGGCGTGCTCGCCGGGAACCGGAGCGCGCTGGCGCGGGCCATCACGCTGGTCGAGTCGACCCGCGCGGACCACCGCGCGCTGGCGCAGCGGCTGCTGGTCGAGCTGCTGCCGCACTCGGGCGGCGCGCACCGGATCGGGGTCACCGGCGTGCCCGGCGTGGGCAAGTCGACGTTCATCGACGCGCTCGGCACGATGCTGACCGCGCGGGGGCACCGGGTGGCGGTGCTGGCGGTCGACCCGTCCTCCACCCGCACCGGCGGCTCGATCCTGGGCGACAAGACGCGGATGGCCCGCCTCGCGGTGGACCCGGCGGCGTTCATCCGGCCCTCGCCGACCTCCGGCACGCTCGGCGGCGTCGCCGGGGCCACCCGCGAGTCGATCGTGCTGGTGGAGGCGGCCGGCCACGACGTGGTGCTGGTGGAGACCGTCGGCGTGGGGCAGTCCGAGGTCGCGGTGGCGAACATGACGGACTGCTCGCTCCTCCTGGCGCTCGCGCGCACCGGGGACCAGCTCCAGGGGATCAAGAAGGGCGTCCTGGAACTGGCGGACGTGATCGCGGTGAACAAGGCCGACGGCCCGCACGAGCGGGACGCGCGCAGAGCGGCGCGGGAGCTCGCGGGCGCGCTGCGCCTGCTGCGCCCGCCGGACGCCCTGTGGCACCCGCCGGTGCTGACGTGCAGCGGGTTGAGCGGCGACGGGTTGGACGCCCTGTGGCAGCAGGTCCAGCGGCACCGGGCCGCCCTGCGCGACGCGGGCGAGCTGGCCGAGCGCCGCCGCCGCCAGCAGGTCGACTGGACGTGGACCATGGTCAACGACCGGCTGCTGGCCGGTCTGCGCGCCGACCGCGCCGTGCGCGCCCTGGTGCCCGAGGTGGAGCGCCAGGTGCGCGAAGGCGAGCTGACCGCGACGCTGGCCGCGGAGCGCATCCTCGCCGCCTTTACCCGCCGTGAAGAAGCCACCGGTTTGGGTGACCACTGACAGTGGTATCCGGAGTGGGCGATGACTAGTGTTGATGACCGTGACTCTGTGGCGATCCCTGCTCGCGGCGTGCTTCCTCGTGCTGGTCGGCGCGCTCGGCGTGACCGGTGTGGCGAACGCCACCACCCCGGGGCAGGCCGGTCCGGTCGCCGCCGCCCAGCCGACTGAATCGGTCCCACCTGGGCCGCAGCTCGACGCGCCGCAGCAGACCGATCCGGGCGTGACCGACGAGACCAAGAGGAAGTTGTGGATCGGCGGTATCGCGCTGGTGCTGTTCGCCCTCGTTTACTGGCGTAACAAGAAGCGCTGGGACAAGTGGCGCAAGGGCAGGAAAGCCGGCTGAGCGGTCGTGGGGGCGACCCGGGTCGTGGGGGCGACCCGACCAGTACGTGAGGTTTCCTAATAAAGGGTGTCCTCCTGCAGCGGATTCTGCACGCACTTGATCGGTCTGACCGAAACTCGTGCACCGCTTGGCGCAGCCGTTCGACCGGCCGGCGGTTGATCAACGGGACCGGCGCCGGGGCCGGTCGGGCTTCATGCAGGATGGACGCAAATGGGTACCGACTTCAAGATGAGGACGCGCTCGGCCGTCGAGCGGTACTCCGCTGCGCTGGTAGGGCTCTCGCGCAGCATCCACGCGGAGCCGGAGCAGGCTTTCGCGGAGCACCGCAGCGCGGCGAAGGTCGCCGACCTGCTGGCCGCCGAGGGCTTCGCGGTCCAACGGGGCGTCGCGGACCTGGAGACGGCGTTCACCGCCTCCTACGGGTCCGGTGACCTGGTCCTGGGGCTGTGCGCGGAGTACGACGCGCTGCCCGAGGTGGGGCACGCCTGCGGGCACAACGTCATCGCCGCGGCCTCCGCCGGCGCCGCCCTCGCCCTGCGGGACCTGGCCGACGACCTCGGCCTCACCGTGCGGGTGATCGGCACGCCGGCCGAGGAAGTGGGCGGCGGCAAGGTGCTCATGCTCGAACGCGGGGTATTCGACGACGTGTCCCTGTCGATGATGGTGCACCCCGCGCCGTACGAGGCGGTCGCCGCCCGCTCGCTGGCGATCACCGACGTCGAGGTGCGCTACACCGGCAAGCCCTCGCACGCCGCCGCCGCGCCGCACCTGGGTGTGAACGCGGCGGACGCCATCACCGTCGCCCAGGTCGCCATCGGCCTGGCGCGCCAGCACCTGGAGCCCGGCCAGATGGTCAGCGGCATCGTCACGCGCGGCGGCACCGTGCCCAACGTGGTGCCCGACCGCACGTCGGCGATGTTCGACCTGCGCGCCGAGGACCTGGAGTCGCTGGGCCGGCTGGAGGAGCGGGTCGCCCGCTGCTTCGCGGCCGGCGCGCTCGCCACCGGCTGCACGCACGAGGTCGTCAAGGTCTCGCCCGTCTACGCCGAACTGACCCCCGACCCGTGGCTCGCCGACGCCTACCGGCGTGCGATCACCGAGTTGGGGCGCACACCCCTGGAGCCCGCCGAGGAGCGGACCAGGCGGCTGGGCAGCACCGACATGGGGAACGTGACCCGGGCGCTGCCGGCCATCCACCCGACCATCGCCATCGACTGCGGAGACGCGGTGAACCACCAAATCGAGTTCGCGACCGCCTGTGCGTCGGCTTCGGCCGACCGAGCTGTGCTCGACGGGGCGCTCGCCCTGGCCTGGACGACCATCGCCGCCGCCTGCGACGACGCGCAGCGCGCCCGGCTGGTGGGCGGTGCGGCATGACGGTTCTCGACTCACGACCTGAGCTGCCGGGGGAGGAGGATCCCGAAGTGCTGTTGACCGAACACGGGGTGAGCATTGCCCCTGTGGACGATCCGGGTGAGGGGCGCGGCCCCTCCTGGCTGGACGACTGGCTGACCGCCAACGCATCCGAGGTGGTCGCCTGGCGCCGGCACATCCACGCCCACCCGGAGCTGTCCCGCCACGAGCACGCCACCACCGAGCTGATCGCGGAGCTGCTGCGCGGGGCCGGCCTGAAGCCGCGGGTGCTGCCCGGCGGCACCGGGCTGGTCTGCGACGTGGGCAGCGGCCCCCGGTGCGTGGCGCTGCGCGCCGACATCGACGCCCTGCCGCTGCACGAGGCCACCGGCGCGCCGTACGCGTCCACTGTGGATGGTGTGTCGCACGCCTGCGGGCACGACGCGCACACCACCGTCCTGCTGGGCGCGGCGCTGGCGCTGGCGTCGGCCACGGAGCTGCCCGGCCGGGTGCGGCTGGTGTTCCAGCCGGCCGAGGAGGTCATGCCCGGCGGGGCGCTGGACGTGCTCGCCGCCGGCGGGCTGGACGGCGTCGAGCGGATCTTCGGCCTGCACTGCGACCCCCGGCTGCCGGTCGGGCGGATCGGCACGCGGGTCGGCGCCATCACGTCGGCCAGCGACATGCTCGAACTGCGCCTGACCTCGCCCGGCGGGCACACCTCGCGGCCCCACCTGACGGCCGACCTGGTGCACGCGCTGGGCACGGTGATCACCGGCCTGCCCACGCTGCTGTCGCGGCGGGTGGACCCGCGCTCGGGGACGGTGCTGGTGTGGGGCGCGGTCCACGCGGGCGAGGCCGCCAACGCGGTGCCGCAGGACGGCGTGCTGCGGGGCACGCTGCGCACCGGCGACCGCGACATCTGGGCGGAGATGGAGCCGCTGATCAAGGAGCTGGTGGGCGCGCTGCTGGCGCCGACCGGGGTCGGCTTCGACCTGCACCACCGCCGCGGCGTGCCGCCGGTGGTCAACGACCGCGAGAGCACGGTGCTGCTGCGCGCCGGCATCGAGGCCGCGCTGGGCGAGGACGCGCTGGCCGGCACCGAGCAGTCGTCGGGCGGCGAGGACTTCGGCTGGTACCTGGAGCACGTGCCCGGCTCGTTCGCCCGGCTGGGCGTGTGGGACGGCGTGGGCAAGCCCCGCGACCTGCACCAGCCCGGGTTCGACCTGGACGAGCGGGCGCTGCTGGTGGGCGTGCGCGTGATGGTGCACGCGGCGCTGGCCTCGCTGGCGTAGGGCGGTCGTGCGCGTTCCGGGATCGCTGCTGGGGGCGGTTCCCGGAGGTGCTCTGGGGGTTGACGAGGGCGCTGTCGGGGGCGCGTCCTCAGCTTTGATCACGTGGAGTGTCGTACCCCTCTGGTCGGATGTGCGTCGGGGGCGCCTCGTCCGAGGGGACCCTTGCGAAGCCTGCCGGTGGATTCCCGGGGTGGGTCGCTGAGCGGCTGGGGGTCGCTGAGCGGCTGGGGGCTGGCTGAGCGGCTGGAAGGCGTTGAGCGGCTGGAGCCGGCTGAGCGGCTGGGGGTCGGCTGAGCGGCTGAGGGGTTGTCGCCCCGGTCGGGGTTTGCCGGGCCCCGACCGGCCGGTGCGCCCGTCGGACGGCGGCGCGGTCGCGGCGGCCCGGAGCGCGGTTGTCGGTCGGGTCTGCGCCGGTTGAGCAGCCGGAGGCGGGGCGGAGCGTCGTCCCCGCGCGGGGCGGCCCACGCCCGTACCGCGCCGGAGGACGGGCGCGACCCGCCGAGGGCGGGCCTGCTACCGGTGAAACCCTCCGACCTCGCCCGGACCGGCGGCGGAAGGGCTCAGCTCACCGGTTCGACCAGGTGCGGGCGGGCTTCCGGGGCGGCGGCGCGGACCGCGTCGGCGGCCGGGTCGTCCGGCTCGGTCTGGGAGGCGCGCTCCGCCTCGACCCGCGAGGTGTAGACCTCGACCTCCCGGGCGATCCGGGCCTCGTCCCAGCCGTGGACCCGCGCGACCAGCTCCGCGACCTCCCGCGCGCAGGCCACGCCCCGGTGCGGGTACTCGATCGAGATCCTGGTGCGGCGGGTCAGCACGTCGTCCAGGTGCAGCGCGCCCTCGTGGGACGCCGCGTAGACCACCTCCACCTGCAGGTAGTCCGGAGCGTGGGGCACCGGCCTGAGCAGCTCCGGGTCCGCCGTCGCCAGCACCTCGTGGACCAGGGAGCCGTAGCGGTCCAGGAGGTGGCGCACGCGGTAGGGGTGCAGGCCGTAGCGGGACGCGAGCTGGTCCGCCTGGTTCACCAGGGCGTGGTAGCCGTCCGCGCCGACCAGCGGCACCTTGTCGGTGATCGACGGCTGGATGCGGCCCGGCAGGTCGACGGCCGCCGCGTCCACCGCGTCGGCGCCCATGACGCGGTAGGTGGTGTACTTGCCGCCCGCGATCGCGACCAGCCCCGGCGCGACGCGCGCGACCGCGTGCTCCCGGGACAGCTTGGACGTCGACTCGCTCTCGCCCGCCAGCAGCGGGCGCAGGCCGGCGTAGACGCCCTCGATGTCGTCGTGGGTCAGCGGCGTCGCCAGGACCTCGTTGACGTGGTCCAGGACGTAGTCGATGTCGCTCCTGGTGGCCGCGGGGTGGGCCAGGTCCAGGTTCCAGTCGGTGTCGGTGGTGCCCACGATCCAGTGGTTGCGCCACGGGATGACGAACAGGACCGACTTCTCCGTCCGCAGGATCAGGCCCGACTCGGAGACGATCCGGTCTCTCGGCACGACGATGTGCACGCCCTTGCTGGCCCGCACCCGGAAGCGGCCCCGGCTGCCGGACAGGCGCTGCAGCTCGTCGGTCCACACGCCGGTCGCGTTGATCACCGCGTGGGCGCGGACGTCGGTCTCCCGGCCGTCCTCCACGTCCCGCACGCGCACGCCCGAGACCCGGTCCGCCTCCCGCAGGAACCCCACGACCTGCGTCGACGTGCGCACCACCGCCCCGTAGTGGGCGGCCGTGCGGCCGACCGCCAGGGTGTGCCGGGCGTCGTCGGCCTGCGCGTCGTAGTACCGGATGCCGCCGATCAGGGCGTCCCGCTTCAGGGCGGGCACCATGCGCAGCGCGCTGGCCCGGGTCAGGTGCTTCTGGCCGGGCACCGAGCGCGCGCCGCCCATGGTGTCGTAGAGCAGCAGGCCCGCCGCCGTGTACGGGCGCTCCCAGGCCCGGTGCGTCAGCGGGTACAGGAAGCTCACCGGTTTCACCAGGTGGGGCGCGATCCGGGTCAGCATCAGCTCGCGTTCCCGCAGCGCTTCGCGGACCAGGCCGAACTCCAGCTGCTCCAGGTAGCGCAGGCCGCCGTGGAACAGCTTGGACGAGCGGCTCGACGTGCCGGAGGCGAGGTCGCGGGCCTCGACCAGGGCCACCCGCAGGCCGCGGGTGGCGGCGTCCAGGGCGGCGCCGACGCCCACCACCCCGCCGCCGACGACCACCAGGTCGAACGTCTCCGCGCCCAGGCGCGCCCAGGCCACCTCGCGGTCCTCGGGGCCCAGGCGGGCCGTGGTGGCGGGGTTCGACGGCGGCTTGCGCGTGGCCACGGGTGAACGCCTCCCTGATACTGACGAGTGGTCCGACCAGGACTGACTGGACCACGCTACCGGTCGGTACGCCACCGTGGACAACCGATCGACTCCGGAACTAGCGTCAGGTCGCGTCGGGTGGGCAGCGCCCGCGTCGCCGCCCGCCCACCGGACGAGGAGGTCGGCGATGGGCAACGGCTCGATCTTCGTGTGGGAGGCGCTCGGCACGGCGGTCCTGGTCCTCATGGGAGCCGGTGTCGTCGCGAACGTCACCCTGAAGGACTCGCTGGGCAACGGCGGCGGGTGGCTGCTGATCAACTTCGGCTGGGGTTTCGCGGTGTTCGCGGGCGCCAGCGTGGCCGCGCCCAGCGGCGCGCACATCAACCCCGCGGTGACGCTGGGCCTCGCGATCGCCGACAAGGTCGGCTGGGACCGCGTGCCGGTCTACTTCGCCGCGCAACTGCTCGGCGCGTTCGTCGGCGCGGTGCTCGCGTGGGCGACCTACAAGCTCCAGTTCGACACCCACGACGACCCCGGCCGCACCCGCGGCATCTTCTGCACCGCGCCGACCGTCCCGAACGCCGGCTGGAACCTCGTCAGCGAGGTCGTCGGCACGTTCGTGCTGGTCCTGTGGATCCTGCTCAGCCCTGGCGCCAAGGCCGCCGAGGACGGCACCCCGCAGTTCGGCAACTCCGCGCTGGGCTACGCGGCGGTGGCGTTCCTCGTCATCGGCCTGGGCAACTCCCTCGGCGGCCCCACCGGCTACGCGATCAACCCCGCCCGCGACCTCGGGCCGCGCATCGCCTACGCCGTCCTGCCCATCCGCGGCAAGGGCGGCGCGGAGTGGGGCTACGCGTGGGTCCCGGTCGTCGGCCCGCTGCTCGGCGGCGCGCTCGCGGCGCTGCTCCACCGGGTCCTCCCGGTCTGACCTCCGCGCCCGCGGACGAGAAAGGACGCAGCATGACCAAGTACGTGGCCGCGATCGACCAGGGCACGACCTCGACCCGCTGCATGGTGTTCGACCACTCCGGCCGCGTGGTCTCGGTCGACCAGAAGGAGCACCGGCAGATCCTCCCGAAGGCGGGCTGGGTCGAGCACGACCCCGTGGAGGTGTGGGCCAACACCCGGCAGGTCGCGGCCGGCGCGCTGGCCAAGGCGGACCTGGCGACCTCGGACATCGCCGCCGTCGGCATCACCAACCAGCGCGAGACCGCGGTCGTGTGGGACCGCGCCACCGGGGAGCCGGTCCACAACGCGATCGTCTGGCAGGACACCCGAACCGACCGGATCTGCCGGGAACTGGCCGGGGCCGCCGAGGACGGTCAGGAGCGGTACCGGGCGAAGACGGGGTTGCCGCTCGCGACCTACTTCTCGGGGCCGAAGGTGCGCTGGATCCTCGACAACGTCGAGGGCGCGCGGGAGCGCGCCGAAGCGGGCGACCTGCTGTTCGGCAACATGGACACCTGGGTGCTGTGGAACCTGACCGGCGGCGTCCGCGGCGGCGTGCACGTCACCGACCCGACCAACGCGTCCCGCACGCTGCTGATGGACCTGGACACCCTGGCCTGGGACGCCGACATCGCCGCCGACCTGGGCATCCCGCTGTCCATGCTGCCGGAGATCAGGTCGTCCTCCGAGGTGTACGGCAAGGCGCGGGAGCGCGGCGCGCTGGCCGGTGTGCGGATCGCCGGCATCCTCGGCGACCAGCAGGCGGCGACGTTCGGGCAGGCGTGCCTGTCGCCGGGCGAGGCCAAGAACACCTACGGAACGGGCAACTTCGTCCTGCTCAACACCGGCACGGACAAGGTGATGAGCGAGAACGGCCTGCTCACCACGGTGTGCTACAAGATCGGCTCGGCGGACCCGGTGTACGCGCTGGAGGGCTCCATCGCCGTCACCGGTTCGCTGGTGCAGTGGCTGCGCGACAACCTCGGCATGATCGGCACGGCGGCGGAGGTCGAGCGCCACGCGCGGACCGTCGAGGACAACGGCGGCGCGTACTTCGTGCCCGCGTTCTCCGGGCTGTTCGCGCCTTACTGGCGCTCGGACGCGCGCGGCGCGATCGTCGGCCTGACCCGGTTCGTCAACAAGGGGCACCTGGCGCGGGCGGTGCTGGAGGCCACGGCGTTCCAGACGCGCGAGGTGATCGACGCGATGAACGCCGATTCGGGGGTGGCGCTGACGTCGTTGAAGGTCGACGGCGGCATGGTGGTCAACGAACTGCTCATGCAGTTCCAGGCCGACATCCTCGGTGTTCCGGTGATCCGCCCGGTGGTCAACGAGACGACGGCGCTGGGCGCGGCGTACGCGGCGGGGCTCGCCGTCGGGTTCTGGGAGTCCGAGGACGACATCCGGCAGAACTGGGCGCTGGACAAGCAGTGGGAACCGGAACTGGACGAGGAGACGCGGGAGCGCCAGTACCACTTCTGGAAGAAAGCGGTGACGCGAACCTTCGACTGGGAGGAATGAGGCAGCCCCGGCGAACCACCTCGACCCGCCCCCGAACACACCCCTTCCCGCCTCTTGGCCCGCAGGCTCTCGGCACGCCCCCGTGCAGTCCGGTGTCCTCGTGTTCTCCCCGTATGGCCTGCCCGGAGGGCTACCATGCTTTTCTGGGGGGTGCAAGCACGCTTTTCGCTTGCACCCCCCAGAAAAGCATGGTTGTCTTTGACAGGCCATGCGGGGGAACACGACCGCTGTTTCTTTTCCTTCTCCTTGGCGGCCTGCCTGTCCGGCGAGGACTCTTTTTCTTTTCAGCTTCGGGCGGTACGGCCCCAAATCTGACCTGGATCGGTGCGTAACCCAAGTATGAAGAGCGGCCGGGAGGCCCCCAAGGAGGAGGGAAGTGCGTCGTGTTCTCCCCGTACGGCCTGCCGGAGGCAATCACAGTTGTCGAGGGGGGTCAAGCGAAGAGCGTGCTTGACCCCCCTCGACAACTGTGACCGGGCTGCGCCCAGGCCGTACGGGGAGAACACGAGGCACACGGCTGCGCTGAAGCGCCGCCGCGCGGAGCGCGGCTTGCGGCGAGAGCTGAAGCGCCGCCGTGCGGGGCGCGGCTTGCGGCGAGAGCTGTGCGGGGTGTGAGGGCCTGGCTGTTAGTCCAGGTCGTCGTGGCGCATGAGTTGGCGGCCGGCCTCGGTGATCGAGCCGGTCAGCGACGGGTAGACGGAGAAGGTCGTCGCCAGGTCCTCCACGGTGAGCTGGTTCTGCACCGCGAGGGCGATGGGCAGGATCAGCTCGCTCGCGTTCGGCGAGACCACCACCCCGCCGATGACGACACCGGTCGCCGGGCGGCAGAACAGCTTCACGAAGCCCCGGCGCAGGCCCTCCATCTTGGCGCGCGGGTTGGTGGCCAGCGGCAGCATGATGGTCCGGGCGGGGACCTCGCCGGAGTCGATGGCCTGCTGGCTGATGCCGACCGACGCGATCTCCGGGTTGGTGAAGACGTTCGCGGCCACGGTCTTGAGCTTGATGGGGCTGACGCCCTCGCCCAGCGCGTGCCACATCGCGATGCGGCCCTGCATCGCGGCGACGCTGGCGAGCAGCAGGACGCCCGTGCAGTCACCGGCCGCGTAGACGCCGGAGATATTGGTGCGCGACACCCGGTCGACCGGGATGTAGCCGCCGCGGCCCAGCTCGATGCCGATCTTGTCCAGGCCGATGCCGGAGGTGTTCGGGACCGAGCCGACGGTCATCAGGGCGTGGCTGGCTTCGATCGTGCGACCGTCTTCCAGGTGAATCAGGACGCCGTCGCCGACGTTCTCCACGCGGTCCGCGCGGGCGTGCTTGACGACGGCCGTGCCGCGTTCGGCGAACACGTCCTCCAGCACCACCGCGGCGTCCGCGTCCTCGTGCGGCAGCACCCGGTCCCGGCTGGACACCATGGTCACCTTCACGCCCAGCTCGGTGTAGGCGGAGGCGAACTCGACGCCGGTCACGCCCGAGCCGATCACGGCCAGGTGCTCGGGCAGCTCGGGCAGGTCGTAGATCTGCCGCCAGGTCAGCACGCGCTTGCCGTCCGGCTCCGCGCCCGGCAGCACGCGCGGGGTCGCGCCGGTCGCGATGAGGACCACGTCGGCCGGCAGCTCCTCCGTCGCGCCGTCGGCGGTGGTCGCCACGACCCGGTGCTGCGCGAGGCCGCGCTCGTCGTCGCGGAACTCCGCGGTGCCGTTGACGATCCGGACGCCCTCCCGCTGGAGGCGCGCGCGGACGTCGGAGGACTGCGCCAGCGCCAGGCCCTTCACCCGGCCGTGCACGACCGGGAGGTCGACCGCCGCTTCCGTGTCGTCGGTGCGAATGCCCAGCTCACCGGCGCCGCGGAAGGCGCTGCGACCGCCCGCCGAGGCGATGAAGGTCTTCGACGGCACGCAGTCGTAGAGCACGCACGCGCCACCCAGCCCCTCGCGCTCGACGATGGTCACGTCGGCGCCGTGCTGGGCCGCGACCAGTGCCGCCTCGTAACCTGCGGGACCGCCGCCCATGATGACGATGCGGGTCACGACACGTCCTCCTCAGCGTTTGCTCCGGGCCGGTCAACCGTACGCGGTCGGGTTAAGGGCGTGTCGTCCGGTCTTCTGGTTCCTCCGGGTGATCGCGAGGTCGCTAGGCTGTCGTCGTGCCGCTCTATGCCGCGTACGGGTCCAACATGGATCCGAACCAGATGATGGAGCGAGCCCCGTACTCCCCCATGGCGGGGACCGGATGGCTCGCCGGATGGCGACTGACGTTCGGTGGCGAGGACCTGGGCTGGGAGGGCGCGCTCGCGACGATCGTGGAAGACCCGGAGTCGCAGGTCTTCGCCGTCCTGTACGACGTGAGCCCGCGCGACGAGTCCCGCCTCGACCGGTGGGAGGGCGCGCTCGGCCTCTACAAGAAGATCCGGCTGCGCGTCCAGACCCTCGAAGGGTCGGTCACGGCCTGGCTGTACGTGCTCGACGCCTACGAGGGCGGGCTGCCCTCCGCCCGCTACATCGGCGTGGTGGCCGACGCGGCGGAAGCCGCCGGCGCGCCCGACGACTACGTGGCTGACCTGCGCACCCGCCCGTGCCGGGGCATCGGCCCCTGACCTGCGCGCACCGGCCTTCCGCCGCCGAGCCGCCCGCCGCCGAGCCGCCCGCGCGGGGGTGCCGGCCGCTGCGCCGTTTCGCGCCGGAGCGCTGACCCGTTCGTGTGGACGGGGCCGCTCCTCGACGCCGCCCGGACGGCAACCGGTGTGCGCGGGTGATCCGCTCGCTACCCTCGTCAGCGTCCGTGTGGCGGCGACGGGGGTCGGGCCGATGGCGGTCGAGGGCGAGCGGGACGACGCGGAGCCGGAGCCCGGCGGGGGCAACCGGGTGGTCGCCGACGCGGTCACCGGCCTGGTGGTGCAGGCCGGCACGGTCGCCGGCGGGATCACCGTCCACGTGCGCGAACCGCGCCTGCCCCTGCCGCGCCAACTGCCCTCCGCGCCCACCGCGTTCGTCGGCCGCGACCGGCACCTCGACCGGCTGACCGGGGCGGGCGACCGCGTGCAGCTGGGCTTGACCCACTACGTCGCGGGGCTGGTGGCCGAGCAGGCGGGCGACGCGGAGCTGGCGCTGGACAACGCCGGCCGCGCCCTGCGGGTGGCCGAGGAGCACGGCGACCCCGTGTGGATCGCGTTCGCCCTCGTCCTCGTCGCCCGGTGCACGGCCCTGACCGGCGACCACGACCGGGCGGGCGAGCGGGGCCGCGCGGCCCCGGCCGTGCACCGCGAGCGCGGCGACGGGTTCGGCGAGGCGGGCGCGCTGGACGCCCTCGGCCTGGTCGACCACCTGGCCGGGCGGCCCGCGGCGGCCGTGGAGTCCTACCGCCGGTCGTGCGACCTGTACCGGGGCGCGGGCTTCACCTACGAGACCGCCCTCGTCCTGGACCGGCTGGGGCAGTCGCACCTGGCCCTCGGGCAGGTGGAGCAGGCGCGGGAGACCTGGCGGGAGGCGCTGGAGCTGCACCGGGCGCAGGGCCGCGAGGACGAGGCCGCGCGCCTGCAGCGCCGGTTCGACGACCTCGGGTGACGGGCGACCGGCGCGGCGCCGGACCGGCGCAACACCGGACCGGGGGACGTGGGGTCGGAGAGCGCCGGGCCGGGGAGCGTTGGGCCGGAGAGCTTTGGGCCGGAGAGCTTTGGGCCGGTGGGCGCCGGGCCGGGGGACCCCGACCCGGCGCCCACCGTCACGAAGCGGGCGGCAGCAGGTCCGCCACGTGGGCGACCAGGCGGCGCGCGTCGGTGGGCGAGACGGTGCTCCACGGCTGCTGCCCCGGCGCGGCCCGGCGCAGCTGCACGTACCGGCCGTGCGGGTTGTCGAAGAACGCCACCACGTGGTCCGGCCGGACCCGCTTGCCCCACTTGTCGCGGGCCGCCGCGCCGAACTGGCCGCGGTTGCCCGCGTCGCGGTACATCGCGGTCAGGGTGCGCGCGTCCTCCTGCCGCACCCCGCGCGACCGCAGCGCGGCCTCCAGGCCGTCCGGGGAGCCCGCGGCGGCGGCCGCGGCGTCCAGGTCGGCGCTCGGCAGCGTCACCGAGTGACCCGGGCCCGCCGGCGCCGGCGGCAGCACGCCCAGCGCCTCGCGGGGCAGGCCCTCGCTGGACGCCGGGCGCAGCGTGAGCTGCTCGCCGTCCAGGACGGCCAGCACCGCCGACTGGCCCTTCGCCGCCGCCAGCACCCGCACGCTGCGGCCCAGCCACAGCCGGCCGTCGACCTCCTGCTGCGGCCGGTTCAGCAGGTGCAGGAGGTCTTCCAGCATCGGGTCCAGCGACACCGGGCGGCCGAGGCCGCGGCTGTCCAGCGCGGCCCAGGCGCGGCGCTCCACCTCCGCCCGCTCCGCGTGCGTCCTGCCGGGTGAGGGCACCTTGAGCACCAGCGGCATCGTCTCCAGGCGCAGGTGCTCCCAGAGGACGTCGAACTCCACCGCGGAGATCGTCACCGGCTCGCGCAGGTCGTTGGCGCCCAGGTCCAAACCGAAGGTCGTCATCAGCGGGTGGTGCTCTCCCCGATCACCGGTGGCGAGATGACCCCGCCGATGCCGTAGATGTCGTCGGTCTCCCGGAGGTAGTCGGCGCCGTCGTGCTCGGCGTCCTCCTCCTCGTCCGCCCGCTTGGCGCCCAGCCCGCCGAACGGGTCGAACGCCTGCTGCGGGGCGGGCGCGGCCACCGCGCGCTTGTGCACCGTGTCGCCGCCGCCCTGCTGCCCGGCGCCGAGCAGGCTGCCGGGCGCGCTCGGGTTGGCCGCCGCCGCGTGCTGCGCGCCGGCCGCCGCGAACGCGCCGAACTCCGCCGAGCTGGCCGTCGTCGTGCCGGGGCCGCGCGGCAGCAGCGGGTCGGCCGCGGCGCCCTGGTGCTGCTCGGCGGTCGTCGTGTCGGAGGTCTTGCGGCGGTCCTGCCCGCCCGCCCCGCCGCCGATCACGCCGCCCACGCCGTAGGCGGGCGGGTGGCCCGCGGTCGCGCCCGGCACGCCGGTGGCCGGCCTGGTCGCCGACCCCGGCTGGTCCGCGCCCACCGCGGTCGAGGGCGCGGTGGACCCGCCGGGCTGGAACGCGGGCCGCGGCTGCTGCCGCGCCGGCTGCGGTGGCTGGTGCGCGGGCTGCTGCGGGTTCCAGCCGCCGCCGGCGCCCCGGCCGCCGCGACCGCGACCGCGGCCCCAGCCGTGCCCGCCGCGCGGGCCGCCGTGGAAGCCGGGCGGGCCGCCCACGCCGGTCGCCTCGTTGCGCACGACCTCCGTCGTGGTGATCACCAGCTGCGGTGGCTGGTGGAACTGGCCCAGGGTGCTGACGTTCGACGCCGTGGAGGACGCGTAGGTGCTCATCACCTCGCGGGCGCGCTGCTCGGCCGCGTTGTGCGCCTTCTCCTGCTTCTCGTAGTCGGTCTGGCCGCCCACCAGGTGCGTCAGGCCGGCTTCGAGCAGGCCGGGCTTCTCGGCCGTCACCGGGACCGGGGGCGGCATGTCCGCGCGGGCCTTGGCGATGTAGTCGGCCTGCAGCTCGGCGGACAGGCGCATGACCTCCGCGCCGCCGCGGGCGTCGTCCGCCCACGCGGCCAGCGGGTTCAGGCCCGAGCGGGCCTGGTCCGCCGCCGCTCCCTCCCAGCTCGCGCCGGACCGCAGCACGCCCGCGAGCAGCTCGGAGTTGATCTCGGCCAGCGCGGCCGAGACGCCCTCCCAGCGCTCCATCGAGGTGTGCGAGGCCCGCGGGCCGGGCCCGGAGTTGATCTGCGCGTAGAGCTCCTCGTGGCTGTACCCGCTCCAGCGGTGTCCATCGGGCATGAAGATTCCCCTTGCCTGCGGCGGGCTCAGCAGCCGCCTTGCTGCTCCATCAACCCGGTGTTGTCGTCCTCGATGGACCGGTACTGCCGCTCGACCAGCGTCAGCGCGTCCATGGCTCCCTTGAGCTGCTGCTGGTAGTTCTGCAGCGCGGTCAGCGCCGAGTCGCCCGATTCGACCGACCGGTCGTTGAACCGCTCGGCGGCGTCCGCGCTGACCGGGTCACCGGCCCAGGGGCGGACCCTGACCTCGGTGATGGCCTGCTCGATCTGCTGGTCCAGCTTCGTCAGCGCGCCTGCGAACGCGCTGCGGAGACCGGGTATCGCTGCTGGGTCCACGCTCAGGGTGTGGGACACCGGTGGCGTGCCACCCGTGTCCGCACCACGACCGTGGTCTTCCGACGGCATGGAGGACCTCCCCGTCTTCCTTGGCCAATGGCCGGTTCCACCGGTGGGTTCCGTCAGCGAGGTCACTTTAACCACACGGTCCGACAGCGGGGAGTGGTTGGCGCCCACTTCCCCCGCGCGGGTCAGCCCCGTTGCAGCAAACCGGTCACGGCCGCTTCTGCCGCGCGTTGCGCGCCTTGGCACAGGACGTCCTGCGCCACCTTGGTCCGGTTGCCGCCGTCGCGGAACATCACGTCCAGGAACTGACCTTCCGACAAGTCCACTTCGACATTGCACACGTCGTCCAGGCCGGGCGTGCGCACGGTCAGCGCGGGGAATCCCGCCACCGCCGTGAGCCGCGCGTCGACCTGGGCGTTCTCCGACAGCCACACGCCGATCCCCTCCACGGTGACCAGCGCGAACCGCACCACGTTGCCGCTGATGTTGCTGCGCATGGTGCACGCCTTCGCGTTGCCGAAGCCCCGCTCCACGTAGGCGCTGGGCGGGTTGTCCAGGCTCAGCAGGACCCGCTGGTCCGCCGACAGCACCCCGCACGGGTCCACCGAGTCCAGCGGGACCTCCCTGGGCCGCGGCGGGAGCGACAGCGTCGTGGTCGCGGTCGCGGCGAGCGGTTCGTCGACCCGGCCGTCGGCTTTGTGCTGCGGTGGGGGCGTGCACGCCACGAGCGCCGCCGCGGTGAGCGCGACGATCATGTGAGCTGCCCTCATGAGCACCTACCGTAGCCGTGTCCACACGCCCGGTGAACCGTCGGAGCGGAAACCGCATTTCTGCGCGACCCGCTCGCCCGCCGCGCCGGCGATTTCGGCGGTGATGCTGTCGAGGTCGAGGAAACCGAACCCGAAACCGGTCACCGCCTGCACCGCTTGCGTCGCTATTCCTTTTCCGCGCCGCGCCGGCGTGATCCAGCAGAACAGCTCGCCGGTGGTCGACACCGCGATCTCGCCGACCGCGGTGTTCGACAACTGTTCACACACCGCCCACGAGCAGGTCTCGTCCTCTTCCCACTGCCTTCGCCGCTCGGCGATGTGCGCGGCGGCGGCGCCCGGCGCGGCGAACCGGCCGCCGCCGACCAGGGCGGCCCGGTCGTCCACCCGGTCGTCCGACCGCAGTTGCCGCAGGTAGAACTCGCCCGCGTTGATGTCGACCGGCTCCATGGCCGGCGAGACTAGCCGGTCACCGGCCGGGACCACAGGAGCCGAACGCCGCACCGGGCCCGGCCGCCGCGGGCCGCGCCGGTCCCGCGGAGGCGGCCTGACCTGGCCCGGGACGCGCACCGGGCAGGGGCGGCGCGGGCCTCGGTGGTGGGAATGAGTTAACTCGGCCGGGTGAAACCGGTCAGTCGGTCACGAAGCCGTCGCGGGGTTCGGCCAGCGCCTCCAGCTCGGCGCGGCGGGCGCGGGCGGGGCCGCCGCCGGGCGCGGTGGTCACCTCGACCACCCAGTCGGCGTCCTCGGCGTCGTCCTCGCCGGCCAGCAGGTCCCGGTGCACGAGGCACGGCGCCCAGCCGGCGGCGCGCAGGTCGCGCGCCAGCTGCTCGGCCTCGTCCCGGTCGTGCAGGACCAGGAGCAGGAAGTCAGCCACCGAGCAGGCCCCGCTCGCGCAGGGCGGCGCGCAGCGCCGCCACGTCCGGCACGTGCACGCCGTCGATGCCCGCCGCCACGGCCCCGGCGGCGTTCTCGGCCTTGTCGTCGCAGAACACGGTCTCCTCGGCGGTCGCGCCGAGCTGGCCCAGCGCGCGCCGGAACGCGCTCGTGGTCGGCTTGACCGCCCCGATCAGCGCGGACGTGACGACGTCGTCCACCTCCCGGTCGAGCCCGAGCGCCCGCAGGTCCTCCGGCAGCCGGGTGGTGGCGTTGCTGAACAGCGCGACCCGGTGCCGCCGCCGGACCCGGCGCACCAGCTCCAGCGCCTCGGGCACGACCTCGCCCAGGCGGCTCCACGCGGCCATCGCGTCGCGCGCCACCTCCGGCCCCACGTCGTCGGCGAGCCGGTCGCGCACGGCGGTCCGCCACTCCTCGTCGGTGACCTCGCCGACCAGGGCCGGCCCGGCCAGCGAGAACGCCAGCGACGACAGCGTCCCGTGCGGCAGCCCGAAGTCGTCCTCGATGGCGTGGTCCGGGCCGAACGCGCGCAGCACGCCGTCCAGGTCGAGCAGCAGCAGCGTCACCGCCGGTTCCCCAGCCGACCGACCAGCAGCGCCACCGCCGGGACGAGCAGGAAGATCAGCGGCGTCTTCACCGCCACGAAGAACAGCACCACGCACAGGACGCCGACCGCGGGCACGAGGCCGGCGGCCAGCCGCGGGTCGAGCCGGGGCCGGGTAGCCGGACCGGCCGCCGGCGACGGCAGCGGCACGACCTGCGCGAACCGGGGGCGCGGCGCGGGCAGGTCGGCGAACAGCGCCAGCAGCTCGCCGCGGGTCCGCGCGGTGGCCACGCGCGCCGAGCGGTCGCCGTACTCGTCGACGTCCAGCCGGCCCTCGCCCAGGTGCTCGCCGAGCAGCCGGAGCGCCTGCTCGCGCTCCGCATCACCCACCCGGATGTCCCGCTCGCCCACGTCGGTGAGCTTATTCCTCGATCTCGCACAGCACGGCGCCCTGGGTGACCGCCGTGCCGGGCTCGGCCGCCAGGCCCTTCACGGTGCCCGCCTTGTGCGCGGTCACCGGGTTCTCCATCTTCATGGCCTCCAGCACGACGACCAGCTCGCCCGCCTCGACCCGCTGCCCGTCGGTCACCGCGACCTTCACGACGGTGCCCTGCATCGGGGCGGTCACCGCGTCGCCGGACACCGGCGCGCCGCCCCTGCCGCCGGCGCGCCGGCGCGGCCTGGCCCGCGCCGCGCCGCCCGCGGGCGCCGCGCCCGCCGCCAGGTCGCCGGGCAGCGAGACCTCCAGCCGCCGGCCGCCGACCTCGACCACCACGGTCCGGCGCGGCTCGTCCGCCGCGGCCTGCGCGCCGCCGGTGAACGGCGCGATGGTGTTGTCGAACTCGGTCTCGATCCACCGGGTGTGCACGTCGAAGCCCTCGTCCGTGCCGACGAACGCCGGGTCGCGCACGACGCGCCGGTGGAACGGCAGCACGGTCGCCATGCCCTCGACGACCATCTCGTCCAGCGCCCGCCGCGCCCGCTCCAGGGCCTGCGCCCGGTCCTCGCCGGTCACGACCAGCTTGGCCAGCAGCGAGTCGAACTGGCCGCCGACGACCGTGCCGCTCTCCACGCCCGCGTCCACCCGGACGCCGGGGCCCGCCGGCGCGACGAACGCCGTGACGGCGCCGGGCGCGGGCAGGAAGTCGCGGCCGGCGTCCTCGCCGTTGATCCGGAACTCGATCGAGTGCCCGCGCGGGGCGGGGTCCGCGGTGAACCGCAGCGGCTCGCCGGCCGCGATGCGGAACTGCTCGCGCACCAGGTCGACGCCCGAGGTCTCCTCGCTGACCGGGTGCTCGACCTGGAGCCGGGTGTTGACCTCCAGGAACGAGATGGCGCCGTCCGGCGCGACCAGGTACTCCACGGTGCCCGCGCCGTGGTAGCCGGCCTCCTTGCAGATGGCGCGCGCGGAGGTGTGGATGGCCTCGCGCTGCGCGTCGGTGAGGAACGGCGCGGGCGCCTCCTCCACCAGCTTCTGGTGCCGCCGCTGGAGCGAGCAGTCGCGGGTGCCGACGACCACCACGTTGCCGTGCTGGTCGGCCAGCACCTGGGCCTCGACGTGCCGGGGCTTGTCCAGGTAGCGCTCCACGAAGCACTCGCCGCGCCCGAACGCCGCCACGGCCTCGCGCACCGCGCTGTCGAACAGCTCGGGGATCTCCTCCAGCGCGCGGGCCACCTTCAGCCCGCGCCCGCCGCCGCCGAAGGCCGCCTTGATCGCCACCGGCAGGCCGTGCTCGCGGGCGAACGCCACGACCTCGTCCGGACCGGACACGGGGTCCTTGGTGCCCGGCACCAGGGGCGCGCCGGCGCGCATCGCGATGTGCCGCGCGGTCACCTTGTCGCCCAGGTCCCGGATGGCCTGCGGGGTCGGCCCGATCCAGGTCAGGCCCGCGTCCAGGACGGCCTGCGCGAAGTCGGCGTTCTCGGACAGGAACCCGTAGCCGGGGTGCACCGAGTCGGCGCCCGAGCGCTTGGCCACGTCGAGCAGCCGGTCCACCGAGAGGTAGCTCTCGCCGGGCGTGTCGCCGCCCAGGGCGAACGCCTCGTCGGCCAGCCGGGCGAACGGGGCGTCGCGGTCGGAATCGGCGTAGACGGCGACGCTGGCCAGGCCGGCGTCCTTGCAGGCGCGGATGACGCGGACGGCGATCTCACCGCGGTTGGCGACGAGGACCTTGCGCAGCGACACGACGTCCTACCTCCTGGTAACGCTGGTCGACGGCTGTGGCGATGGACGGGGAGTTTAGTGACCCGCCGGTATCCCGTGGCCGAGAGACAGCTCACGTGCGAGTGGGACAATCGGCGACCGTGACCCGTCCGCCCGTGTCAGTGCTGCTCACCGCGTGCGCGGCCGTCGCCACCACCGTGGCGGGAATGGCCTTCGCCTGGTCCCTGCGGGTCCCCGCGCCCGCCGCGCGGGGCGTCGAGCCGCCGCCGGACGAGCTGCGCTGCGGCCCCGCCGCGTGCCGGCCGGTGGTGCAGCGGGAGGTGGGGCGCGACGCGGTGGAGCTGCTGGTCGGCCAGGGCTCGGGCCGCATCCGGACCAACGGGGAGTCCGGGCGCTACATCTTCGAGCTGACCATCGCCGAGTCCGGCGCCGCGATCACGGACCGGTCGCTGGAGTGCGCGGACGCCGAGGTGGCGGTGTGCCTGGCGCGCGGGTCGGTGGGCACCGAGGTCTGGGGCGAGGTGCTGGTGCGCCGGGCGGGCGCGTGGTCGCGGGCGCAGCTGCCCTACGTGGCCGGCGGCGGGTACCTGGGGCTGCACGACGTCAACGCCGACGGGGTGGCCGACGTGGTGGCCGCGCAGCAGGCGTGCGCGTCGGGGGTGACCTGCTCGCGCCGGTTCGCGCAGGTGTTCTCGCTGGTGGGCGCGAAGACGGAGCTGGGCTGCACGACCGTGGTGGCCGAGCAGGACCTGCTGCCCGGCTGGCCGCGGGTGGCCCCGGCGCCCGCGCAGCTGCACCCCTGCGGCTCCTGAGGGCGGCTCCCGCGGACGACCGGGCCGCCGGGTCCCGGGTGGGACTCGGCGGCCCGGTGCGGCGTTCCGGGGTGGGGCGGTTACGCGGGCACGGCCTCGCGCGGCGCGTCCGGCAGCGGCGGAGCGGCGGGGGCGTCGAGCACCTCGTCGTCCAGCAGGCCCTCCGAGCGGGCGACCAGCACCGGGACGGTGATCTGCCCGGCCACGTTGGTGGCGGTGCGGACCATGTCCAGGATCGGGTCGATCGCGTAGACCACGGCGACACCGGTCGCGATGACCTCCGGCGGCAGGCCCACCGCGCCCAGGGTCAGGGTCAGCATGGTGAACCAGCCGGTCGTGCCGGCCGTCGCCAGCGCGCCGAACACGGCCACCGCGACGATCGCGACGTACTGCCACACCCCGAGCTGGATGCCGAACAGGTTCGCGATGAACACCGTGGCGATCGCCGGGTACACGGCCGCGCAGCCGTCCATCTTCGTGGTGGTGCCCAGCGGCACGGCGAAGGACGCGTAGTCGTTGTCGACGCCCAGGTCGGCGACGGCCTGCCGGCTCAGCGGCAGCGTCGCGCCGGACGAGCGGGACACGAACGCGAACTGGATGGCCGTCCACGCCTTGCCGAAGAACTTCACCGGGCTGATCCGGCCGACGAACCGCAGCAGCACCGGGTAGACCACGAACAGCACCAGCAGCGTGCCGCCGTAGACGGCGGCGATCAGGCTGAACAGCGGGCGGACGAACGAGTTGCCGTAGGTGGCGAACGCGGTGCCGATCAGGCCGAACACGCCCAGCGGCGCGAGCAGGACGATCCAGCCGACGACCTTCTGGACCAGGTCGAACGCCGAGCGGGTGAAGTCGACGAACGGCGCGGCCCGCTCGCCGAGCGCGTAGGCGGCGAACCCGACCAGGATCGCGATGAACACGACCTGGAGCACGTTGCCCTCGGTGAAGGCGGAGAAGGGGTTGGTCGGCACCAGGGTGTCCAGCAGGGTGCTCCACGAGCCGCCGTCCCGGGAGGCCAGCCGCTTGAGCGCGGCCTCCGTCGGCGCCACCTCGACGCCCGCGCCGGGCTTGAAGACCACCGCGATGGCCAGGCCGATGAGCACGGCGATCAGCGACGTGACGGTGAACCACAGCAGCGTCTTGCCGCCCAGCCGCGCGGCCCGGTTGCCGCCCAGCCGGCGCAGGCTGGTGATGCCGACGACGATCGCCGTGAACACCAGTGGGATGACGGTGAACTGCAGGAGGCCGGTGAAGACGTCGCCGGTCTTCTCCAGGGTGGTGGTCAGCCAGGAGACCTCGGCGGCCTTGGCCAGGTAGCCGGCGAGCGCGCCCAGCACGAGGGCGGCGAGCACGGTGACGCCGAAGACCTTCGGCTTGGTGTAGGTGCGGATGAACGACATGTCGGCTCCGGGGTGTGCGCGGACGTGACGGGGACGGCGGTCAGCCGTGACAGCCCGTGTTCGTCCTGCGCCCGAAGTCGATGTGACGGCGGCGCGTCAGCAATTCGCTCATCGGCTCCCCCAACGCGGTGGTCCCGGGGGAGCTTCCCCGAACAGGGGAAATGTGACAACGGCTACCAGATGTCGGACACCGCGACGCCGATCCCGCGCAGCAGGCGGCGGGTCAGCGGCAGGCTGATGCCGATCACGCTGGACGGGTCGCCGTCGATCCCCTCGACGAACCAGCCGCCCAGGCCGTCCAGGGTGAAGGCGCCGGCGACGTTCAGCGGCTCGCCGGTGGCCAGGTACGCCTCCAGCTCCGCCCCGGTGGGCGTGCCGAACCGCACGGTCGTGGCCTCGTGGTCCACCGCCCGGTCGACCACCCGGCCGGCCGCGACCCGCAGCACGGCGTGCCCGGTCAGCAGCGTGCCGGTGGTGCCGGCGATCCGGCCCCACCGCTCGCGGGCGACCTCGACGGTCCCCGGCTTGCCCTCCACCCGCCCGTCGGCGGTGAGCAGCATCGAGTCGCACCCGACCACGACGGCGTCCCGCTCGTCCGCCGCGACGGCCTCCGCCTTGGCCACGGCCAGCGCGGTGACCAGCTCGGCGGGGCCCGGGTCGGCCAGCGCGGCGGCCACGGCGTCCTCGTCCACGCCGGACACCCGGACGTGGGGCTCGACACCGGCGTTGCGCAGGACGGTCAGCCGGGCGGGGGACGCGGAGGCAAGCACGAATCGCACGGCGGCACCCTAGCCCGCGACCGGCGCGCGGCTACCGCGCGGAGTGCCGCAGCGGCCCGGAACGCCTGGTCAGGGGTGTCGGGCGGGGTGCGTAGAACTACCGATGCGCGTGCCGACGCCCTTGGGCACCCTCGGTGGTGTGCAGCGCTGGGCTCTGGTGGTCCGCCGGACCGACCGGGCTCGTGGTCGGCGCCGGTGGTGGTTGGTCGTGCCCGTCGCCCTGCTGATGGCGGTGGTGGCGCGGGTGGTGTCCAGCGACCCGGTCGGCTACGGAGTCCCCTTCTGGCCGTTCGCGAACCGCTCCGTGGAGGCCGAGCACCGGGTGATGGACGTCGTGGCGGCGGCCGTGCGCGCGCAGGGCGACCCGGCCCGCGTGCCGGCGGCGGTGGCGGCGGACGGCGTCGAGGTCCTGGCGGCGAGCCTCCAGGTGCCCGGCGGCGGCGTCTGGATGCGCCTGCGCTTCCCCGTGCCCGACGGCGTCCGGTGCCGCGAGGTCCGGGTGCTGGGCGACGGCGTGCAGGTCAACAGCCGCCGCGTCGACTGCTGAGCCGCCGGTCTCGACCACCGCGGCGCCGTCCGGGAGACTTGCGCCTCGTGCCGAACCCAGCGGGCGTGACCGGTGTGGAGGACCTCGTGCGCGGGTGGCGGGGGCTCGGGCTCGACGCGGGCCGGTCGGTCGTCGTGCACTCGTCGCTGTCCGGCCTGGGCCGGGTCGAGGGCGGGGCCGGCGCGGTGGTCGACAGCCTCGTGCGGGTCGTCGGGCCGGAGGGGACCGTCGTCGTGCCGACCTTCACCCCCTACGTGGCGGACCCGGCGCCCGAGGTGGTCGGCGTCCCCGACGCGGAGGTGCGCGCCCGGCGGGACGCCGTCCCCGCCTTCCACGCGGACCTGCCGTCCACGACGGGCGCCGTCCCGGAGGCGTTGCGGTCCCGGGCCGACGCGGTGCGCAGCGACCACCCGCAGGCGTCGTTCGCCGCCGTGGGCCGGCACGCCGCCGACATCACCGCCGAGCAGCCCCTCTCCTTCGCGCTGGGACCGGGCTCGCCGTTCGACCGCCTCCACGACCTCGACGGCGCGATCCTGCTCGTCGGCGTCGGGCACGACCGCAACAGCTACCTGCACCACGCCGAGGGCCTGACCCCGGCCCCGCGCCTGAAGCTGCGGCGGTTCCCGCTCGTCACGCCCGGCGGGCGGGTCTGGTGCGAGGCGCTCGACGTCGGGGACGACAACGGCGTGCACTTCCCGGCGGTGGGGCGGGAGTTCGAGCGCGCGGCCGGTGTCCGGCCCGCGACCGTCGGCCGGGCGCGGTGCGTGCTGCTGCCGATCCGCCCGTTCGTGGACTTCGCCGCCCGCCGCCTCGCGCAACTGCTGCCCGCCCGACCGCCGGGCCGGGCCTGAACGGGGCGCCCGCGCGGCCGGGCACCGGGGGCGTCCCGGCAGGCCGGCTTGCCCGGCCGGGTCGCGGCGCGCCGGGGGTGCGCCCGGGTACCGGCCGAGCAGGCGGGCGGACCGCGCCCGACCGTGCGACGAGGGCTCAGCGCCGAAGGCCGGCTCAGCGCCGCGGGCTCAGCGCCGCGGGCTCAGCGCGGCAGGGCCGACCACCGCCAGGCGTCCGGTCCGTGCGGCAGGCCGGCGGGGGCCGGGCGGGCGCGGTCGGCCCACGCCGAGCGGCGCGGGCGCTGCCCGGCAGGCGCGCCGGCCGCCGCCAGGGCCGCCACCACCGCCGTGAGGGCGGCCAGTTCCACGTCGTCCGGAGCGCCCCGGACGACCTCCAGGAAGGGTTCCGCGGTCACAGCGGGATGTTCCCGTGCTTCTTGGGCGGCAGCACCTCGCGCTTGTCGCGCAGCAGCGACAGCGCCCGCGCGACGTGCGCCCGCGTGTGGGAGGGCGGGATGACCGCGTCGACGTAGCCGCGCTCCGCCGCCACGTAGGGGTTGCAGAGGGTGTCCTCGTACTCCTGCTGCAACCGCGCCCGCAGCGCTTCGACGTCCTCGCCCTCGGCGGCGGCGTTCGCCAGCGCCTTGCGGTGCACGATGTTCGCCGCGCCCTGCGCGCCCATGACCGCGATCTGCGCCGTCGGCCACGCCAGGTTGACGTCCGCGCCCAGGTGCTTCGAGCCCATCACGTCGTACGCGCCGCCGTACGCCTTGCGGGTGATCACCGTGACCAGCGGGACGGTGGCCTCGGCGTAGGCGTAGATCAGCTTCGCGCCGCGCCGGATGATGCCGTTCCACTCCTGGTCGGTGCCGGGCAGGAAGCCGGGGACGTCCACGAACGTCAGGACCGGGATGTTGAACGCGTCGCACGTCCGCACGAAGCGGGCCGCCTTCTCCGACGCGTCGATGTCCAGGCACCCCGCGTACTGGGTGGGCTGGTTGGCCACGACGCCGACCGAGTGGCCGTCCACCCGGCCGAAGCCGACCAGGACGTTCGGCGCGAACAGCGGCTGGACCTCCAGGAACTCGCCCTCGTCCAGCACGCGGGTGACGACCTCGTGCATGTCGTAGGGCTGGTTCGCCGAGTCCGGGACCAGGGTGTCCAGCTCGCGGTCCGCGGCGGTGACCGAGTCCTCGACCGAGCCGTGCACCACGTCGTCGGGGGCGTCGAGCACCGGCGGGTCGGACATGTTGTTCGCGGGCAGGTAGGACAGCAGCTCCTTGACGTAGGAGACGGCGTCCTCCTCGTCGCCCGCGAGGTAGTGCGCGTTGCCGGACCTGGTGTTGTGCGCCCGGCCGCCGCCCAGCTCCTCGAAGCCGACGTCCTCGCCGGTCACCGTCTTGATCACGTCCGGGCCGGTGATGAACATGTGCGAGGTCCCGTCGACCATGACCACGAAGTCGGTCAGCGCGGGGGAGTACACGTGGCCGCCCGCGGTCGCGCCCATGATCAGCGAGATCTGCGGGACGACGCCGGACGCGGCCACGTTGCGGCGGAAGATCTCGCCGTAGAGGCCGAGCGAGACGACGCCCTCCTGGATGCGCGCGCCGCCGCCCTCGTTGATGCCGATGATCGGGCGGCCGGTCCTGATCGCCAGGTCCATCACCTTGACGATCTTCTCGCCGTAGACCTCGCCGAGCGAGCCGCCGAAGACCGTGACGTCCTGGCTGAACACGCACACCGGGCGGCCGTCGACCGTGCCGTGGCCGGTGACCACGCCGTCGCCGTAGGGCCGGTTGCGGTCCTGCCCGAAGTTGGTCGAGCGGTGCCGGGCCAGCGCGTCCAGCTCCACGAACGAGCCCGGGTCCAGCAGCAGGTCGATCCGCTCGCGAGCGGTCTTCTTGCCCTTGGCGTGCTGCTTCTCCACCATCCGCGCGGAACCGGCGTGCACGGCCTCGTCGTCGCGGCGGTGCAGGTCGGCCAGCTTCCCGGCCGTGGTGTGGACGTCCGGCTCCTCGCCGATGGGGTCGGTCGCACTGCTCATGGCCAGGCAGCTTAACGACGCCCCGGGAACGAAGTGACCCGGTTGTAGCCCACACCATGGCACGGCGGACCACCGCTGACCCGCAGCCCGGCCGTCCGGGGGGAGCGCGGGCGCAAGGGGTTGACCTCCAGCGCGGTGGAGGTCGCAGACTGGCGGCGAACGGCCCGCCCCACCTCCACACCGCTCCGACGAAGCGCGTGGGGCGGGCCGCTCCTACCCTTCTCCCCGTGAGCACCCGCCTGGACGCAGCCTCCCTCCGCGAACGGCTCGCGGGCCGTTACACCGCGCTCGACGTGGTCGCCTCGACCGGGTCGACCAACGCCGACCTGCGCGAGCGGCCCGGGGACCGCGTGGTCCTGGTCGCCGAGGAGCAGACGGCGGGCCGGGGCAGGCGCGGGCGCGGCTGGGCCTCGCCCGGCGGGGGGCTGTACTTCAGCGCCCTGTTCCGCCCGCCCGGCGTGCCCGCCGCGCGCCTGCCGTGGCTGACGCTGCTGGCCGGGCTCGCGCTGGTGCGCGCGGCGGCGGGCGTCGGGGTCCGGGCGGAGCTGAAGTGGCCCAACGACCTGCTGGTCGACGACCGGAAGGCGGCCGGCGTGCTGGCCGAGATCGGCCCGGACCACGCGGTGGTCGTCGGGGTCGGGCTCAACGTCGCCGCGCTGCCACCCGACGTCGAGCCCGGCGCGGGCGGGCTGCCGCCCACCAGCCTCGAGGAGCACGCCGGCGGGCCGGTGGACCGCGCGGAGGTGGCCGTGGCCGTGCTGGCCGAGCTGGCCGAGCTGGAGCGGGCCTGGCGCGAGGCCGGCGGCGACCCGGAGGGCAGCGGGCTGCTGGACGAGTACCGCCGCCACTGCGGCACGCTCGGCCGGCGGGTGCGCGTGGAGCTGCCCGGCGCCGTGCTGTCCGGCGTCGCGCGGTCGGTCGGCCCGGACGGCACGCTGGTCGTGCGCGACGACGCGGGCGCGGACCACACCCTTTCCGCCGGGGACGTGGTGCACCTCCGGGTACGGTGAGGGCCGGCACCAGCGCTCGGCGAAAGGACCGTCGTGGCCTACCCGGACGACCTGCTCGGCTCCGGCGAGCGCGTCGTGATCCACCGGCACCCGCACTGGAAGGTGCTGGTGCCGCCGGTGTTCGTGCTCCTGCTCGCGGTCGGTGGCGGCGGCTACCTGGCCGTCGTGGTGTCCGACCTGTCCTGGGCGTCGACGGCCCGGCTCGTGATCGCCGCCGTGGCGCTGGTCGCCGTGGCCTGGCTGGTGCTGGTCCCGGCGCTGCGCTGGCGCACCACGCACTTCGTCGTGACGACCGACCGCGTGATGTACCGGGAGGGCGTGCTCCGGCGCACCGGCCTGGACATCCCGCTGACCCGGATCGACAGCGTGCGCTTCCGGCTCACGCTGCTGGACCGGGTCCTGGGCTGTGGCACGCTGGTCGTGGAGTCCGCGTCGGACGAGCCGCTGGAGTTCGACGACATCCCCGACGTGGAGCGGGTGCACACCGCGCTGCACCGCGGGATCAACGACAACCCGGACGACGGTTTCCGCTCGGAGGACAGGGTCGCAGATGGGCACGCGTGAGGTTGGGCTGCCGGACCGGGTCGTGGGCGACGGGCTCCCGGAGAGCGTCACCGTCTGGGAGGTCGGTCCCCGCGACGGCCTCCAGAACGAGGCGTCGACCGTCCCGGTCGGCGTGAAGCTGGAGTTCCTCGACCGGCTCGCCGACGCGGGCGCGACGGTGCTGGAGGCCACCAGCTTCGTGCACCCCAAGTGGGTTCCCCAGCTCGCCGACGCCGAGGAGCTGCTGGCGGGCCTGGCCAGGCGCCCCGGCGTCGCGTACCCGGTGCTGGTGCCCAACGAGCGCGGCCTGGACCGGGCGCTGCGGGCGGGCGCCGAGCACGTCGCGATCTTCGCCAGCGCCACGGAGACCTTCGCGCGCAGGAACCTGAACTCGTCGCTGGACGAGCAGTTCGCCATGTTCGACCCGGTGGTGGCGCGGGCGCGCGCCGAGGGGCTGCGGGTGCGCGGGTACGTGTCCATGTGCTTCGGCGACCCGTGGCAGGGGCGGGTGGCGCGCGAGCAGGTCGTCGGGGTGGGCAGGAGGCTGCTCGACCTGGGCTGCGACCAGCTCTCGCTGGGCGACACGATCGGCGTGGCGACGCCCGGCCAGGTGACCGCGCTGATCGGGGGCTTCGACCGGGTCGACCAGCTGGCCGTGCACTTCCACGACACCTACGGGCAGGCGCTGGCGAACACGTACGCGGCGCTGCTGGCGGGCGTGCGGACGGTCGACTCGTCGGCCGGCGGCCTGGGCGGCTGCCCCTACGCGGAGTCCGCCACCGGGAACCTCGCGACCGAGGACCTGGTGTGGATGCTCGACGGCCTGGGCATCGCGCACGGGATCGACCTGGACCGGTTGTGCGACACCAGCGCGTGGATGGCCGAGCGGCTGGGCCGCCCCAGCCCGTCGCGGGTGGTGCGCGCCCTGCGCGGCTGACGCGCGGGACGCGGTCGGCGGCCTCGGGGGCGGTCCGCGCGGTTCCGCGAAGTTCCCGCGAACGCGGGGGAACCGGGCCGCGCGCGGCCACGTCCAACGCGCGACCGACGACCACGCCCGGCGGCGGCGCAGACCGGAGGTGGCCGTGACGACCGATCACCGCGCCCAGGTTGACGAACTGCTGGCCGACTACCGGCGCAGCCGCGACCAGCTCGCCGACGTGCAGCGCGACCTGGCGGGCATCAGCGCGTCGGCGACGAGCCCCGACGGCGCGGTGACCGCGACGGTGGGCGCGCAAGGCGTGCTGACCGGCTTGGAGCTGACCGACGCCGCCTACCGGTTGCGGCCGGCGCAGCTGGCCGAGCTGGTCCTGCGGACCGCGCGGCTCGCCGCGGCGGAGGCCGCGGAGCGGACCTACCGGGTGCTGGGCCCGGTCCTGCCCGCCGGCGCCGACCCGGAGGCCCTCGTGCGCGGCACGGCCGACCTGCGGCCCGAGGAGATCGCGCCGTCGCCGCGGCGGTCCCGGCCGAGGGTCGTCGACGACGACGAGGACTTCGAGCAGCGCGACTGGCTGAACGTCGAGACGCACGGGGGGACGAGATGACCGGTTTCGAGGCGGACCTCGCCGCGCTCACCGCCGGCGCGACCGACTTCGACGCGTTCGCCGAGCGCGCCGGGAAGGTCTTCGGCGACCTGGACGGCGCGCTGGGCTCGCTCGGCGCGTGCTGGGGCGACGACGCGATCGGGCGGAGCTTCGCGTCGTCCCACGTGCGGCCGGCGGCCGACGCGCTGACCGGGCTCGGCGACCTCGGGCCCGCGTTCGGCGGCGTCGGGCGGCGGTTCGCCGACACCGCGCGCACCTACCGCCGGGTCGACGAGGGCAACAGCACCGCGCTCGACGCGGTCTGACACGGGGGACCACCGACATGGGGATCGAGCTGCCGGCCGAACTCGCCGAGGCCGCCGCCAAGGCGGGCGTCACCTGGCCGCAGGCCGACGAGGACAAGCTGCGCGCGTCGGCCGCCGCGTGGCGGGACGCGGGCGCCCGGCTCGCCGCGCTGGCCGGCGAGGCCGACGGCTCGGCGCACCGGGCGCTGGGCGCGATGTCCGGCGAGGCGGCCGACGCGGCCCGCCGCCACTGGGACGGCTTCACCGCGCCCGACGGCCGGTTCGACCTGGCGGTCCGGGGCTGCAACGCCGCCGCCGACCGGCTCGACCACGCCGCCCGGCAGGTGGGCGCGGCGAAGGTCGAGCTGGTGCGGGAACTGGTCGACCTGGCCAGGAACAGCGCCGCGGCCGACCGGGCGGCGGCGGCCGGCAACCCGACCGCGCTGCTCGGCCTGGACGCCCTGGTGCGGGGGGCCGCCGCCAACGCCGGCCACCTCACCGCCACGCTGGCGGACGCGATCCGCCTGGACACGGGCGTGCTGATCGGCGTCGGCGGGCGCCCGGTCGACGCGAACCCCGGCTTGCACGACGGGGCGCCCGGTGGCGTTCCCGGCGACGGTCCGGGGCAGGGGAGCGGCCGGGGTCCCGATCGGGGCGGTCTGCTGGGCGACCCGCTGGGCGGTGGGCCGGGCGGCCTGGTCGGGGACCTGCTCGGCGCCCGGCCGGGCGACGGTCAACTTGGTGAAGGTCAGCTCGGTGAAGGCCGGCTCGGTGAGGGCCAGGCCGGCGACGGGCAGCCGGGCGACGGACGGTCCGACAGCGGCGAGGTCGGTGAGGGCCAGGCCGGCGGTGGTCGACCCGGTGGCGGCCAGGGCGGCGGTCTGCTGGGCGACCTGCTCGGCGGTCAGCCGGGTGGTCCCGGTGGTGACCAGTCGGGCGGTGGCGACCAGGGTGGTCGGCCGGGCGGTCACGGCGGCGGCCTGCTGGGCGCCGTGGTCGGCGGCGTGACCGACACGGTCGGCGGGGTGGCCGCGCCCGTGCTCGACACGGTCGGTGGCGTAGTGGACGGCGCGGTCGGCGCGGTCGGCCGGACCGCGGAAGGCGTGGCGGACACCTTCGTCCCCGGACGTGACGGCCACGGCGGCGGCGGTGGCAACGGCGGCGGTGGCGGTGGCTTCGGGCACGGCAACGGCGGTGGCAGCGGCAGCGGCGGCGGCAGCGGCGGTTTCGGGCACGGCAGCGGCGGCGGCCATGGTCACGGCGGTGGGTCGGGGCAGGGCAACGCGCCGGGCCACGGCGTCGTGCCGGGCCTGGTCGACCGGGTGGTCGCGCCGGTCGTCGGTGACGCGCCGATCGGCGTCGGACCGGTCGTCGACCCGGTGGGCCGGAGCGCGGACACCGTGACGGCCTCGGCGGCGGCGCTCCTGGACCGGCCGGTGCTGCCGGTGGACGCGCACGCGCCCGCCGCCCAGCAGCCGGCCCCGCCCGCGCCGGGTGCGAACGCCCCGCAGGCCCCCGGCTTCGGCGGCCCCGGCGGCGGTGCGCCGTCCGGACCGGTCGGCGGGGGCGTCGGCGGTGGTGCCGCCGGTGGCCCGGCCGCCGGTGGCCCGGCCGGCGGTGGCGCGGCTGCGGGTGGCGCGGTGGCCGGCGGGTCCGCTGCGGTCCAGTCGCAGGTGGGCGCGGCGCAGGGGCAGGCCGGGCAGCAGGCCCAGGCGGGCCAGCAGGCCGGGCAGCAGGCGTCCCAGCAGGCCGGCGGCCAGCGTGCGGAGCAGCGCGGCGCACCGGTCGGCCAGGCGCCGGTCAAGGAACCCGGTCAGGTGCCCGGCGGTCAGAGCGGCCAGGGCAACCAGGCAAACCAGGGCGGTCAGGGAACCCAGGGCGGTCAGGGCAAGGACGCCGGCCAGGGCGCGCCCGCCAAGGACGCGGCGCAGTCCGCGAAGGACACCCGCCCCGAGGCGAAGCCCGAGCCGCGCGAGGACGTCGGCCTGGGCTTCGCGGTCCTCCCGCTCACGGCCGGGCGCGACGCGGTGGTGCGCGGCGGGGCGAACCAGGGCTTCCCCGCCGGGACCGCGCCGGGCCACGGCTTCGCGCCCGGAGCGCCCGCCGGCCACGGCTTCGCGCCAGGGGCGCCGGCGGGGCAGGGCTTCCCGCCGGTCGGCGGCGCGGGGTTCGGCTCCCTGTCCGGGGTCCTCGGGACCGGGTCGGGGTCGTCGGTCGTCCCCACCGAACTCGTCGGACCGCCGCAGCGCGCCGCGCGCGACGCCCGGCCGGCCGACGAGGCGACCGCGCTGTTCCTCCTGCACGTGTTCCCCGGCGGGGTGCTGCCGCCGGCGCAGGCCGCGCCCGCCCGGCAGCTGCCCCCGCCGCCCGAGGAGCAGGACTTCGCGCCGGGCCTGAGGTTCGAGCCGCAGGGCCACCCGGACGGGCACCTGGTCGACGACTCCGCGCGGGAGCGCCCGGGGTTCCGGCCGGGCCCCGCGACCGAGCCCGACCCGGCGCTGACCGACGGCTACGACCCGCAGGCCGGGATGCACGAGCGGGACTGGGACCGGCGGTTCCTGGTCCGGCCGGACCCGCCGGAGTACGCGTGGCCGCCGGCCGAGCTGTTCCCCGAGGGCGGGTACGAGGCGGGGCAGCCCGGTGTGCTCGCGGTCGGGGTCGAGCTGGACCGGTTCGGCAGCCCCGAGGGCCGGGTCCTGTCCGAGGCAGGCACGCCGTTCGCCCACCGGTCGCTGCCGCCGGCGGCGTTGGCGGCCGGGTACCACCGCTACCGCGTCGTGCGGGAGCTGCCGGTCTGGTTCACGTTGTCCGCCGAGTGGTTCGGCCAGGCCGGCGGCGGCGTCCGGTACCGCGCCACCCACCCGGTCGCCGAGCTGGTCGCGCTGGGGTACTTGGAGGAGAGCCGATGAACGCCGAGTCGGTCCAGGGCTGGCTGCTGGCCGTCGGGGTGCCCGCCGAGGTGGTGTCGGTCGGGGCGGAGGCGGACAACGCCTGGTGCCTGGTGGCCGACGGCGAGGGCTTCGAGGTGTTCTGGCGCGAGCAGGGCAACCGGTACGACTGGGCCCGGTTCACCAGCGAGGACGTCGCCTGCCACTACCTGTTCGGCAGGCTGGTGTGGTCGCAGGTGGTGCGCGGCGCGGTCGGCCTGCTGCCCCAACCGGCCCCGGCGCCCGAGAACCCGATGCCCGAGACCCCGGCGCCGCAGGACCTCGCGACCCGGCTCCCGGCGTCGCAGGCCCCGACGGCCCGGGTACCCGCCGGAACCCCGCAGCAGCCCTCCCCGGCGCCCGCGCGACCCGAGGGCGGCGAGCCCGCGGCGGGCGCGCCTACCGGGGCGTGAGGTCCGTCCGCCAGGTCACGTTCACCACGTCGTCGGCCTTGGGCACCGGCAGGTAGACGGCGAACGTCGCGGGCCGCGCGGTGGACAGCTCCAGCCGCCCGCCGTCGGCGTCCACCAGCGCGCGCGCCAGCGCCAGGCCCACACCGGTCGACCCGCCGCCGGACACGCCGCGCTCGAACACGTGCCCGGCCAGCTCGTCCGGCACGCCGGCGCCCCCGTCGGCGACCTCCACGACGACCGTCCCCTCGTCGCTGCGCGCCGACACCACGACCTGGCCCTCGCCGTGCCGCAGTGCGTTGTCCAGCAGCACGCCGATCGCCTCGCGCAGCCGCGCGGGCGTCGCGCGGGCCAGCAGCCCCTCCGGCACCCGCACCCGCAGCGCCCGCCCGACGCTGCGCAGCGGCTCCCGCCACTCCTCGGCGATCGCGGTCAGCTCCGCGGCCAGGTCCAGCGGCTCCGCGCCCACCGCCCGCGCCGCCCGCGCCGCCGCGAGCAGCTCGTTGAGCACCCCGGCGAGCCGTTCCGCCTGCTCCAGCGCCGCGCGCGCCTCGGCCGCCGCCTCCGGCTCCGGGTGCTCGGCCAGCGCCTCCAGCCGCAGCTGCAGCGCGGTCAGCCGGCTGCGCAGCTGGTGCGACACGTCGCCGACCAGCTCCCGCTCGCGCTGCACGAGCAGCGCCAGCGCGCCGGCCGACCGGTCCAGCGCGTCGGCCACGAGGTCCAGCTCGGGCACCCCGTGCCGCCGGCCGTCGCGCCGGAAGTCGCCCGCGCCCAGCCGCGCCGCCCGCACCGCCACGTGCCGCAGCGGCTCGGCCAGCTTGCGCGCCGTCACGGTCGCCACCACGGTCCCGGTGCCGACCGACAGCACCACCAGCAGCACCACCAGCGCCGCGACCTGGTACTGGGACGTCCGCATCGGCCCGGACGACACCTCCAGCCGCACGGTGCCCTGCTGCGCGATCGGCACCTCGACGCTCAGCGCGCCCCCGCCGGGCGTCCGGCCCAGCTCCTGCCGCCCCCCGGCCGAGGTGACGACCAGGTGGCCGCCCTCCGGCACGCCGACCTCCACCGGCTCCAGGCTGATCGGCTGACCGGCCGCGATCTGGTCGTCGATGGACGCCGCGATCCGCTGCGCCCGGACCGTGAGGTCGCCGCGCGCGCCGTCGTCCACCAGCCGCAGCGCGGTGTACCCGAGGGGGATGCCGAGGGCGAACCCGGTGACGGCGACGGCCAGCAGGATGGCGCGCAGGATGCGGCTGCGCATCAGTCGGCGGTGTTGAAGCGGAAGCCGACCCCGCGCACGGTGGCGATGCGGCGCTCCACCGAGCGGACGTCACCGAGCTTGCGGCGCAGCCAGGACATGTGCATGTCCAGCGTCTTGCTGCTCTTCAGCTCCGGGTCGTTCCACACCTCGGACAGGATCTCGTCCCGGTGCACCACCTGGCCGGCCCGCTGGATGAGCACCCGCAGCAGCTCGAACTCCTTGTTCGCCAGCTGCACCTCCTGGCCGTCCACGGTGACGCGCCGCGCGGCGAGGTCCACCCGCACGCCGTTGACCTCCAGCGTGCCGGGCGCGCGGCGGCGCAGCAGCGCCCGGATGCGGGCCATCAGCTCGGCCAGCCGGAAGGGCTTGGCCACGTAGTCGTCCGCGCCCGCGTCGAGCCCCACGACGAAGTCCACCTCGTCGGACCGCGCGGTGAGCATCAGCACCGGGATGCCCCGCCCACCCGCCCGCAGCCGGCGGCACACCTCCAGGCCGTCCATCCCGGGCAGGCCCAGGTCGAGCACCAGCAGGTCGATGCCGCCGTGCGCGGTGGCCTCCAGCGCTTCGGGGCCGTCGCCGACCACCTGCACCTGGTAGCCCTCCCGCTGCAACGCGCGGGAGAGGGGGTCCGCGATCGCCGGGTCGTCCTCTGCCAACAAGACCACGCTCACGGCACTCAGCGTAGGCGTGGCACGATCCCAGCGTGTCCACCGATCTGACGCTGGCCCTGCGCCTCGCCGACGCCGCCGACGCGATCACCACCACCCGGTTCCGCGCACGCGACCTCGTGGTGGAGCGCAAACCCGACCGCACCCCCGTGACCGACGCCGACGTGGCCGTCGAGGACGCGATCCGCGAACTGCTCGCGCCGACCGGTGACGGGGTGGCGGGCGAGGAGCGCGGTGGCGTCGTGGCGGAGGGCCGCACGTGGGTCGTGGACCCGATCGACGGCACCAAGAACTTCCTGCGCGGCGTGCCGGTGTGGGCGACGCTGATCGCGCTCGTCGTGGACGGCACGCCCCGGGTCGGCGTGGTGAGCGCACCGGCCCTGGGCCGCCGCTGGTGGGCCGCCGAGGGCGAGGGCGCCTTCACGCTCGACGCGATGGGCGAGCGGCGCATCTCCGTGTCCGGTGTCCGCGACCTGTCCGACGCCTACCTGTCGACCACGCACCTCGGGTCGTGGGTGGAGCACCACTCGCGCGAGTCCTACCTCCGGCTGGTGGACGCGTGCTGGGAGAACCGGGCCTTCGGCGACTTCTGGCAGCACTGCCTGGTCGCCGAGGGCGCGATCGACGTGGCCGCCGAGGCGATCGTGAACCCGTGGGACGTCGCGCCGTTCCAGGTGCTCGTGCGGGAGGCCGGCGGGCGGTTCAGCGACCTGACCGGGGCGGAGCGGTTCGACGGGGGGGACGCCCTGTCCACCAACGGCCACCTGCACGACCCGGCCCTGGAACTGATCCGCCGCCCTTGACCGCCGCCCGCTGCGCTCCGCGCGGCAGCGCTTCAGCTCCAGCATGCCGCGCTCCGCGCGGCCGCGCTCAGCTCTTGCCGTTAGCCGCGCTCGGCGCGGCGGCGCTTCAGCGCAGCCGTGTGCCTCGTGTTCTCCCCGTACGGCCTGGGCGCAGCCCAATCATCTTTGTCGGGGGGTGTCAAGCACGCTTCACCGCTTGACACCCCCCGACAAAGATGATTGCCTCCGGCAGGCCGTACGGGGAGAACACGACGCACTTCCCTCCTCCTTGGGGGCCTCCCTGCCGCTTTTCTTACCAAGATCGCGCACCGATCCAGGAAATATTTGGTGCGGTACGGATCCAGGTAAAAACCAAAAGAGTCCTCGCCGGACAGGCAGGCCGCCAAGGAGAATGAAAAGAAACAGCGGTCGTGTTCCCCCCGCATGACCTGTCAAAGACGACCATGCTTTTCCTGGGGGTGCAAGCGAAAAGCGTGCTTGCACCCCCAGGAAAAGCATGGTAGCCCTCCGGGCAGGCCATACGGGGAGAACACGAGGCCACCGGTCTGCACGGGGCGTGC
>Ga0196958_10000052_pt1 | contig 54001 bp, 48 predicted proteins | sample S1v_10metaG_FD_148654 | JGI IMG/M metagenome (GOLD analysis project Ga0196958, IMG submission 148654) | Soil microbial communities from Anza Borrego desert, Southern California, United States - S1+v_10 | ecosystem: Environmental > Terrestrial > Soil > Desert | place: USA: California | collected... | reverse complement strand
CGCCCACCCCCCGCGGCAGCACGCGCTCGGTCTGCGGCTCCTCGGCCGCGCCCAGCGCGACCGTGCCGCCGGCGGTGGCCCCCGCGGCGGTGGCCCCCGCGGCGACGGGGCCCGCGGCGACGGGGCCCGCGGCGACGGGGCGCCCGCCGGGGAAGTCCGCGTCGGGGAGGCCCGCGCCGGAGGGGTGCCCGACGGGCACGTCCACGGCCGCCAGCCCGAGCCGGGCCCGCGCCGTCTCCACCTCCGACAGGAACGCCTCCGCGTCCGCCGGCCGCAGGAACGGCTCGCGCCGCGTCGAGCGCCGCACCAGCTCGGCCACCTCGGGGGGCACGTCGGCCACCGGCGGCACGTCCTCGTTCACGTGCCGGTAGGCCACCGAGATGGCCGTGTCGCCGACGTAGGGCGGCGCGCCGGTCAGCATCTCGTACAGCAGCACCCCGGCCGCGTACACGTCGCTGCGCGCGTCCGACGACCCGTTGGCGACCTGCTCGGGCGACAGGTACGCGACCGTGCCCAGGATCGTGGTGTCGCTCGTGATCCCCGGCGTCGACACCGCCCGGACCAGCCCGAAGTCCGCGACCTTCACCACGCCGCCGCGCCCGATCAGCACGTTCTCCGGCTTCACGTCCCGGTGCACGAGCCCGGCGCGGTGCGCGGCGGCCAGCGGCGAGAGCACCTTCTCCAGCACGGTCAGCGCCAGCGGCACGTCCAGCCGGCCCCGCGCGTCGAGCAGGTCGCGCAGCGTGCCGCCCTCGACCAGCTCCATCACCAGGTAGACCCGGTCCTCGTCGACGCCCTGGTCGTGCACCGCGACGACGCCGGGGTGGTGCAGCCCGGCCGCCGCCCGCGCCTCGCGCTCGAACCGGGCCACGAACTGCGGGTCGGAGGAGAACCGCGGGTCCATGACCTTGATCGCCACCGGGCGCTCCAGGCGCGTGTCGACGCCCCGGTACACGGTGGACATGCCACCGCGCGCCACCAGGGTTCCCACCCGGTAGCGCTGTTCGAGCAGCCCGCCGATCACGTTCGTCGCCGACCTTTCCACAGCCGTGGATCGTACGGTGGGGCGGTGCCGACCGGTCCCGCGCGCCGGGAGCATCCCGGCCCGCGCGTGGGATCCGCGTCAAAGTCCCATGAAACCGGGGGTGTACGGCAGTCGACCCGTGGGTGTACCGCCACCACCCGGTTGGCGCAGGGCGTTGCTCCCGGCGTTGTGGCATCGTGGCGCACGTGAGTGCGATTCCTGCCGCTGCGGATGTGCTGGCTCCCGACCTGGAGGTCCTGGACCTGCCCGAGGTCGGCGAGCGTCTTGGCTTGCCGGTCAACCGTGTCCACCAGTTGCTGCGCGACGGTCAACTGCTCGCGGAGCGCCGGAACGGCGCCCTCGTCGTCCCCGCCCAGTTCCTCGCCGCCGGAGGCGTGGTGAAGGGGCTGCCCGGCACCATCACGGTGCTGCGCGATTCCGGCTACTCGACCGATGAGATCCTTCGCTGGCTGTTCACCGAGGACGACACGCTGCCCGGCACGCCCATCGAGGCGCTGCGGGGCGACCGCGGGCGCGAGGTGAAGCGGCGCGCGCAGGCGATGGGCTTCTAGTCCCGACCGGACCCCGTCCGGGTGGTTCCCGACGAGCCGCCCGGACGCGGTCCCGACCGACGCCGTCCGGACCGCAGTAGTGCGGACCGACGCCGTCCGGACCGCTGTGGCGCGGACCGTCGCGACAGGGCCGCCGCGGTGCGGACCGTCGCGCCGGAGGTCGCCGTGACAGGGGCCGTCGCGGTGGGGCCGTCAGCGCGCCCGCCGCTCCGGGGCCGGCCCGGTCACCCGTACCTGCTCGACAGCTTCAGCGGGTCGGGCCTGGTCAGCGACGCGCAGGCCAGCGCCGAGACCGCCACGGTCAGCACCAGGTAACCCCACGAGTACAGCGCCGTGTCGCCGTCGGGGAAGGTCACCAGCAGCAGCCACGTGGAGAAGAACGCCGCGGCCCGGAGCCCGTCCGCCGTCCACGCCAGCCCCGCGCCGAGCACCAGCGCCCAGCTGAAGTACCAGGGCAGCGTCGCGGGGGACAGCAGCGCCACGGCCAGCATGGTGATCGCGGCCCGCCGCACGGCGTCCGGCCCGCCGCCCTCGGCCGCCCGCCACTGCCGCCACGCGATGAAGACCAGCAGCAGCGAGCCGAGGCCGCGCGCGACCGCCATGAACGGGGCGGAGTCGACGTGCGCGAACGCGCTGACCGCGGTGTGCGCGAAGTCGCCGACCGCGCTGGGCAGCGACAGCCAGTTGACGATGGCCGACGACGAGCTCAGCGCCGGTATCCACCCCAGGTCCAGCCCGGACACCAGGGTCGTCCCGGCGAACACGGCGGCGAACACCGCCACCCCGCCCGCGATCGCCTTGCCCAGCTGCGCGGCGCGCGAGCCGGGCAGCCGCCGCGCCCACACCAGCACCAGGAACGGCAGGGCGACGACGGCCGTGGCCTTCACGGCGAACGCCAGCGTCACCACCGCGATGCCCAGGACGTGCCTGCGCTCCAGCACGAACAGGCAGCCCGCCGCGAGCAGGCCCACCATCAGCATGTCGTTGTGCGCGCCGCCGATGAGGTGCACCAGCATCAGGGGGCTCGCCGCGGCCAGCCACAGCGCGACCGCGGGCCGCCCGCCCAGGTGCCGCGCCAGGCCGGGCAGCGCCCAGCACAGCAGCGCGAGCCCGGCGGCGAGCACCAGCCGCATCAGCACGACGCCGCCGATCACGCCCGCGCCGGTCGCCCGCACGACGCCCATCGCGAGCAGCATGAAGAACGGCCCGTACGGCGCGGGCGTGTTCTGCCACACCCAGCTGACGTTCTCCGACAGCGGGCTCTGCAGCGCCGCCGGCCCGACCCGGTACGGGTCCAGCCCGACCAGCGCCAGCTGGCCCTGGGCGAGGTAGCTGTAGATGTCCTTGCTGAACAGCGGCGGCGCGAACAGCAGCGGCAGCGTCCACGCCGCGATGGCGGTGCGCACGGCCCTGCTGCCCACGTGCCCGTCGAGGACCATGCGCCCGAGCCGGACCCACGCCCAGATCACCATGCCCAGGCCGAGGTAGAGCACGGCGGCGGCCAGGTCCTGGCCGTGGCCGTAGCGGATCCAGCTCAGCGACGAGTCGGCCAGCAGCGGGTCGCGCTTGAGGGTCGCGCCCGCGCCCGTGCCGCCGAGCGCGACGAGCATGACGCCCGCCACGCCCAGCAGGATCGTGCGGAGGGGGATGCCGCCGGGCTCCGGGACCCGGGTAGCACCGGACCGCACCGGTTCGACTGGTGCGGCGCTCGGTCTGGGGAGGGACGGTGTCGCGGCCATCGCGGCAACATCGTCGCACAGCGCGGGCCCGCTGTGGCCGGCCCGGGAGCGCGCTTGTGCCGCCTCGGGTGATCCCCGCGGGCGCAGATCACCCGGTCGAGTGATCGCCGGGAGCGCCGCTCGGGGCGGGCCGCCCGGCGCCCGATCAGCCGGGGTGCTGCGCCCGCGACACCGCCGCCGGCCGCCGCCACCGCGCCCCGACGCCCCCCGTGATCCGCTGCGCCGCGAGCTTCCCGGAGATCAGCACCGGTGGCACGCCCACGCCCGGCGTCGTGCCGCAGCCGGCCAGCACCACGTTGTCCAGCACCAGGTTGCGCGGCCGGAACGGCCCGGTCTGGGCGAAGGTGTGCGCGGCGGAGAACGGCGTGCCGGCCGCCAGGCCCATGCCCGCCCAGTCCCGCGGTGTGACCAGCGACTCCACCTCGACGGAGTCGCCGAAGCCGGTCAGGCCGCGGTCCTCCAGCACCCGCACCAGCTCGTCGCGGTAGGCGGGCCCGACGCGCGGCCAGTCGATCGGGCCCACGCTCAGGTTCGGCACCGGCGCCAGCACGAACATCCCGCGCCCCGGCGGGCTGGTGACCAGCAGCGACGGGTCGCTCATCAGCGTGCCCAGGCGGGTCAGCTCGTCGAACGTCCGGTCCCACGCGCGGCCGAACAGCAGCGTGTGGTGGGCCAGCTCCGGCCACGTCCGGTCGACGCCGGCGTGCAGCACCACCGCCGAGGGCGACCACGTCATCGGCACCGGGCGGCGCGGGCGGTGGCCCAGCAGCCGGTAGGCCACCGGCAGGTCCGGCGTGAGCACCACGGCGTCGCACGGGATGCGCTCGCCCTGCGCCGTCCGCACGGCGGTGACCCGGCCGCCGATCCGCTCCAGCCACGCGACCTTGGTGCGGTAGCGCAGGTCCGCGCCCGCGTCCCGGGCCGCCGCGGCCAGGGCGTCGGGCAGGGCGCGCATCCCGCCGCGCGGGTAGTAGACGCCCGCGATGGTGTCCATGTACGCGATCACGGCGTACGCGGCGAGCGCCTTGCGCGGCGGCAGGCCCGCGTAGAGCGACTGGAACGAGAACACCCGCTGCAACCGCTCGTCCTTGAGGAACCGGGCCACCGACGGGCCCAGCCGCGCGAAGCCGCCCAGCGCCGCCAGCCGCGCCAGGTGCGGGGTGAGCAGGTTCAGCGGCGAGTCGAAGTTCGCGCCGATGAAGGTGTCCTTCTCGGTCCGGTACAGGTCGGTCAGCCACGCCCGCAGCGCCCGGTACCCGGCGGCCTCGGCCGGGCCCGCGAACCGCCGCACCTCGGCCTCCATCGCGTCGGCGTCGGCGTGCACGTCGAGCACCTCGCCGTCGGCGAAGCGCGCCCGGTAGGCGGGTTCCAGCGGCATCAGGTCCAGCCGGTCCCGCAGGCTCTCGCCGACCGCGGCGAAAGCCTCGTCGACCAGGTCCGGCATGGTCAGCACGGTCGGCCCGGTGTCGAACCGGTAGCCGCCCAGGTCCAGCCGGCCGGCCCGCCCGCCGGGCACGTCGTCGCGCTCCACCACCGTCACGCGCCGCCCCGCGCCGAGCAGGTGCAGCGCGGTGGACAGCCCTGCCAGTCCCGCTCCCACCACGACGACGTGGTCCGTGCGGCCGGTCACCATGCGCATGTCAGTGAGTCCGTTTCGTCGCGCTGACGGCGAGTTCGGCGAGGCGTTCGGCGGCGACGGGCTCGACGACCGGCGCCCGGTCCAGCGCGGCCAGCGCCGACGCGGTGAGCGCGGCGATGCGCTCCTCCACCGCCGCCACCGCGCCGACCTCCACCAGCCCGGCCCGCACCGCGTCGACGGTGGCCGCGTCCAGGTCGGGGCGGCCCAGCGCGTCGTGCAGCAGGTCCGCTCCGTACCGCATGCCGAGCGCCACCAGCAGGGTCCGCTTGCCCTCGCGCAGGTCGTCGCCCGCGGGCTTGCCGGTGACCGCCGGGTCGCCGAACACGCCGAGCAGGTCGTCCCGGAGCTGGAACGCCACCCCGATGTCGGCGCCGAAGGTCCGCAGCCCGTCGACCAGCCCCGGCGGCGCGTCGCCGATCGCCGCGCCCATGTGCAGCGGTCGCTCGACGGTGTAGGCGGCGGTCTTGAGCCGGTCGATGCGCAGCGCGGCGTCCGCCGAGGAGTCGCCGCGCGCCTGGGTGAGCACGTCCAGGTACTGGCCCGCGAGCATCTCGGTGCGCATGTCGCGCCACGGCAGGCTCAGCCGGCGCAGCGCGTCGTTCGGCAGGCCGGCGGCGAACAGCATGTCGTCCGCCCAGGCCAGCGCCACGTCCCCGATCAGCACCGAGGCGGCCAGGCCGAAGCGCTCGGGCTCGCCGAGCCAGCCCTGCTCCCGGTGCCGCCGGGCGAACCGGACGTGCACGGTCGGCATCCCGCGCCGGGTCTCCGAGGCGTCCATCAGGTCGTCGTGGATCAGCGCGCACGCCTGGATCAGCTCCAGCGAGCTGACCGCGGTGAGGACGGCGTCGGCGAGCGGGCCGTCCGGGTCGCCGCCCGCCGCGCGCCACCCCCACCAGGCGAACGTCGGGCGCACCCGCTTGCCGCCGCCGAGGACGAAGTCGGCCAGGGCGTCGACGGCGCCGCCGAAGTTCTCCTCCATCCGCGCGCCCAGTGACCTGCGATCGGCCAGGTAGCCTGCGAGCGCTGCGTCGACGTGCTTGGGCAGTTCCAGGTCCAAGGGGTGGGGCGGCACCCGTCTATGGTCACCTCTGCGCCGCGAGTCCGCCCAACCGGGGGGCTGGTCCCATCCAGTGAACGGGTTCTCCCACCTGCCGGCACGGGCACTACGCTGGTGGCATGACTTCGGTCGTCGAACGCCTCAGCGGGAGCCGTCCCGCGTTCTCCGTGGAGTTCTTCCCGCCGCGGGACGCGGCCGACGAGTTGGTCCTGTGGCGCGCGATCCGCGAGCTGGAGGCCCTGGACCCGGCGTTCGTGTCGATCACCTACGGCGCGGGCGGCTCGTCGCGGGACCGCACCATCCGCACCACCGCCCGGGTGGTCCAGGAGACGACCCTGGTGCCGATGGCGCACCTGACCGCCGTGGAGCACTCGGTGGCGGAGCTGCGCAACGTGATCGGCTGGTACGCGGCGGTCGGCGTGCGCAACATCCTGGCGGTGCGCGGCGACCCCTCCGGCGACCCCAACGGCGAGTGGGTGCCCCACCCCGCCGGCCTGACCTACGCCGAGGAGCTGGTGCGGCTGTGCCGCGAGCTGGGCGACTTCTGCGTGGGCGTGGCGGCGTTCCCCTACGGGCACCCGCGCTCGGCCGACCTCGACGCCGACACCCGGCACCTGGTGGCGAAGCTGCGGGCCGGCGCGGACTTCGCGATCGCCCAGCTGTTCTTCCGGCCGGACGACTTCCTGCGGCTGCGCGACCGGGTGGCGGCGGCCGGCTGCGACACCGCGCTGCTGCCCGGCCTGATGCCGCTGACCACGCCGCGCACCCTGGCCAAGACCGTGGAGCTGTCCGGCGCGCCCGTGCCGCCGGAGGTGGCGCGCCGGCTGGAGCCGCACCTGGACGACCCGGCGGCGTTCCGGCGGGCCGGGATCGACCTGGTCACCGAGACGGGGGAGCGGCTGCTCGCGGAGGGCGTGCCGGGCCTGCACTTCTACACGTTCAACCGCTCCAAGGCGACCCGCGAGGTGGTCAACCGGCTCGGCCTGGTCCCGGCCAGGACCGGCCCCGGCTGAGGCGCGCCCGCGTCAGGCGACCTGGCCGCGGCGGTGCGCGACGATCGCCAGCACCAGCACGACCAGCGCCGCGCCGCCGGTCAGGCCGGCCACCAGCATGGTCCACCCGAAGTACGACGGCGAGTTCTCGCCGGAGTACCGGATCGTGGCGGTGAGCATCGACGCCTGGCCGGGCTGGGGCGACCACGAGATGGTGGAGCGGTCCTCCTCCCGGCCGTTGGTGTCGACGACCTCGCCCGGGAAGCTGATCTTGACCTGGATGTCCGCCCGGTCGATCGGCACCTGGGTGAGGTCCACCGAGCCGGACAGCGTCACCAGCTCGCCGGAGCGCCGGAAGCCGAGCTGGTAGCGGCTGTGCGAGGCGCTGGTCGCCGTCGACAGCGCGCGGACCTCGTCGAAGGTCAGGTTGCTGAACGTCAGCTGCGTGCCGTTGTAGGCGTCGGCCCGGTACGGCTTGGTGCTGACCCGGTCCGTCAGCTCCTTGGGCACGCTCAGCTGCGGGCCGGGGTCGCTCTCCTCGACCGACGGCGTGGCGGCGACTATCTCGCCGGAGACCCGGTCGTCCTGCGACACCGCCATGGCGGCGTGCACTCTGACGCACCCCGTCAGCGAGAACGCCGCGAGGAGGAACACCGGCAGGAGGAGCGCGGAGGCCCTGGGCACCAGGTCATCCTGCCGGCCGGGTCAAAAGTTGACCGGCCGAGCGGGGTCGTGAGCTTGGCTAAATACCTGTTGGAGGGACCTGACCCGGCGGTAACGTGCGGCTCATGTCACCATCTCCGGCCGGCGTGCACGGCATCAGCAACCAGTTCGTCGCCGACTACGCGGCCGCCGACCCCCTGACGGCCACCTTCATCGGCACCCCCGGCCACGACGACCGGCTGACCGACTACTCGCCCGAGGGCCACCGGGCGCGCCGGGAGCTGTCCGCGCGCGCCCTCGCCGAGGTCGCCGCCGCGGAGCCCGCCGACGCCGCCGAGGCCGCCGCCAGGTCCGTGTTCCTGGAGCGCGTCGGCCTCGACGTGGAGATCCACGAGGCGGGCCTGTGGGAGGGGGAGCTGAACGTCATCGCGGGCCCCGTGCAGAACCTGCGCGAGGTGTTCGACCTGATGCCGACCGAGACCCCGGAGCAGTGGGCGACCATCGCCAAGCGGCTCGCGGCGATGCCGGAGGCGGTGGCGAACCTGCGCGCGGGCCTGGCCCACTCCGCCGACCGGGGCAGGGTGGCCGCGCTGCGGCAGGTCAGCCGGGTCGCCGAGCAGTGCGACACCTGGTCGGGCCGGTCCGGCGGCAAGTCCTACTTCGCGTCGCTGGTCGAGGGCGCGCCGGTGGGCGACGCGCTGCGCGCCGACCTGGAGGCGGGCGCGCGGGCCGCCGCCGGCGCCTACGCCGACCTGGCCGCGTTCCTGCGCGCGGACCTCGCGCCGAAGGCGCCGCGCGAGGACGCGGTCGGCGCGGACGCCTACCGGCTGTGGTCGCGGTACTTCACCGGCGCGCGGCTGGACCTTGCCGAAGCCTACGAGTGGGGCTGGGCCGAGTTCACCCGCGTCGAGGCCGAGATGAAGCGGGTGGCCGACCGGATCAAGCCGGGCGCGACGCTGGCCGAGGCCGCCGCCGCGCTGGACGCCGACCCGCGCTACCTGGTCCACGGCCAGGACGGGCTGCGGGAGTGGATGCAGCAGCTGTCGGACAAGGCCCTGCTGGACGTCCGCGGCGTGCACTTCGAGCTGCCCGACGAGCTGATGAGGCTGGAGTGCCGCATCGCGCCGCCCGGCGGCGGCGTCGGCGCCTACTACACCGGCCCGACCCCGGACTTCTCCCGCCCCGGCCGCATGTGGTGGTCGGTGCCCGCCGACAAGACCGAGTTCTCCACCTGGCGCGAGGTCACGACCGTCTACCACGAGGGCGTGCCGGGCCACCACCTCCAGGTCGCCACCGCCGTCTACCAGGCGGAGAAGCTGAACGACTTCCAGCGCATGATGTGCTGGGTCTCCGGCCACGGCGAGGGCTGGGCGCTGTACGCCGAGCGGCTGATGCGCGAGCTGGGCTACCTGGAGGACGACGGCGACCTGCTCGGGATGCTCGACGCGCACCTGTTCCGCGCGGCCCGCGTGATCATCGACATCGGGATGCACCTGGAGCTGGAGATCCCCCGGGGGACCGGCTTCCACGAGGGCGAGCGCTGGACGCCGGAGCTGGGCCTGGAGTTCATGCTGACCCGCACCATCACCGACCCGGCGCACGTGCGCGACGAGATCGACCGCTACCTGGGCTGGCCCGGCCAGGCGCCGTCGTACAAGCTCGGCGAGCGGCTGTGGCTGGCGGCGCGGGACGAGGCCAAGGCCCGGCACGGGTCGGCGTTCGACCTGAAGACCTTCCACCGGGACGCGCTGGAGATGGGCGCGATGGGCCTGGACACGCTGCGGGAGCGCCTCGCGCGGCTGTGACGGGAGACTGCCCGCGAACCCCCCCGGTGGCCGCCCTTCACGGCGTCGTCACCGGGGTTCGTGTTGTCTGTGCCACGGGCACTTCAGGGGAGGGGGACGGGATGGCCAGACGTCTCGCGAGGTCCGCGGCCGCGGTCGTCGCGGCCGGCGCGCTGCTGTGCGGCGCGGTTCCGGCGCAGGCGCAGGAGGAGGTCGCCGACCCGGCCGAGTGGCGGGTCCGGCAGGAGATCGTGGACCACGCGTTCAGCCAGGTCGGGGCGAAGGAGAACGGCCCCAACGGCTACCCGCAGCGCTACCAGGCGGTCGACCCGGCGGTGCGCCGGCCCGTCGAGTGGTGCGGGGTGTTCGTGAACTGGGCGTGGACCAAGGCCGGCGTGCCGCAGCGCCCGTCGATGCAGGCCGCGCCCGGCGCGCCCGCCGTCGACCAGGGGCACTGGGCGACCTACTGGCAGAAGTGGGGCCGGGAGAACGGTCGCTGGAAGCCGCTGGCGGACCGGGACGTGGAGACGGGCGACGCCATCGTCTACGGCAACTACCCGTCGATGATGGCGCACGTCGGCGTCGTGGTGGAGGTCGCCTACGACCGCACCGGCCGCCACGCGACCCACGTGCGGACCGTGGAGGGCAACGTCGGCGACCGCGTCGTCTACACGAAGTGGCGCAAGCTGTCGGAGCTGAACGCGGGCACGGGCCTGAAGGTCTCGGGGTTCGTGTCGCCGTTCTGACGCGGGCGCGGGGCAGCGGGCGGTCGTCGCGGACGGCCGCCCGTCGCCGTCAGTCCAGCGGCAGGGTGCGGCCGAGCACGGCGAACGGCCGCGGGTCGCCGGTGAACTGGTAGTGCCGCAGCACGTCGGCGAACCCCAGCCGCCGGTACAGCCGCCACGCCTTGCTCGGGCCCTCCGGCGTGGACAGCAGCACGCGCGACGTGGGCACGCCCGCCAGCAGGCTGCGCAGCAGGCCCTCGCCGACGCCCCGGCCCTGCGCGCGCGGCAGCACGTGCAGCTCGGTCAGCTCGAAGTAGTCCTGCATCCACTCCTCGACCGCGTTCGGCCCGGAGACCAGGGTCAGGCCGTGCCGCACCTGCTCGTGCCACCACTGGCCCACCGAGCCGCGGTAGCCGTAGCCGATGCCGACCAGCTCGTCGTCCCCGCCCAGCGCCGCCACGCAGCGCCAGCCCTCCCGCAGCACGTGCGCCAGCCACATCGGCGCGCGCTGCTCGGCCGTGCCCGGCGGGTAGGCCATCGCGCTGACGTAGAGCGCCAGCGCCTCGCCGAGCCGGGCGTTCAGCTCCTCGGCGGACAGCTCCACCAGCCGCTGGGCGGGCGCGGCGGTCATCGCGCGACCTTCGCCGGGATGCCGCCGGACAGGTCGACCAGCCCGGCGTAGTCGGTGGGGAACACCGCGTGCGGGTGCCCGGCGGCGGCCCACACCACCTCGTGCTGCGCCAGGTCGACGTCCACGAAGGTCCGGATCGGCGCGGGGTGCCCGAGCGGCGAGACGCCGCCGATCACCTGGCCGGTGTGCTCCCGCACGAAGTCCGGCTTCGCCCGCTCGACCCGGTCGACGTCGGCGAGCGCGGCCAGCAGGTCGGTGTCCGCGCGGTGCGCGCCGGAGGTGAGCACCAGCAGCGGGCGGGCCACCCCGTCCCGGACGGCGGCGAACACGAGGCTGTTGGCGATGGCCCCGACCGGCACGCCCACCGCCCGGGCGGCCTCGGCGGCGGTGCGGACGGCGTCGGCCAGCACGCGGATGCCGTCGGCCGCCTCGTGGTGGCCCGCCTCGGACAGGGCCGCCGCCACCTTGCGGATGCCGGGGTGGTCAAGTGCGCTCACCCGTTCATGAGACCACGCGCGGCCGGGTTGAGGAGTGCCGGGTTCACGGGTTACGCTGATCAGGCTCGAACGTTTGTTCGAGATATGCCTTGGCGGTGGGGCGGGGGAAGCGCCCCACCGCCAAGTGCCGCCGTCTCCCCGCGGCGGTCGTCGCCGTCCCGACGCCGCGAGGAGGCCGCCGATGTCGACTTCGTCCGACTTCCCCAGCACCCGACGGGCACCCCTGCCCGCGCCCTGCCCGGCGACCCGCGCGGCGGTGCGGGCGGGCGCCGCCCGGCACGCGGACCAGCGGGGCGCCGACGACCCGGCGCGCCGGGCGGCGCGGTCTGCCGAACCGGTCGACGGGATCACCCACGAGGGCGGGGCGTGAGCAGGGCACTGGTCGACTACGACCGGCTGGTGGGGACCGCGGCGGCGGAGGCCGAGCTGCTGGCGGCGTCGGCGGAGGGGCAGCGCCCGGAGCGCCAGGTGCCCGCGTGCCCGGGGCTGAACCTGGGCGAGACCGTCCGGCACGTGGGCAGCACGTGCCGGATGGTCGAGCGGTGGCTGCGCTCGGGGCGGCGACCCGCCACCTGGCAGCAGGACCCGGCGCACGGGCAGGCGCTGCCGGACTACCTGCGGGAGGGCGTCGGGCCGCTGGTCGACGCGCTGTCCGAGCGCGCGGCCGACGACCCGTGCGAGACGTGGTGGCCGGCCGACCGCACGTGCGGCTTCTGGGCCCGGCGGCTCGCGCACGAGGCGACCGTGCACCGGATGGACGTGCAGTCGGCGGCCGGCCTGCCGCTGGACCCGGTGCCCGACGACATCGCGGAGGACGGCGCGGACGAGGTGCTGTCGCTGTGGCTCGGCCACCGGCTCGACGTGCTGGGCGTGCGCGGCGCCCGGGACGCCACGGTGGCGATCCGCACCGCCCGCAGGGTGTGGCTCGTCCGCACCGGTCCGGAGCCCTCGGCGGTGTGGCGGGCGTCGCCGGCGGAGGCGGAGTCCGCCGACGCCGACGTCACGGGCTCGCCGATGCGCGTGTACCGCTGGCTGTGGGGCCGCATCCCGGACCGCGACGTGGAGACCAACGGCGACCACGACGCCATCGCCCAGCTGTGGGCGCTCCTGCGGCTGGCGACGAAGTGACCCGCCGCGGCGGTCCGCCCGTTCAGGGGCCGGGGCGGACCGCATAGCCTGATCGCGTGCGGAAGGTCCTGATCACCGGGATGTCGGGCACCGGCAAGTCGACCGCCCTGGGGGCGCGCGGGCACCGCGTGGTCGACACGGACACCGACCGGTGGAGCCACTGGGTCACCCTGGACGACGGGTCACCGGACTGGATGTGGCGCGAGCAGGCCGTGACCGACCTGCTGACCGGCCACCGCGGCGGCAGCCTCTTCGTCGCCGGCTGCAAGAGCGACCAGGGCCGGTTCTACCCGCTGTTCGACCACGTCGTCCTGCTGAGCGCGCCCGCCGAGGTGCTGCTCGCCCGCGTCGCGGCGCGCACCGACAACCCGTACGGCAAGCGGCCGGGGGAGCGGGCCGCGATCCTGGGCGACCTCGCCGCCGTGGAGCCGCTGCTGCGCGCCACCGCGACCGCCGAGATCGACGCCCGCGCCCCGGTCGAGCAGGTCGTCCGGCAGCTGGAGGAGCTGGCCCGGCCCGGCGGGGCCGCGCGGTGAGCGGCGGCCGGCCCCGCTACAGCGTCAGGTCGGCGCTGTGCGCCAGGCCGTCGGGCCCGGCGGTCTCCAGGCGGTAGCGGGCCTCGCGACCGGCGATCTCCAGCACCGCCACCGAGTTGCCGAAGTGCGGTCCGCTGATCTTGGTCCACGAGACCGGGTCGGCGGGCACGCCCGCGCGGTCGGCCCAGCGGCGCAGCAGCCGGGCCAGCGGCCGGGACCAGGACAGGCGGAACACCGGCCGGAAGATCCACGGCGGGTCGTTGTGCACCGGCGAGCAGACCAGTTGCAGCACCCGGGACGCGGTCGGGTCGGCGAAGTCGGCGCGGGCCGCGTAGCTGTGGTGCACGTCACCGGAGAGCACGCAGATCGTGCCCGGCGCGGCCGGGCCCGAGCCGACGCGGTGGAGGAAGCGGGCCAGGCGCTCGAACGACGTCCGGAACGCCGGCCAGTGCTCCAGGTCGCCCACCTGGCGCACCTGCTCGGCCAGCCGGCCGCGCCGCCCCGGGCGCTCGGCGCCGCGCTCGACGATGGACTGCAGGTGGCTCAGGGCGTGCGGCATCAGCCACGGCAGCGACGACCCGATCAGCAGGTGGTCGACGTCGCCCTCGGCGTTGCGCTCGATCCAGTCGAACTCCTCGTCGCCGACCATCAGCCGCTCCGGGCCGTCCAGGATGCGCCCGCTGCGGGTGTCCACGACCAGCAGCCGCACCCGGCCGAAGTCGCGCCGGTAGCTCCACCGGGTCGGCTTGCGGCCGTCCGCCTCCTGGTCGGCCCGCTCGGCGAAGTCCTCCAGCAGCCCCTGCACGTCGCCCCCGGCGGCCAGCACCTGCCCGTAGAGCTCGTCCTGCGCCAGGTCCTCGGGCGCGAGGTTGCCCAGGTGCTGGTACACCCAGTACGACGCGAGCCCGGCCCGGATGCGCTTGCGCCACCACGGCTTCTCCGCCATCTGCGCCCGCCACGCCCGCGAGGTGTTCCAGTCGTCCCGGATGTCGTGGTCGTCGAAGATCATCGACGTCGGCAGGACGGACATCAGCCAGCGGATCTCCGGGTCCGCCCACGACTCGTGGTACAGCTCGGCGTACTCGCGGAAGGACACCACCTCGCCCTCCGGCTCGGGCCTGCGCTCGGCCAGCCACCGCTTGACCCGCTCCGTCGGCTCGTCCGCGTAGACCTGGTCGCCGAGCAGCAGCAGCGCGTCGGGCCACCGCTCCTCGGGCCAGTCCTTCATGCGCAGCGCGAACGCGTCCAGCGCGTCGGAACCCCGCTTGTCCGCCGCGCGCTGGTCCGGCCCGCCCTCCTTGGCGGCCCGGCAGGAGCCGAACACCAGCCGCCGGACCGGCCCGGTGCGGATCCGCGGCTCCGGGAACGAGGACCCCGGCTCCGGCCAGGCCACCCGGCCGTCCAGCCGCACGTCGTACGGCGTGGTGGTGCCGGGTTCCAGCCCCTCCACGACCACCAGCGCGAAGTGCTGGTCGCCCACGCGGAACGTCGACGCGCGGTGACCCGCGACCTCCACCTCACAGGCCGTGTCCGTCTCGACCCAGACCGTGGCCGAGGTGGGGTCGACGTGCCTCAGCACCGGTCCGAGCACCAAGTCCGCCATGGGTGCAGACGTTACCTTCGTTGCATGGCAACCAGGTTGCGCGAGGTGGTCGTGGACGCCGCCGACCCGGTCCGGCTGGGCCGGTTCTGGGCCCGGCTGCTGGACCGGCCGGTCATCGCCGAGGGCGCCGACGGCGTGGACGTCGGGCTGGGACCGGGGGTGGCGCTGGCGTTCGTGCCGGTGCGCGACCCGAAGACCGCCAAGAACCGCCTGCACCTGGACCTGGCCTCGACGTCGCCGCGGCACCAGGCGGCCGTGGTGGCGCGGGCGCGGGAGCTGGGCGCGCGACCGGTCGACCTCGGCCAGGGGGCGGTGCCGTGGGAGGTGCTGGCGGACCCGGAGGGCAACGAGTTCTGCGTCCTGGAGCCCCGCGACGAGTACCTGGGCGACGACCCGGTGGCGGCGGTGGTGGTCGACGCGGCGGACCCGCCGGCGCTGGCGGCGTTCTGGTCGCAGGCGACGGGGCGGCCGGTGGTCCGCGCGGACCGGGGGTTCGCGGCGCTGGGCCGGGCGGCGGGTCTCCGGCTGGAGTTCGTCCGGGTCGACGAGCCGAAGGTGGTCAAGAACCGGGTGCACCTGGACCTCGCGCCGCCCCCGGACGGCGACCTGCCCACCGAGGTGGTGCGCCTGGAGGCGCAGGGGGCCGTGCGGGCGGACGTGGGCCAGGGCGCCGTGGCGTGGGCGGTGCTGGCGGACCCGGAGGGCAACGAGTTCTGCGTCACGACCCCGCGCTGAACCGGCGCCCGCCGCACGTGCCGGGGCCCGCGCGCCGGCCCTCGTCGGTCCACAGTGGACTGACCCGTCGGCGGCGCGGGGATCGCCGTTCGGCGAGCACCGCCGAACGGGGGTCGACCCGTTCCGACCCGGGCTCCGATGATGGACGCCCGGCCGGCGGGTCGTGTGGTCTCCGCCGGCCACCGCACGGCTCCGGAGGGAGAACCACCGTGAAGCGCATCCTGTTCACCCTGGCCGCGGCCTTGGCCACCGCGCTGTCCGCCGCGGCCCCCGCGCAGGCCGCACCGCCGCCGACCGAGTGCACCAGCGGCAGCCACAGCGACCTGACGCCGCCGCACCACACCCACTGGCTGATGGGTCAGCGCTCCTACCAGGGCAGCGCCACCATCTTCGACACCACCTACCGGCTGTGGCTGCACGAGAACCCGGCCTACTCCCCGCCCCTGTTCGTCTCGGCGGCCAACGCGAAGTGCGGTGCGCTGTACCAGACGATCGCCACCTTGACGCCGACGTGGCAGACCGGGAACCTCCCGTGCACGGCGTCCGGCGACTACCAGGACCCCTCGAACAGCAACCTCCACCACCGCTTCATCGGCCAGCGGGTCAACCGCGTCAACTCCGTCTCCACCACCACCGCCCTCTTCCGGTTCTGGGTGAGCGAGGAGGCGGGTGGTCCCGGCGGGTGGTACTACCGCGGCAGCAGCGTCGTGATGTGCTGACGCCGGGGTGGTCGGGAGCAGCCGTGCCGCTGCTCCCGACCACCTCTCACCGCGCCGGGTGAGCCCGGTGCGGCCCTACCAGCACCGCGCGACGTCGCTGCGGAGGTACCGGCCCCCGCTCTCGCTCACCCAGAACCGGTAGGCGGAACTGGAGACGGGCGGTGGTTCAGGGGGGCTCCGGCGGGCGCCGATGAGGCGGTGGTCGATCACCTTGTCGACCACGATCGTGCGGTAGTCCCCGGTCTCCGTGCACGGCCGGCCGAAGGTCTCGGAGACCGGTTCCAGCGCGAACTCCTTGCCGGAGAACGACAAGCACCTCGCGTAGCTGGTCGCCAGGAACTTGGTGGGGGTCTGGTTCCGGTCCTCGTGCAGCCAGTACCGGTAGGTGACCAGGTCGGTCACGCCGTCCCCGTACGTGCGTTGTCCCATGAACCAATGGGTGTAGAAGGGCGGGATCGAGTCCCGGTAGGTGCCGGGGCTGGTGCAGCCCTGCGGTTGCACGGCCTGGGCGGGTGTGACGACGGACAGCAGGGTGATCAGAACGGTGGCGATGACAGCGGCGACGCGCTTCATGGTTGATCTCCTCCCGGAGATTCGCGCTGACCGGCGGGGAGCGCGTGTTCCGCCGGTAGGGACGGCCATTGTCGCGGGCACGGCCGCGGGCGCGCCGGCTCCGTTCGTCGGTACTGCCGCCCCGCGGCACGGGAACGCCCGTGCCGCAGGACGGTCGACCGGCTGTCCACTGAGGTCCCCTCGTGCCACCGAGAGGTGGCCGGCCGCTCCGGCGCCGGTCAGGCCCGCAGGCGCAACCCCTTCGGCGTGGCGCGGAAACCCGCCTCCTGGAGGACGCCCGCCAGCCGCGAGCCCAGGGCCACCTCCCCGTCCGCCCGCTGCACGGAGAGCCGGCCCAGCCACCCGTCGCGCACCGCGCGGCCCAGGGCCTCGGCGGCGGCGCGCAGGACGTCCTCCTCCTCGCTGAACGACAGCAGCGAACGCCCGCCGCGCTCCACGTACAACGCCGCCACGCCGTCGACCAGCACCGCCAGCGCCCCGGACTTGCGCCCCGGTCGGTGCTTCCCCCCGCCGACCGGCTCGGGCCAGGGCAGGGCCGCCCCGTACGGCTGCGCCGGGTCGGCGGCGGCCAGCACCACGGCCTCCGGCGCGCCGTCGCGGTCCTGGCCGGGCGGGCGGGACAGCGCGCGCAGCCGGTCCACCGCCCCGCGCGCCGCGAACTGCGCCGCGCCCAGCCCCTCCACCACGTAGCCGCGCACGACCTGGCCGGACTCCTCCATCGCCCGCAGCACCCGGTACACGCCGCTGAACCCGCCGGTCACCCGCTCGGTGTCCAGCGCGCCCCTGGTGAGCACCCCGTGCCGCTCCAGGAACGCCTCCGCGCGGGCGTGCGCGCGCCGGGTCGGGTCCACCGCCGGCGCCACCGCCAGCGACCAGCGGCCGGCCGCCGTCGGCGGGCCGGTGCGGCCGGGCAGGTCCGGCCGGCCCGTCCGCATCCGCGCGTACCGGCCGCGGGGCGCGGTGGGGCGCGGTTTGTGCGCGGCCCCGCCGCCGGAGACCAGCGCCCGCAGCGGCGACAGCGTGTCGTTCGTGACGACACCCGCCCACACCAGGTCCCACAGCGCGCCCACCACCTCGGCGTCGGTCGCCGGGCCCTGCGCCGACACCCGGTCCACCACCTGCCGGAAGAACAGCGCCCCGCCGCCCAGCGCCGCCACCACCGCGGTGTGCAGCGCCGAGTCCGGCATCGCCTCCGGCACCAGGTCGGGCAGCAGCAGGTCCGCCACGTCCGCCGGCGCCAGCGCGATCCAGCCGTCACCGCCCGCCAGCGCGCCGCACCCGGTCCACGTCACCTCGCCGGCCGCGGTCAGCTCGTCCAGCAGCGCCGGGCGGTAGCCGGGCAGCCGGGCGGGCAGCACCAGCGACTCCACGGCGCTCGCGGGCAGCGGCGCCCCCGCCAGCTGCTCCACCACCGAGTACACGTCGTCCGCGGTGGGCGCGCCGCGCAACCGGCGGCCCACGCCGTGCCAGCTCGGCAGAAACCGGCCCAGCGCCGCCGGCTCGACCGGCTCCACCTCGGCGCGCAGCCGCGCCAGCGACGCCCGCCGCAGCCGTCGCAGCACGTCGGCGTCGCAGTACTCGGTGTGCCCGCCCGCCCGGTGCGGGTGCGGGTGCGCCGCCAGGGGCCGCAGCTCGCCGCGCACCAGCCGCCCGGCGCCCGCCAGGCGCTCCAGCACCCCCGTCACGACCGCGACGCCCAGCCCGAACCGCTCCGCCGCCTCGCCGGCCGCGAACGGCCCGTGCGTCCGCGCGTACCGGGACAGCAGGTCGCCCAGCGGGTCGGCCACCGGCTCGGTGAACACCTCCGGCACGCCCACCGGCAGCGCGACGCCCAGCGCGTCGCGCACCCGGCCCGCGTCCTCGATCGCGATCACCCGGTCCTCGCCCGCGACCCGCACCCGCAGCGCCCGCCGCTGCGCCACCAGGTCGGCCAGCCACTCCGGCCGGACACCGCGCTCCAGCGCCTCCGCCTCGGACAGGTCCCCGAGGAACCGCAGCAGGTCGGCCGCGCCCTCGGCGTCGCGCGCGTGCCGGTCCGGCGCCAGGCGCTGGAGGGTGCGCTCGACCTCCGCCACCACCTCCGGGTCGAGCAGCTCCCGGATCGCCTCCGACCCGAGCAGCTCCGCCAGCAGCGCCGAGTCCAGCGACAGCGCCGCCGCCCGCCGCTCCGCCAGCGGCGCGTCCGCCTCGTAGAGGAACATCCCGACGTACCCGAACAGCAGGCTGCGCGCGAACGGCGACGGCGCCGGGGTCTCCACCTCCACGACCCGCACCCGGCGGGCGCGCACGTCCGCCATCAGCTCGCGCAGGCCGGGCACGTCGTACACGTCCTGGAGGACCTCCCGCATCGCCTCCAGGACCACCGGGAAGCTCTCGTACTTCGCCGCCACGGACAGCAATTGCGCCGCCCGCTGCCGTTGCTGCCACAGCGGCGTGCGGCGCTTCGGGTCGCGCCGGGGCAGCAGCAGGGACCGGGCCGCGCACTCCCGGAACCGGGCCGCGAACAGCGCCGACCCGCTCACCTCGGCGACGACGACCTGCTCGACCTCCTCCGGGTCGAGCAGCACGTCCTCCGCGCCCACCACGACCTGCGCGCCGTCCGCGTCCACCGCGTCCGGCAGCCGCACCACGACGCCGTCGTCGGAGTGCGCCACCTGCACCTCGACGCCGCGCCGCTCCCGCAGCCGGGCCGCGATCGCCAGCGCCCACGGCGCGTTCACCTGCGCGCCGAACGGCGAGTGCACCACCAGCCGCCAGTCGCCCAGCTCGTCCCGGAACCGCTCCACCAGGACCGTCCGGTCGGTGGGCACGTGCCGGGTCGCCTCCCGCTGCTCGGCCAGGTACGCCAGCAGGTTCGACGTCGCCCACGCGTCCAGCCCGGCGCTCGCGGCCCGCTCCGCCGCCTCGGCCGGGCCCATCGTGGACACCTCGCGCAGGAACCGGCCCAGCGCGCGGCCCAGCTCCAGCGGGCGGCCCTGCGCGTCGCCCTTCCAGAACGGCATCCGCGCCGGCCGGCCGGGCGCGGGCACCACGATCACCCGGTCGTGCGTGATGTCCTCCACCCGCCACGACGAGGTGCCCAGCAGGAACGTGTCGCCCACCCGCGACTCGTAGACCATCTCCTCGTCCAGCTCGCCCACCCGCGAGCCGGGGCCGCGCTCGGAGGGCGGAGTCATCACCGCGAACAGGCCGCGGTCGGGGATCGTGCCGCCGGAGGTCACCGCCAGCCGCTGCGACCCCGGCCGGCCGCGCAGCTCGCCGCCGACCCGGTCCCAGGTGATCCGGGGCCGCAGCTCGCCGAACTCCTCGCTCGGGTACCGGCCCGCCAGCATGTCCAGCACCGCCAGCAGCGCCGACTCCGGCAGCGCGGCGAACGGCGCGGCGCGGCGCACCAGCCCGGCCAGCGCCTCCACCGGCCACGGCTCCATCGCCACCATCGCCACGACGTGCTGCGCCAGCACGTCCAGCGGGTTGCGCGGGTACCGCACGGCCTCGATCGCGCCGTCCCGCATCCGCTCCGCCACCACCGCGCACGACACCAGGTCGCCCCGGAACTTGGGGAACACCACCCCGCGCGACACCGCGCCCACCTGGTGCCCCGCCCGGCCGACGCGCTGGAGCCCGGAGGCCACCGTCGGCGGCGCCTCCACCTGCACCACCAGGTCGACCGCGCCCATGTCGATGCCCAGCTCCAGCGAGGACGTGGCCACCACGCACGGCAGCCGACCCGACTTCAGCTCCTCCTCCACCGCGCTGCGCTGCTCGCGCGACATCGAGCCGTGGTGGGCGCGGGCGACCGCCGCCGAGCGCTGCGCGGTCACCCCGGACTGGCCGACCGCCTCCGCCGGGAAGCGCTCCACCGCCGTTCCCCGCGCCGCGGCCGTCCCCCCGCCGGCGCCCCCTTCTCCGGCGCCCTCCTCCTCGGCGAGCTCGTTGAGCCGCGCGGTGAGCCGCTCGGCCAGCCGCCGCGAGTTGGCGAACACGATCGTGGACCGGTGCTGCCGGACCAGCTCCAGCACCCGCTGCTCCACCGCCGGCCAGATCGACGTCCGCCGCTCCGCGCCGGACGCCGGTCCCGACACCTCCCCGGTCGGCTCGCCCAGCTGGGACAGGTCCTCCACCGGCACCTCGACCCGCACCTCGATGGTCTTCGCGGTCGCCGGCTGCACCACCCGCACCGGCCGCCCGCCCGCCAGGAACGAGCCGACCTCCTCCACCGGCCGCACCGTCGCCGACAGCCCGATCCGCTGGGCCGGCTCCGCCAGCAGCGCGTCCAGCCGTTCGAGGGACAGCGCGAGGTGCGCGCCGCGCTTGGCCCCCGCGACCGCGTGCACCTCGTCGACGATCACCGTCTCCACGCCGCGCAGCGACTCGCGCGCCGACGACGTGAGGATCAGGAACAGCGACTCCGGGGTGGTGACCAGCACGTCCGGTGGCCGGCGGGCGAAGGCGCGCCGCTCCTCGGCCGGGGTGTCGCCGGTGCGCATCCCGACCGTGATCTCCGGCTCGGGCAGCGACAGCCGGTGCGCGGCCTGCCGGATGCCCGCCAGCGGCGCGCGGAGGTTGCGCTCCACGTCCACCGCCAGGGCCTTCAGCGGTGAGACGTAGAGCACGCGGCAGCGGCGCTTCGGGTCCTCGGGCGGGGGCGTCGAGGCCAGCCGGTCCAACGCCCACAGGAACGCGGCCAGCGTCTTGCCCGACCCGGTGGGCGCGATGACCAGGGCGTGCTCGCCCGCCGCCGCGGCGGCCCACGCGCCCGCTTGGGCCGCGGTGGGCGCGGCGAAGGCCCCGGTGAACCACTGCCGGGTCGCGGGGGAGAAGTCGGTCAGCACGTCCATGCCCCCATAGTGATGGCCGCGACTCCGTGTTGGATTGCCGCGACTCCGTCGCGGCGGCTCGGCCGCCTGGTAGTCGGCAGTTCACGCCCGATTTTCGGCGATCGAAGAGCGTGATCGCCGAAAATCGGGCGCGACCTACCGACGCGGCCTCGCGGGGCTTCGCCCGCGAGTGGGGGTGGGGAGGGGGAGGGAGGGGGAGAGAGGGGTGGGGGGAGAGGGATGGGGGGAGAGGGGGTGGGAGGGGAGGGAGGGGAGGGGGAGGGTGAGATGGGTCGCGAACTGCGGAGGGGACCTCGTGGGGAGGCTGCCTGTGACAGGATCACCCCGGTTCGCAGACTAAGGGGTGACTGTGCGCGTCCTGTCCGTTGACCTGGGCACTTCCAACACCGTCGCGGTGCTCGCCGCGCACGGCAGGCCGCCCAGGGTCGTCGAGGTGGACGGGTCCGCCACCATGCCCTCGGCCGTGTACTGCGAAGAGGACGGCACGCTGGTCGTCGGGCGGGACGCCGAGCGCCGCGCCCGCCTGGACCCGTCGCGGTTCGAGCCCAACCCCAAGCGCCGCGTGGACGACGGCACTCTGCTGCTGGGCTCCAACGTCGTCCCGGTCACCGACGCGCTGGCCGCCGTGCTGCGCCGCGTGCTGGAGGAGACCACCCGCCAGCTGGGCGGCGAGCCGCTGGACGAGGTCCGCCTGACCCACCCCGCCCAGTGGGGCCCGACCCGCCGCAACGTGCTGCTGTCCGCCGCCCGGCTCGCGGGCGTGACCTCGGAGGTCGTGCTCGTCCCCGAGCCGGTCGCGGCGGCGTCGCACTACGCGTCGCTGTCGGTCGGCCAGGCGCTGGCCGTGTACGACCTGGGCGCGGGCACGTTCGACGTGGCCATCGTCGGCGCGACCCAGAGCGGCTTCACCGTGCTCGCCGAGGACGGCCTGCCCGACCTGGGCGGGCTGGACGTGGACCAGGCGCTGCTGGAGCACGTCGGCCGCCAGGTCTCGCACCGCGACCCGGCGGCCTGGCAGCGGCTGTTGCGCCCCGAGTCCACGGCCGACCGCCGCGCCCGGCGCGCGCTGCAGGAGGACGTGCGGGCGGCCAAGGAGTCGCTGTCGCGGCACGCGCACACCGAGGTGCCGATGCCGGAGCCGTTCGAGGACGTGCTGGTCAACCGCTCCGACCTGGAGGCGCTGGTCCGCCCGAGCATGTTGCGCAGCGTGGAGCTGCTGGCCGCCACCATCCGCTCCACCGGCCTGGCGCCCACCCAGCTCGCGGGCATCTACCTGGTCGGCGGGTCGAGCCGGATCCCGCTGGTGGCGACCATGATCTCCGAGCAGGTGCGGGTGGTGCCGACGAGCCTGGACCAGCCGGAGACGGCGGTGGCGCTGGGCGCGCACCACGTGCCCAAGGACGGCGTGACGCCGCGCGCCAAGGACCCGGTGAAGGCCGCCCATGAGCCGCCGACGGTGGTCACCGCGCCGGTGACCGGGCCGACCCCCGTGCCGCAGGGCCCCGCCGTGAGCGGCCCGACCCGGGTGAACCCGGCCGTCAGCGGTCCCTACCAGGTCAACCCGGCGGTGAGCGGGCCGTACCCGGTGGGCAACCCGGCGGTCAGCGGCCCCTACCAGGTGAACTACCCGCAGACCGGGCCGCAGCAGTTCAACTTCCCCAGCGTCACCCCCCGGTCGAAGCAGCCGGCGGGCGGGAAGCCGCGCAGGAACGTCCTCATCGCGGTCGGCGCCGCCGTCGTGGTGGTGCTGGCCGTGGTGGGCGGTCTCGTCGCGTTCAGCGGTTCGGGCGTGCCCAGCCCGCAGGAGTGCAAGAACGACACCGAGAAGGACGCCCAGGGCTTCACGCGGTGCCTGCGCCAGCTCGCGGGCGGCATCCCCGACGGCAACACGTGCAAGGCGGGCGGCTCGGCCGGCGTGTCCACCATCAGCGCCATCAAGGGCACCGCGGTGAGCTGCTCGGTCAAGGACGGCTACTCGGTGCTCTACATCCTCACCGAGACGGTCACCGGCGCGCAGCAGGGCGCGGACTCGGTCACCCAGTCGCTCAAGTCGGACATGGTCGAGGCCGAGTGGGCGGGCAACGGCCTCAAGGGCAAGTACCGGGCGGCGGCCGACGGGGGCCTGGGCCTGCTCGCGTTCACCGCCGAGGAGCGACCGCTGCTGGGCATCGTGATGAAGAGCGGCGGCGGGGACCTGACCGCCGACGCGGTCGCGGACTTCTTCGAGAACGCGGTCCAGCCGGGCACCTGACCCGGGCGGGGGCCGTGCCCGTCGGAACGCACTGGGACGATGATGATCATGAACGCCGTGGCGGTGGTGCAGCGCAGGGTGCTGCGCGTGCTCATCGCGACCCAGGTGCTGGGCGCGGCGGGCGTGGGCATCGGCCTCACCGTGTCCACCCTGATCGCGGCGGCGCTGTCCGGCTCGGACGCGGTGGGCGGCCTCGCGCAGACCGCCGCGGTGCTGGGCGCGGGGCTGTTCGCGCTGCCGACCGCCCGGCTGGCCACCCGCCGGGGCCGCCGCCCGGCGCTGGCCCTCGGGTACGGGGCGGGCGCGGTCGGCGCGCTGGCCGCGGCGGTCGGCGTGGTGCTCGGCTCCTGGCCGGTGCTGCTGGTCGCGCTGGTCCTGTTCGGGGCCGCCGGCAGCGCGAACCTGGCCGCCCGCTACGCCGGGACGGACCTGGCGCACCCGGCCAGGCGGGCCCGTTCGCTGGCCGTCGTGGTGTGGGCGGCGACCCTGGGCGCGGTGGCCGGGCCCAACCTGGCCGACCCGGCCGGGCGGGCCGCCGCCTGGTCCGGCCTGCCGGTGGGCGCGGGGCCCTACCTGCTGGCGGCGCTGCTGCTCGGGGTGTCGGCGCTGGTCGTGCTGCGCTTCCTGCGGCCGGACCCGCTGACCGTCGCGCGGTCGGCCGGCCCGGTCACGCCGGCGCACTGCGCAGGCGGGGTGGGCGACGCGCGCGGCTCCGGCGCGGTGTGGCGCGCGCTGCCCGCCGCGGGGAAGCTCGCGCTGGGCGGTGTCACGCTGTGCCACACGGCGATGGTGGGGCTCATGTCGATGACGCCCGTGCACATGGACCACGCCGGGTCGTCGCTGCGGGTCGTCGGGGTCGTCATCAGCCTGCACGTGGCCGCCATGTACGCCGCGAGCCCGCTGTTCGGGTGGCTGGCCGACCGGGTGGGCCGGGTGCCCGTGCTGGCCGTCGGCGCCGCGCTGGTGGTGGCCGCGGCCGGGGTCGCGGGCATGGCGCCCTCGCACGACGCGCCGCAGCTGGCCGTCGGCCTGGCGCTGCTGGGGTTCGGCTGGTCGGCGGGCCTGGTGGCCGGGTCCGCGCTGCTCACCGAGTCGGTCGCGGTGGAGCACCGGCCGGCCGCGCAGGGCCTGTCGGACCTGAGCATGAACATCGGCGGCGCGGTCGGCGGCGTCGTGGCCGGCGTCGTGGTGACGGCGTGGTCCTACGCCGCGCTGGGGCTGCTCGTGGGGTTCACGGCGCTGCCGCTGCTGGTGGCGTGCCTGTTCACGGCGTTGCAGCGGGTGCGCTGATCAGCGCCTGCGGTGGTGGTGCCACCAGGCGCGGACGCCGACCACGAGGGCGGCGACCAGCCCGGCGATGATCACGACCTGGCCGAGCGGTGACGACAGGCCCGTTGGGTCATCCATGGTCCGAGGTTAGCGCGCGGCGGCGGCGAGTTCGCGCACCTTGCCCGTTTCGCCCGCCGTGCGCCAGACGAGCCCCCATTCGAGTTCGGGCGCCCCCACCAGCGGCAGGAACGCGACCCGCGGGCGGGCGAAGTAGCCGGTCGCGTGCGCGCCCAGGGGGCACACGCCCTCGCCGTCCGCGACCGCCGCCATCAGCTCCTGGAACGTCGTGAGGGGCCGCCCGCGCCGGATCGGCCGGCCCAGGGGCGTGCGGTCCCGCCAGTACACGGCGCGGAAGACCGTGTCGCGGGCGAGGTCCTCCACCGTCACGCGCTCCTGCCCGGTGAACGGGTGCGAGTCGGCCACGGCCGGCACCACCGGCTCGCGGAGCACGACCGGACCGGCCGCCAGGTCGGGCTCGCCCACCGGGAGCAGCGCCACCAGCACGTCCACCTCGTCGTCCCGCAGCAGCGCGAACGGGTCCGCGAAACCGGCCTCCCGGATGCGCACCTCGCTGTCGGGGTGGCGGGACCGGTAGCGGGCCAGGACGTCCGCGACGAGGTCCGCGACGGCCGGGGCCTGGAAGCCGACGCGGAGCAGGTCCGTGCCCCGGCCCGCGGCGACGGCCCGCTCCACGGCCTCCGCGATGCTCCGGTAGGCGGGGGCGATCTCGTCGCGCAGCCGCCGCCCGATGGGCGTCAGCGCGACGCGCCGGCTGGTGCGTTCGAACAGGGGCGCGCCGATGCGGCGCTCCAGCAGCTTGACGGTCTGGCTGACGCGGGCCTGGGAGACGCGCAGGCGCTCGGCGGTGCGGGTGAAGTGCAACTCCTCCGCCAGGGTCAGGAAGACCTCGATGTCCCGCCGTTCCATAACGCGCAGGTTATCGTTCGATGCGGTTCCCGTCGTTGATGGCGGGTGCCGGCCGGGAGATCGTCGTCCCATGGAGAACACGCTGCTCGTCCGGGCCGGAAAGGCCGAGAAGCTCACCGCGGACCCCGCCGCCGTCGTCACCCTGCTCGCCGACCTGGAGGGGCTGACCGGCAACCGCTCCACGTTCCTGGACGGCGCGAACGGCGCCCCGCCACACTTCCACACCCGTGCGTCCGAGCTGTTCTTCGTGCTCGACGGGGCGCTCCAGGTGCTGCTCGACCAGGACGTGGTGACGCTGGAGCGCGGGGACTTCCTCGTGGTGCCGCCCCGCGTCCCGCACGCGTTCGGCGCGTTGGAGGGCGCGGACGCGGACGTCCTGTTCGTCTTCACGCCCGGCATCGGCCGCTTCGACTACTACCGCCTGCTGGACCGGGTGCAGCGCGGCCTGGCCGACCCGGCGGAGATCCGCGCCTCGCAGGACCGCTACGACAACCACTACGTCGACAGCCCGGTCTGGGAGGCCGCGCGCTAGCCTGGGGCGGGTGCGCAACACGGTGTTCCGCAAGTTGATGGCGAACGAGTTCGGTCCGGTCCGGTCGGAGATGATGGCCAGGGACCACGTGATGTCCGCCCTCGGCGGGCGCACCGCCGACCAGGCGCTGGAGGAGGGCGTGCCGCCCAAGGAGGTCTGGCTCGCCGTGTGCGACGCGTTCGACGTGCCGGAACACCGGCGGTGACCAGCGCGGCGACCGGGCGGTCGAACACCTGTTCGGCTATAGTCGCCGACACGACCGGGTGATGAACCCCCGCTGGTGGCCCGGTCCCCGCCGGGAAATGTCGTACCCCGCCCGTAACGTCGGCCCCGACATCGCTCAGCGACCCCGAAGACAAACCGAGGTGGACTCCAGATGGCACCACAGGCACCCGACCGGGACAAGGCCCTCGAGCTGGCCCTGGCCCAGATCGACAAGCAGTTCGGCAAGGGCTCGGTCATGCGGCTCGGCGAGGAAGGCCGCGCCCCGATCGAGGTGATCCCCACCGGCGCGATCGCGCTCGACGTCGCGCTGGGCATCGGCGGCCTGCCGCGGGGCCGCGTCGTGGAGATCTACGGCCCGGAGTCGTCCGGTAAGACGACGGTGGCGCTGCACGCCGTGGCCAACGCGCAGCGCAACGGCGGCATCGCGGCGTTCATCGACGCCGAGCACGCGCTGGACCCGGACTACGCGCGCAAGCTGGGCGTCGACACCGACGCGCTGCTGGTGTCCCAGCCGGACACCGGCGAGCAGGCGCTGGAGATCGCGGACATGCTGGTCCGCTCCGGCGCGCTGGACATCCTGGTGATCGACTCGGTGGCCGCGCTGGTGCCCCGGGCCGAGATCGAGGGCGAGATGGGCGACAACCACGTCGGCCTCCAGGCGCGGCTGATGAGCCAGGCGCTGCGGAAGATCACCGGCGCGCTGAACTCCTCCGGCACGACCGCGATCTTCATCAACCAGCTGCGCGAGAAGATCGGCGTGATGTTCGGCTCGCCGGAGACCACGACGGGCGGCAAGGCGCTGAAGTTCTACGCGTCGGTGCGCCTGGACGTGCGGCGGATCGAGACGCTGAAGGACGGCGGCGAGCCGGTCGGCAACCGCACGCGCGTCAAGGTCGTGAAGAACAAGGTGGCCCCGCCGTTCAAGCAGGCCGAGTTCGACATCCTCTACGGCCAGGGCATCAGCCGCGAGGGCTCGCTCATCGACATGGGCGTCGACCAGGCCATCCTGCGCAAGTCGGGCGCCTGGTACACCTACGAGGGCGACCAGCTGGGCCAAGGCAAGGAGAACGCGCGGAAGTTCCTGCGCGAGAACCCGGACGTGGCCAACGAGATCGAGAAGCGGATCAAGGACAAGCTCGGCATCGGGGCCACCCTCGACGCCGACGAGACCGCACCCGCGCCGGTCGACTTCTAGCGGTGGCGGAGCACGGCGGCCGTGGTCGCGGGGCGCCCCGCGATCCCGCGGCCGAGTCCTCCGAGCACGAACCCGCCGACTCGCCCGGGTCCGAGCCCGAGACCGCGGAGCCGTCCCGGCCCCGGATCGCCGAGCCGAGCGAGCACGAACCCGCCGACTCGCCCCGGCCCGGGGCCGCCGAGTCGATGAAACCCGAGGCTGCGGGGTCGCCCCGGCCCGGGGTGGCTGAGTCGAGCGAGCCTGGGGGCGCGGGGTCGCCCCGGCCTGGGGGCGCTGAGTCGAGCGAACCCGGGATCGGGGGGCTGTCCCGGCCTGGGGGCGCCGGCTCGTCGGGACCCGGGAGTGCTGATCCGTCCGGGTCGGCTCGCTCGCCCGCATCCGAGTCCGACGACCCGTTCGAGGTGTGGGGCGGGCGGCGCAGTGCCTCGGGTGAGGCGCTCCGGGTGGTGCCCGCGGGTGGCTCCGCGGGTGTCCGGGCCGGCGAGGACGATCCGTTCGAGTCGCTGGGCCGCCGCCGGAGCGCTTCCGGTGAGGCGGTCCCCGTGGCCGGCCGGCGCGGCGAGACCCCTCCGGCAGCCGACCCGTTCGACACCGGAGTCGGCGCCGTGGTCGAGGCCGGGGCCGGAACCGGGGCGGAGACCGAGGTCGGGGCTGGTGCTGGGCGCGAGGCAGGGGCCGGTGCTGCGGCCGACGCCGAGCACGGGCGCCGGTCGAGGTCCGGGGGTCGGTCCGGGGGCGGGCGTTCGTCGCGGGCACCGCTCCGGTCCGAGGCCGCGAGCCTGTTCGAGGTGGAGCGTCCCGAGTCGACCGATCCGTTCGAGGCGGAGCGGTCGGGGTCGGGCGGCTCTTTCGAGGTGGAGCGTTCCGGGCCGACCGATCCGTTCGAGGAGGCGGGGCGGCGCGGGCGTGCCCGCGGTGCGGAGGGCGGTTTCCGCCGGGCTCCCGGGCGGAGGCGGGGCGCTGCCCGTGCCGCCGACCCGGACGCCGAGGCGGCGGCGCGGCCCGTCGACCCGGTCAAGGAGCAGCGCAAGGCCACCGACCTCTGCTACGCGCTGCTGACCGCGCGCGCCCGGACCAGGGTCGAGCTGAAGGACGCGCTGCTGCGCAAGGGCATCAGCGACCAGACCGCCGAACTGGTCCTCGGCAAGTTCGACCGCGCGGGCCTGATCGACGACGCCGCGTTCGCCGAGGTGTGGGTCCGGTCCCGGCACACGTACCAGGGGCTGGGGCGGCGGGCGCTGGCCAGGGAACTGCGGCGCAAGGGCGTCGCCGACGAGGTGGCCGCCGAAGCCGTGGCCGCGGTGGACGACGAGGCGGAGGAGGAGCGCGCCCGGGAACTGGTGCGCAAGAAGCTGCGCACGATGTCCGGCCTGGAGAACCAGGTGAAGATCCGCCGCCTGGTCGGTGCGCTGGCGCGCAAGGGCTACGCCGAGGGCATGGCCTACCGGGTGGTGCGCGACGAGCTGCGCGACGCGGAGGCCGAATCCCCGCTGGACGACCACCTACCCGACTGAACCCGCGCCCGGCTCACCACGCGCCCGGCTCAATTCGCGCTGCACCCGTCCCATGCCCGGCTTGTCTCGCGCCCGGCTTGTCGTGTGCCCGTACAGCCTCGCGTCGCGCCCATCCCACGCCCGGCTCACCTCGCGCCCGGCCGGTGAACCGCAACGCGAGCCGGCTTGCCATCCCGGCCCGTCGCGGCCTGGTCCGGTCCGCTCGGCCTGATTCGCCCGGCTCGATCCGCTCGGCCTGACCCTCTCGGCTCGATCCGCTCGGCCTGAACCGCGCTCGGTTCGGCTGGGTCCTGTCGGGTTGGAACGGGCCCGGAAGGGCGGGGCGGGCGGACCGGGAGTTCAGTCCTGTGCGCTGAGCCGCCAGAACTGGCGGCGCTTGCCGTCCTCGCGCACGACCACGCCCAGCCGCGCCAGTTCGGTGCGCAACTGCTTGACGTCGTCGGCGTCGCTCTTCTTCAACGCCTTGCCGCGCGCCCGCAGCAGGGCGTTCGCACCGGGCGGCAGACCGGGCATGTCCTCCACCCACCGCCGGTACTCGTCCCGGTACGGGTCTTCGGGCAGCCAGGGGTAGCCGTGGCGCTGGAAGGCGTCGGCCAGGTCGGCGTCGCGCAGGTCGGAGTTCTCCCGGGCCAGTTCCCCCGTGTCCAGGCCGAGGACCACCAGCTTCTTGCCGTCCAGGAAGACCCCGGACACCTGCGTCCGGTCGACCGCGCGCTCGGCGCCGCCCCGGTTGAACACCACGAACTCGTCGGCCACCTCGACCGTCAGCCGCTCCGCCGCGGCGAGGAACGCCACCACCAGGCCGACCAGCGCACCCGCGCCGAGCGAGCCGAACGTCGCCTGCGGCTCGGGGATCGAGGCGACCAACCGGAACGGTCCCCGCAGCGGCGCCCACGGCAGCGACACCACCCAGTCGGCGATGGCCTGCACACCCCACAGCGCGGCCGCGCCCAGCAGCGGGAACCCGACCCACACCAGGCCGACCTGCCAGCTCGGCTCGGTCACCACCGAGGTCCGACGCGCGTTCATCCCCGACACCCTCCCCCAGTGCGGGCACAACCTACCGCACCCGGCCGGCTATCTTGGCGGGACCGATCCACCGAGGGGGACGTCGTGGGGAAAGCCGCGCGCCACGTGGTCTGGGACTGGAACGGCACGCTGCTGGACGACACGCACGCCGTGCTGAAGTCCGTGAACCGGGTCTGCCTGCACTTCGGCCGCGAGGAGGTGTCGCTGGCCGAGTGGCGCGCGATGTTCAGCCGACCGCTGCTCGCCTGCTACGAACGCCTCCTCGGCCGCCCGCTGTCCACCCGGGACTGGGCGGAGATCGACCTGCTCTACCACGAGGAGTACCGCGCCCTGCTGGACACGTGCCGGCTGGCGACGGGCGTCCCGGACCACCTGCACGACTGGCCCGGCACCCAGTCGCTGCTGTCGATGTGGTTCCACGACGAGCTGGTGCCGCTGATCACGACCTACGGCCTGGTCGGGCTGTTCACCCGGGTCGACGGCCTGCGCCTGGCCACCGGCGGCGGTTCCAAGGCCGAGCACCTCGCCGAGCACCTGCACCACCAGGGCCTCGACCCCGCCGACGTCGTCGTGATCGGGGACGTGGCGGACGACGCCGAGGCCGCCCGGCACGTCGGCGCCCGGGCCGTCCTGGTGACCACGGGCGTGGTCGACCGGGCCCGGCTCGAAGCGACCGGCGCGCCCGTGGTCGACTCGATCCCCGAGGCCCTCGCCCGGCTCGGGTGAGCCGGGCGCCCCGCCCGCCCGGCCGGCGGAGACCTCCGGGCGGGCACGCCCGGCGCCGTCCGCGGAGGTGTTCAGCGCCGGTCGCGGAGACGTCTGTCGCGGCCTGCGGAGGTGTCCAGCACCGCCTGCTGGAGACGTCCGGCGCGACCTGCGGGCACGTCCGGCGCGATGAGCGGGCGGGTCCGGTGCGCTCGACCAGCGCGGCCGGGGCGGCGGCGCGTCCCGGCTTCGGCCGCGACCGCCGCCCGGTGAGCGGCGGTCGCGGCCGGTCTCACAGCGCCGCCGCCGCCCGCGCCAGCGCCTCGATCCGGTCGAAGTCGCCCGCCGCCAGCGCGTCCTTCGGCGTCAGCCAGGACCCGCCCACGCAGCCCACGTTCGGCAGCGCCAGGTAGCGCGGCGCGGTCTCGGCCGAGATGCCGCCGGTCGGGCAGAAGCGCAGCCCCGGCAGCGGCCCGGCCACCGACTTCAGGAAGTCCGCGCCGCCCGCCGCCTCGGCCGGGAAGAACTTCAGCGCCGTCAGACCGCGCTCGGCCAGCCGCATCGCCTCCGACGCGGTCGCCGCGCCCGGCAGGAACGGCAGCCCGGTGCCCTCCACCGCGGCCAGCACCCGCTCCGTCGTCCCCGGCGTGACCAGGAACGCCGCCCCGGCCTCGGCGGCCCGCTCGGCGTGCTCCGGCGCGGTCACGGTGCCCGCCCCGAGCACGATGTCGGGCACCTCGGCGGCGATCCGCTCGATCGCGGCCAGCGCCGCGGGCGTGCGCAGGGTCAGCTCGATGACGCGGATGCCCCCGCGCAGCAGCGCCCGCGCCAGCGGCACGGCCTGGTCGGCGTCGTCGAGCACGACGACCGGGATGACGGGGGACAGCTCCAGCAGTTCCGCGCTGGTGGTCACCGGGTTACCTCCTGGTTCGCGCGGCCCGCGAAGTGCGACGCCGCGATGGGGCCGAACACGCTCGCGCCCCGGTCGGCGGGCCCGACCGACCGGCGCAGCGCGGCGAACAGCTCACGTCCGGTGCCCGTCCACGCCTGCGCGTCCGGGGGGAAGTCCACCAGGTCGCGGGCGGCCAGCTCGGCCGGGTCCACCAGCGCCTCCAGCGTCCCGGTCTCCGCGTCGACCCGCAGCACGTCGCCGTCGCGCACGCGGGCCAGCGGACCGCCCACGGCGGCCTCGGGGGTGAGCTGGATGGCGGCCGGGATCTTGCCCGACGCGCCCGACATCCGGCCGTCGGTGACCAGCGCGACCCGGAAGCCCCGGTCCATCAGCACGCCCAGCGCGGGGATCAGCTTGTGCAGCTCGGGCATCCCGTTGGCCTGCGGCCCCTGCTGGCGCACCACCACCACGACGTCCCGCTCCAGCTCGCCCGCCTTGAACGCGGCGCCGAACGCCTCCTGCGAGGTGAACACCCGCGCCGGCGCCTCCACGACCCGGTGCTCGGGCCCGACCGCCGACACCTTGATCACCGCGCGGCCCAGGTTGCCGGACAGCATCCGCAGCCCGCCGTCGGCCGCGAACGGGTCGGACGCCGGCCGCAGCACGTCGGTGTCCAGCGAGCGGCCGGGGCCGTCGCGCCAGGTCAGCACGCCCTCGATGAGCACCGGCTCGCGCCGGTAGCGGTCCAGCCCGGGACCGGCGACGGTCTGCACGTCGGCGTGCAGCAGCCCCGCGTCGAGCAGCGTGTCGACCAGGAACTGCACGCCGCCGGCGGCCTGGAAGTGGTTGATGTCGGCGCCGCCGTTGGGGTAGACGCGGGCCAGCAGCGGGACCACCGAGGACAGGTCGGCGAAGTCGTCCCAGGTCAGCTCGATGCCGGCGGCCGACGCGATCGCCACCAGGTGCATCGTGTGGTTGGTCGAGCCGCCGGTCGCGAGCAGCGCGACGACGCCGTTCACGATCGACTTCTCGTCCACGACCCGCCCGACCGGGGTGTACTCCTCGCCCCGGCTGATCTCCACCGCCCGGCGCGCGGCCTCCTCGGTCAGCGCCCGCCGCAGCTTCGTGCCCGGCGGGACGAAGCTCGCGCCGGGCAGGTGCAGGCCCATCACCTCCACCACGAGCTGGTTGGAGTTGGCCGTGCCGTAGAACGTGCAGGTGCCGGGGCTGTGGTAGGAGGCGGCCTCGGCCTCCAGCAGGTCCTCCCGCGTCGCCTTGCCCTCGGCGAACAGCTGCCGCACGCGGGACTTCTCCGAGTTCGGCAAGCCCGAGTGCATGGGGCCGGCGGGCACCAGCAGCGCGGGCAGGTGCCCGAACGACAGCGCGCCGATCAGCAGCCCCGGCACGATCTTGTCGCACACGCCGAGCAGCAGGGCCGAGTCGAACATGTCGTGCGAGAGCGCGACGCCGGTGGCCATCGCGATGACGTCCCGGCTGAACAGCGACAGCTCCATGCCCGCGCGGCCCTGCGTGATGCCGTCGCACATCGCGGGCACGCCGCCCGCGAACTGGGCGACGCCGCCCACCGCCCGCGCGGCGTCCTTGATCCACGCCGGGTACTCGTTCATGGGCTGGTGAGCGGAGAGCATGTCGTTGTAGGCGGAGACGATCGCCACGTTCGGGCGACGGAGCGCGCGCAGCGCTTCCTTGTCACCGCCCGTGATCCCCGCGAAGCCGTGCGCGAGGTTGCTGCACGCGAGGTCCTTGCGGACCGGGCCCTCGGCGTGGGCGGCGGCGAGTCGTTCCAGGTAGGCGGACCGGGTGGCGGCGCTGCGGGCGGCGATGCGGGCCGTCACCTCGGCGACGACGGGATGCGCGCTCATGATTCGCTGTCTCCGGTGGTGATCACGGGCCGTGGTGGGCCCGGTGGGACGACAGCGCTGGCGTCGCACGGACGGACGTGACAGCACCCACACTATGTCACGAGGCCGGGTCGCCACAAAAACGATTCAGAGGTTGAGACGCGACGCGGCCCGCTGTGGTGCTTGTCACAGCGGCTCCGAAGGAGCAGAGTCGGCACACGGACCCCAAGGGAGGTGCTGCCATGACGGCCCCGGAGATCGTGGAACTGCGTCGCGCGCTCGGCCGGCTCCGCCAGTGCGTCGGTTCGCTCCGGTCGCGCTACGGCGACGTCGCCGCCGTCCAGCGGCTGGCCAACGACATCGAGCGGATGGACATCGACGCCACCGAGCTGGTCGAGCTGGACCGCACACCCCGGCAGCGCGAGGCGCCCAGGGTGGAGCGCGAGGTGGTCGTCGTGCCCGACACGCCCTACGACCCCAAGCTCTGGCACGACGCCGACGACGAGGGTCTGGGCGGCCACCGCCACACCTGAACCGCCGCAGACCGGCCCCCGCGACTCGCCGCGGGGGCCGGTTTCGGTTTTCCGCAGCGCGACCGCTCCACCGCCGCCGGGCGATTCCCCTCCGGCCCGACCCCTGCCAGAGTCGAACCCCTGCCGGAGTCGAATCCCGGAAAAGGCCGGGCGCGGCCACCGCGGAACGACCGGACGGCCGAATGGCCGAATGGCCGACCGGTCCCACAACTGCACAGCAGGACAATCGCACGACTGCCACAAGACCGACCCCTGTCACGGCGAAATCCACACCGAGTGGAAATCGGACCGTCCCGCCACAACGAAGTGGAACCGAGGTGAGGTATGAGGGCGCAGATCGCCCGGCGCACGTTGCGCACGGACCGGTGGTGGCTCCCGCCGCTGGCCACGTTCGCGGGCCTGCTGGTGATCTCGATCTACGCGGCGGTGCGCACGTTCATGGGCGATTACTACTGGGTGGACGAGTACCGCTACCTGACGCCCATGTACTCACCGTGCCTGAGCGAGGAGTGCCTGCCCGCGGCGGCGCACTTCGGCCGGCCGCTGCCGGAACTGCCGGGGTTCCTCACCCCGCCGGTGGTGATCATCCCGTTCCTGCTCGGGTTCCGGGTCACCTGCTACTACTACCGCAAGGCGTACTACCGGGCGGCGTGGCTCTCCCCGCCCGCCTGCGCGGTCGCCGAACCGCACGCCAAGTACACCGGTGAGACACGCTTCCCGTTGATCGCGCAGAACCTGCACCGCTACTTCTTCTACGCGGCCTCCGTCCTGCTGCTGATCAACATTTACGACGCGCTGTACGCGTTCAGCACCGGCCTCGGGCTGGGCAACGTCGTGCTGCTGGTGAACGTGGCGCTGCTGGGCGCGTACACGCTGTCCTGCCACTCGTGCCGGCACATCGCGGGCGGGCGGCTGAAGCACTTCTCCAAGCACCCCGTGCGCTACCGGATGTGGACGTTCATCTCGAAGCTGAACGCCCGCCACATGCAGCTGGCCTGGGCGTCGCTGATCTTCGTCTGCGTCACCGACCTCTACGTCGCGCTGGTCGCCTCCGGGGCGGTCACCGACCTCCGGATCATCAACTGAGGAGCTGTTTTGCCCGAGGTGGAACGGCATTCGTTCGACGTGCTGGTGATCGGCGCGGGTGGCGCCGGCCTGCGTGCGGCGATCGAGGCCAGGGAGCACGGGATGCGCACGGCGGTGCTGTGCAAGTCGTTGTTCGGCAAGGCCCACACGGTGATGGCCGAGGGCGGCATCGCCGCGGCCATGGGCAACGCCAACCCCAACGACGGCTGGCAGGTGCACTTCCGGGACACGATGCGCGGCGGGAAGTTCCTGAACAACTGGCGGATGGCCGAGCTGCACGCCCGCGAGGCCCCCGACCGCGTGTGGGAGCTGGAGACCTACGGCGCGCTGTTCGACCGGACCGGGGACGGCCGGATCAGCCAGCGCAACTTCGGCGGCCACGAGTACCCGCGGCTGGCGCACGTCGGCGACCGCACGGGGCTGGAGCTGATCCGGTCGCTGCAGCAGAAGGTCGTCTCCCTCCAGCAGGACGACTTCGCGGCGACCGGCGACCACGAGTCGCGGCTGAAGGTGTTCCAGGAGTTCACCGTCACCGACCTGGTGCAGAGCACCGGCCCCGAGGACGGGCCCGACCACCGCGGGAAGGTCGCCGGCGCGTTCGGCTACTGGCGCGAGTCCGGCCGGTTCGCGCTGTTCGAGGCGCCGGCGGTGGTGCTGGCGACCGGCGGCATCGGCAAGTCGTTCAAGGTGACGTCGAACTCCTGGGAGTACACCGGCGACGGCCACGCGCTCGCGCTGCGGGCGGGCGCGTCGCTGATCAACATGGAGTTCGTCCAGTTCCACCCGACCGGCATGGTCTGGCCGCCGTCGGTGAAGGGGATCCTGGTCACCGAGTCGGTCCGCGGCGACGGCGGGGTGCTGCGCAACTCCGAGGGCAAGCGGTTCATGTTCGACTACATCCCCGAGGTGTTCAAGGACAAGTACGCCGACAACGAGGCCGAGGCCGACCGCTGGTACCGCGACCCGGACGGCAACCGCCGCCCGCCGGAGCTGCTGCCGCGCGACGAGGTGGCCCGCGCGATCAACTCCGAGGTCAAGGCGGGCCGGGGGTCCGAGCACGGCGGCGTGTTCCTCGACGTGTCGACCCGGCTGCCGGCCGAGGAGATCAAGCGCCGGCTGCCGTCGATGCACCACCAGTTCAAGGAGCTGGCGGACGTCGACATCACGGCGCAGCCGATGGAGGTCGGGCCGACCTGCCACTACGTCATGGGCGGCGTGCAGGTCGACCCCGACACCGGGGCCTCGTCGGTGCCGGGCCTGTTCGCGGCGGGCGAGGTGTCCGGCGGTATGCACGGCTCGAACCGCCTGGGCGGCAACTCGCTGTCCGACCTGCTGGTGTTCGGCCGGCGCGCGGGCGAGGGCGCCGCGGCCTACGTGGCGAGCCTGTCCGAGCACCCGCGCTGCCCGGACGAGGCGGTGGGGCGGGCGCAGCACGTCGCCCTGGCGCCGTTCTCCGGCGAGGGCGGCGAGAACCCCTACGCGCTGCACGTGGAGTTGCAGCAGACGATGAACGACTTGGTGGGGATCATCCGCCGGGCCGAGGAGATGGAGCGGGCGCTCGACCGCCTGGCGGACCTCGGGCGGCGCGCGCGGTCGCTGACCGTCGAGGGCCACCGCCAGTTCAACCCCGGCTGGCACCTCGCGCTCGACCTGCGGAACATGCTGCTGGTCAGCGAGTGCGTCGCCCGCGCGGCGCTGCTGCGGACCGAGTCCCGCGGCGGCCACACGCGCGACGACCACCCGCGGATGGAGGCCGACTGGCGGCGCAGGCTGCTGGTGTGCCGGGCGTCCGGCGACGGGGTCGAGGTCACCGAGGAGCCGCAGGTCCCGATCCGCGCGGACCTGCTCGCGCTGTTCGAGCCCACCGAGTTGCAGAAGTACCTGACCGCCGACGAGCTGGAGGGCTGACATGGGGTACCAGGGGCACTTCAGGGTGTGGCGCGGTGATGCGGACGGGGGAGGTCTGGAGGACTTCACCGTGGAGGTCAACGAGGGCGAGGTCGTCCTCGACGTGATCCACCGCCTCCAGGCGACGCAGGCGGCGGACCTGGCCGTGCGGTGGAACTGCAAGGCGGGCAAGTGCGGCTCGTGCTCGGCGGAGGTCAACGGCAGGCCCCGGTTGCTGTGCATGACCCGGATGTCGGTCTTCGCCGAGGACGAGACGGTGACGGTGACGCCGATGCGGACGTTCCCGGTGATCCGGGACCTGGTGACCGACGTGTCGTACAACTACGTCAAGGCCAGGGAGGTGCCGGCGTTCAGCCCGCCCAAGGGCGTCGCGCCGGGCGACTACCGGATGTCCCAGGTGGACGTCGAGCGCTCGCAGGAGTTCCGCAAGTGCATCGAGTGCTTCCTGTGCCAGAACACCTGCCACGTCATCCGCGACCACGAGGAGAACAAGACGGCGTTCTCCGGCCCGCGGTTCCTGATGCGCGTGGCCGAGCTGGAGATGCACCCGCTGGACGAGGCGGACCGCGTGTCGGCCGCGCAGTCCGAGCACGGCCTCGGGCTGTGCAACATCACCAAGTGCTGCACGGAGGTCTGCCCCGAGCACATCAGGATCACCGACAACGCCCTGATCCCGATGAAGGAACGCGTGGCGGACCGCCGCTACGACCCCATCGTCTGGCTGGGCGACAAGCTGTTCCGCCGGTCGTGAGGTAGCGGTCCACCGGCGTCGGGCCGCTCGCGCGAGCGGCCCGACGCCACCGGCCGCGGGCTCCGGCGGTCTCCAGGTACGCCCTGGCCCGCGGGTTCCCGGCGGCGAGCTCGGACAGGCCCTCGCCGTCCAGCACCAGCGCGCCGCCGGCCGCTACTCGACGTCCGGCCACGCCGCACCGGCTTCCGCGAGGTACTCCTGCGGGACGGGGCCGTGCTCCGCGTGGAGCAGGGCGGCGAGCTCGCCCAGCAGGTCCAGCTCCAGCTGCCGGGCGACCGCTTCGGTCACGTACTGGCTGAACTCGCCGCGCCCCACCCGCCGCTAAGTGCGCGACGTACTCGGACAGGACACAGCGGTGCTGTCCACCACCGAGGGGGCGCCGCGAACGCGGCAGGGGCCGGGGCGACGACCGCCGCCCCGGCCCCTGCCGGAAAACCCGCCCCTGGAAGCGCCGGGGGCTCAGCTGCAACCGGAGGTCGAGCCGCAGCCCTCGCACAGGTAGCAGGAGCCCGCCGGGCGCATCTTGGTGCCGCAGGTCATGCACAGCGGCGCGTCGGCGGTCGTCCCGAGGTGCAGTTCGAGCAGTTCCGTGGAGCTGCCGACCTTCACGTCCGGAGCCTGCTCCGCCACCTCGGCCGAAGCCTTGACGGGGGTGGCGTCCACGGTCGTCCGCAGGCCCTCCAGGTCCACGTCGCCGCTGCCGTAGTCCTGCGCCACCTGCGCGGTGCGCTCGTCGGCGGTGAAGATGCCCAGCTGCGCGCGCTTCTCGAACGGCAGGTAGTCCAGGGCCAGGCGGCGGAACAGGTAGTCCAGGACGCTGGTCGCGATGCGCACGTCCGGGTCGTCGGTCATGCCGGCCGGCTCGAAGCGGAGGTTCTGGAACTTCGAGACGTAGAACTCCAGCGGGATGCCGTACTGGAGGCCGACGGAGATCGACATGGAGAACGCGTCCATCACGCCCGCCAGGGTCGAGCCCTGCTTGCCCAGCTTGACGAAGATCTCGCCCAGGCCGTCGTCCGGGTAGGAGCCGGCGTGCAGGTAGCCCTCCGCGCCGCCGACGGTGAACGAGACGGTCTGCGAGGGGCGCTTCTTCGGCAGGCGCTTGCGGACCGGGCGGTACTCGACGACCGTGTCGGGCTTGGTCTCCGACGACGACTTCGCCGACTTGCCCGCCGACAGCGGCTGGCCGACCTTGCAGTTGTCGCGGTAGATCGCCAGCGCCTTCAGGCCCAGCTTCCAGCCCTGGTAGTAGATCTCCTCGACGTCCTCGACGGTCGCCGCCTCGGGCATGTTCACCGTCTTGGAGATCGCGCCGGAGATGAACGGCTGCACCGCGGCCATCATGCGGACGTGGCCCATCGGCGCGATCGAGCGGTCGCCCATGGCGCAGTCGAACACCTCGTAGTGCTCCGGGCGCAGGCCGGGCGCGTCGACCACGTGGCCGTGCTCGCCGATGAACTCGACGATGGCCTCGACCTGCTCGGTCTGGTAGCCCAGCGCCTTCAGCGCGCGCGGCACCGTCTGGTTGACGATCTGCATCGAGCCGCCGCCGACCAGCTTCTTGAACTTCACCAGCGCGAGGTCCGGCTCGATGCCGGTCGTGTCGCAGTCCATCATCAGGCCGATGGTGCCGGTGGGCGCGAGCACGGAAGCCTGCGCGTTGCGCCAGCCGTTGCGGGCGCCGATCCGGATGCCGTCCTGCCACGCGCGGGTCGCGACCTTCTGCACCGCCGCGTCGTTCGCGTGGTAGGTGCGGATCAGGTCGTTGGCCGCCGCGTGCTTGCGGATGACGCGCTGGTGCGCCTCGGCGTTGCGCGCGTAGCCCTCGTACGGGCCGACGATGCCGGCCAGCTCGGCGGAGCGCTTGTACGCCACCGCCTGCATCAGCGAGGTGATGGACGCGGCCAGCGCCCGGCCGCCCTCCGAGTCGTACGCGTGGCCGGTGGCCATCAGCAGGGCGCCGAGGTTGGCGTAGCCGATGCCGAGCTGGCGGAACTTGCGGGTGGTCTCCGCGATCGGCTCGGTCGGGAAGTCCGCGAAGCTGATCGAGATCTCCATCGCGGTGATCACCAGCTCGACGGACTTCGCGAACAGGTCCGCGTCGAACCGGCCGTCGTCCCGGAGGAACTTCATCAGGTTCAGCGACGCCAGGTTGCAGCTGGAGTTGTCCAGGTGCATGTACTCCGAGCACGGGTTCGAGGCGGTGATCCGGCCCGACTCCGGCGTGGTGTGCCAGTCGTTGATGGTGCCGTCGTACTGGATGCCCGGGTCGGCGCACGCCCACGCGGCCTGCGCGAGCTTGCGGAACAGGTCCTTGGCGTCGACGGTCTCGATGACCTCGCCGGTCTGCCGCGCGCGCAGGCCGAACCGGCCGCCGTTCTCGTAGGCGTGCATGAACTCGTCCGAGACGCGGACCGAGTTGTTCGCGTTCTGGTACTGCACGGACACGATGTCCCGGCCGCCCAGGTCCATGTCGAACCCGGCGTCGCGCAGCGCGCGGACCTTGTCCTCCTCGCGCGCCTTGGTCTCGATGAACTCCTCGACGTCGGGGTGGTCGACGTCCAGGACGACCATCTTGGCGGCCCGGCGGGTCGCGCCGCCGGACTTGATGGTGCCCGCGGACGCGTCCGCGCCGCGCATGAAGGAGACCGGGCCGGACGCCGTGCCGCCGGAGGACAGCAGCTCCTTGGAGGAGCGGATGCGCGAGAGGTTCAGGCCCGCGCCGGAGCCGCCCTTGAAGATCAGGCCCTCCTCGCGGTACCAGTTGAGGATCGACTCCATGGTGTCGTCGACCGCGAGGATGAAGCAGGCGCTCACCTGCTGCGGGGAGTTGGTGCCGACGTTGAACCACACCGGGGAGTTGAAGCTGAACACCTGGTGCAGCAGCATCCAGGTCAGCTCGTGCTCGAAGACCACCGCGTCGGCGTCGGCGCCGAAGTAGCCGTGCTTGACGCCGGCCTCGGTGTAGGTCTTCACCACGCGGTCGATCAGCTGGCGCAGGCTGTGCTCGCGCTGCGGGGTGCCCACCGCGCCGCGGAAGTACTTGCTGGTCACGATGTTCGTCGCGTTGACCGACCAGAAGTCGGGGAACTCGACGCCGCGCTGCTCGAAGTTGATCGAGCCGTCGCGCCAGTTCGTCATGACGACGTCGCGGCGCTCCCAGGTCACCTCGTCGTACGGGTGCACGCCCTCGGTGGTGTAGACCCGGTTCACCGCGAGGCGCTTGTCCCCCGCACCGCTGCGGGCGGCCGTCTTCTTGCTGGAGCCACCAACGGTCTCCGTCATTCCCCGTTCCTCTTTCCGCGCGTTGTCGAAATTCCGGTGTGCGACCGACGTCCGGGCTCCCGTCCGAGGCGGTCGCGGCAGGCTGCTGCCGAGTTCGTGGGTCCTGTGGCCTAGTCGCGCTGCGCGTTGCGGAGGTCGGCGATCTCGCGCTCGAAGTCCTCGACCGAGGAGAACGACCGGTAGACGCTCGCGAACCGGAGGTAGGCCACCTCGTCGAGCTCCCTTAACGGGCCCAGGATGGCCAGGCCGACCTCGTGGCTGGGGATCTCCGCGCACCCCGTCGAGCGGATGGACTCCTCGACGCGCTGGGCGAGCAGGTGGAAGGCGTCCTCGTCGACGGGCCTGCCCTGGCAGGCGCGGCGGACGCCGGTGACGACCTTGTCGCGGCTGAACGGCTCGGTGACGCCGGACCGCTTGACCACCGCGAGCACCGCCTCCTCGACGGTGGTGAAGCGGCGGCCGCAGCTGGAGCACGACCTGCGCCGGCGGATCACCTGGCCCTCGTCCACCTCGCGCGAGTCGACGACGCGGGAGTCGGAGTTGCGGCAGAACGGACAGCGCACGACTGGTCACCCCTCCCCGGCGCAGCACTCGTCGCGTTAGCCCCGCGGCGGGGAATACCCCAACCTGTGGACTAACGACAACGGTGTAACCACTAGATGTGGGGGTCAACCTATGCCCGTGGCCCACCGGGTGCAAATTGGTCCGGCGTGTCCGGCGTGTCGTGGGACGGTGTGGCGAAGCGGGGGGAGAGGACCGCCGGCGAGGGGCGCGCGCGGTGTCGGTCCGCGCGTGCGCGGGAGGGCGCGCGGGGCCGGGGGAGGGCTCGTCCGGCCGGCGCGGGGAGGCGGCACGCGCCGGGGAGGCGGCGTGCGCGGAGGTCGCAGCGGTGGCGGGGTCGCGCTCCGGTGGGACCCGGTGCGACGGCGGGGTCGCGCTCCGATCGGGCTCGGTGAGGCGGCGGGCCGCGCTCCGATCGGGCTCGGTGCGACGGGCGGAGGCGTGCTCCGGCCGGACCTGGTGCGGCGGTGGGGCGTGCTCCGGTCGAGCCCGGTGCGGCGGCGGGGCGCGCCCGTCGGGTCCGGCGCGCGTGGGCGGGGCGGGGGTCAGCCGGTGCGGCCGTCCGGCACCACCAGGGGCAGGCCGGGCGTCACGGCGGGCGAGTCCAGGCCGTTGAGCTGCTTGATGCGCTCGACCACCGCTTCCGGGTCGTGGTCGGGGGCCGAGCGGACCGCGACGTCCCACAGGCTCTCGCCCACCTGGACGTGGACCACGCTGGTGCGTTCGGGGACCGTCGTCGCGCCCGAGCCGAACAGGTAGAGCAGGCTCAGGGACACCGCCGCCGCGGCCGCCAGCGCCGCGTGGAGGGCGAACCGGAGGACCGGGTGGCGGTCGCTGCCGCGGACCCGGCAGGCCGCGGCCCCCGGCGTCGCGGGGGCGGTCGCGGGCCTCGGGCGGGGGGTGTGGGGGCGGCGGGTGTCCGCGAAGCTGCGCAGGACCCGGGGCCCAGGGCGGAGGGGCTCGCCCCGGCGCACGTCCTCCGCCACGGCGCCGTCGACCAGTTCGAAGCCGGTCCGCCTGCCAATCACCACCGCCATGACGTCCTCCACTTCGCCGGCCGACCCATCATGATCGAACTGGTGTTCGATCGAACGTCCGTGCGAATGTCTACCACCGGAACCGGCGAAATGCGAAGGACACGCCGACGCTTACTTCGAACAGGTGTTTGATCTGGGCGTAGAGTGCGGCTACCTTCGACAGCTGAAGATCGACGTACAGCCGGCCTGCGCGATCGGGACCGGTGAGGAGGGAAGCACCGTGGCTCGCAAGACCGAGGACGACCCGCGCGTCGCCGCCGAGGCGCCCTCCGCGCCCGGCCCCGTGGACGTCGCGGGCAACGCCGGGTTGACGCTGCGGCAGCGCAAGGTGCTCGACGTGATCCGCGACTGGCTGGACCGCTTCGGCTACCCGCCCAGCGTCCGCGAGATCGGCGAGGCGGTGGGCCTCACGTCCACCTCCTCCGTCGCGCACCAGCTGCGCGCGCTGGAGCGCAAGGGCTTCCTGCGGCGCGACCCGAACCGGCCGCGCGCGGTGGGGGTGCTGCCGACCGAGATCGTCACCGGGCTCGACCCGGCCTCCCGCCCGACGCCCGCCTACGTGCCGATGCTGGGCCGCATCGCGGCCGGCGGGCCGATCCTGGCCGAGGAGTCCATCGAGGACGTCTTCCCGCTGCCGCGCGAGATCGTGGGCGAGGGGGAGGTCTTCCTGCTCAAGGTCGTGGGTGACTCGATGGTGGATGCCGCCATCACCGACGGTGACTGGGTCGTGGTGCGGCAGCAGCCGACCGCCGAGAACGGCGACGTCGTCGCGGCCATGATCGACGGCGAGGCGACGGTGAAGACCTTCAAGCGGCGGGACGGCCACGTGTGGCTGCTGCCGCACAACCCCGCCTACCAGCCCATCCTGGGCGACGAGGCGTCGATCCTGGGCAAGGTCGTCGCGGTCCTGCGCAGGCTCTGAGCCGGCGCCCTCAGGCCCGGCGTCGGCGGGAGCGGCGGACCAGCAGCCCCATCAGGGCCAGCGCCGCCGCGCCCGCCCCGACCACCGGCCACAGGGGCCGGTCCCCGTCCGCCGGCGCCGCGGCGGCCGGGTCGCCCACCGGGTCGTCCTCGTCCCGGGTCGTCGGCGCGGGCGTCGTCGTCGTGGGCGCGGGCTCGGCCAGGGCGGTCGCCCCGGCCACCGCGCGCACCGCCGAGTCGACGCCCCGCTCGCCGAACTCCGACGCCGACAGCAGGGTGCCGTCCGGCTCGAAGGCGATGGCCTCGCCCTGGGCCTCGTCGGGCAGCGGGACGCGGACCGGGTCGGATCCCAGGGCCTTCGCCAGGTCGCCGCCGGTCACCGGGAACAGGTAGGCGTCGGTGTAGGTGCGCAGGGCCGCCACCGCGCCGTCGGCCGACATCGCGCCGCCGGTCACGACCCTGGTCACCACGGAGCTGCGCACCGGCCCCCCCGGTGTGTCCGAGCCGCTGATGCCGACCTTCGCGACCTGCTCCATCGGCGTCGGCGCGGCTTCGTCCAGCTCGCGCACCGGGCGGTAGACCAGGGGCGAGCCCAGGGTCTCCTTGGTCACGACGTGCGGCACGCCCGCCGCGTCCAGCAGCAGGGCCTCGGCGTCGTGCTCGCCGTCGGGGTAGGTCAGCCGGTAGAGCCGCACCGCGCCGTCGGGGGAGACCGCGTGCAGGGCGACCGTCTCGCGCGACCTGCCGTTGTCGCCGGTGTCGGCCAGCCACAGCGTGCCGTCCGGCGCGAGGGCGAGGTCCTCCACGTCGAACGGGTTGGTCGCCGCCCGGATGGTCCGGGTGATCCGGCACGTGCGGTCCAGCACCTGGACCTCGACGCGGCCGTTGTCGCTGTCGTTGACCGCGAACCACTCGTCACCGCTGGAGGCCAGGCCGGACAGCTCCGCCAGCCGCTGGTCGGTGATCCGGCAGACGTCGACGACGGCCGGCTCCGCGAGGGCGGAACCGGCCGTCAGGGCCAGTGCTGTCAGCGCCGCGAGCAAGGGCCTAGGCGCGGCTCGCGTTCGCGGCGAACTGCTCCAGGACGCCGGCCAGGTCCGGGCGGACCCGGGCGCTGAGCTCGGTGCCCTCCTCGGTGTGGTGCTCCCGGAGCACCTCGCCCTCGCGGTGCACGCGGGCCACGATCTCGCCCCGCGCGTACGGCACCAGCGCCTCCACGACGACCTGCGGGCGCGGGATGAGGGTCGCGATGCGCTCCCTCAGCTCCGCGATGCCCTCGCCGGTCCGCGCGGACACCAGGACCGCCGTCGGGAACAGGTGGCGCAGGCGCGCCAGGCCCAGCTCGCCCACCGCGTCGACCTTGTTCACGACCAGCAGCTCCTGCGGCATCGGGTCGTCCCGGCGCTCGCTGATCTCCGAGATCACCTCGCGCACCGCCGTGACCTGCTTCTCCGGCATCCCGTCCGAGCCGTCGACCACGTGGACCAGCAGGTCCGCGTCGGCGACCTCCTCCAGCGTCGACCGGAACGCCTCCACCAGCTGGTGGGGCAGGTGCCGGACGAAGCCGACGGTGTCGGTCAGCGTGTAGGGCAGGCCCTCGGGGGTCTGCGCGCGCCTTGTCGTCGGGTCCAGGGTGGCGAACAGCGCGTCCTCCACCAGCACACCCGCCCCGGTCAGGGCGTTGAGCAGGCTGGACTTGCCCGCGTTGGTGTAGCCGGCGATGGCCACGTTCGGCACCGCGTTGGCGACCCGCGCGCCGCGCTTGGTGTCCCGGATGACGCCCATCGCGGCGATCTGCCTGCGCAGCTTCGCGATGCGCGCCCGGATGCGCCGCCGGTCGGTCTCCAGCTTCGTCTCACCGGGACCGCGCAGGCCCACGCCGCCGTTGCCGCCGCCGGCGCGGCCACCGGCCTGCCGGGACAGCGACTCGCCCCACCCGCGCAGGCGCGGCAGGAGGTACTGGAGCTGGGCCAGCTCGACCTGCGCCTTGCCCTCCTTGGAGGAGGCGTGCTGGGCGAAGATGTCCAGGATCAGGGCGGTCCGGTCGACCACCTTGACCTTGAGCTTCTCCTCCAGCTGCCGCAGCTGGCCGGGGGACAGCTCGCCGTCGCAGATCACCGTGTCCGCGCCGGTCGAGATCACGACGTCGCGCAGCTCGCCGACCTTGCCGGAGCCGATGTAGGTGGCCGGGTCGGGCCGGTCGCGGCGCTGCACGAGGCCCTCGAGCACCTCGGAGCCCGCCGTCTCGGCGAGCAGCGCCAGCTCCGCCAGCGACGCCTCGGAGTCGGCCGCCGTGCCCTCGGTCCACACGCCGACCAGCACGACGCGCTCCAGCCGGAGCTGCCGGTACTCGACCTCGGTGACGTCCTGGAGTTCGGTGGACAACCCGGAGACGCGGCGCAGCGCGGCGCGGTCGGCGAGGGCCAACTCCCCGGTGGACAGCTCGTCCTGGTCGAGCCACTCGTTGCCGATGTGCGTGTTTTCCGTCATTTGCCTCTTATCGTCGCAGGTGCCGTGGCCGGGGTCGGGTGGTCAATCGCCCGGGTAGATCGCCAGGTAGATCGCCACGCGCTCCCCTCCCGGGTCGTCCGGTGCGGCCTCCAGCTCATCCAACAACGAACGGAGGCGCCGTTTTAGTTCCGCGCGGTCCGCCCGGACGACGAGCCGGCTCTGGTCGAGCTGCCCGGGCGCCAGCTCGGCGATCTCGCCGAGGAACGCCTCGACCATCGCCTCGCGGGTCTCCCGGGCGTGCCCGGCGGCTATCTTCCACGACAGGCCGGTGGACCGGTACGGGATTTCCCGCGCCCCCCGGTTGCCGGTGCGCGCCGGTTGCGGCTCCAGGAAGCCCGCGGCGACGAGCTTGCGCACGTGGTGCAGCGTCGTGGCGGGGTCCTTGCCGAGCCGTTGCGCGATCTCCTTGTTGGTCAGGGCGCGGTCGTGGGTCAGGCGGATGATGCGCAGCCGCACGGCGGAGGCGAGGGCCGCGGCTTCCGCCTCGGTGGGCGGGCGTCGGTGCATCGGTCCAGGATAAGTGATTGACACTTTCCAATCACTTCGTGAGACTCCCGTGCCGTGTCCCTCTGGTCGCACCGCGATTTCCGCCTGCTGTGGGTGGGCGACACCATCAGCCAGTTCGGCTCCACGGTCGGGCGGACCGTGCTGCCCCTGCTCGCCGCCGGCGCCCTGGCGGCCACCCCGTTGCAGATGGGGGTGCTGACCGCGGCGAACACGGCCGCGTTCCTGCTCATCGGCCTGCCGGCCGGGGTGTGGGTGGACCGGCTGCGCCGCCGCCCGGTGATGCTGGCCGCCGACTTCGCGCGGGCCGCCCTGGTGCTGACCGTCCCGGTGGCGTGGTGGCTGGGGGCGCTGACCTTCGGGCACCTCGTCGCGGTCGCCCTGCTGGTGGGCGCGGCCACCGTGCTGTTCGACGTCGCCTACCAGTCCTACCTGCCCGCCCTGGTCGGGCGGGACCAGTTGGTGGAGGGCAACTCGAAGCTCACCGCCAGCCACTCGGTCGCCGCGGTGTCCGGGCCCGCGATGGCGGGCGGCGTCGCGCAGGCCGTCGGCGCGGCCAACGGCGTCCTGGCCACCGGCCTGGGCTACCTGTGCTCGGCGCTGTTCCTGCTGCGCATCCGGACCGGGGAGCCCCCGCCGCGCGTCGCCGACCGGCGGGGCCTGGCCGCGGAGATCGCCGAGGGCCTGCGGTTCGTGTTCGGCAACCGGTCGCTGCGGGCCGTCGTCGGGACGACCGGGACGGCGAACTTCTTCGACGGCGTCGGGATGGCGGTGATGGTGCTGTTCCTGGCGCGCGGGCTGGGGCTGTCCGAGGGCGTGATCGGCCTGCTGTTCAGCGCGGCCGGCGTCGGCGGGGTGCTGGGCGCGCTGACCGCGAACCGGTGGGGCGCCCGGTTCGGGCAGGAGCGGGCGATCTGGCTGTCGATGCTGCTCACCCAGCCGTTCGGGCTGCTGCTGCCGCTGGCGGGGGCCGACTGGCGGCTGGTGTTCGTGGTCGTCGCGGACCTGGTGCTGGCCTACGGCGCGATCGTCTACAACATCACCCAGGTCAGCTACCGGCAGGCGATCTGCCCGGACCACCTGCTGGGGCGGATGAACGCCTCCATCCGGTTCGTCGTGTGGGGCGCGGTGCCGCTGGGCGGCCTGGTGGGCGGGCTGCTCGGCGGCGCGGTGGGCGTCGTCGCGACGCTGTGGGTGGCCGCGGTCGGCCGGGCGCTGTCGGTGCTGTGGGTGGTGTTCTCGCCGCTGCGGACGCGCGACGGCGTCCCGGCGTGACCTCCGGCTGTCCCAGGCCGGCGACGGCGCCGGCCGGGCAGGTCGGCGCGCGGGGCGCGCTGCGGGTCGCGTCGGCGGGGGTGGTGCCCACCGCCGGGCGGGTGCTCGCGTCACCGCTGCGGGCGATGCGGGCGACCCCCGGCGCTCACTAGCGTCGAACGCCATGGTCGACACCACCGTGCTGCGCGAGGGCCTCCGGTTCGGCGAGTCCCCTCGGCACGGCCCCGACGGCAGGCTCTACTACTCCGACTTCTACGACCACGAGGTCCGCGCGCTCGACCTCGACACCGGCGCCGAGACCGTCGTCTGCGCGGTGCCCGGCCAGCCGTCCGGCCTGGGGTGGCTGCCGGACGGGCGGCTGCTGGTGGTGTCCATGACCGACCGCACCGTGCGCCGGCTGGAGGGCGACGAGCTGGTCCTGCACGCCGACCTGAGCGGCGTCGCCACCTTCCACGCCAACGACCTGCTCGTCGACCGCGAAGGCCGGGCGTACGCGGGCAACTTCGGCTTCGACCTGCACGCGGCGATCGCGGCCGGCGGCGAAGCCCCGCTGATGGAACCCGACCGGGTGATGCCGGGGGCGTCGCTGGCGCTCGTCCAGCCCGACGGCGCGGTGTCGGTGGCCGCCGAGGACCTGAAGTTCCCCAACGGCATGGGCTTCCTGGCCAACCGGCAGGACGGGCCGCGCACCCTCGTCGTCGCCGAGACGCTCGCGTTCGCGCTGACCGCGTTCGACGTCGCCGAGGACGGCTCGCTGTCCGGCCGGCGCCTCTGGGCCGGCCTGCGGGAGCACCTCATCGCGCCCGACGGCGTCGCCACCGACGACGAGGGCGGCGTCTGGGTCGCCCCGGCCCTGCAGCCCTGCGCGTTCCGCGTGGTCGAGGGCGGCCGGGTCACCCACAAGGTGGAAACCAGCCAGAACTGCTTCGCGGTCGCGCTGGTGGGCGACCGGCTGGTCTGCTGCACCGCGCCCACCTCGCAGCCCGAGGCGGTCGCCGGCGCCCGGCTGGGCCGGCTGGAGGTGCGCGAGCTCTAGAGGGCGTCCCACCAGGCCCGGTCGAGCTCCCCGCGGGCCAACAGCACGGCCGGGCCGGTCAGGGTGGCCGCGTCCTGCTCGACCACGACCGACACCCGTCCACCGGGGACGTCCACAGTGGCCTTCCCGGTGCGCCGGCCGGTCCCGTGCAGCCAGGAGGCCACCGCCGCGACCGTTCCGGTGCCGCACGACCTCGTCTCGCCCACGCCGCGCTCGTGGACCCGCATCCGCAGCGCGCCCTCGTCCAGCACGTTGACGAACTCCACGTTCACGCCCTCGGGGAACACCCCGCGGTCGTAGCCGGGCTGCTCGCGCAGGTCCAGCGCCGCGACGGGGGTCGTCGTCACGCACGCCAGGTGCGGGTTGCCCACGTCCACGGCCACGCCCTCGAACACCTGCCCGCCCACCTCGGCCGCCGAGGCGCCGGTGACCCGCACGGGCCCCATGTCGAGCGTCACGGAGCCGTCCTCGTGCACCACCACGTCCCGCTGCCCGGCCCGCGTGCCCACGGTGAACGAGCCGAGCGGCGCCAGGTCCGCTTCCACCAGGTACCGGGCGAACACCCGCAGGCCGTTGCCGCACATCTCGGCGATGGAGCCGTCGGCGTTGCGGTAGTCCATGAACCAGGGGCCGAGGTCGGGCCGCACGACCCGCAGCACGCCGTCCGCCCCCAGCCCGCGCCGCCGGTCGCACAGCGCCCGCACGCGCGCGACGGTCAGGTCCAGCAGACCTTCGGGATCGGGCAGCACCACGAAGTCGTTCTCGGTGCCGTGACCCTTCAAGAACTCGACTCCCACGCCCACCAGGCTACTTCGCGACCAGTTCGAGCACGTCGTCGACCAGCCCGGCGGAGCCCGCGTCGAACCAGGTGACCCGCCGGTCGCGCCGGAACCAGGACCGCTGCCTGCGCACGAACCGGCGGGTGGCCTGCGCGGTCTCCCGGGCGGCGGTCGCGAGGTCGTGCGCGCCGTCGAAGGCCGCCAGCACCTGCTGGTAGCCCAGCGCCCGCGACGCCGTCCGCCCGTCCCGCAGGCCGGCCGCCTCCAGCGCGCGCACCTCGTCCACCAGCCCGTCGGCGAACATCCGGTCCACCCGCCGGTCGACCCGCTCGTCCAGTTCGGGCGCCGCGCGGTCCAGCCCCACCAGCACCGCGCCGTAGCGGGCCGGGCCGGGCTTGGGCAGGCTCGCCGAGAACGGCCGCCCGGTCAGCTCCACGACCTCCAGCGCCCGCACCACGCGCCGCCCGTTGCTCGGCAGGATGGCCAGCGCCGCCGCCGGGTCCACCCCGGCCAGCCGCGCGTGCAGCGCCTCCGCCCCGAACGCGGCCAGCTCGCCCTCCAGCCGGGCCCGGACGCGGTCGTCCGTGCCGGGGAACACCAGGTCGTCCAGCACCGCCTGCACGTACAGGCCGGACCCGCCCACCAGGACCGGCACCCGCCCCGCGGCCAGCACCGACTCCACCACCGCGCGGGCCCGGCGCTGGTAGGCGGCCACCGAAGCGGTCTGCGCCACGTCCAGCACGTCCAGCAGGTGGTGCGGCACGCCCCGCCGCTCCTCGGGCGTGACCTTCGCGGTGCCGATGTCCATGCCCCGGTACAGCTGCATCGAGTCGGCGTTGACCACCTCGCCGCCCAGGGCGAGGGCGAGCCGCACGGCGAGGTCGGACTTGCCGGTGGCGGTGGGGCCGACGACGGCGACGGGGGCGTTCACGCCGTCAAGCCTCCCAGACGGCCACGTGGTACCCGACGCCGAACGGCGCCAGGAACTCCGACCGCGTGCACCGCCACGGCCCCGGCACACCCGCCAGCACCTGCCACGCGGCCCGCCCCCGCGCGCCCAGCTCGTCGGCCAGTACCGGGTCGAGGGCCGCCAGCGCCGCCGGGTCCGCCGCGGCCAGCGCCGCGCGGACGGCCTCGTCGAACGGCCCCGCCCGCTCGTCCGGCCGGCCCACCGCCTGCTCGCCGTGCCGGTGCGAGCCGTCACCCAGCACGAGCAGCGCCCGGCCCGCCAACCGGGACCCGAGCGAGACGCACTCGGCCACCGGCAGGTCCGGCGGCACGAGGTGCACGCGCACGCTGCGCGCCCCGGCGTGCTCCCGCAGCCACGCCGCCACCAGGACGGGCAGCGGCAGGTCCGGCTCCGCGGAGGACGGCCGCCCGGAGAGCGACCCGGAGAGCGACCCGGACAGCGACACGGGCACGTCGACGCCGTAGCCGTGAAACGATCCGGCAACGTTTTCCACCGTTCGGGGACCGGTCGGGTCGACCGCGACCGCCGTCCAGTCCGGGTCGTGGGCGGCGAGTTCCCGTGCCGCGGCAAGGCAGGCGGCCCGCACCGGTGCGGTTTCCCCCACCGCACCACCGACCAGTTCGGGCACCAGCAGCGGGGGGTGCGGCACCACGGCGACACGCGAGATCATGGCAACGCACGCTACTCATCGGCCACCACCAGTACCGATGCGAGCCTTGACCTGTTTGAATGCGCGCGGGGTACTGGGGACGGCAGAGGAGTCCGCGAGACCTGTACGCAGGGTCGAGCTGACGCCCCAGGTACCCGGGTGCTGGGCCCCGCCATCGGCGGGGCGCCCGTGGTCGGCACGGGCACCACGAAGTGGGCAGGCGAGGAGGAAGCCGGCGATGACGGAGCACGAGACGACACCGGAAGCCACTGGCGACAGTGGCACGGGGGCGGTGGTCGAGGAGACGCGGGCGGCGAGCACGCCCCCGCCGGTCCCCGTGGCGTCGGACCACCCTGACCGCTGGGGGCGCGTGGACGCGGACGGCACCGTCTACGTCAAGACGGCCGACGGTGAGCGGGTCGTCGGTTCCTGGCAGGCGGGGGAGCCCGCCGAGGGCTTGGCGCACTTCGCGCGCCGGTTCGACGACATCCGGACCGAGGTCGAGCTGCTGGTGGCCAGGCTGTCGTCCGGCGCCGGTGACCCGAAGCACGCGCTGACCAGCGCCAAGCACGTCCAGGAGAGCCTGGCGGACGCGGCCGTGGTCGGCGACCTCGCGGCCCTGGCGGCGCGGGTCGAGCACGTGCTCGCCAAGGCCGAGGAGGGCATGGAGGCGGCCAAGGCGGCCAAGGACGAGGCCCGCGCCCAGGCCGGGGCCCGCAAGCTCCAGCTGGTCGAGGAGGCCGAGGTCCTGGCCAACGAGTCCACCCAGTGGAAGGCGGCCGGCGACCGGCTGCGGGCGATCCTGGACGAGTGGAAGACCATCCGCGGCGTCGACCGCAAGACCGACGAGCAGCTGTGGCGGCGGTTCTCCAAGGCGCGCGACGCGTTCAACCGCAGGCGCGGCTCGCACTTCGCCGACCTGGACCGCCAGCGCGGCGTGGCCAAGACGCGCAAGCAGGAGCTGGTCGAGGAGGCGGAGAAGCTCGTCGACTCCGACGACTGGGGCCCCACCGCCGGCCGCTACAAGGAGCTGATGGTCGAGTGGAAGGCCGCCGGGCGCGCGCCCAAGGAGGCCGACGACGCCCTCTGGCAGCGCTTCCGGGCCGCCCAGGACGCGTTCTTCGCCAAGCGCTCGGAGGCGTTCTCCGAGCGTGACGCGGAGTTCGCGGCCAACGCCAAGCTCAAGGAGGAGCTGCTGGCCGAGGCCGAGCACATCGACCCGTCGCACGACCTGGAAACCGCCCGCCAGCAGCTGTACCGGATCCAGGAGCGCTGGGACGCGATCGGCAAGGTGCCCCGCGAGCGGGTCCGCGAGCTGGAGGGCAAGCTGCGCGCGATCGAGGAGAAGGTGCGCGGCGCGGTCGACGCCCAGTGGCGGCGCTCCGACCCGGAGGCCGAGGCCCGCGTGGCCCAGTTCCGCGAGCGGGTGGAGCAGTTCGAGGCCCAGGCGGCGAAGGCCCGCTCGGCCGGTGACAAGCGCCGCGCCGAGCAGGCCGAGGCGCAGGCCAAGCAGTGGCGCGAGTGGCTCGCCGCCGCGGAACAGGCAGTGGCCACCCGCTGACCACCGCACACCGAGGACCGGGCTCCCCCTCCACGCGCGGAGGGGGAGCCCGTCCTTTTGGCCGGCGACACCCCACCCCATTCCGGGCAACGCCGGACACCGCCCGGAACCGCTTTGGACACACCCCGCGCCGCTCGAAACCGGCTTGACACCGCGCCGCACCGCCCAGAAATCGTTTTGAAGCCGCTCCGCGCTGCCCTGAAATCGTTTTGAAGCCGCGCCGCCCTGAACTCGGTTTGAAGCCGCGCGCAGCGCGCACCCCGGTGTGGGCTGCGTGTCATCCCCGTATGGCCTGCGCGCAGCGAACCGCATGTGTCAAGGGGAGATCGGGACACCCGGTCACCGCACACCCGGTTCGATCTCCCCTTGACACATGTGGTTGTCTCCGACCAGGTCATGCGGGGATGGCACGACGCCCTGAGCTTGGTCTTTGTGTCATCCTTGGCGGCCTCTCGGCCGCTCTTCCTACTTGTACCCCGCACCGATCCGGGTGAGATTCAGGGCCGTACGGATCTCAGCTGAAAAGAAAAAGAGTCCTCGCCGGACAGGCAGGTCGCCAAGGAGGAGGAAAAGAAACAGCGGTCGTGTTCTCCCCGCATGACCTGTCAAAGACGACCATGCTTTTCCTGGGGGTGCAAGCGAAAAGCGTGCTTGCACCCCCAGGAAAAGCATGGTAGCCCTCCGGGCAGGCCATACTGAGATTGATCTGTTGGTGTTG
>Ga0196958_10000051_pt1 | contig 54387 bp, 45 predicted proteins | sample S1v_10metaG_FD_148654 | JGI IMG/M metagenome (GOLD analysis project Ga0196958, IMG submission 148654) | Soil microbial communities from Anza Borrego desert, Southern California, United States - S1+v_10 | ecosystem: Environmental > Terrestrial > Soil > Desert | place: USA: California | collected... | reverse complement strand
GTGGTGCCGAAGCCCAGCAGCCGGGTCGGGGCGCCGGGCGCGCCGGCCCGACCGGCGATCCGGATCGGCTGCTCGGCGACCGGGCGGTCCAGGCGGATCAGCGCGATGTCGTTGCGGTTGGGCTGCGTGCCCACCTGGTAGCCGGGGTGGCGCACCACGCGGTCGATGTTCCGGACGGTGCCGCCGGAGGTCCGCCGGTCGCTGCCGATGCGCACGGTCCCGTCCGGCACCGCCCCGGTGCCCTCCGGGTCGACGCAGTGCGCCGCCGTGACCACCCACCGCGGGTGGATCAGCGACGCCCCGCAGACGCCCTTGAAGTTGTCCATGCTGGGCACGGTCTCCGGGATCGAGGCCATGAACTCGTAGCGCTCGGTGGAGTCCTCCCCGTTGACGATGGCGCCGGCGCTGCCGGTCATCGCCGTCGCGCAGAAGGCGGCCAGCAGCACGACCCCGGCCGCCTGGAGCGTCCCGCGGCGCACGGACTTCAGTCTCGACATGGTTTTCCTTAGAACGGGGACGACTGACGAGGACAATCCTGTCCGTCCACGGTGGACCGGGCCATCCGGGCAACCCGCCCGTCGGCAGGGGGGCTGTCCCGACCACCCGTGGTCGAGGCCGCTCCACCCGCGGGCTCGGCCCTGCGCTCCGCCGGGGACCCGCGCCGCGGGGTCAGGTGAAGTCGCCGCCCCTCGACAGGGCGCGGTCCATGCAGCGCTCCGCCAAGGCGGTGATGGTCCAGGACGGGTTGCAGCAGCCGGTGGAGCCGGGGATCAGGGCCGCGTCGACCACGTGCAGGCCGGGGTGGCCGTGCACGCGCCCCGCCTGGTCGCACACCGGGCCCAGGGCGGCGCCGCCGAGCGGGTGGAGGGTGAGCGGGTAGGCGGCGGTGAGGTCGATCGCCGTCCCGCCGCCCGCGCCGGTCAGCCGGGAGACGACCGCGCGGACCGCCCGCCCGGTGGCGCGGTCCGCGCCGGCGGGCCAGGTCAGCCGGACCTCGTCGGTGGCCGGGTCGTACCGGAACGCCCCGCGGCCCTCCGGCAGGCCCATGCACCCCAGCACGGTGCTCCTGGTCTCGAACGGGTAGGGCGCCGGGATGTGCTCGACGGTCACCGGCCCGGCGGGGGCTTCCCAGTCGTGCGCGCCCACGCACGCCGGACCGCCCTGGCGGGGCAGGGTGGGGTAGGGCAGGAAGGCGCGCAGGTGGATGCGGTCGCCGTTGTTGCCCCAGTGCTCGCCGACGGCGTCGGGCAGGTCGGGCAGCGCCCGGCTTCCCTTGGCGCGCACCAGCAACTCGGAGGTGCCGACGGAACCGGCCGCCAGGAACACGGTGTCGGTGGTGATCCGGACGTGCTCCAGCACCGTCCCGTCGGTGGCGATGCGGTCGCAGGAGAGGGCGTAGCGGTGGGACTTCCCGCGGCCGAGCCGCCGGACGACGTGCAGCGGCGCCACCTCGCACAGGCCCGTCGCCTCGGCCGCGGCCAGGTAGGTCTTGTCCAGGGAGTGCCGCGCGCCGTTGTGCAGTCCGCAGTGGACTTCGCCGTGGGCGGTGCGCGGCGGCAGCCGGCCGGCGAGTTCCCCGCGCACCACGTCCCAGTCGACCGGTTGCGGGATGCGGAACACCCGCAGGCCGGCCCGACGGGCGTCGGCGAGGAAGCCCCTGCTCGACGCGTACCGCTCGTGGGACAGGACGTCGTCGGGGATCGGGGACAGGCGCAACGCGGTCGCGGCCCTCGGGTAGTAGACCAGGTCCATCTCCTCGAAGTCCACGCCGGCGGGCATGACGCGGTCGAACAGCCGCCCGGGCGGGCGCAGGGAAGCCCCGCCGTAGTGCAGCGAACCGCCGCCGACACCCGCCCCGCACAGCACGCGCACCCCGCGGCCGACGACCCTCTCCACCAGGCCGGTGTACCGGGGCGGCAGGGACCTGCGCGCGGTGGCCGGCATCCGCGCCGGCCACCGCACCCGGCGGTCCGGGCGGGACAGCCGCGGGAACGGCTCTCCCGCCGCCGCGCCGGGCCAGCGGCGCCCCCGTTCCAGCACGAGCGCGGGCACACCGGCCTCGGCGAGGCGCAGGGCGGCGACGGCGCCGCCGAAGCCGCTCCCCACGACGACCGCCGGGCGGTGCTCCTCCCGCACGGGGATCCTGCGCACTGGGGGCGCCATCACAGCTCCTCACGAGATCACGTCGAGCGCCGGACCGGGCGCCGGACCACGTCGGGCGCCGGCCGGTCCGGGCGGCTGCTCCCGCGGCGACCACCGCCGCGCCGCGGGACCGTTGCGCCGCAGGACCATTGCGCCGGCCGGGAACCGCCCCCGCAACCGTGCCCATGGTCCTGGGCACGACCGGAGCAGGGCGCTGCTCCGGTCGGACGGCCGCGAACGTCCCGGGGGCGAAGGGCCGGTGCGCGGGCGGGCGGGGGAGCCCGACAATCTCCCCGTCCGCCCGACGGGGTCCGCCCGGCCCCGGCGGGTGGGCCCGCCGGAAGCGAGGTCCCATGCCGACCGCCCCCACCGCCGAGCAGCCCTGGAGCGCCGAGCCCCGGATGAGCCGGTTGGAGACGATGTTCTGGCGCGGCGAGACCGACCCCCGCATCCGGGTCACGACCATGGCGGTCGAGGTCCTGGACCGCGTGCCGGCCTGGGACCGCCTGATGCGCCGGCACGAGCGGGTCACCCGGCTGGCCCCGCGGCTGCGGCAGCGGGCCGTCGAACCGCTGCTGCGGCTGGGCAGGCCCCACTGGCGCGACGACCCGCTGTTCGACCTGGGGTACCACCTCCGCCGCGTCCGGCTGCCCGCCCCCGGCACGCTGCGCCACCTCCTCGACTTCGCGCGGACCGCGTTCCTGACGCCGTTGGACCGCACACGCCCCCTGTGGGAGGCGACGCTGGTGGAAGGTCTCGACGGGGAGGGCGCCGGGTACGTGCTCAAGCTGCACCACAGCCTGTGCGACGGGATCGGCGGGGCCCAACTGCTCGCGTTGCTGCACGAGGCCGACACGCCGGAGGGCTCCGTCCGCCTCGCCCGCCCGCCGGCACGCGCCGCCACCGCGCCCCCGACCGGGACGACCCGACGCACGGGGAACCCGGTGCCGGCGGGGTTCCGGTTCGCGCGCAGCGTCCTCAAGGCGACCGTGCTGCCCGCCGCGCCACCGTCGCCCCTGCTGGGCGAGCGGAGCAGCGCCCGGTTCTTCGGCGCCATGACGCTGCCGACGGCGCGGCTGCGCGCGGCGGGCAGGGCGGCCGGCGGCTCGCTGAACGACAGCTACCTCGCGCTGCTGCTCGGCGCGTTCGACCGGTACCACGCGCACTTCGGCGTGGAGCTCGCCGAGTTGCCGGTCCTCGTGCCGATCAGCACCCGCACCGCGGCCTCCGCCTCGGGCGGCAACCAGTTCGCGAGCCACCGCCTGGCCGGCGCGATGAGCGGGGTGGGGTTCGACCAGCGCGTCCGCCTCGTGCACGCCGCGGTCGCCGCCGCGCGCGCCGGCGCGCCGCTCAAGGCGTTGGGGGTGCTCGTCCGCTGCGCGACGCCCATGCCCGCGCCGGTGATCGCGTTCGCCGAGAAGCTGCTGTTCCAGGGCAACGACCTGATCGCGTCCAACTTCCCGGGCCTCGCCGAGCGCGTCCGGCTCGCCGGCGCCCGGGTCGAGGCGGTCTACCCGTACGCGTCGGTGGTGTTCGGCGCGATGAACGCGGTGCTGGTCTCCTACGCCGACAACTGCCACCTCGGGGTGAACCTCGACCCGGCGGCGGTCAGCCGGCCCCGGCTGTTCCTGGACTGCCTGCACCGGGAGTGGGACGAGGTGGCGGGGCGCGCCGGGCCGTCACGCGGTGCGGGACCACGGGCGTGAGGAGCCCCAGCGCACGCCGCCCAGCTCGACCAGCACGGCGTCGTCGTCGTCGCACACCAGGACGTCCGTCGGCCCGTCCGGGGCCGCGGAGGTCACCAGGGCCCACATCGACCCGGTCCAGCGGCCGGTCACGGTGGTCCGCTCGACGCTGAGCACCGGCCCCGGCGCGGACCCGCCGGACGCGACCTCCAGCACGCGGTCGAGCAGGTCGGGCGGGAAGGCGTGGTCCACCGCGGCCGGTTCGCGGGCGGTCAACCGCAGCAGCGTGCAACCGCCCTGCCCGGCCGCGGCGCGGACACCGGGGGCCACGGCGACGCCGTCGCCGGCGTGCTCCCGGAGCCGGCGCAGCAACGCGGCCGGGTCGCCGGTGCGGCGCTGCCGGAACACCTGCGCCGTCCCCTCGGCCAGCGGGTCCCGCGCCCCGGGCGCCTCGGTGACGGCGAACCGCCACCGCCCGGGGGATTCGACCGCCCCGGCGACCTCCAACGCCGAGCCGCGCCGGAACCCGGGGTCGTGGACGACGCTCAGCCGCCGGAGGGTCGCCGGGGCCGAACCGCACAGGCGGTGGGCCGCCGCCGCGGCCAGCTCCACCAGCTCGCCCGTCGTGGGGGCCGCCCGGCGCACGGCGGACGTGCGCCACCGCACCACGCGGTGCTCGGTGGCGCGGTCGGGCAGCAGCGGGTGGGCCCGCTCGGCGGGGGCTCCCGTCGTCGGCGCCCAGTACCGCCGCCCGCGCCACGGGTGGGGAGGCAGGCTCACCGGCCGACCGGGTGGCAGGACCCGTTCCCACCGCACGGCGTGCCCGGCTTCGTGCAGCCGGGCGGCCGCGGCCACCAGGGACTCCCACGCGGGGCCCGCGCCCCCGCTCGCGGGCGGGTGGCCCGAGCAGGCGCCGGTGCGGTCCAGGTGCAGCACGTGGCGCCCCGGCGGCGGGGTGTCGGCCTCGACGGCGCCCGCCAGCACCAGTTCCGCCGCGCGGGCCGCGTCGACCTCCCCCCGGCACTGGCGCGCCGCGACCCAGCCGGGCCCGCTGCCCAGCACGGTCGTCGGCGTCACGCCCCACTCGCGCCACAGGGCGACCAACCCGACCAGGAACGACCACGACGCGACGTCCGCGCCGGGCGGCGGCGCGCCGGGCACGGAGGCCGCGCACTCCCGGACGGCGTCGCGGAAAGCGTTGCTGCGCCGGGACAACTCCTCGACCGTCACCGGGTCGACGGGCCCACCGCGGAGGAAGAGCACCGGGCCCGGCGGGTCGTCGGCCGCGGCGCGGGCCGACCGGGGCTCGTGCCGCAGGGCCGCCACCAGGGCCGCGCGGTCGGCGGCCACGAACACGCGCCGGTACCGGTGGTGCGCCCGCCGGACCGCCGCGGTGTGGCAGACGTCGGTGGTCCCCACCTCGGGCGCGGAGTCCAGGAAGTCGGCGTGGGCGTCGATGACGGCGTCGAGGGTGTCCGGGCGCCGGGCCGAGAGCACCAGCACGAGGGGCCGCCCGCCCGGCGCGCCGACCGCCGCCGGGCGCTCCACCGACCCGAGCACGGCGTGCACGTTGGTGCCGGTCACGCTGAACGAGTTGACACCCGCCACCAGGCGTTGCCGAGCGGGCAGGGGCACGAGGTCGGTCACCACCGAGCAGGGCAGCCCCGCCCAGCGCACCGCGGGGGTGGGCGTGGTGTGGTGCAGCGTCGGGGGCAGCGCCCGGTGGTGCAGCGCCAAGGCGGCCTTGAGCAGGCCGGTGAGCCCGGCGACGGGCTCCTGGTGGCCGAAGTTGCCCCGCGCCGAGCCGAGCAGGAGGGGCCGCCCCGCCGGCCGGCCGGGGCCCAGCACCGACGCCAGCGCCGCGATCTCCACCGGGTCGCCCACCGGCGTCCCGACGCCGTGGGTCTCGACGAACGACACCGCCGCGGGGTCCACCCCGGCGTCCTCGTAGGCGCGGCGCAGGGCCTCCTCCTGGGTCGCGCCGGCCGGGCTGAGCATCGTCGCGCTCGCGCGGCCGTCGTTGGTCACGGCGCTGCCCAGGACGGTCGCGTACACCCGGTCGCCGTCCCGCAGCGCGGCCGACAGCGGCTTGAGCACCACCACCGCGCACCCCTCGCCCCGGACGAAGCCGTCCGCCGCCGCGTCGGCGAAGGCGCACCGCCCCCGCGCGGAGAGCACCCCCGCGCGACCGTAGGCGAGGTGCTCCTCGGCGGAGAGCACCAGGTGCACAGCGCCCGCCACCGCCAGGTCGCACTCGCCGCCCCGCAGGCTGCGGCAGGCCAGGTGCACGGCGGCCAGCCCGCCCGAGCAGTTGGTGTCCACGGTGGCGCTGGGCCCGCGCAGGTCGAACTGGAAGGACACCTGGCCGCTCAGGCCCGCGTGCGCCCCGGCCCCGATCACCGAGTACATGTCGAGCAGGCCGTCGCGGGCCAGCAGGTGCCAGTAGTGCGACGGCGTCTGCGCCAGGTACACCCCGGTCCGGTGCGTCGCCGGACCGCCGGGCACGACGCCCGCGTCCTCGAAGGCGTCCCAGGTCGTCTCCAGCGCCACCCGCTGCTGGGGGTCCATGTGCGCGGCCTGCCGGCGGCCGATGCCGAAGAAGTCGGCGTCGAACGAGGCCACGTCGTCGAGCAGCCCCAACCGCGCCGCCGGGGTGTGCCGGCTGCCCTCGTCGGGCCCGGCGAGCGGTTCCAGGCCGTAGCGGTCGGGGGCGACCGGGCCGACCACGTCGACCCCGTCGCACAGGGCGCGCCAGAGCGCCCGGGTCCCGCGCACCCGCGGGAAGCGGCACCCCGCGCCGATGACGGCGATCGGCTCGTCGTTGCTGCGCGTCATGGCTGGAACCCCGCTCGCTGGGCCGTGACCGGGTCCGCGCGGACGGCGGCGGTCCGCGCGCGGCCCGGCCCGCGCACCGACGCGCGGCCCGGCCGGACCGGGCCATCGTCGGCGCGACCGCGCGCGACCGCCAGTGCCGTCCGGCCTGGGACCTTCGTCTCCGGGGTCGCGGGCAGGAGCCGGTGGTACCCATGGTTCCCGGCCACGTGCCGCTCGGTGAGGAGGTGGAACCCGTGGGGGACACCCTGCTCGCCCGGGTCGAGGCGCACGCCGACCGCTGGCGGCGGTGCGCCCGCTGCCGGCGGTGGTGCGCGCGCCGCGCGCTGCCCCCTGGGTGGACCTGCCCGGGGTGCGGGGCGCCGTTCCGGGTGCCGGCCGCGGACCGGATCGCCTCCCTCGTGGACCCGGGCACCTTCGAGGAGTTGGCCGCGGCGCTGGCGCCGGGCGACCCGCTCGACTTCCACGACCGCGTCCCCTACCCCCGGCGCTGCGCGGACGCCCGCTCCCGGACCGGTTCGGCGGAGGCGGCCGTGCTCGGCACGGCCGAGGTCGCGGGCCGGCGGGTCGTCCTGGTCGTGTTCGACTTCGCCTTCCTCGGCGGGTCGATGGGTGTCGTGGTGGGGGAGAAGCTCGCCCGCGCGGCGGAGATCGCCGAGCACGGGCGCATCCCCCTGGTGACGGTGGCCGCGTCGGGCGGCGGGCGGATGCAGGAAGGCGCTCTCGCGCTGCTGCAGGGGGCCAAGGTGGCGGCGGCGGTCGGCGCGCTGCGGGACGCCGGCGTGCCCTACCTCAGCGTGCTCACCGACCCCGTCATCGGCGGTGTGCAGGTCTCCTTCGCCAGCGCCGGGGACGTCGTGCTGGTCGAGGAGGGCACGCGCGCGGGCTTCGCCGGGCGGCGCGTGGTCGAGCAGACCACCGGCTGCCGGCTGCCCGAGGACTTCCAGACCGACGCGTTCCTCCTCCGGCACGGGCACGTGGACCTCGTCGCGCCGCGGCGCGAGCTGCCCGCGACCCTGGCCCGCCTGGTGGCCTACGCGTCCTCCGACCGCGCACCGCGCCCCGAACCCCCTGCGGGACCCGACGACCCGCCGGAGCCCCCGGAGGACGAGGTCGACCCCTGGGACGCGGTCGTCGCGGTCCGGGCCGCGCACCGACCGCGCCTGGCGCACTACCTGGACACCGCCTTCACCGACGTGGTCGAACTGCGCGGCGACCGCATGAGGGACGACGACCCGACCGTCTTCACCGGCCTGGCCCGGCTGGCCGGCAGCCCCGTCGTCGTCATCGGGCACAACCGGGTCACCGGGGGCCCGGCGCGGCGCAACGCCGGGATGGCGCTGCCCTCGGGCTACCGCAAGGCGACCCGCGTGATGCGCCTGGCGGCGCGGTGGTCGCTCCCGGTCGTGACCCTCGTCGACACCCCCGGCGCCCACCCGGCGGCCGACGCCGAGGCCGACAACCAGTGCGGGGCCATCGCCGAGACCATGCTGACCGCCGCGCGGCTGCCCACCCCGGTGGTGTGCGCGGTCATCGGTGAAGGCGGGAGCGGGGGAGCGCTCGCGCTGTCCATCGGGGACCGGTTGCTGATGCAGCGGAACAGCACCTTCTCCGTCATCAGCCCCGAGGGGTGCGCGGCGATCCTGTTCTCCGACAGCGCCCGCGCGCCGGAGGCCGCCCGCGCGCTGCGCCTGCGCGCCGCCGACCTGCTGCGGCACGGCCTGGTCGACGCCGTCGTGCCGGAACCGCCCGGCGGCGCGCACACCGACCCGCGCCGCGCGGCCGACCTGCTGGCCGCGGCCCTGCGCCGGCACCTCGCCGAGCTGGGGACGTGCGACGGCCCGCGGCTGGTGGCGGCGCGCGCCGCCCGGCTGCGGGCGCTGGGCCGCGACTGGTGCGGCACGCCCCGGGTGACGGGAGGCCGCGGTGGATGACCCGCCCGCCAACGGATCGCACGACGACGCCGCCGCGGTGCTCCGGACGCTCACCGAGGTGCTGGCACTGCTCGGACCGGACCGCGCGCGGCGGGTCCGGGTGCGCAGCGGCCGGTTCGGGCTCGACGTCACGCTGCGCCCCCGCGCGGCGGACGGGCGCGCCGCGGCGGGAAGCGCCCTCCCGGCCGAGGACCACGCCACCGGACCCGCAGCCGCCGAACCACGTGCGGCACAACAGGAAGCGGCGCGACCTGGGACAGCACAACAGGAAGCGGCGCAACCACGTGCGGCGCGCCCGGGAGCGGCAGAACCGGAGACGGCGCGATCGGAAGCGGCGCGACCGGAAGCGGCCGAACGGCCGACCACGCCGATCACCGCGCCCGCGATCGGCGTGTTCCACCGGCGCCCCGCCCCCGGCGAGCCCCCGTTCGTCCACGTCGGCGACCGCGTGGCGACCGGCGCCGAAGTCGGCCTGGTCGAGGCGATGAAGACCTTCACCCCCGTCGTCGCCGACCGGGCGGGCGTCATCCGCGCCGTCCACGTCGAGGACGCCCGGGTGGTCGAGTACGGGCAGGCCCTGTTCGACCTGGAGCCCGAACCGACCGCGGGGCGGGGCGCGTCGTGATCGGGACCGTGCTGGTCGCCAACCGGGGCGAGGTCGCGGTGCGGGTCGTCCGGGCCTGCCGGCTGCTGGGCATCCGCTCCGTCGTGGCCCACTCGACGGCGGACCGCGACACCCTGCCGGTCCGCCTGGCCGACGACAGCGTCTGCGTGGGGCCCGGACCGGCGGAGCACAGCTACCTGTCCGTCCCCGCCCTCCTCTACGCCTGCGCCCGCGCCGGGGCCGACGCGGTGCACCCCGGCTACGGCTTCCTCGCCGAGGACCCGGACTTCGCCGCCGCCTGCCGCGACAGCGGCCTCACCTGGATCGGGCCCGACCCCGGGCACATCGCCCTGCTCGGCGACAAGATCGCCACCCGCAACGAGGTGGCCGCCGCGGGGCTGCCCGTCCCGCCGGGATCGCGGGCCCCCGTGACGGGACCGGCCGACGCCGCCCGCCAGGCGCGCGGGATCGGCTACCCGGTCGCGCTCAAGGCCGCGTCCGGGGGCGGTGGCCGGGGCGTGCACCGCGTGGACGACGACGAGCAGCTGGCCGAGCGGTTCGACCGGGCCCGGGACGCCGCGCGGGCGCTGTTCCAGGACGACCGCCTCTACGTGGAGAAGTGGATCGGCGACGCGCGCCACGTCGAGGTCCAGGTCCTCGCCGACCGCCACGGCGGGGTCGTCCACCTCGGGGAGCGGGACTGCTCGGTGCAGCGGCGGCACCGCAAGCTGGTCGAGGAGTCCCCCGCGCCGGGGCTGTCCGCGGCGCGGCGCGCGGCCCTGGGCGACTGGGCCGTCCGGGCGGCGCGGCACCTCGGCCTGCGCAACCTCGCCACGGTCGAGTTCCTGCTCGACGCCGGCGGCGGCCTGCACTTCACCGAGATCAACCCGCGGTTGCAGGTGGAGCACCCGGTGACCGAGGCCCGCACGGGGCTGGACCTGGTGGCCTGGATGATCCGCGAGGCGGCGGGGGAGCCCGTGCCGTGCCGGCAGGACGACGTGCGCCCGCGCGGGCACGCCGTGGAGGCGCGGATCTCCGCCGAGGACCCGGACCACGACTGGGCGCCCCGCTGCGGCACCGTGACCGACCTCGTGCTCCCCGGCGGTCCGGGCATCCGCGTCGACACCTGGCTCACCCGCGGCGCCACCGTCTCCCCGCACTACGACCCGCTCCTGGCCAAGGTCGTCGCCTGGGCGCCCGACCGGGACACCGCGCGCCGCCGCCTGGTCCAGGCGCTGCGGGAGTTCTCCTGCTCCGGCGTGGCGCACAACGCGAAGGCGCTGACCGAGATCCTCGACCACGACGAGTTCCGCCGGGGCGAGCACCGGGCGGGCGTGGTCGAGCGGGCCGTGCGGCGCCCCGGGGGAGAGGCGGACGCCCGATGACCACACCCGACACCGCGGCGCTCGCGGAGCGGACCCACACCGCCTACATCGACGGCCGCGACGTCGCGCTCCCGGAGGTGGTCCGCCCGGCCGCGGTCCGCCTGTCGGAGGACCCGCACGCCCACCAGCCGCCCCCGCCGGTGCTGGGCCGGTGCGCCCTCGCCGGGCCGGCGCAGGTGCGCGCCGCGTCGGCGGCGGCGGCGCGGGCGGCCCCGCCGTGGGCCGACACGGCGCCGGCGCGGCGGTTCGCGCTGGGACCGGCGTTCTGCGCGCGGTTGCGGGACTCCGCCGCGGAGTTCACCGCGCTGCTCGTCGCCGAGGGGTGCCCGCGCCGCATCGCCGACTGGCTCGTGGACAGCATGCTCGCGATGTTCGACGCGGAATCGTGCCGCTGGTACCAGCGGCTCATGCGCTTCGAGTGGCGTGACGGCGACCGGCGGTTGGTGCTGCAGCACCACCCCGACGGGGTGCTCGCGATCAACCCTCCCGGCAACGCGCCGGCCTTCAGCGCCGTGACCGCCGCGCTGCACGGGCTCATGGCCGGCAACGCCGTCGTCGTCCGCGTGCCCCGGCGCTTCCCGTCGAGCACGACCTTCCTGCTGCGGCACGTGCTGGCGCCGTGCCTGGAAGACCTGCCCGCCCCGCCCGGCGCGCTGAACTTCTTCTGCGCCGCACCGGATCACGTGCTCGCGCACTGGCTGGAAGACCCGCGGGTCGACGACATCCTGTACTACGGCAACAGCGAGCGCGGTCTGCGCTTCCACCGCGCGTGCCTGGAGCACGGCAAGAAGGCCGTGCTCGAACTGTCCGGCAACGACACGGTCGTGGTGTGGGAGGACGCCTCGCTCGCCGACGCGGTGGAATCGCTGGTGACCGCGTTCCACGGCTCCGGGCAGATGTGCATCGCGCCCAACCGCGCCGTGGTCCACCCCGCGGTGGCCGACGACCTGGTCGAGGCGTTGCGCCTGCGGGTCGCCGACATCCGGCCCGGCCGCCCGGAGGACGAGGCGACGCTGCTCACGCCGGTGCCCGGTGACGACCACGAGGCCGTGCTGGCGGAAGCCCGCGCCGCCGGGGCGGTCGTCGTGTGCGGTGGCCGTCGCCTCACCCTCGCCGGGGCGCCGCACCCCGCCGGGCCGTTCGTGGAGCCGACCCTGCTCCGGGTGGACGGCCTGGCCACCGCCCGGGAGTTGACCGCGGTCCGCGAGGAGACCTTCTTCCCGCTGCTGTCCCTCGTCGTGCCGCACCCGGACGGCGACGGCGAACGACTGCTGTCGGAGGTGATCGGCTTCCTCAACGGCAACCGCTACGGGCTGCGCAACTCGCTGTGGACCGGGAGCCCGGCGGTCGCCGAGCGGTTCGTGAGCGGCGTGCGCAACGGCGCGATGCTCAAGGTGAACCAGCCGCACATGGACTTCGTCCACCTGCTGCCCAGCCACGGCGGGACCGGGTGGTCGGCGGGCGTCCACGGCGAGGCTACCTACGTGTTCCTCAAGACCAGCCACCTGCAATCGGCCGTGATCGGGCCGTGAGCGCGCCGCTCAGATCCGCAGGCCCCCGTCGACGCGCACCACCTGGCCCGTCACGCCGCGCGCCCGGTCGGACACCAGGAAACCGACCAGGGAGGCCACTTCCTCGGGGGTGCCGAAGCGGCCCAACGGGATCCGCGGCGCCCACCTGCCCTCGTAGGCCCGCGTCGTCCGGGTGCTGATGAAACCCGGCGCCACGGCGTTCACCCGGACGTCGAACCGCGCCAGCTCCTTGGCCAGCGACAGGACGAAACCGGTGAGCGCGGCCTTGGACGACGCGTAGTTCACCTGCCCGGCGTTGCCGTCCAGGCCCACCACCGACGACAGCACCACCACCGCCGCGCCGGGGCGGTCCACGAGGTCGGGGACGACCTCGCGCGTCATCCGGAACACCCCGGTGAGGTTGACCTCCAGCACCCGGGCCCACGCCTCGTCGCCCATCCTGGCCAGCCAACCGTCCCGCATGACGCCGGCGTTGTTGACCAGCACCGAGATCGGCCCCAGGGTGGCGCGCACCCGCTCGACGAACCGCCGCACCGAAGCGGGGTCGGTCACGTCGCACCGCGCGCCCAGCACGGCCCGGCCGCGCGAGCGCGCCTCCTCCACCACCTGCCGCGCCGACTCGTCGTCGGACTCGTAGCAGAAGGCGACGTCGTGGCCGTCGCGGGCCAACCCGGCGACCACCGCGCGGCCGATCCCGCGCGAGCCGCCCGTCACCACGGCCACCCGGCCGCTCACGGGGAGACCGCGTCGGGAACGCCACTCGCGGCGGTGTCGGCTGCACGGCTCGCGGCGGTGCCGGATGCGCCGTTCGCGGCGGTGCCGGATGCGCCGTTCGCGGCGGTGCCGGATGCGCCGTTCGCGGCGGTGCCGGATGCGCCGTTCGCGGCGGTGCCGGATGCGCCGCTCGCGGCGGTGGGCACCGAGATGTAACCGTGCTGGAGCGCGACGAGCACCGCCGTCGTCCGGTCGGCGACGGCCAGCTTCGCGAACAGCGAACTCAGGTAGTTCTTGACCGTCTTCTCGGACAGCCCCAGGCACCGGGAGATCCGGCGGTTCGACTGGCCCAGTCCCAGCAGTTGCAGCACCTGCCGCTCCCGCGGGGTGAGGTTGTCGGCGCGCCTGCGGGGCGGCCCGGGAGCGCCGCCGCCGTCGGCGTCGTCATCGGCGGCGCGGCGGTCGGCGGGTCGCCGCGCCGGGGAACCGGGCGGGCGCCCCTGCCGGATCCCCTGCTCCCGCAACGCGATCGCGGCCAGGTCCGCCCCGGCCTGGTGCAGGGCGGCCACCTGGCGGACCCTGGCGAGGGCGTCCTCCATCGCCTCCTCGATGTCGCTGAACACCGCCTGCACCAGGAACGGGGGGATGGGGTCGGTGTCCTGGCGGAAGTGCACCCACCTCAGGCACGCGGCCAGCTCCTCCGGGCTCCGGTGGTGCAGGTGGGCGCGGAATTCCAAGCGGTCCACCACATCGGCCGGGGTCAAGCCGTTGACCTCCAGCCACCGTCGGAAGACCTCGGAGGTGGCGCCCGCGGGCCCCGCGGACGGGGGAGTGGGGTTCGAGCCGCTCATCAACGAGTCCCCTCGTCGACCGGTCGCAGCGCGCGTAGTTGCGCTTGGTAGTTGCCTGATTGCAGAATGTATCACGTACTGATGAAGCGGTACAGGCGGTTCCCTCCGTCGGCCGTCACGACGCGGACGGGGCTCAGCGGTGGAAGACGGTGCGGGACAACGGGGATCCTTGCGCGTCCGGCACGACGACGTCGAAGGCCGGCCGGTGCGCAGCCTGTGCGCGGGCAGCCGGTCGCCGGGCAAGCCCGGTGCGGTGCTCGTCCCCGCGCTGGGCGTCCCGGAAGACCTCGGCGCACTCGCGCGCGAGTGCGCGCGGTGGACGGTTTCGTCCCTGCTCGACGTGTTCGCCCGCGACCGGCGGGTCGGGGCGGACCTGCCCGCCGTCACGGCCGTGACGGCGGCGTGGTTGCGGGCGGTGCCGACCGGACCCGTTGTGCTGGTGGGGCATTCCACGGGGGCGCAGGCCGCCCTGCAGGCCGCCGTCCGGGCGCCGGCGGCCGTGCGGGCACTCGTCCTGCTGTCACCGACCTTCGCGCCCGAGCTGCGCCGGACGCCGGCCTTGTTGCGGGCCTACTTCCGCGACAGCGCGCACGAACCGCTCGACCTGTGGAGGACCACCCTGCCGGGCTGCGCGCGGGTCGGCGCGACGACCCTGCTGCGGCTCGTGCGCTCGGCCCGGCACGACCGCCCGGAGGACGCCGTCGCCGACGTCCGGTGCCCGGTCCTCGTCGTGCGCGGCGAGCGCGACGCCCTGTGCCCCGCCCACTGGGCGGAAGGGCTCGGCGCCGCGGCTCGGCAGGGCCGGTGCGCGACCGTCCCCGGAGGGCACGGCTTCCCGCACGTGCACAGCAGGCACACCGCCGACCTCATCGCCCGCTTCACCGAGGAGTGCCGGTGACCGGCCCCGGTCGACGCGGCGGTCCCCTGCACCGCGGACGCGCCGATCCCCGGGCGCGGGGAGGTCGTGGTCGCCGGGGACAGGACCACCGCGGCGGCCCGCACGTAGGCTGTGCGCGACCTCGGAAGAGTGCGTTGACGCGGTAGAGGGGGAAAGCGGTGCCTGCAGCGGTGCGGACGGGCCGGTTCGGCCTGCTGCTCGCGCTGCTGCTCGTGCTGCTCGGGGTGAGCGCCGCGGTGGCGCCGGGTTCCGGCGGCGGGGCTTCGGCGCCGCTGCACGGACCGCTGCACGGACCGCCGGTGCTCGGCGAGTCGACGTCGGCCGCGCCGTCGATGAACGACGACCTGCACGACTGGTTGCGGGTGTCGGTGGGGGTGCGCAGCGCGTCGACCACGACCCTGGTGGAGACCTGGTGGGTCGTGTGCCCGTGCGCGACCGTCGAGCGCGCCCTGCGGGGGCGGTCGTCCCTCGGCCTGGTCGGTGCTGCCGGTGCTGCGGCTGCCGAGCCGACACCGCGGTCGAGCCGGGCGCCTCCGGTCGCGTGATCGGACCCGACCCGCTCTGAAACCGCGCTCGACGCGGCTGCCGCGCCCCCGCTCGGAGGTGGCGCCGGTCCGCGTGCGAGCCGTCGACCCGTGCTCTGGAAAGGCTTTTCGATGTCTGTCGTTGTGCTCGTGCTGCTCGCGGCCACGGTCCTGGCCGCGGCCGGCCTCATGGTGGCCATGTTCGTCAAGGACGAGCCGTTCTACGGCGCCGTGGGGCTCGGCGTCCTGTCCGGCCCCGGCAGCGTGATGGCGCTCGTGCACCTGGCCGTGGCCTAGTAACGCCCGGGAACCAGACGCCCCGGCGGAGCCGCCGGGGCGGTCCGGTCGGCCACGACGCGGCCGACCGGACCGCCCCTCCGGGAGCGGGCGGGCTCCCCCTCACGGTTCGATGAGGCCGGCGCGGATCGCGTAGCGGGTCAGTTCCAGCCGGTCCTTCAACCCGAGCTTCTGGAGCAGGTTCGCGCGGTGCCGCTCGACGGTCTTGACGCTGATGACCAGCAGGCCGGCGATGTCCTTGGAGGAGTGGCCCTCGGCGACGAGCTTGAGGATCTCCTCCTCGCGGTCGGTGATGGCCTTGTCGGGCAGGCCGTGGCCCTCCCGGACCCGGTGCAGGTAGTCGCGGATCAGCGCGGTGACGGCGCCGGGGTAGAGGAACGGCTCGCCGCGCATGGCGGCGCGGCAGGCTTCGACCAGGTCCCGGTCGGCGACGGACTTCAGGACGTAGCCGGACGCGCCCGCCTTGAGCGCTTCGAAGAAGTACTGCTCGTTGTCGTACATGGTCAGGATGAGGATGCGCAGCGCCGGTTGGAGGCGGGACAGCTCCCGCGCGGCCTGCAGGCCGGTCAGCCGCGGCATGGCGATGTCGAGGATGGCCAGGTCCGGCTGTTCGGCGCGGGCCTTCTCGATCGCCTCGGCGCCGTCGCCCGCCTCGGCGACCACGGTGAGGTCGGGTTCGCCGTCCAGGATCAGCCGGACTCCGCGGCGCACCAGCGCGTGGTCGTCGGCGAGCAGGACGCGGGTCGTCGGCTCGGGCATGGTCAGGCGCTCCTGCCAGGGGTCGGTACGCGCAGCCGCACCTCGGTGCCGCCGCCCGGGTGGGGGCCGACGGTGAGGTCGGCGCCGATGAGCAACGCGCGTTCGCGCATCCCCAGGATGCCGGAACCCTCGGGGGCCTGGCCGAGTCCGCGGCCGTCGTCGCGGATGCGCAGGTCCACCCCCGCCGGGTCGTGGGCGAGGGTGAGGTCGAGGTGGCGGGCGTGCGCGTGGCGCGCGACGTTGGTGATGGCCTCCTGCGCGACCCGGTAGACGACCAGCTCGACCTCGTTGCCCAGCTCGGGGAGGTCGGCGTCGAACCGGCGGCGCACCGACAGCCCGCTGTGCCCGGCGATCTCGGTGGTCAGCGCCTTGAGCGCGCTGATCAGCCCGAGCTCCTCCAGCACGCCGGGGCGCAGCCGGCGGGCGATCCGGCGGATCTCGTCGAGGCTGCCGCGGGTCGTCTCCTGCACCTGGTGCAGCTCGTCGCGCACCGTGGGCGGCGCGTGGTCGGCCACCCGCTTGAGCTCCAGCAGGACGGCGGTGAGGGTCTGGCCGACCTCGTCGTGCAGTTCCCGGGCGATGCGGCTGCGCTCGGCTTCCTGCGCGGACAGGGCGCGGGCGGCGCTGGCGCCGCGCTCGGCCTCCAAGCGGTCGAGCATGGTGTTGAAGGTCCTGATGAGACCCGCGATCTCGCCGCGCCCGGTGGCCGCGGGGCGCGGGCCGGGGCGCAGCAGGTCCGTCGTGGTCATCGCGCGGGTGAGCCGGTCCAGCGGGGCCAGGCCCAGCCGCAGCAGCGCGGCGTTGGCGACCAGCATCACCGCCAAGCCCCCCGAGAGGATCACCGCCTCGGTGAACAGGACCGGGGTGGACACCGTCACCGGCCCGAGCAGCAACGCCGCCGCGGCCACCACCAGCACCGCGGCGTTGAGCGGGAAGATCCGCCAGAACAGGGACACGGTCACGGCCTCCTTCGCCTCCAGGCTGCCGGGGGGTCGGCGCCCTTGTCCACCCGGGCCGGCGCCCACCCGGCGCGTACATGCCGCCACCACCCGCGAATGGGTGCCGGCACCGATTGTCCCGCCACCGGGCGCCGCACAGACTGGTGTGGACGGTTGCCACGCCGGAGGAAGAGGTGACGCCGTGCTCGGATCGGAACAGCAGACCCGTGAACCGCCGACGGCGGCGTCGGTCGCCGGCGCCGCGATCCCGACGCTACAGGCACACCTCCACCGCCACGCCGAACAGGTTGATTTCATGCACGCTAGCGATATCGCGGTGAACGTGCCGACGGTCACCGTCCACGACCCGGTCGCACAGGCCGTGCGGGTGATGGCGGTGAGCCGCCTGCCCGGCCTGATCGTCGTCGACGACCGCTCGCGCCCCCTCATGGTGCTGCCCGGGACCCAGGTGCTGCGCCTGGCCGTTCCCGGCGCCTACCAGGACGACCCGGCGCTCGCGCGAGCGGTCGACGAGGCCCACGCGGACCACTTCTGGCAGGAGTTGGGCGACCTGACCGTCGCCGACTGCGCCCCGCGCCGACCGGTGAAACCGGTGACCGTGCGGGCGGACGCGACCCTGCTGGAGGTCGCGGCGCTCATGGCGCGCCTGCACAGCCCCCTCGTGGCGGTGGTCGACGGGAGCGGCGTGCTCCTCGGCGCCGTCACGCTGGAGCGCCTGATCACCAGCCTGGCGGTGTTCGGCAACGTCGAGTAGCGGCTGACACCGCCCGCCCCCACCCCATCCCCGCACCCGCATCCGCTCGCGGGTGCGCTGCGCCGTGTCCTCCGAGGAGTGTGCCTTCAGTGTGCCCGAGTGCCGCGTCCATCCGATCAGCCGGCCGCGAACCCGTCGCGTGCCGGGGCCGCGCCGACGACCGGACCGGCCCTCCGGGTCGTGACCGATGAGCGCCGTCCTCGCCCTCGGGATCTTCCTGGTCGCGTTCTTCTTCATCGCCACGGAGAAGGCGGACAAGCTCAAGGTGGTGCTCATCGCCTCGGGCGCGATGGCCGTCCTGGGCCTGGTCCCCGGCGCCGAGGTGTTCTTCTCCGAGCACGCCGGCATCGACTGGAACGTCATCTTCCTGCTGTTCGGCATGATGGTCATCGTCGGGATCGTCAAGCAGACCGGCATCTTCGACTACCTCGCCATCTGGGCGGCCAAGAAGGCGAAGGGCAAGCCGTACCGCCTGATGGTGATGCTGATGGCGATCACCGCCGTGGCCTCGCCGTTCCTCGACAACGTCACCACGATCATGCTGGTCGTCCCGGTGACCATCGTGGTGTGCAACCGGCTGCGCATCGCGCCCCAGCCCTACGTCATCGCCGAGGTGCTCGCGTCCAACATCGGTGGCGCGGCGACGCTCATCGGCGACCCGCCCAACATCATCATCGGCAGCCGGGCCGGGTTGACCTTCACCGACTTCCTGGTCCACATGGCGCCGATCGTGGTCGTCATCTTCGCGGTGTTCGTGCTGCTGACCAGGGTGCTGTTCCGCAAGTCCTTCCAGCACAACCCCGAGCACGTCGCCGCGGTCATGGCGCTCAACGAGCGGCGGGCCATCACCGACGCCCGGATGCTGCGCCGCTGCCTGGCCGTGTTCGCCGTGGTGGTCCTCGGGTTCAGCCTGCACTCGGTGCTCCACCTCGACCCGGCCGTCGTCGCCCTGGTGGGCGCCGGGCTGATGATGCTGGCCACCGGCGCCGACGTCGGCGACGTCCTGCGCGAGGTCGAGTGGCACACCCTGGCCTTCTTCATGGGCCTGTTCGTCATGGTCGCGGGACTGGTGCACACCGGCGTCATCGAGACGCTGGGCAGCTGGGCCGTGCAGGGGTTCGGCGACAACCACTTCCTCGCGGCCACCGCGTTGTTGTTCGGCTCCAGCGTGCTGGGCGCCTTCTTCGACAACATCCCCTACGCCGCCACCATGAGCCCCGTCGTGGAGGGCATGGTGGCCGGGATCGCGGACCCGGCGACCGGGCAGGCGCTGTGGTGGTCCTTCGCGCTCGGCGCGGACTTCAGCGGCAACGGCACCGCGGTGGCGGCCAGCGCCAACGTCGTCGCCATCGGCATCGCGGCGCGCACCGGCAACCACATCAGCTTCTGGCAGTTCACCAGGTACGGCATCGTCGTGACGGTGCTGAGCACGGTGATGGCCTGGGGCTACGTCTGGTTGCGCTACTTCATGTGACCCGGGCGACCCCCGGGCGGCGCCGCGCGACAGGCGGCGGAGCGGGTGGCGGGCCGTGCGGCCGGCCGCCCGCTCCGCGGATTGTCGGTGTGGGCCGGCAGGTTCGAGCGCGTGACCCGTCCCGTGCCCGCGCTGCTGCGCGACCCGGCCTTCCGCCGGTACTTCCTCGCCCGGACGTCCTCCCACCTCGGAGACGGCCTGATCCCCGTCGCGCTGCTGTTCGGCGCGTTGCGGCTCGGGGCGTCGCCGACCGAGCTGGGGCTCGTCCTGCTGGCCGGCCGGTTGCCGGTCGTGGTGTTCACCCTCGTCGGCGGGGTGGTGGGCGACGTGCTGTCGCGTCGCGCCGTCATGCTCGCCGCCGACGTCGTCCGCTGCGCCTCCCAGGGGCTGACGGCCGCCCTGCTCGTCACCGGGGTCGCGACCCTGTGGCACCTGGCCGCGTTGCAGGCGGTGGCGGGCGCGGCCCACGCCTTCTTCACCCCCGCCGCGGCGGGCCTGGTCGCCGACATCGTGCCCGAGGCGCAGCGCCGTCAGGCCAACGCCCTGGTCACCACCACCCAGAACGCCGCGACGCTCGTCGCCCCGGTGGTGTCGGCGGCGCTGGTGGCCGCGGTCGGCGCGGGCGTGTCCTTCGCCGTGGACGCGGTCACGTTCGTGATCAGCGCCGCCGCGCTCGTCGCGCTCAAGGCGCCGGACCGGTCGGTGCCGCGGAGACCGGCGCTGCTGACCGCCGCGCGGCACGGGTGGCGGGACTTCCGCACCCGCCCCTGGTTGCAGGCCACCACCGTCCAGGTCGCCGTCATCAACGGGGTGTGCATCTCGCCGTTCCTGGTGCTCGGCCCGGTCATCGCCGAACAGCGGCTGGGCGGCCCCCTGGCGTGGGTGCTGATCGGCAACGGCTACGCCGCGGGCGCGCTGCTGGGCAGCGCCCTGGCCCTGCGCTGGCGCCCGCGGCGCCCGCTGCGGGTCGCCGTCACCATCCCCGCCGCCCTGGCCCCGCTGCTGGTCCTGCTCGCCGCCGGCGCGCCGGTCTGGGCGCTCGCCGCCGCGGCCGTCCCCGCCGGGGTGCAGTCCGCCCTCTACGCGGTGCTCACCGAGACCGCGCGGCAGGTCCACGTGCCCGCCGACCTCGTCGCCCGGGCCACCGGCCTGTCCACCGTCGTGGGCCTGGCCGCCGCGCCCGCGGGCATGGCCCTGGCCGGGCCGGCGGCCGAGCGCGTCGGCACGCACGCGGTGCTGCTCACCGGCGCGCTGGTCGCCGTGCTCAGCGCGCCGCTGGCGCTGGCCGTGCGCTCCGTGCGGCAGCTGCCGGCCGGCGGAGCCCCCCGCGGTCAGAACGCGTAGCGGACGCGCAGGTACGGGGCGTGCCGGGCGATCAGGCCCAGCAGCTCGTCCAGCAGGCCGCGCTTGAGGCCCCGCCGGTAGCGGACGTTGACGCCGCCGCCCTCGCTGCGCTTGGACTCCTGCAGGTCGGGCCGCCACAGGACGTCCTCGGCGCGGGGGTGCCAGCGCAGGTTCACCTCGTGCAGCGCCCGGTTGTGGGTGAGCATGATGACCTCCGCGGCCAGCTGGTCGCGGGTGGCGGGGGAGGCGGCGTCGCCCAGCGCCGCCAGCAGTTCGCGCCAGTCGTCCAGCCAGCCGTCGTGCACGACCACGGGGCTGAGGTTGACGTGCACCTCGTACCCGGCGGCGCGGAAGTCGTCCAGGGCGGCGAGGCGCTCGGCGATCGGGCTGGTGCGGATGTCGAGGAGCTTCGCGGTGCGCTCGGGCATCAGGGAGAACCGCACGCGGGTGCGGCCCCCCGGGTCCCAGTCCAGCAGGTCGCGGTTGACGTGCTTGGTCGCGAAGGACGCCTTGGCGGTGGGCAGGCCGCGGAACAGTCCGACCAGGTCGCGCACGTTGTCGCTGACCAGGGCGTCCACCGAGCAGTCGGAGTTCTCCCCGATGTCGTAGACCCACGCCCGGTCGTCCACCTGGTCGGGCGCGGTCATCGGGCCCTGCCGCGCGACGTGCCGGGCCAGGTAGCCGGTGATCTGCTCGATGTTGGCGAACACCGTGATCGGGTTGGAGTAGCCCTTGCGCCGGGGCACGTAGCAGTACGCGCAGGCCATGGCGCAGCCGTTGGCCGTGGACGGGGCGATGAAGTGGGCCGAACGGCCGTTGGGCCGGGCGCTGAGCGACTTCTTCACCCCCAGCACCAGCGCCTCCCGCTTGATGCGCACCCAGCGGCGGGCGTTGGCCTCGTCGCCGTGCAGCTCGGGGATGCGCCAGTGGTCGTCGACCTCCACGCGCTCGGCGTCGGGGAACCGGTCGAGCACCTCGCGCCCGCGCGGCAGCTCCGCGGCGGCGGGCTCCACGTAGATGCGGGTGGGCGAGAGCAACGGCTGGTCGGTCACCCCTCCAGTGTCCTAACGAGACCGACGCGGTGCACGCCGGGAGGCGCTTTGTGGGTCGGTTCACGTCGAGGGCGCGGTGTCCCGACCGCCGCGCCCCCCGTGCCGGCGGCAGGCGGTCAGCAGGGCGCCCGGAACGGCACACCCGGGAAGTGGCCCGGCCACTCCCGCTCCGGGGCCCGGCCGCGGCGCGGTCCCGCACCGGTCCGGCGGCCCGGACCTCACCGGGGCCAGCGGGAACATCGTCGGCGGGCGCTCGAACGCGTGGATCCACCGGGGCCTGCTCGACAACTGCTGATCGCGGGCTGGGCGGCGCCTGTGGTCCAGGGGGCCGCAAGCGCCGCCTTGCCCGTCAGCGGGCTGAGCCGCCCCGGAAGCGCTGTCCGATGGCCGGAACCCGAGCGGGTGGCCGGGCCTCGGTCCCGGCGGCGCATTCGAGGTCGTGCGCCGGTCGTCGCCCGCCGAGCAGGTACCCGGGCGCGGGGGGACGGGCGTGCCGTCCGGTGGCAGCGGGGTGTCGGTGCCCAACGCCTTCCACAGCGCCGCCGGCCTGGTGAACGCGGCGTCACCGCTGCCGCAGAGGCCCACGAACGTCAACATGCGGAACAGCGGACCGGTCAGGCACTTTTCGCACAGGCCGATGCCTCCTCGACGGCGCACCTGCGGCGCACCGGAACGGGATCCTCGACCGGTCGTGCGGACCAGGGCGTCGACCCGTTTCGCGACGCTTCCCGGACCCCGGCCTCGTCGGCGCGGTCGCGCCGGCGCCTCAAGTGGGAACCACGGCGCCGGGGTGCGGTCCAGGTCGGGGGAACTTTCCGACCAAGGTCTGACCTCGGGGTTCACCTTCGTCTCGAACCTCGATGCCGACACCGCGGGGGGGACCGCCCGGCGTCGGCGCCGAACGCGCGAAAGGGCTTTTCCGGTCGGTGTGGCGCGGGGTTCGCGCACCGCCGCCTGCCGCCTTCTGCGACGGTCCGATCGGGGACTCGCACACCCGGGCGGACGCCTGCCGGGAGCCCCTCGGCGGTCCGACCGGCGGATGACACCCGCCGGTCGGACCGGTCACGAAGCGGGGCCCAGGTCGGCGAGCTTGCGCTCCAGCACCGCGCGCTCGCGCTCGTTGCCGCACCGCCGCACCGCCGCCTCCAGCTCGGTCCGGGCCTCGGCGGTGCGCTGCAAGCGGATGAGCAGCTCGCCGCGCACGCTGGGCAGCAGGTGCGAGTCCGCCAGCGCCCCGTCGGCCACGAGCCCGTCCACCACCGGCAGCGCCGCGGCCGGCCCGTGGGCCATGGACACCGCCACCGCCCGGTTGAGGTCGACCACCGGGGACGGCGCGAGCCGGCCGAGCGCCTCGTAGAGGAGCACCACGCGCTCCCAGTCCGTCTCCCGCACCGACGGGGCGACGGCGTGGCACTCGGCGATGGCCGCCTGCAGGCCGTAGGCCCCCAGCCCCCGGCCGGCCCGCTCCGCGCGGGCCAGGGCCGCCCGCCCGCGGCGGATCGCGGCGCGGTCCCAGCGGCGGCGGTCCTGGTGCTCCAGCAGCACCGGTTCGCCGTCCGGGCCGACCCGGGCCGGGAAGCGCGCCGCGGTCAGCTCCAGCAGCGCCAGCAGCCCGTGCACCTCCGGCTCGTCGGGCGCCAGCCGGGCCAGCACCCGCGCCAGGCGCTGGGCCTCGCCGGCCAGGTCCAGCCGGATCAGGCTGCTGCCGGAGCTGGCCGAGGACCCCTCGGTGAAGATCAGGTAGACGACGTTGAGCACCGAGCCCAGCCGCTTGCGGCGCTCCTCGGCGGCGGGCAGCCCGAACGGCACCCGGGCCGCGGCGAGCGTCTTCTTGGCCCGGGTGATCCGGGCCTGCACGGTGGCGGTGGGCACCAGGAACGCGCGGGCGATCTCGTCGCTGCCCAGACCACCGACCACGCGCAGGGTCAGCGCCAGCCTCGCCTCCCGCGACAGCACCGGGTGGCAGGAGATGAACATCAGCGCCAGCACGTCGTCGTCGACCTGGTCCGGGTCCCACAGGACGTCCTCGGCGGCGCCGGGGGCGCCGCCCTCGCCCAACTCCCGGGCGAGGGCGGCGTACCGCTCGTCGAGCGCGGAGCGCCTGCGGAACGCGTCGATCGCGCGGCGCTTGCCGACGGTGAGCAGCCACCCGGCGGGGTTGCGCGGCACGCCGTCGCCCGGCCAGCTCACCAGCGCCTCCGCCAGCGCTTCCTGGGCCAGGTCCTCGGCCAGGGCGAAGTCGCCGGTGTACCGGGCGAGCGCGCCGACGATCCGCGCGGAGTCGATCCGCCAGACCGCGGCGACCGCCTCCCGGCCGGTGTGGTCGGCCATCACGCGACCAGCCCCTCCCGCGTCGGTCCGCCTCAGAGCTGCCCGGTGGCCTCCCGCCACGCCCGCTCCTTCCGGATCCACTCGTTGTCCTGCGGGAACTCGTCGATCGTGGTGACCCGGCGGATCTCGGTCTTGAGCCCCGGCCCGGTGAACGGCGCCCGCTTGGCCCACTCGACCGCCTCCTCCTTCGAGGCCACGTTGAGGATGTAGAACCCGCCGAACAGCTCCTTGGTCTCCCCGTACGGGCCGTCGGTGGCCACCGGGGGCTCCGCGGAGTGGTCCACGACGACGCCGTCGGCGGCGGAGTCCAGGCCCTCCGCGGCCACCAGCACGCCCGCCCGGATCAGCTCGTCGTTGAACCTGCCGACCGTCTCCAGCATCTGGTCGAAGTCGAAGTCGGCCATGCCGGCGAAGGACTCGTCGGTGGCGCGCATGATCAGCATGTACTTCATGGTCTCGATCTCTCCGGGTACTCGGCGGGGTTCCTCGCGAACCCTCTCACGGCCATAGGTCGAACGGGCCGCCCGCCGGATCGACACCTCCGGGAAAAAATTTCCCCCGGATCTCGGCCGAGCCGATCACCGCAGGTCGGAGGGGGTGCGCGGGGATCGTGCCCGGCCCCTGTCGGACGTCCGCGCGGCGGGGCGGGCCCCGCCGGGCCCGGCGACGCGCGCCCGCCGGCGACGGCCCGACCACCCGTGCGGGCGATTTGCCGGCGCGGTCCCGCCCCTATCGGGGCAACGCGGACGCGGGTCCCGGATGACCGCAGTACGGTCGCCGATGTGCCCCGGGACGCGCGTTCCCGGCCTGATCGGACTCCTGCGAAGGTGAAGATGGCTCTCCTCGTCCGCAGGTCGTCGTCGGGAGCGGTCCGCGCGCCCGGGGCGGGGGTGGAGGGCGAGGCGCGCACCGCCCGCCCGGGTGGTCCCCGTCGGTGGCCCGGGGGTCCGCCGTCCCGGCGGGCGACGGCGCGCGGTGCCCCGTGAGGCGGCGGGCGCACGAGGGCGGTCCCGGCGGCGCGGCGACCGCGACACCACCCGACCACCCCGCTGCCGGGCGGGGCGCCGGGCCCGCCGAGCGGCCCCGGCGCGCGTCGCCCTCGGCGGCGCTGCGCGAACGGCTCGCGGCGCGGCGCGGCGCGGTGGCGGTGGTGCTGCTGCTGGAGCTGGGCGCGCGGGCCGTCGGACTGGTCCAGCCGCTGGCCGCCCGCGAGGTGGTCGACGGCGTCGGCGCCGCGGGCGGACCGGGCGGCCCGATCGCGGTGCTGGGCGCGCTGGCCGCCGTGGGGCTGGTGCTCAACTACCTCGCCTACGACCAGCGGGGCAGGCTGAGCGAGAAGCTGGTGCTCGACCTGCGGCGCACGGCCGCGCGGCGGGTCGTCCTCGCCCCGGTCCCGGCGGTGGCGTCGCGGCCCGTGGGCGACGTGCTGTCCCGGATCGGGTCGGACACCACCCTGGTCCAGCAGACGGTGGTCAAAGCGCTGGTGGACCTGGTCGTCGTGCCGCTCACCGCCGTGGTCGGCATCGTCCTGATGCTGTTCGTGGACGTGTTCCTGGCCTCGCTGGTCCTCGGGCTGCTGGCCGTGGCCGCGGTCGTGGAGCTGGGGGTGTTCCGCCGGTTGGCGCGGGACACCGAGCGCGGCCAGCAGCACGTCGGCGCGATGACCGGCGTCGTGCACCGGGTCCTGCTCGCGCTGCGGACGGTCAAGGCGTCGTCGATGGAGCACCGCGAGGCCGAGTCGTTCGACCGGGAGGCCGGGTCGGCCTACCGGGCGGGCCTGCGGGTCGCCCGGACGGGGGCGTGGGCGGACACCGTGGCCTACGCCTCGGTGGACCTGACGTTCCTGACCGTCCTGGCCGTCGGCGTCCTCCGGGTCGGCTCCGGCGCGGTCGGGGTGGGCGACCTGGTGGCGATCCTGCTCTACCTGGTCTACATCCAGGACCCGGTGGAGTCGCTGACCGAGTCGGCGAGCCGGCTGTCGGAGGGGGTGGCCGCGCTCCGGCGGATCACCGGCCTGCTCGACCTGCCCGCCGAGGCCGAGGTGGCGGCGCGCCGGCCGGGGCGGGCGCCCGGTGCGCGGGCCGGCGCGCGGGACCGGCTCCTGCGGCTGGACCACGTCTCCTTCGGCCACGGCGACCGCGAAGTGCTGCGCGACGTCACCATCGAGGCGCGGCCGGGGCTGACCGTGCTCGTCGGTCCCTCGGGGACGGGCAAGACGACGGTCCTGAGCCTGGTCGAGAGGTTCGTCGACCCGGACCGGGGGCGCGTGCTGCTCGACGGGCAGGACGTGCGCGACCTCGACCTGGCGCACCTGCGCCGGCGCGTGTCGTACGTGGAGCAGGAGGCGCCGCTGCTGGGCGCGACCATCCGCGAGGCGGCGGGCTACGGGGTCGACGGGCTCGCCGAGGACGGGCTGCGCCGCGTCCTGGCCTCCGTCGGGCTGGCCGAGTGGGTGCGCGGCCTGCCGCGGGGGCTCGACACCGAGGTGGGCGAGCGCGGGGTGCGGATCTCCGGCGGCCAGCGCCAGCGCATCGCCGTCGCCCGCGCGCTGGCGCGCGACAGCGAGGTGCTGCTGCTCGACGAGGCGACCTCGCAGCTGGACCCGCTCAGCGAGCAGACCCTCGTGGAGTCGATCGTGCGCGACCACGGCGACCGCATCGTGCTCGCCGTGACGCACCGGCTGCCCCTGGTCCTCCAAGCCGACCAGGTGGTCCTGCTGCACGGCGGCTCGGTGCACGCGTCCGGCGCGCACGAGCAGCTCGTGCACGACCCGACCTACCGGAAGGTCCTCGCGTTCCCCGCCGTCGACCGGTGACCGGCCGGTCGGTGCTCCCCACGGAAATGGACAGGAGAGGGCTTTGGTCAAATCGTTGCGCGACTGGATAGCCGAGGACGTGGACCCCGTGCGGGGCGAGTCGGTGAAGTGGCTGTCGGAGAACTACTTCTTCCGGGACCCGATGCGGCACACGCACGTCGACCCGGCGTACTTCTTCTCCCCGGCGGACGGGGTCGTCCTCTACCAGGGGGTCGTCGAGCCCGACGCGCCGGTGGTCGACATCAAGGGCAGCCCGCACACCGTGCGCGACGCCATCAGGGACGACGGCTACGACCGGGTCAGCCTCGTCATCGGCATCTTCATGACCTTCTACGACGTGCACGTCAACCGCGTGCCGTACTCGGGCCGGCTGACCTACCGGGAACTGGACGCGATCGACACGGTCAACCGGCCGATGCTCGACGTGGAGAAGGAGATCCTGGAGCGGCTCCGGGTTCCCGCCGAGGGCCGGGAGTACCTCCGGCACAACCAGCGGGTGGTCAACCGCGTCGACTCCGCCGAGCTGGGCCGGGCCTACCACCTGCTCCAGCTCGCCGACTACGACGTCGACGCCATCACGCCCTTCACCCTGGCCCAGCACCGCCCGGTCCGGCAGGGGTCGCGGTTCTCGCAGATCCGCTTCGGGTCGCAGGTCGACTTGATCATCCCCGTGGGGGGCGGCCTGGACCTGCAGCCGCTGTGCGAGCCGGGCCAGCACGTGCAGGCGGGCCTCGACCCGCTGGTCCGCGTCGTCGGCAAGTGACCCCGGGCGAGCTCCCGGGCGAGCCCCGGGCGAGTGAACCCGGCGAACCCAACGAGTTCAAGGAGGAGCAGCACGATGGACCCGAACACCGGACCCGCGCCCACCAACCCCACGCGGCTCAACCAGCCCGCTTTCCTGCTCAACCCGCCGTTCTCCCTCTCGACGGAAGTGCCCAACAACATCTGGATGGAGGAGCTCGACCCGGCCGAGAGGACGTGCGACCCGAGCCGCGCGATGGCCCAGTTCACCGCGCTCTACCGGCACCTGGCGGCGGAGAGCCTGGTCTACCTCCTGCCGACACCCCGCTCCGAGGGCCTGCAGGACCTGGTCTACACGGCCAACCTCGGCATCGTCCTGGAGCACCTGCCGGACCCGGCCACGGTCGTGATCTCCAACTTCACCTCCGCCCCGCGCCGGGGCGAGACCGAGGTCGGCGTCCGGTTCTTCGAGTCCATGGGGTACCGCACCGCGGTGCCGGAGACCAGGTTCGAGGGGGAAGCGGACCTCAAGCACCTCCACGACAACGTCTACGTCGGCGGTTACGGCCTGCGTTCGCAGCGGGAGACCTACGAGTGGCTCGAACGCACCTACGACATGGTGGTCGTGAAGCTGGCCGCCACCGACCCCTACCTCTACCACCTGGACGGCACGGTCTTCCCGATCACCACCGAGCAGACCCTCGTGTGCACCGCGAAGTACGAGCAGGACGAGCTGCGCCTGCTGGAGAAGCACACCGAGGTCATCGACGTGTCCGTCGACAGCGCCTACAGCGGGCTGTGCAACTCGGTGCGGCTCAACAACACCATCATCAACTCGTCGGACGTCCACGACCTGCGCGCCGGCAGCGAGGACTACCAGAAGGAGGTCCAGAAGAACCGCGAACTGGAGGACATCGCCGCGAACCTGGGCTTCGAGGTCGTGCTGCTCAACATCAACGAGTACTACAAGAGCGGCGCGATGCTGTCCTGCATGGTCATGCACCTCAACCGCAACTCCTACCGGTTCAAGCTCCTGTGAGGACCGCGGGCCGCACCGGGCGCCCGGCGGCGGTTCCGCGACTGCGCGGCGGTTGACCCCCGGTCGACGCGGTCCGCGGCAGCCCGGCCTGCCGCGGACCGCGTCGACCGGCACCGTCCTCTTCGGTCGCCCGGTCGAGTGGTCGGCCCGTGGGTGGCGCGTCCCGGGTTTCACCTGGAGAGGCGAATCAGCCCGATGTGGACGGTCGGCGGGGGCGGATGTTCGTAGAGTCCGGGACATCGCGCCGATCACCGTGGTGGGCGCGTCGTGCGAACCGAGGTCCCATGCGATGACCAGTGTCTTGAAAGACCACAAGTTCAGCATCGTCTTCGACTGGTTCGACCAGGGCAAGGACGGCCGGCTGACGCAGGACGACTTCCAGGCCACCGCCCGGATGTTCGCCCAGGTGGCGCGGGAGGACGACCACGCCACCGTCACCGCCCTCCACGACGCTTTCGACGCGTGGTGGGGGCTGGTGCTCGAACACGGGGACACCGACGGCGACGGCGGTGTCTCGCGCGAGGAGTTCATCACCGTCATGCAGGTCAACGTCACCGCTCCCGAGCACTTCGACGGCGCGGTCATGGCGATCGCCGACGCGGTGATCAACGCCCTGGACACCGACGACGACGGCGTCCTGAGCCTCGACGAGTACGTGCGCCTGTTCGAGGCGCTGGGCATACCGCGCGAGTTCGCCCGCGAGGCGTTCGCCAAGCTGGACCGCGATGGCGACGGGACGGTCAGCCACACCGAGTTCCGCCAGGCCATCTCCGACTTCTACCTCAGCGCCGACCCGGACGCGCCGGGCAACTACCTCCTCGGACCGGTCAGCCCGTAGCACCGGGCCCCCGGGCCGCCCGGCCGGGCGGCCCGGGGCCGCAGCACCCCGCCGCGACGGCCACCGCGCGGCCGACCGGTGTGCTAGCTTCCCGGGAATGCGCGGGAAGTCGACGTACAGCCGGTTATCGGTCGCGTCCGCCAAGGCGTTCGCGGCGTTCGCCTCCGTGGTGGCGTTGTCGCTCGTGGGTTCGGCGACGGTCGTGCACGCGGACACCCCGGTGGCCGCCGCCGACAGCGAGCCGTCCTCCCGGCGCCACCGCGAGTGCGCGACCCCGTCGATCGACCGGTTGCAGCAGTGGCTCGCCTCCGGCGAGGGCGCCACCGCGCCGCCGACCGGCAGCCTGCTCGTGCGCAAGGGCCGCGGGTACGCGGCCGAGGTGGACTTCCTCGGCACCGACTGGCACGTGGTCGTCGTGTGGCTGGGCAACCAGTTCGAAGCGCAGGCCGACCTGTCCCGGTCGGCGGGCTTCTGGCTGACCTACGGCGCGACCGACGACCTCTACGTCCAGTTGCGACCGGCCTCGCACTGGAGCGGCGGCGACAAGTGGCTCGTCCGGGTGCCGTCGACCGGCGGCAGGCTCGTGCGCAAGTTCTTCAGCTTCTCGCCCGACAAGTGGACGTGGCTGCCCGAGCTGGGCAAGCCGTCGTACCCGTTCGCGTCGGCGCTGGCCGAGGCGCGCGGCCTGGTCTTCGTCGGCAAGACCCCGAACGAGATCGAGTTCCGCGGGCTGCGCGTCCACGGCTACCGCCCACCGTGCCGGTGACCGGCGAGCCCGTGCGGTCACGGCCGGTTCGCGGTCGCCCGCCGGAGCCCGGTGCGCCACCGGCGGCGCGTGCGGTTTCACCGCCGCCCGGACGGGTAGCCGACGCCGGTACCGCACCAGAGCGAGGGGAGAGGCGATGACCGCACCCGAACCCGGCCCGCTGCCCGACGAGGCCGCGGAGGCCGACGCCTTGGAGCAGCGCGTCACGGCCACCGAGGCGGACGAGGTCGACGACGGGCCCTCGGCGGCGACCGGGACCGACGCCGCGCCCCTGGAGGCCAACCCGGCGGACGTCGCCGAGCAGCAGCAGGCCGTGCCCCTGGACCCCGACGACGGCCCCGCGGCCGACGACCTGTGACCTGACCGCCCGGACCGCGCCGGCCGGCGCGCGGGTGCGGCCCCCGGGCCGGTGTCGCCTACTCTTCGTGGGTGCTTGGTGAGGATCGGTCTTGGCAGTCGGTGTTCGCGGGGATCGTCAACCGGTCGCACCTGGCGACCGCCGACGACCTGCCCGGCATCGTGGACGAGGCGATCGCGCGGGTCGGGCTGGCGGTGGAGCTGTACCTGGTCGACCTCGGCCAGCGGGAGCTGCACCCGGTCCGGCCGCGGGGCGGGCCGTCGTTGTCGATCGGGTCCACGCTGGCGGGCCGGGCGTTCGCCCGGCTGGATCCGGCCGTCGCGACCGCCGAGGACGGGCGGGCGCAGCTGTGGGTGCCGGTGCTGGACGGCACCGAGCGGCTGGGAGTGCTGCACGTGACGCTGCCCGCGGGCGCCGACCCGCAGGACAGGGCGCTGCGCGGGCACTGCTGGGCGTTGGCCGGGCAGATCGCGCACCTGGTGGTGAGCAAGCAGCTCTACAGCGACCTGTTCCACCGCGTGCGCCGCACCCGCCCGTTGTCGGTGGCCTCCGAGCTGCTGTGGCAGCTGCTGCCGCCGGCGGTGTTCGCCACCGACCGGGTGGTCATCGCCGCGGCGATGGAGCCCTACGACCGGGTCGGCGGCGACGGCTTCGACTACGCCGTGGACGACGGCCGCGCCTACGTGGCGATCTTCGACGCGATGGGCCACGACCTGCACGCCGGGCTGACCACCTCGATCGCGCTGGCCGCCACCCGCAACGCCCGCCGCGCCGGGGCGGACCTGGTCGCCACCGCCGCGCTGGCCGACGACACCATCGTCACCCACCGCCCGCCCGGCACCTTCGCCTTCGCCACGGCGCTGCTGGCGAACCTGGACCTGGACACCGGCGAGCTGTGCTACCTCAACGCCGGGCACCCGCCGCCGGTGGTGCTGCGCGAGGGCCGGGTGGTGCGGCTGCTCGACACCGTGGGCCGCCCCCCGCTGGGCCTGGGGCAGCTGACCCCGGCCGAGCCCACCGTGCTGCGCGAGCAGCTCCAGCCCGGCGACCGGGTGCTGTTCCACACCGACGGCGTCACCGAGGCCCGCAGCCCGCGGGGCGAGCAGTTCGGCCTGGACCGCCTGGCCGACCTCACCCAGCGCCACGAGGCCGCCGGCCTGCCCGCCCCGGAGACGCTGCGCCGGGTGGTGCGCGCCGTGCTCGACCACCAGGAGGGCAGCCTCCAGGACGACGCCACCCTGCTGATGGTGGAGTGGACCACCACCGACCAGCTCACCCTGCTGCCCGCCCTGTGAGCCGCGCTTCCCGGTCCGAACCCGGCGCCCGCCGCGACACCGGCTCGCGCGCGGGCCCGCCCGCCGGGGTGCCCTAGGCTCTCCGGGTGCCGGCGGACCACTGGGGGTGAGTCGAATTCCCGACGATGCCGGGCGGACGGCGAGGACGAGGTCCTCGACGGCGGGCAGGGTGCGGCGAGTGGTCGCGATCCCGGCGTTCCGCCGGCTCTGGCTCGCCACGTTCCTGTGCAGCACGGCGGACTGGTTGGCGCTGCTGGGGATCGCCACCCTGGTGGCCGGCAGCTCCGACGACCACGCGGTGCAGAACTTCGCCTTCTCCGGCGTGGTGCTGGGCAACATCGTCCCGGGCCTGCTGTTCGCGCCGGTCGGCGGCCTGCTCGCCGACCGGTTCGACCGGCGCGTCCTGATGGCCGTCGGGGACGTCCTGCGCTGCTCGCTGTTGCTGTCGGTGGTGTTCACGGACCTGCCGTGGTGGCCGTTCGCCGCGAGCTTCCTGGCGAGCAGCGTGGCGATGGTGTGGATCCCGGCCAAGGAGGCCGCGGTGCCCAACCTGCTGCGCGGGCGCGACCAGGTCGAGACCGCCAACCAGGTCGGCATGGTGACGACCTACGGGTTCGCGGTCGTGGCGGGCGGCGGCCTGCACGCGCTGGCCGGGATCGGCCCGTCGCTGGGGCTGCCCGCCGACCTGCTCGGCGCGAACGGGACGATCAGGCTCGCGATCGGCGTCGCGGCCCTGCTCTACCTCGCCAGCGCCGTCCAGGTGGCGCTGCGCGTGCCGGAGCTGTCGCTGCGCGCGCCGGGGCTGCCGCCGCGCCGGACCGCCGAGCGCGACGACCGGGCGGGAGCCGGGGCGGGGCAGGGCGGGGGCACCGGCGTCGTGGCGATGATCCGCGACGTCGGGCACTTCGTCCGGACCACCCCGGTGGTGCGCGGGCTGATCATCGGCGCGCTGGGCGCGTTCGCCGCGGGCGGGGCCGTCGTCGGGTCCGCGCAGCCCTACGCCAACAGCCTGCCGGCCGGGCAGGCCGGGTTCGGCCTGCTGTTCGCCGCGGTCTTCGTCGGCCTGGCGATCGGCATGGTCGGCGCGCCGGGGCTGGCCGGCAGGCTGGCGCACGAGCGGCTGTTCGGCGCGGCCATCGTGCTGGCCGGGGTCGCCCTGGTGCCGGCCGCGCTCTCGCCGCACCTGCTCGTGTCCCTGGTCGCCGTCGTCGTCGTGGGCGCCTGCGCGGGAGCGGCCTTCCTCACCGGCGTGACGATCATCGGCTCGCGGGTCGCCGACGACGTGCGGGGCCGGGTCAACGCCCTCTACCAGGGGCTGATGAAGGTCGTGCTCGGCTCGTCGCTCGCCGTCGTGCCGGTCCTCGTCGGCCTGGTCACACCGCGGACCGCGCACGTGCTCGGCAACGAGGTCGTCATCGACGGCACCCGCCCCGTCCTGCTCGGGGGCGCCGTGCTCGCCTGCGTGGCCGGTGTGCTGGCCTACCTCCAGATGGACGACCGCGGGTCGGGGCCCGCCCCGCGCGCCGCCCCGCGCCCGCGCCGCGCCGTCGTGGCCGAGGAGGACGCCTCGTCGCCCGGCGGGCAGCCGCGGCCCTGCCCGTGCTGCGCCGCCGGCCCGGGAGGCCCCTGGTCGGGGCCTTGACCGGGGCCCGCACCGCCCGCCCGAGCGGGGGTCGACCGGCCTCCCGCGGCGGTAATCGGTCGGGGCGGTCGCGCCGGTCGGGACGGGTTCGGGGGGCGATCGGGCCGGCGCGACCGCCGGCAACTCCTTCGACCCGCTGCCCGCCGGGGCCGGCTGTCCGACGTCCTGCACGACTGGGACGACGACCGCGCCCGCCGGACCCCGGCCGGGTGCCGCCGCGCCGCCGCGCCGGACGGCGTCGTGGCGGTGGTCGAGCCCGGCCGACCGGCCCCGGCTCCGCGCCGTGCGGAACCGGGGCGCACCGGGCCCGTCTCACCGGGCCCGTCTCACCGGGCCCGTCTCACAGGGCGAGGCGCGGCCAGGACCGCGTGTCCCGCAGCAGCTGCCGGTCGTGCGTGGCGATCACCACCGCGGCCGGGGTCGACCCGAGCGCGGCGGTCAGCTCGTCGACGAGCGCGGCCGACAGGTGGTTGGTCGGCTCGTCGAGCAGCAGCACGTGCGGGCGGGCGGCCAGCAGCAGCGCCAGGTCCAGCCGCCTGCGGGCGCCGACCGACAGCTCGGCCACCGGCCGCTGCCGGTCGTGGCCGCTGAGCAGGCCCAGCTCGCCCAGCTCCGGACCGGCCGCGCCCGAGCGGGCGAGCTGCCGGTCGTACAGCTCCGCGGCCGTGCGCGCGCCCGGCGGGTCGGACTCCTGGCCCAGCCGCCCGACCCGAGCCGAGCGGGCGCGGGTGACGACGCCCGTGCCCGGCTCCAGGTCGCCCGCCAGCACCGCCAGCAGGGTGGACTTGCCCGCGCCGTTGGGCCCGGTGACCACCAGCCGGCCGCCGGGGCCCAGCGCCAGGTCGACCGGGCGCGCGAGCCTCCCGGCCACGGTCACCCCGCTGGCCCGCAGCAGCGTCGCCGCGCCGTGCTCGGGCAGGTCGGGCAGGACGAACCGGGCCGGCGGCCGCGGGACCCCCACCACGTGCGCGGCCAGCTCCTCCTGCCGCCGGTGCACGGCCCGCACCAGGCCGGGCGCGCGGGTGGCGCGGGTGTGCTTGCCGTGTCCCTTGGCCGGCCGCCAGCCGTCGCGCAGCCGGTCCTGCGCCGCGGACAGGTCGTCGGCCAGGCGCTGCCGCTCGGCGACCTGCTCGGCGTGCAGGGCCTCCCAGCGGGCGCGCTCGGCCCGGCGGGCCTCGGCGTAGGCGGGGTAGCCGCCGCCGTAGACCCGCGGCCGGCCGTCGCTGGACGGGTCGAGGTCGACCACGGAGGTGGCCACGTCGGTCAGCAGCGCCCGGTCGTGGCTGACCAGGACGACCACGCCGGGGTGCGCGCGCAGCCGCTCGGTGAGGTGGTCGAGCCCGCCCGCGTCGAGGTGGTTGGTCGGCTCGTCGAGCAGCAGCACCGGGTGCCCGGCGCCGAGCAGGCAGGCCAGCCGCACCCGGTGGCGCTGCCCGACCGAGAGGGCGCCGAGCGGGCGGGAGCGGTCGTCGACGGCGGCCAGCGCGGCCAGCGAGACCGCGACCCGCCGGTCGGCGTCCCACGCGTCGAGGGCCTCGGCCTCCGCGAGCGCGGCGGCGTAGGCGTCGTCCGCGCCGGGGCGGCCCTCGGCGAGCGCCCCGGCGGCGTGCTCCAGGCGGGCCAGCGCACCGCGCACGGCGGCCAGTTCGAGGTCGATCAGGGCGCCGACGGTGTCCGCGGGACCGAGCGGGATCTGCTGGTCGGCGACCCCGACCGAGCCCGCGCGGCGCACCTCGCCGCGGTCGACGGGCAGCTCGCCGGCGAGCACCCGCAGCAGCGTGGTCTTGCCGCGGCCGTTCTCGCCGACCACGGCGACCCGGTCACCGGCGGCGGCGACGAGGTCGACCCCGGAGAGCACGGGGCGCCCGCCGAGGGAGAGGTGGACGTCGGACGCGCGGACGTGCGCCGCGCGCACGAGGGCGGGGGAGAGGTGGGACGACATGACGGGGACTGCCTCCGAGGGGAAGTGATGCGCAGGAAGGACGAAGTCCGGTACCGCGGTTCCCGGTACCGGTGGAGGCGTCGTCCCTCAGAGGAAGAACAGGTGCTGCATCACGGGCGCCAGCGTAGGGCGGACCGACGGGCCGCGCACCCGGATTACCGCCCGGCGAGGGCCGTCGCGACCGACCACCGCGGGGCCGCCGGGTCGTTGGTGCCCGCCGTGGTCGCCCCAAGGCGGGACCACCGCGCAACGCGATCAGGTGGCGGGGAGTTCTTCGCCGGTCACCAGCGAGTGCAGGCGCCCCGGCGGCACCGGGGAACCCGGGCGCAGCTGGTCGACGAGGACGGCGCACCCGATCAGCCGCGCGCCCGCGGCCTCCACCAACTCCCGGACCGCCCGCGCCTGGCTGCCGGTCTCGATCCAGTCGTCCACGAGCAGGACGCGGTCGGCCGGCCCGAGCGAGGCCCGCTGGACCCGCAACGAGTGCCGAAGCCCCCGGTAGTCCGGCTCCGCTCGGCGGACCAGCTTCTCGCCGGGGAACATCCCGGCGCCCTTACGCACGGCGACGAAGCCCACCCCCAGTTCCACGGCCGCGGCCCCGCCGAGGAGGAAGCCCCGCGACTCGATCCCGCACACGGCCGTGATCCCCTTGCCGCGGAACGGCTCCACCAGCGCCCGCACGACCACGCCGAACGCGTCGCCGTCCCGGAACACCGGCCACACGTCCGCGTGGCCGCCGACCCAGCGGAACCGCCGCAACAGGGCTTCACGCGCAGACACCGTCACGAACGCGGATCCTCGCGCACCCGACGGCGCGAAGCGACCGACTTCTCCCGAGCCCGAGCCCGCGCGGCCGGTCCCCTGCGACCACCAGTCGTCGGAGAGCACGCCGTCGCAGTTCGCGGCGGCGAACGACACGATGACCCACCGGGCCGTCGGCGCGCCGGCGCACCTCTCGTACAAGGGCGTGCCGGACGAGGTCGCCCGCTACCCGGAGGCGCTGGCCGCCGCTGGAATCCAGGCCCACCACCAGGCGTCCGGTCGCTGAGCCGGTTTCCGTCCACCGAGGACGCCCCGGTGGCGACCGGGGCGGACCGCGCGACCGTTGCCGGTGGTGCCGTTTATCCTCATCGCCGCGGTGCCGGACGCCGGCGCCGACGCGACCGCGCCATGCCGCCGACCCACCAGGAGCGCACCGTGACCGTCCCCGGGACAGGCCGTCCGTCGACCCGCCTGGAGACCGCCAAGGCGTTCGCCGGGAGCGCGCTCGGCCCCGGTCCCGCCAAGCGGCTGGCGGCGTTCGGCGACGGCACCCTGTACGTCCAGGCGGGAGAACCGGCGCGGTTCCTGGCGTGGCTGGTCGACTTCGCGGTGTTCCTCCTGGGATCGGCGGCCGGCATCGTCGTGGTGGCGTTGGTGGACCGCAGGATGGAGCTTCCCGGTGGCACCGTCGCCTTGTTGTTCATCGGGGTGCTGATCGCGGTGCCGCTGCTGTACGGCTTGTGCTACGGCAACGGCCGGGCGCTCGGCGCGGTGCTCACCGGCACGCAGCTCGTCCGGTCGCGGGACGGCGGCCGGGTGGGTCTCCAAGCCTGCTGGGCCATGCTGGTCCGGACCCTCCTGCTGCCGCTGCTGGTCGCCGCTGTGGTGCTGGGCGGCGCGGGCGCCGGTGGCTCCCTCGCGCGGACCAGCATCGACCGGACCGCCACGCGGCAGCTGCACGCCACCGGCCTCGTGCGGCTGACCGACGTACGCGGCGGCTGACGCGCTGTGCGCTAGGCATGGGCGGCCCGACGCTTCGGGCCGCGCTCCGCGCGGCGGCGCTCAGCTCCCCGTAGGCCGCGCTCCGCGCGGCGGCGCTTCAGCGCAGCCGTGTGCCTCGTGTTCTCCCCGTACGGCCTGGGCGCAGCCCGATCATCTTTGTCGGGGGGTGTCAAGCACGCCCTTCGCTTGACACCCCCCGACAAAGATGATTGCCTCCGGCAGGCCGTACGGGGAGAACACGACGCACTTCCCTCCTCCTTGGGGGCCTCCCGGCCGCCCTTCATACTTGGGTCCCGCACCGATCCGGGTGATATTCGGGGCCGTGCTGCCCGAAGCTGAAAAGATAAAAGAGTCCTCGCCGGACAGGCAGGCCGCCAAGGAGAAGGAAAAGAAACAGCGGTCGTGTTCCCCCCGCATGACCTGTCTAAAGACAACCATGCTTTTCTGGGGGGTGCAAGCGAAAAGCGTGCTTGCACCCCCCAGAAAAGCATGGTAGCCCTCCGGGCAGGCCATACGGGGAGAACACGAGGCCACCGGTCTGCACTGGGCGTGCCAAGAGCCAAGAGCCAAGAGCCAAGAGCTACAGATGCAATAGGGGCGTGTGGGGTGTATTGGGTGTGTGAGGGGTTAGATGATCGTGCCGACGTCCTGGGTGACGATGCGGTCCAGGCAGCGTTCGGCGAGGGCGGTGATGGTCCAGGAGGGGTTGCAGCAGGCGGTGGAGCCGGGGATGAGGGAGCCGTCGGTGACGTAGAGGCCGGGGTTGTCGTGGACCCGGCCGTGGGGGTCGCAGACGGGGCCGATCACCGCGCCGCCCAGCGGGTGGTAGGTGCTGGGGTCCACCGGTTGCGTCGGCACGAAGACGCCGCCGCTGGTCAGCGCCATCCGGGCGGCGGCGGCGTCGATGGCGATCTCCGGTTCCACGTCGGAGGTCGGCGGCCAGACCAGGCGCGCGGAGTCGGTGAGCGGGTCGTAGTGGAACGCGCCGTGGCCGTTCGGGATGGCCATGGACCCGATGAACATGGTGAAGGTCTCGACGTCGAACGGCGCGGGGATGTGGAACAGGGTCGCGGGGCCGGTGGGCGCGTCCCAGTGCAGTGACGCGGCGCTGGTCGGGCCGCCCTGGTAGGGCAGGGTGGGTTGGGGCACCTCGGTGCGCAGCAGGAGCCGGTCGCCGTTGGTGCCCCAGTACCGCCCGACGGCGGGCGGCAGGTTCGGCAGCGCGCCGCGGCCCTTGGCGCGCACCAGCAGCTTGGAGGTGTTGGCCGACCCGGCGTTGAGCAGGAGGCTGTCGGTGTGGACGAGCACGTTCTCCTGCGTGACGCCGTCGGTGTCGATGCGCCGGCAGCGCAGCACGTACCGGGTCGAGGTCCCCCTGGTCACCTCGTCGACCACGTGCAGCGGGGCGATGGTGACCAGGCCGGTGGCCAGCGCCTGGGCCAGGTAGGTCTTGTCCACCGAGTACCGGGCGCCGTTGTTGACCCCGTAGAGGAAGTCGCCGTGGGCGGACCAGGGCGGCAGGTCGCCGCGCAGCTCGGCGCGGATCACGTCCCAGTTCATCGGCTGCAGCACGCGCACCGGGGTGCCGCCGGCCAGCGCGGAATCGGCGAGGAACCTCCTGGAGGAGGTGTAGCGGACGTGGTTGAGGATGTCGTCCGGGATGGGGGAGAAGTTCAGCATCGAGGCCGCCCTCGGGTAGTAGACGGCGGCCATCTCGTCGTAGTCCACCGATGAGGGCATGACCCTGGTGAACAGCTCCTCCGAGGGCTGCAGCGAAATGCCCTCGTAGTGCAGGGAACCGCCGCCGACGCCCGCGCCGCACAGGACGCTCATCCCCAGCCCGCGGATCCGCTCGACCAGACCGGTGTAGGGCTTGAACAGCGCCGGTGGGGACGCGGGCAGCACCGGGGTCGGCTCCAGCCAGCTCACCCGCCGGTCGGGGTGGAAGAACCGCGGGAAGGTGTTGTCGTTGGGCACGCTGTTCCACCAGCGGCCCCGCTCCAGGACGAGGGTGCGCACGCCGGCGCGGGCCAGCCGCAGGGCCGCGACGCCGCCGCCGAACCCGCTGCCCACCACGACGGCCCGGTAGCGCTCGTCCCGCGTCGGCGTGGGCGTGGCGCGAGCGGGGGTGGGGGAGGCGCCCAACCCGATCGTCACTGCGGTGGCGCCGACGCCGGCCAGCAGGCCGCGTCGGGACAAGCGCTGTCGCGTGGTCATTTCCTGGACCCTTCCTGCGCGGTGGGGCACTGCTCTCGGGCACGGGTCGGACGGGCGTGGAACCGCGCGCCGACCCGGCGCGGGTGGTCGGGCGCGCCGAAAGAACCGCGGATCGCGGCGGCGTCGGGTTCGGGGCGCGTTGTCGGTCGGACCGACAGCGGGGACAATCGGCCGGCGGCGGTGACCGGCTCGTCCCGGGATTCGGCGGGGTCGATTGTCCGCACTGGTTCGGGAAGTCGAGGTGGGGACGGCTGAAGTGCAGCGTAACCGGCCGGCGCGTTCTCCTCAAGGCATTCGTCCGTTCGGTCGGGGGGAATCGGTCAAGTCGTCCCGGTCGAGTTCCCGGGGCGGGAATTCCTTTTCGGGGTGGAATTCCCCGGTGGTGTGCCCGGCCGCCGGTCCGAATACCCCGGAAGTGACATTTCCTCGGTGTCCGCCGCCGCAGGGGGCGCGGCGCCGGGGGTCGCGCCGGTCCGCCCGGCGAGCGTCCGGGCGGCCGTCGCAACACACTGGGCACCGGGCACGACGAGAGGAACCCGCGATGGAACGCCTGAAGGGCAAAGTGGTGGTGATCACCGGGGCAGGCAGTGGGATCGGCAGGTCGGCCGCCGAGCTGATGGGCCGGGAAGGCGCCCGGGTCGTGGTCGCCGACCACAACACCCGGGGCGCCGAGGAGACCGCCGCGCTGGTCGAGGGGGCAGGCGGGCGGGCGCTGCCCGTCACCGTGGACGTCACCGACGAGTCCTCGGTCGTCGGCATGGTCGACGCGGCGGTCGGGGAGTTCGGCGAGCTGCACGTGCTGTGCAACCACGTCGGCGGGACCAACCCGCGCAAGGACCTGGACCTGCTGCGCATGGACATGGCCGAGTTCGACCGGGCCGTCGCCCTCAACGCGCGCAGCACCCTCCTGGGCGCCCGGCACGCGTTGCCCCACCTGATCCGCGCCGGCGGCGGGTCCGTCATCAACACGGCCTCCGTGGCCGCCCTGGTGGGCGACGTCCTGCAAACCTCCTACGGCGCCGTCAAAGCCGCCGTCGTCAGCATCACGAAGTCGATCGCCGTCCAGTACGGACCCCAGCACGTGCGCTGCAACGCCATCGCGCCCGGCGCCGTCATGACCCCGGCCCTGGAGGACAACCTGCCGGACGACGTGATCGAAGCCCTCAAGGGGGGCAACGCCCTGCCCTACCTCGGCTCCCCCGAGGACATCGGTCACGCCATGGTGTTCCTCGCCTCCGACGAGTCCCGCTACCTCACCGGCCAACTCCTCGTCATCGACGGCGGCATGACCATGCAGTCCTCCGCCGCCCCCGGACGCCGCGCGATGCTGCCCGGTTGAGCGGGCCCGCGCGCCCGCGTGGCCGGCGGTCGCTCGCCCTCGGGTTCGGCTGTCATCGGGCGTGTTCGCTCGACTACCATGGGTCGCCGATCACGGCTCGACTGTTGGAGGGCGCCGGTGGTGGACGACCGCTTACCCCTGCGATCGGATCGCGGCAGCCCGCCGGACCGGCGTGACCAGCAGCGATCACCGGCCCGCCGGACGGGTCCCGGCCCGGTGCACGCGGCGGGGAGCCTGCGCTTCACCGAATCCGTCGGCACCCGCGAAGAGGTCTGGGACCGGCTCGGCGCGAAGGTCCGGGAGCGGGTCGGCGCGCGGATCGGCTCGCTCGTGGAGTGGTGGGCGACCGACGTCAGCGGGCGCAACGCGGCGGTCGTGCTCGGCACCAGGGCGTTCGTCACGGTGGAGCCGACGGTCAACGCGGCCGGCGGGCCGGCGCACGAGATCCGCGCGCTGCGGCTGGACGAGTCGAGCTTCCGCCGCGCGACGGTCGCCGCGCCGGCCGCGGGCGGACCCGCCGCCCCGCCCGCCGCCGAGCGGGCCGCACCCGGCAGCCGCCCCGGCGCCCCCGCCCCGGCGCTGGCCGACCGGCTGGGCGCGGACATGAGCGGGTTCCTCGGCAACCTGCCTGCTCGCGCCCAGCAGCTGCTGCAGGAGCCGTTCGTCGACGGCCACGACGACCTGTGGCGCGACTACTACTACTTCCGGTCGGGCTCCGCCGGCGCGCTGGGCGGGGCCGCGCTGAGCGTCTGGTGCTACCTGGCCGACAAGCGCTACGTCACCTTCGCCGCAGGGGTGGGCAACGGCTACCGGCAGGACACCGGGCCCGGCTCCTGGCAGCTCACCTGTTGGCGCGCCGAGGTGCTGGGGAACGCGCGGTGAGCGCCCCCTCCCCGCGGGACCTCGACGGCCGCGACCCGTACGAGCTGCTCGGCGTCGCGCCGACGGCCACGCGGGCCGAGATCGTCGCCGCGCACCGGCGGCGGGTCCGGCTGGTCCACCCCGACCGCCCCGGCGGCGACGAGTACGAGACGAAGCTGCTGCACGTCGCCAAGGCCGTGCTGCTGGACCCGAGCCGCCGCGCCGAGGTCGACGCGGCCCGCGCGCGACCGGCCGACGGCCCGCCCGGTGAGCGGGAGGAGGACCCGGCCGGTTCCGACCCGGCGCACGACGGGCCCGCGCGCCCCGAGTCGGTCTGGGAGAGCGAGGAGGTCACCACGGGGGTCGGTCCGCCGACCCCGCCACCGCCGCCGCACACCACCGCGTACTGGCCGCCTCCGCCTCCGCCGTATGCGACCCCACCCCACGTGACGCCACCCCACGTCACGCCGCCTTACGCCACGCCGTCCTATGTGACTCCGCCTTATGTGGCACCGCCTCACGCGACACCGTCCTATGTGGCTCCGCCGTACGTGATGCCGTCCTACGCGGCCCCGCTGTACGACCCTGAGGGACAGCAGTGGGAGTACGCGGCGGATCGTGCCCGCCCTTCGGTCTCCGCGCTGCCGATCGTGGCGCTGGTCCTGTCCACCGCCTGCTTCTGCGCCCCGCTCGGCCTGGTCCTCGGTCTGGCCGGCCTGTCGAGCCGGAAAGGCCGCAACGACCGCCCGATCGCCGTCGCGGCGATCGGGCTGGGGGCGGTGTGGACGGTGCTGCTCGTGTTCTGGCTCCTGGGCGCGGCCACCCGGACCGTTCCCTGAACCGCCGCCCCGTCCACGGCCGACCCGGTTGAGGCGCGGGGGAGGGGGTAGCCCACGGGCTCCGGGATGTCGAGGAGTCGGTGTGCGGGTGACCTTGACCAGCAGGACCCAGATCGGACCGGTGCTGCGCGGGCTGCGGGAGCGGGGGCTCAACTACGACCCCGCCGAGGTGCGGGAGCCGCGGTGGGTCTTCGACGTGCACCGGCACCGCGTGGGGCAGGAGGCGGCCGGCCCACCCGAGGACGGCGGGCTGTGGGAGCGGGCGCGGGCGCTGGTGGCCGCGTACGAGTTCACCCCTCCCGAGATCATCCGGGCCTTCTACGAATCCGGTTCGGACCTGCTCGGGCGGGACATGGTGCTGCAGGCCCGCCTGCCCGGCCTGCGCTTCCTGATGGGCGTGCGGGTGACCGACGTGCGCGAGGAGACCTCCGCCGACCGCACGCTGTGGGGGTGGAGCTACGAGACGCTGCGCGGCCACCTGGAGCGCGGCCGGGTCGACTACGACCTGGTGAAGCACCACGCCACCGGCGAGGTGGAGTTCGTCGTGCACAGCTACTCGCAGCTGCACCCCCGCGCGCCGTGGTGGATGCGCTGGGGTTGGCGGCTGTTCGGGCGTCGCGTCCAGTTGCGCTTCTACCGGCGGACCGGGCAGCGGCTGCGGCTGCTCAGCCGCCGCACGCCCCAGGTGGCGGTGGCCCCGGTGGCGGTGGAGCGCCCGGGTCGCTGGAGCGTGAGCCTGCACAACCCGATCCGGTGAGGTTGTCGCCGACCGGGCCGGGTAGCCCCTGGGCCAGCGGACCCCAGTGGACGGAGCGCCTGCAGTGAAAATCGTGATCACCGGTGCGTCGGGCAACGTGGGCGCGGGCGTGCTGCGCGCGCTGGCCGCCGACGACGGCGACCACCGGGTGGTGGGGATCTGCCGCCGGCCGCCCGACCAGGTCCCGCCGTTCGACAAGGTCGCCTGGCACGCGTGCGACCTCGGCGAGGAGAACGCCCGGGACGTGCTGGACGAGGTCATGACGGGCGCGGACGCCGTGGTGCACCTGGCGTGGATGTTCCAGCCGATCCGGCAGGGGCAGCGGCTGCACCGCACCAACCACAAGGGCACCGCGGCGGTGCTGGAGGCGGCGCGCCGGGCCGGCGTGCCGCACGTGGTGCACGCCTCCTCCATCGGCGTGTACGCGCCCGCGGGTCAGCAGCCGGTGGACGAGTCGTGGCCCGCCACGGGCGTCCCCGGCTCGGTGTACGGCGCGGGCAAGGCCGAGGTCGAGGCGGTGCTGAACCGGTTCGCCGAGGACAACCCGGGCACCGCCGTGGCGGTGATCCGGCCGACGCTGGTCGCGCAGAGCGCCGCGTCGGCGAGCTTCCTGGCCCTGTTCTTCGACCCCCTGGTGCCCCAGTGGCTGATCCGGCTGGTGCGCGACGGGCGGATCCCGCTGCTGCCCCTGCCGGCCGGGATGCGGGTGCAGCTGGTGCACGCCGACGACGTGGGCGACGCGGTGGTGCGGATCCTGCACCGCCGGGCCACGGGCGCGTTCAACCTCGCCGCCGACACGCTCACCGCGGCGGACCTCGCCGGGGTGGCCTGCGCGCGGGCCGTCCCGGTGCCGGCGACCGCGATGCGCACCGGCGTGGGGCTGCTGTGGCGGCTGGGGGCGATCGGCATGTCGCCGGGCTGGTTCGACGTGGGCACCCGGTCCCCGCTGGTGGACACCTCCCGCGCGCGCACCGAGCTGGGCTGGTCGCCCCGCGTCGACAGCGCCGGGTGCGCCCGCGAGCAGCTCGCCGGCCTGGCCGAGGGCACGCCGGGCCCGAGCCGCGCGCTCAGCCGCGACCGGTTCCGCGAGGACCTCGGCATCCCCCGGCTGACCTGACGCGCCCGCCCCGGCCGACGCCTCCGCGAGCCGCGCCGGCGGCCGGGCCGCGGGCAGGCGCCCCGGGGGTCACGGGCGGTGGGCACGACCCGCGGAGGAGGGCGCGTGCTGGAGTTCGTCGTCGTCGCGGTGGCGGCGCTGGTGGTCATCGCCGCCGCCGCCGTGCTCGCGCCGCGGCTGGGGGTGGCGGCCCCGCTGGTCCTCGTCCTGGTGGGCATCGCCGTCGCCCTGGCCCCGGTGCTGGAGGACTTCGAGGTCGATCCGGAGTGGATCCTCCAGGGGCTGCTGCCGCCGCTGCTCTACGCCTCCGCGGTGTCCATGCCGGCCATGAACTTCCGGCGCGAGTTCCGGGCCATCGGCGGCCTGTCGGTCCTGCTGGTCGTCGCCAGCGCCCTCGTGCTGGGCGCGCTGTTCGCCTGGCTCGTCCCCGACCTCGGGTTCGTCTGGGGGGTCGCGCTGGGCGCGATCGTCAGCCCCACCGACGCCGTCGCGACCTCGATCATCAAGGGCACCGGCCTCCCGCGCCGCGCCGTGGTCATCCTCGACGGCGAGAGCCTGCTCAACGACGCCACCGCCCTGGTGCTCCTGCGCACCGCGGTCGTGGCCACCGCGGCGGGGTTCTCCTTCCCGGCCGCGGTGGGCGCCTTCGCGTACGCCATCGCGGTGGCCGTCGCGGTCGGGTCCGTCGTCGGGTGGGGCAACCTGGCGGTGCGCCGCCGCGTGGCCGACCCGACGGTGAACACGATCCTGTCGTTCACCGTCCCGTTCGCCGCCGCCGTCCCGGCCGAGCTGCTGGGCAGCTCCGGCCTGGTCGCCGCCGTCGTGGCGGGCCTGGTCACCGGCTTCCGCGCGCCCCGCGCGCTGCCCGCCCGGCACCGGCTGTCGGACGCGCAGAACTGGGCGAGCGCCGAACTCGTCCTGGAGGGCGTGGTGTTCCTCGGGATGGGGCTGCAGCTGTCCACGATCCTGGGCGAGGTGCACCGCGAGCACACCGGCCTCGGCGCGGCCGTCGGGATCGCGGCCGGCGCGCTCGCCGTGACGCTGCTGGTGCGCGCGGCCTACGTCGCGCCGCTGCTGTGGGCGCTGCGGCGGCGCGCGCTGCGCGGCCGGGCGCTCCAGCCCCGCATCGCCGCCATCGGCGAGCACCTCGAAGCCGGCCGCGTCGTGCCGGCCGCGCGGCGGCGCGGTTCCCGCGGCCGGCCCACCGAGCACGACCTGCGGCGCTTCGCCACCCGGGTCCGCCGCTCGCTGGCCGACATCGACTACCTGCTCAGCCAGCCGCTGGGCCTGCGCGAGGGGGTGGTCGTGGTGTGGGCGGGGATGCGCGGCGCGATCACCGTCGCCGCCGCGCAGACCCTGCCGGAGGACGCCCCGCACCGCGCCCTGCTGGTGTTCGTCGCCTTCGCCGTGGCCACCCTGTCGCTGCTGGTGCAGGGCGGGACCGTCGGGCCGCTGGTCCGGCGGCTGTTCCCCGACCGCGACGCCCGCGCCGACGCGCCCGAGCAGGACGCCGAGCGGCAGCGGATCCGGTCGCTGCTCGACGACGCGGCCCGCGGCACACCGCGCCCGGCAGGCACGTCGGACGAGCGGCACCGCCTCGCCGTGCTCACCGCGCAGCGCGACGCGCTCCTCGACGCCCGGGACGAAGGCGCCCTCGACGCCGACGCGCTGTCCGCCGCGCTGCGCACCGTCGACGCCGAGCAGATCACCCTGGAGCTGCGCAGCGACCCGACCGGGTGATCCACCGCCGGCCGGCAGGGGCCGGGAAGCCCCTCCGGCGCGCCACCCCCGCCCGCCCGTCGAGCGGGCCGCCCCGGAGGCCCACCGCGGGCGTTCGACCGGCGGGGTGCTCGGACGACGCGCGCGGTATCACTCGCCCGCGCGGTGGTTGGTCGGCCGATCGGGTGATGGCTGGTCCGCTGCCTGCACCAGGTACCGGCGCGCGGCGCAGCGACCGCCCTGCCTTCCGCGTGATTGCCCGCCCGCCGGCGGTGGCCAACACTGGCCGTCATGGCTTGCCTGAGCACCACTCTGGCCAGGGTCGGCGCGGCGGTCACGACGGTCTCCCTGCTCTCGCCCGTGCCCGCGGACGCGACGGCCTCCCAGCAGGCCGCGGTCCCCGCCTACTGGAGCCCGGCCGAACCCGAGGGCCTGACGGCGTTCCGCCGCCTGGCGCAGAACCGGCCGACCACCGGCATCGTGGTGGTCAACGGCAGCCAGAGCAGACCGGAGGCGCCGTTCTCCCGGGCGTGGGCCGACGCGATCGAAGCGGTGCACGACTCGGGCGCGCGGGTGCTGGTCTACGTCGACACCGGCTACCTCGGCGTGGACCACGGCAAGGGCCCGCACCGGACCAGGGACGGCGAGACCTCGGCCGACGCGTGGGTCGCGCAGATCAAGCAGGACGTCGACGACTGGTACGCGCTCTACGGCGACTACGGCGTGGACGGGGTGTTCCTCGACCAGGCCCTGCACACCTGCGGGCCGGGCGGCGAGCACGCCGCCCGCTACGCCGCGATCCGCGACCACGTCCGCGCCACGCACCCGCACGCCCGCATCGCCATCAACCCCGGCGTGGGCGCCGAGCAGTGCTACGACGCCGTCGCCGACACCATCCTGTCGTTCGAGGGCGGCCACGAGGCGTACCTGGCGCACGTGCCGCCCGCGTGGGAGTCGGCGAACCGGGACCGGGAGAAGTTCTGGCACCTGGTCTACGACGTGCCGACCGCGCACGACATGGGTGTCGTCGTGGCCCGCGCCAAGGCCAACGGGGCCGGCTACGTCTACGTCACCGACCGGCCGTTCAGCCCGTCCACCTGGGACTCGCTCGCCGGCTACTGGGACGCGGAGCTGGGCGAGGTGGCGGGTGTGGTGGACACCGCCCCGCCGGCCGTCCCGCGCGGGGTCACCGCGGTCGCCACCTCCGGCCGAGCGGTGCTGCGCTGGCGCTCCGCGCTGGACAACGTCGCGGTCGCCGACTACGAGGTGCTGCGGGATGGCGTCGTCGTCGGCGCCACCCACGACACCGCCTTCACCGTCACCGACCTCCAGCCCGACACCGCTTACACGTTCGCCGTGCGGGCGCGTGACGTCGCGGGCAACACCTCCGCGCCCAGCGCGCCGGTCACGGCGGTCACACCGCCCGCGGCGGTGCTCGACCCCCACGCCTGCGTGGGCCCGACGACCGCCCACTACCGGGCGACGTTCACCCGGGACTTCCCCTACCTGCGGGTGTTCATCGACGCCGACGACGACACCGCGACCGGGTGGGCGCTGCCCCCTGGACTGCCCTCCGGCGTGGACCACCTGATCGAGAACGGCGTGCTCTACCGCCACACCGGGCCGGGCTGGACGTGGGAGCCGGTCGCCGGCGCCGAGCAGGAGCGCGACGGGCAGGTGGTCACCTGGCGGGTGCCCACCGCCGCGCTCGGCGAGACGGCCGCGCACACCCAGGTCGTGGTGTTCAACGGCAACGACGGGCAGGACGACTACAGCCCCGTGGTCACCGCGAACCGGACCGACGCGGAGTGCCCCTAGGGACCGTCCGCGCGGTGCCACCACGGCGACTTCTATTCGTTGTCACGTGGAATAGGTGAACCGGTCGCGGGAACGCGCCGAAGGTCCCGCCGCCGGGAGCACGTCGAACCGACCGGACCGGCGGCCCGTTCCGGTGAGTGAGAGGAGCGCCACCAAGACCACTCCTCCCGGTGACGGCGCGACGACCCCGGCAGGGGTCGCGGCGCAGGTGGGGCCGCCGAACCGGGCACGATCCGGGCGGAGCAGGTCACCCGGACGGGTCCCGCGTCGGCCCCCGCCGGCGCCGGACCCGGCCCCGACGACGGCAGGGCGAAGCCCGCCGCGCCACCGGGAACCGGGTTTGCCGTGGTAGTCGCGCCGAAGCCGGGACGGGCGCGGCCACCGCGGGGGTGACCGGGGGGACGACCCGCTTGCCGGTCACCGGCTCCACCCCCGGCACCCGGTATGGTCTGTCGCGATGATCACGCACCCGCACCCCTCGGACGTGGCGGCCGTCGCCGGTCCGGCGTCGACGGGGCACCCGGTCCTGATCGGGCGGAGGACCAGGCTGCGCGGGATCGAGCCCGGCGACCGGCGCACGCTGGCCGGGTTCGACCGCGACCTCGCCGGCCGCGAGCCGCGGGTCGGCGGGTACCGGCACTGGGCGGCGCACCGGGGCGGCGTGGAGCCGGGGGAGGACCTCCAGTTCGCGATCGTGGCGCTGGGCAGCGGGCTGCTGGTCGGGTCGGTGTCCACCGTGCGGGCCGACGAGCGCGCCGACCGGTTCAGCTACGGCATCGGCATCGGGTCGCGGCACCGGCGGTGCGGCTACGCCGCGGACGCCATCACGACGCTGCTGGCGTTCATGTTCGGGCAGCGCGGCTACGGCGCGTGCGAGGTCAGCGTCTACGGCAGCAACTTCGCCTCGCTGACCCTGCACGCCCGGCTCGGCTTCCGGGAGGAGGAGCGCCTGCTCGACCCCGAGCTGTCGCACGGCGAGCTGAAGCACCTGGTGCGGCTGGGGATCACCGCGGCCGAGTTCGCCGAGCGCCACCCGGACCCGGACGCCCGGTCCCGGTCGAGCCGTTCGCGCCGGGGCCGGCACTGGCGCAACCGCCGGGGTCGGCACTGGGACGGCCAGGACCGGTCCTGACCGATCCGCGCCGTCCGGTCGCACCCCCGCGCGACGGTTCCGGTCGAGTCCTCTGTGGACGGTGACTCCACTGTTCGGATTGGTCCATAGTGGACGGTGGTTCGCCCGGTGCGGGCCGGTCGCGAGGAGCCGTCCGGCCGGCGCGCCGACCGCTCCCCGCCCGGCTCCGGGCGGCGCGTGGAGACGAGCGCCACGTTCGGCCCCGCCCCCGCCGGAAGCCCGAGGTCGGCGCGTCGGGCGCCGCGGCCCCGCGGGCCGGCCGCGCGGTGCGCGAGATGAGGGACGGGGCCGCGTGACGTAGCTTGGTGTGGTGCGGGAAGAACTGCCGATCGCGCGTCGCGGCGGTCCGAGAGCCGGGACGAGGGCGTTGCTCGCATTCACGGCCTTGGGCGCGCTGCTGGCGGCGCTGGTGCACGGTCCGGGCGGCGCGGTGACCGGGCGGCCGGTGGCCGCGCCCGCGTCGTCGACCCCGGCGACGGCGGAGCCGGGCTCCACCACCGGCGAGCCGGCGCCCACGACCGCTGTCGCGCCCCCGCCGGACCCCTGCGCGGTGAAGGCGGCGTCCCTGCCGCTGCGCCTGCGCCTGGCGCAGACGCTGATGGTCGGCGTGGACCCGAGCGGCACCGCCGACGCCGAGGGGCTGGTGCGCGGCGAGCAGGTGGGCGGCATCTTCGTCGGCGGGGACGACACGACCCTGCTCTCCGGCGGCCTGGCCGCCGTGCGCGCCGCGGCGGCGGTGCCGCTGACGGTCGCCGTGGACGACGAGGGCGGGCGGGTGCAGCGGGTGGACGCGCTGGACGGCTCGATCCCCAGCGCGCGGCGGATGGCCGAGACCATGACGCCGGAGCAGGTGCGGGCGCTGGCGCGGGACCGCTCGGCTGCGCTGCGGGCCCGGGGCGTGACCATGGACCTCGCCCCGGTGGTCGACGTCGACGGCGGACCGGACCGGACGGTGATCGGCGACCGGTCGTTCAGCGCCGACCCCGCGGTGGCCGCCACCTACGCCCGGGCCTTCGCCGAGGGCCTGCGCGAGGCGGGCACCACCCCGGTGCTCAAGCACTTCCCCGGCCACGGCAACACCAGCGGCGACTCCCACCAGGGGGCGGTGAGCGCGCCGCCGCTGGACGCGCTGCGCGGGAGCGACCTGGCGCCCTACCGGGACATCGGCCGCTACGGGCGCGTCGTGGTCATGCTCGGGCACATCGACGTGCCGGGGCTGACCGGCGGCCGGCCCGCGACGTTGAGCCCCGAGGCGTACGCCCTGCTGCGCGGCGAGTTCGGGTTCACCGGCCCGGCGATGACCGACGACCTGGGCGCGATGCGCGCCGTGACGGACCTGGTCGACCTGCCCGAGGCGGTGCGGCAGGCGCTGGCGGCCGGCGCGGACATCGCCCTGTGGTCCTCCGGTGGCCGCGCCGGCGAGGTGCTCGACCACCTGGAGACCTCGGTGGCGGCCGGGACGCTCCCGGTGGCCCGCGTGGACGAGGCGGCCCGGCGGGTGCTGGCCATGAAGGACGCGTGCTGAGCGCTCCGACCGCGCGTCGCGTGCCGGGCGCCGTCGGCGCGGCGGGCCGACCGGCGAGGGGCGGAACGCCGAGGGGCGGAACGCCGAAGTGGCCGTGCCGGGCACGGATCCCGGTCACGACCACTTCGGGAGGGAGGCAGCGCTCCGCCCGACGCCCTCAGCTCGACGGCGGCGCGCTGGGCGCCGACGGGGGCGTCGTGGTCTCCTCCGACGACGGCGGCGGTGGCGTGGTGGTGGCGGTCGTCGTCGGGCCGCTCGGCGTCGTCGTCGGCGCCGTCGACGCGGTCACCGTCGGGACCGTGACCTCCGACGACGTGGTCGCCCGCGAGGTCGACGTCACCGCGGAGGTCGGGGCCGTCGCCGCCGTCGTCGAGGTCTGCGGCAGCGGGACGCCCTCCTCCCGCAGCACCTCGAGGATCCGGGCCTTGACGTCCTCCAGCGCCTGCTGGATCTGCTGGGCGGTCATGCCGGGGATGTCCTGCGCCAGCCGGGAGAGCTGGGCCCAGACCTCCTCCAGCCTGGCCTTGGCCTGCGGGCTGAGGTCCTCGGGCAGGCTGACGACCAGCTGCGAGGCCAGCGCGTAGGTCACGCACTCCACGCAGGAGTGGTTGACGGCCACGGCGATGTTCTCCGGCACCACCACGTTCGCCTCGCCGACCACCAGCACCACCTGGAACGCGACCGCGACGGTGGTGCAGCCCTGGCACGAGGCCAGCGCGTAAGCCTCGTTCCGGTTGTCCACCACGCCGTCGGTCTCCCACACCAGCGCGAAGGAGACCTTGTACTGCACCGACCCGTCGGTGGTGTTGACCGCGAGGGCCTGGTTGTCGCCCGGCCCGGGAGCTTCCGGGCGGTCGAACGGGAAGACCCACGTCGGCGCGTCGGCCCGGCCGTCGACCGGCACGAGGACCATCGCCAGCACCGGCTCGTCCTTCGTGGGCACCGGCGTCCCGCTGGGCCACGCCGTGCGGGCCGTCGCGGTCTCGGGGGCCTGCGTTCCCGCCGGCGGCTCCTGCGGCGCCGGCCCGGGGTCCGCCGCCACGGCGCTCACGGCGTCGGCCACCGTGCCGCGCTCCTCGGGCTGGATCGGCCGGTACCGCTCGCCCTGCGGCCACCACGCCCACAGCAGGCCCGCGACGACGGCCACACCGCACAGCACGACCAGCGCGCGCCGCCCCGGCCTGCCGTCGGTGGCCCGCCAGAGCTTCGCGCACAACCGCTGGACGAGCCGGACCAGCAGCAGGCCGATGCCCAGCACGGGCAGGGCGATCGCGGCGATCGAGAGCACCTTCACCAGCACCAGCGCCAGGTCGCCCTCGCCGAACGCCGCGCTCGCGGACCGCCACTGGTCGCCGACGCCCTGCCACGCCGTCGCCACGACCCGGGGGAGGGCCAGCACCAGCAGGGCCATGCCGACCAGCAGCAGCGGCACCACGAGGAGCACCCAGGTGGTCACCACGGCCCGCGCCCACGGCTTGAGCACCTTGGACTCGGGCTTGTCCCAGCGGTGCGGCAGCAGGCCCAGCAGCGTGGGCTTGATGTGCCGGAACAGGTCGGGCACGCCGGTGAGGTCGGCGAGCACGTGGTAGCCGTCGTAGCGGACCATGGGCGCGAGCTGGCGCACCATCTGCACGATCTGCGTCGCCACGACCAGCAGCAGCGCGTCCCAGCCGGTCAGCCACCAGACGCCCCACACGGCGACGGCCACCAGCGCGTTGAAGTACAACCCGCCCAGGTCCGTGCGCAGCCGCCCGGCCCGGCCGAGCCGGTAGCTGTCGGTGACGTCGGTGTAGAAGGCGGGCCACAGCAGGTAGAGGCCGAAGCCCATCGCGCCGGGCGTCGCGCCGCCGTACCGGGCCGCCGCGGCGTGCCCGAACTCGTGGAAACCGGCCGACACCACCGTGGCGGCGAACACCAGCAGGAGCAGGGCGGGCTGGTGGAACGCCTGGTGGGTGGCGCCGGCCAGGCCCTTCTCGAACAGCACCCAGAAGGCCACCGCCGCGAACGCCGCCAGGGCCACCGCCACCGCGACGGGGTGGAACAACCGGGCGAACGGCGCGGTGATCCGCCTGGTCACCGCGGGTTCGGTCACCACCCGGCGCAGGCGCAGGCCGAGCAGCGGCTCGGCCTTGCGGTGCTCGGGCTGCGAGCCGTCGGGCAGCGTCAGCACGCCGAGCGGTTCGAGCTTGGTCCTCAGCAGCAAGCGCACGTCGTCCGCGGACACCGACCGGCCGACGGCCCGCCCGACCCGGTCGGCGATCACCGCGTGGTCGGCGTGCCCGTCGACGGCCTCCAGCACCCGGTACAGCAGCGGGGTCAGCTGGAGCACCTGGCCGTCGGCGCGGCGGACCAGGGCCGGCGGCCGGCGGTAGCCGGAGTCGCGCAGCGAGCCGATCAGCTCGACGCCCTCGGCGCGGCGCGGCACGTCCCGGGGCGGGCGGGGCGCGGTGACCGCGCCCCGCCGGACCGGGCTCTCCCCTGAAGCGCTCATGGGATCGCTCACTGGTCGATGTCGGACCTCTGCTCGGCGTTCGCCTCGGCGGTGCCGTCGATGGTCTGCTGGATGATGGCGTCCTGCTGCGCGACCGCGGTCGCCTCCGAGCCCACGGAGCCGATGTTCGCGGCCACCGAGGCGTCGATCGGCGCGGCCACGTTGGCGTTGGCCGCCACGGCGCCGTTGATGGGCGCGGCCAGGTCGAGGTCGGCGGCCAGGTTCACGTCGACGTTGAGCAGGCCGCCGTCCAGCGCCGCGCCGGGATCGGTGGGCACGGCCACGCCGGACGCCCGGGTGGGCGCGTCGCCGTCGGAGACCGGCTGGGTCTGCACCGGCGCCTCGCCACCGGCCACCGGCTGCGTCCGCACCGGCTCCTGGCCCTGGTCGATGGCGCTGTCCTGGGCGGAGTTGGCCACCGCCTCGCCGGTGATGCCCTGCTGGATCGCGACGCCCTGGTCGGACAGGGCCTGCGCGGTGGACCCGTCGGACAGCACGTTCGCGCCCACCGCCGCGTCGATCGGGGCCGCGACGTTGGCGTTGGCGGCCACCGCCAGGCCGATCGGCGCGGCCAGGTCCAGGCCGAGGTCCAGGTCCACGTTCAGGTCGAGCAGCGAGTAGACCTCTTTGTCCGGCAACGCCGTGCCGCCCTCGGCGGCCAGCTCGTCGTTCGACAGCGGGGGCAGGTTCGCTGCGCTCATCCGTCGCTCCGTTCTCGGTCGGACCGGCCGGTCAGGACGTTCGGCCGGTGATGGTTCAGACCATTACCCGGCTTCGGGGCGGTGAAACGGGGCGGGCGGCGCGATCCGCGACATCCACGCGGAAAACCCACCGCGTGGCGCGAAGGCGTTCGGCCGAATGGCGGGATCGGAAGTGAAAAGCTTTCGGAACAGGACCTGTGGCGGGCCGGACCCCCGCACGCCGGCGGCAGCGCGCACCAACGGCACCGCACCAGCAACACCGCCCCGACACCAATCATCCGGCAATTCACGGCTCACAGCTCTCGGCACGCCCCGTGCAGTCCGGTGCTCTCGTGTTCTCCCCGTATGGCCTGCCCGGAGGGCTACCATGCTTTCTTGGGGGGTGCAAGCACGCTTTTCGCTTGCACCCCCCAAGAAAGCATGGTCGTCTTTGACAGGCCATGCGGGGGGAACACGACCGCTCTTGCTCTTCCTTCTCCTTGGCGGCCTGCCTGTCCGGCGAGGACTCTTTTGGTTTTTCAGCCTTGGGCGGTACGGCCCCGAATCTCACCCGGATCGGTGCGTAACCCAAGTATGAAGAGCGGCCGGGAGGCCCCCAAG
>Ga0196958_10000050_pt1 | contig 54797 bp, 55 predicted proteins | sample S1v_10metaG_FD_148654 | JGI IMG/M metagenome (GOLD analysis project Ga0196958, IMG submission 148654) | Soil microbial communities from Anza Borrego desert, Southern California, United States - S1+v_10 | ecosystem: Environmental > Terrestrial > Soil > Desert | place: USA: California | collected... | reverse complement strand
GGACGTGCGGGAGGCGTTGACGATCGACCAGTCGGTGCCGATCGTGACGTGCGACGCGCGCAACCGGCAGTCGACGAAGCAGACGCTGATCACGCTGGTGGAGCACGCGATGCGCCAGTGGATGTCGGTGCGGGCGGGCTGAGGTCGGGGTTGTGCCGGGGCGGTTCCTCCTGTCGGGGAGGGACCGCCCTGCGGCCTGCGCGGGTTCGGCCCGGGGCTGGCAGGTGCTGTGGCGTCGGGCCAGTCAGGCTGTGGCCGCGCTGTGGTCGATGCCGGTTTCCGAGACGGTTACGTCGCGTTCGTCGAAGTCGGCGACGAAGCGGAGGCGCCCACCCAGAGCGGTGATGTAGCGGTCGAGCGTGTCGACCTCCATCTGCCCGATGTCCCCGCGTTCGAGCTGGCTGACCCGTGGCTGGCTGATCCCCATGCGCCCGGCCACCTGGCTCTGCGACAACCCTCGCTCTTCGCGCAGCTGTGCGAGCCGGAAGCCGAGGATGAAGGCGTTGGTGCGGTTGCGCGCCTCTTCACGGGCTCGTGCCACATCACGGCCGGCCGCGACATCACGCCGCACCTTGTCCGCTTTGACGTCCTTCCACGAACGAGTCATCGGTCAGCACCCTTCGTGTACGTGTCCAGCTGGGCAAGGTGTTCATCGAACCGCCGGTCGGCGAGCGGAATACCTCGTTCATACCAGCCCAGCCAGTTTCCGGACTTGTCACCTGCGACCAGGAGGATCGCCTGCCTCCGAGGGTCGAACGCGAACAGGATCCTCACCTCGCTCGTGCCCGCCGAAGCAGGTCTCAGCTCCTTCATGTTGTGGTGACGCGACCTCTGGACCCGGTCGACCAGGGGCCGTCCCAGCCCAGGACCCTCCCGGGCGAGGTAGTCGATCGCCTCCGCCACCAGGTCGGCACTCCGCGGGTCTTCCTCGCACAGCCTCATGAACCACGTGTCGACGGCCTCATGTAGTTCTACTTCCCAAGCTGCCATGCTGGCGCACAATAACGTTAGCCTTATAGCGCGCGGAGCGCCAGGGGGGCCGCGATCGCCTGGGACGTGCGGGAGGCGTTGACGATCGACCAGTCGGTGCCGATCGTGACGTGCGACGCGCGCAACCGGCAGTCGACGAAGCAGACGCTGATCACGCTGGTGGAGCACGCGATGCGCCAGTGGATGTCGGTGCGGGCGGGCTGAGGTCGGGGTTGTGCCGGGGCGGTTCCTCCTGTCGGGGAGGGACCGCCCTGCGGCCTGCGCGGGTTCGGCCCGGGGCGGTGCCGAGGCCGATCCGGTTCGCCTGTCGTGCTGTGCCGGCTGTCGGCGTGGTCGGGCGAGGACGGCGACGTGGTGCGGCTTGGTCGTCGGAACCGCCCGCGACGAACCCGTAGGAGGGCGGTGACAGGTGCGCGGCGGTGGCACACCACCGGGTGGTTGTTTCGCCTGAGCGGGCGTTATGCCGGATTGTCCTCGACCAGTGCCGCCGACGTGATGCGGTGCAGGGGGAAGCGGCGCACCTCGCCGTAGCTGACGTCCACGCCCTCCAGCACGCCACCGCCCACGGACTGCGGCGTGATGACGCGCCGCGCCGCCGTGCCGTGCCCGTCGACGAAGTCCACGAGCACCGAGCGCCCCTCCCGCGCCGCCCGCTGCAGCAGCGCCAGCGTGGCCGACGGCCCGGCGCCCAGGTGGCCCGGCACGGACACCCGCGCGCCGCCCGCGGTCGTCGCCGCCTGGTCGCCCGCCCGCACCAGGCGCACCAGCTCGCCCAGCTGCTCCTCCGACGGCGGCGCGGGGGACGCCTGCCTGCGCCGGCCCTTGCCCGCCGTCCGCCGGCCGGCCGCCCGCAGGTCGAGCACCCGCCCGTCCGGGCCCTCGGCGGCGGGCGCGAAACCGGCCGCGCGCAGGCCGTCCAGCACCTCGGCCAGGGGGTAGGGGCTGATCAGCACGGTCGGGGCGATCCTGCGCAGCTCCAGCCGCTCCGCCGCCGGGTGGGCCGTCACCTCGGTGACCAGCACCGGGTCGTCGCAGCGCAGGAACGACCCCGCCGCCCCGCCGCGCAGCCGGCCGTGCCGCCGCGCCGCGTCGTCGATCAGGTACGTCAGCGACTGCGGCACCGGCGTGCGGGACCGCGCGCGGAACAGCTCGTGCAGGTCGGCGGCCGTGCGCCCGGCGTCGAACGCGCGCCGCACCGAGTTCTCGTGCACCCGGTACACCGTCGCGCCGCCCGCCGACTCGACGTCCGCGACCAGCGCGATGTCCTCCGCCAGCTCCGGCTCCAGGCGCCCCGGCGCGACCACGGTCAGGTCGGCCTGCACCAGCACGTGGTCGACGGGCGCGGGCAGCGCGTCGCCGAGCCGCTTCGCCGCCGCGCCGGGCCCCTCGGTCAGCAGCGTCCGGCCCTGCGCGGTGAGCGCGTCGAGCGCCAGCACCCCGACCGCGGTGCCCTCCTCGACGGTCCACCGCACCAGGTCGTCGCGCAGCCGGCCGCCCCGCCGGGGCGCCCGCCACGCCAGCACGGCGGCCAGCTCGTCGGGGTCGGGCGCCGCCGTGCCGTGCGGCAGGGCGGCCAGCGCCTCCAGGACCCGCCTGCGGTCGCGCGGCGCGGCGGGCCGGTTCAGCTCCGGGGCCAGCGCGGTGAGCAGCCGGTCGCGGTCGTCGCGCCGCCCGATCAGGCCCGGCAGCCGGGGCAGGTCCAGCCACGCCTGCGCGAGCGTCGCCCAGCGGTGCTCGGGCGCGGCGGCCAGCCACGCGTCGGCCTGCGTGGTGGGCACCCACTCCGGCTCGGCGCCCTCCGTGTCGGCCAGCAGGCCGGCGTTGACCACCAGCTCGACCAGCAGCGCGGCCCGCCGCTCGTCGACGTCGAGGTCCTTGGCGGCCCTGCGCAGCTCCCGGACGCCGACGCCACCGGACCGCAGCACGGCCGGCGGCTCCTCGGACCAGCCGGTCAGCAGCCCCTCCACGTGCCGGGACAGCTCCAGCGCCGCGCCGCCCGCGGTGCTGTCGACCGTGGCCGGGTCGCGCTCGGCGGTGGTCAGCGGCGGCTCGGCCACCCGGACCTCGCCCAGCGGCCGGTCCCCGCGGACCTTGAGGCCGATCTCGCGCGGCAGCTCGACGGTCATCGCGTCCCGCCGCACCAGCAGACCCCTGGCCAGCAGCTTCTGGATGGGCGTCCGGGCGCCGGCCAGCGACACGACGTGCGCCGCGTCCTTCGTCTGCCCGACCGGCGGGCCGGCCGCCAGCGCGGCCAGCACGCGCCGCTCGTCGTCGCCGAGCACGTCGAGGTCGGCGCCGGCCAGGGCCGGCACGGACCGCCCGAGCCCGCACGGGAACGGGTTGACCGCGTCGCGCGTGGCGGGCGGCGTGGCCAGGGCCCCGTCGTCGCCCCACACCAGGGCCCGGCCGCGCAGGGCGTCGACCGCCGGCCGCACGTCCACGTCGAACAGCCGGTCGAGGTCCGCCAGCGGCACCGGCCGCTGGTCGGCGTCGAGCACCAGCAGCGCTTCGAGGACCGTCAGGGTCAGCGTGTCCAGGTCCTCGCAGGCCCGCGCGACCGAGGCCCGCGACCCGACGCGGGTGGCGAGCACCACCGTGTCGGCGGGCGGCGGGGTGGCCAGGTCGGGGCGCGCGCGCAACAGCGCCACGAGCGCGGTGTCGTCCTGCGCGCGCAGCCACTCGGCCAATGTGGTGCCGGACATCCCCACCACGGTATAGGGCCGCACGCGCGCCCGAGCCGGTGAGGCACACTTGACCTCGACGTGCAGCACCACCGAGGAGGAACCGTGGCCAAGGCCCGCCCCGAGCGCATCGACCCCCACTGGCCGGAGCCGCCCGCGGACGGCAAGTACGCGGTGAGCGAGCTCGCCAGCGACGTCCAGGGCGCCCTGTCCCCGTTCGGCAAGGTCACCTTCCCCCTGCCGGTGGAGGACCTCGGCTACCACCACCCGGAGACCGAGATCAACCGCTGACCCGGACCACCCGCCGACCCGGACCGGCAGCCGGCCGGTCGGCGGGTGCGGGGGCGGTTCCGCCCGCAGGGCCCGCGTGGCGCTCCGGCGCGGTGCCCGCCGGCACGCCCGGTGCGGCCCGCGGACCGGCCGCACCCCACCTCCCGCCGGTCGGCGGGCATCCCGGAGCCGCACGCGTTCCGTTAATCCGTGCGGACTAGGCTCGCCCTCCGCGAGAGCGCGCCGTTCTGGGAGGTTCGATGCCGGTCCCCGGCCCTGGTTACTCCATCACCGTCCGCTTGGAGGCGCCGCCGTCGGCGAGCGCGGCCGGCGACCTGACCTCGGCCGTCGGCCGGGCCGGCGGCGTGATCACGGCGTTCGACGTGGTCGAGTCCCACACCGACCGGGTGATCATCGACCTCACCTGCAACGCCCTGTCCGCGAACCACGCGAAGGACATCACCGACACCCTGGGCCTGCTGCCGGGCATCGTCGTCCGCAAGGTCTCCGACCGCACGTTCCTGGTCCACCTCGGTGGCAAGATCGAGATCTCCTCCAAGGTGCCGCTGCGCAACCGCGACGACCTCTCCCGCGCCTACACCCCCGGTGTCGCGCGGGTCTGCCAGGCGATCGCCGAGAACCCGGACGACGCCCGCCGCCTGACCATCAAGCGCAACACGGTCGCGGTCGTCACCGACGGGTCGGCGGTGCTCGGGCTGGGCAACCTCGGCCCGGCGGCGGCGCTGCCGGTGATGGAGGGCAAGGCGGCGCTGTTCAAGAAGTTCGCCGGCGTGGACGCCTGGCCGGTGTGCCTGGACACCCAGGACACCGAGGAGATCATCCGCGCGGTGGAGCTGATCGCCCCCGTCTACGGCGGCATCAACCTGGAGGACATCGCCGCGCCGCGCTGCTTCGAGATCGAGGCCCGGCTGCGCGAGAAGCTCGACATCCCGGTCTTCCACGACGACCAGCACGGCACCGCGATCGTCGTCGTCGGCGCGCTGCGCAACGCCCTGCGGGTGGTGGGCAAGAAGCCGGCGGACTGCAAGATCGTGGTCTGCGGCGTGGGCGCGGCCGGCTCGGCGATCATCCGGCTGCTGCTCAAGCAGTCGCCCGCCGACGTGGTCGCGGTCGACGTGGACGGCATCGTCCACCGCGACCGGCCGGGCCTGGACGACAACCTGAAGTCCATCGCGGCCGTCACCAACCGCGACAACGTCAGCGGGCGCCTGCACGACGCCCTGGTGGGCGCGGACGTGTTCATCGGCGTGTCCGCCCCGAACCTGTTCGGCGCGGAGCAGGTCGCGACCATGAACCAGGACGCGATCGTGTTCGCCCTGGCCAACCCGGACCCGGAGATCGACCCGATGGAGGCGCAGAAGCACGCCGCCGTGGTCGCCACCGGCCGGTCGGACTTCCCGAACCAGATCAACAACGTGCTGGCGTTCCCCGGCGTGTTCCGCGGGCTGCTCGACGCGCACGCCCGCTCCATCACCGACGCCATGATGACGGCCGCGGCCAACGCCATCGCGGACGTGGTGGACGGCGAGAAGCTCAACGCGTCCTTCATCGTGCCCAGCGTGTTCGACAGCTCCGTGGCGCCCGCCGTCGCCGAAGCCGTCCGGAAGGCCGCCGTCGAGCGGGCTTAGCATCGGCGGCATGACCAAGCGGTTCACCCACCTCGACGGGAGCGGCGCGGCGCACATGGTGGACGTGTCCGCCAAGCAGCCGACGGCCCGCACGGCGGTCGCGTCCGGCGTGCTGCGGACCACGGGCGAGGTGGTGGCGCTGCTGCGCGGCGACGGCCTGCCCAAGGGCGACGCCCTGGCCACGGCGCGCATCGCCGGGATCATGGCGGCCAAGCGCACGTCCGAGCTGGTGCCGCTGTGCCACCCCATCTCGCTGTCCGGCGTGGAGCTGGAGCTGGAGCTGGGCGACGCCGAGGTGCGGGTCACCGCGACCGTGCGGACCACCGACCGGACCGGGGTGGAGATGGAGGCGCTGACCGCCGTGGCCGTGGCGGGCCTGGCGCTGCACGACATGGTGAAGGCGGTCGACCCGGCGGCGTCGATGGACGCGGTGCGGGTCGAGCGCAAGGAGGGCGGCAAGACCGGCCTGTGGGAGCGCCCGTGAGCGCGGCGCGGGTGATCACCGCGTCCAACCGGGCCGCCGCCGGGGTGTACGAGGACCGGGGCGGGCCGATCATCGTGGCGTGGCTGCGCGACCGCGGGTTCGACGTGCCGGACGCCGCGGTGGTGCCCGACGGCGAGCCGGTCGAGGCGGCGCTGCGGGAGGCGGTGGCCGCCGGGGTGGCGGTGGTGATCACGACCGGGGGGACCGGGATCAGCCCCACCGACCGCACGCCGGAGGCGACGCGGGCGGTGCTCGACTACGAGGTGCCGGGCGTGGCGGACGCCATCCGGGGGGCGGGCTGGCCGCGCGTGCCCACCGCCGTGCTGTCGCGCGGGGTGGCCGGGGTGGCGGGCCGCACGCTCGTGGTGAACCTGCCCGGCTCGACCGGTGGCGTGCGCGACGGGCTGGAGGTGCTCGGCGCGCTGCTGGAGCACGCGGTGGACCAACTGGCCGGAGGTGACCACGCATGACCGGAGTCCTGCGCGCGACCGTCAGCGACGAGCCGCTGTCGGTGGCGGAGCACGCGGAGTTGGTGGACGACCCCGCCGCCGGGGCGGTGGTGACGTTCGCCGGGGTGGTGCGCGACCACGACCACGGGCGGTCGGTCCGCGAGCTGGAGTACGTGGGGCACCCGTCGGCGGCGGAGGTCGTGGCGGAGGTCGCGGGCGACGTGGCCGGGCGGTTCGCCGGGGTGCGCGCGGTGGCCGTGTCGCACCGGGTGGGGCGGCTGGGGATCGGCGACGTGGCGCTGGCGTGCGCGGTGTCGGCGGAGCACCGGGCGGAGGCGTTCGCGGTGTGCTCGGAGCTGGTGGACGAGGTGAAGCGGCGGCTGCCGGTGTGGAAGCGGCAGGTGTTCGCGGACGGCAGCGACGAGTGGGTCAACTGCCCCTGATCCCGGCGGCCACCGGTCCGGTGGTTCGGCGGCCCGGGTGGCCCGGTGATCCGGGCGGCCCGGCGGTTCAGGTGGTCCGGCGCTTCGGGCGCCCGGTGGTTCAGGTGGCCCGGTGGTTTCGGCCGCCCGGCGGTTCGGCGGTGACCGAGTGGTTCAACGGCTCGGGTGGTCAGCGGCGGCCGTTGGTCCAGCGGTGGCCGGGTGGTCCGGCGACTCGGGCGGGTCGGCGGCTCGGGTGGTCCGGCGGTGGGCCGGTGGTCCGGCGGTGGGCCGGTGGTCCGGCCGGCCGGCGGTCGGGCGGTTCGGTGGTGGTCGGGTGCCGCGGCGCGCTGCCGGGTCCGGCGCTGCCCGCTCCTCCGTCGGGCGCCCGGCCCGGTTCGATCATCCCACGCGGCGCCGGCCCCCGCCTCCCGTCGACGGCGACGCCGCCCGGGCGCGGGGCCCGGGCGAAGCAGAGACCCCGCCGTCGGGGGGAACGGCGGGGTCTCTGGTCCGGCGGGTCGGCCGTGGCCGACCCCGGGATCACTTGGTCGCGATCTTGTGACCCGGCAGGATCAGGTCCGGGTTCGGGATGAACTGCTTGTTCAGCTCGTGCAGCTTCGCCCAGCCGCCCTCGACCTTCAGCTCCGACGCGATCTTGGACAGGGTGTCGCCCGCCTTGATCTCGTAGTCGCCGGCCGGGTTGGTGCTGGGCAGGGCCACGGGGGCCGGGGCGGGCGCGGCCTGCTTGACCGGCGCCTGCTGCGGCTTCTGCTGCTGCGGCTGCTGCTGCACCGGGCGCGGCTGCGCCGGGGCGGGCGCGGAGCGCTGCGGGGCGGCGGCGGGGGCCGCGGCGCCGCCCAGGCCCTTCGGGCCGCAGACCGGCCACGCGCCGATGCCCTGCGTCTGCAGGACGTTCTCGGCCACGCGGATCTGCTCCTCGCGGGACGCCTGGTGGGGCATCCCGGAACCGCCGTTGGCCTGCCACGTGCTGGGCAGGAACTGCAGCCCGCCGTAGTAGCCGTTGCCGGTGTTGATGCTCCAGTTGCCGCCGCTCTCACACGCGGCGACCGTGTCCCAGTTGACGCCGGAGCCCTGGGCGTTGGCGGTGCCGGCGGCCAGGCCCAGCGGGGCGCCGACGATGACGCCGGCGACGGCGACCTTCGCGACGGTGCGGGCGGCGGCGCTGACGGCGGGACGGTGCTTGCCTCGGTAAGAAGCCATGTGCCTCTCGCCCACCACACCTGCGAGACCGACTCGGGTTCGGGCCCGGGATGTCGATCTGCCCCCGTCCGGCGGAATTTCCTCGCTCGGGGTTCGGTGCCGGGACCGCTGGACGGGGTGCGGTGTGCGGGTCCCGGATCATGCTTTCGGTCGGTTCGGGGCCAACCAGAGAGCGACGGTACGTAACCGCGTCCGGGAGTCCAAACGTTCTCTATTGTGATGCGCGTCACTGTAACAATATGTGGTGATCGTGCGAGCTGAGCGTTTAGCCAGCTCAGAGGGCCGTTACCGTCCCGTTTCCGTTCCGAGATGCACCGAGATAAATCACGTTCAGTGAGGTCTGGCTCACGTATTCACTCACACGTGGCATAAGCCTCGTCAGCCCCCGGCGAAGGGCGGCAGCACGTCCAGCCGCGCGCCGGGGCCCACCGGCGCGCCGTGGTCCCGCACCGCCACGCCGTCCAGCAGGAAGCTGCACGCCGCCAGCACGCGCCCCAGCCCGTCGCCGTGCCGGGCGCGCACCGCGTCCAGCACGTGCGCCACCGTCGGCGCGCCGGGCAGCTCCACGCTCTCGTCCGGCACCCCGGCCGCCGCCCGCGCGCCGGCGAAGTACCGCACCGTCAACCGGACCACCTCAGCCCCCGATCGCGCTCATCGGCCGGTCCGGCTGGTGGAACCCGGCGTCGTTGATCCCGTGCCCAGCGGCCTTCGCCCACGAGTTCGCCCGCCACCGGTCGGCGAGCTCCTCGTCGGAGGCCCCGCCGCGCAGCAGCGCGCGCAGGTCCGCCTCCGACCGGCTGAACAGGCAGTTGCGCACCTGGCCGTCGGCGGTCAGCCGGGTCCGGTCGCAGGCCGCGCAGAACGGCCTGGTCACCGACGCGATCACGCCCACGGTGGCGGGCCCGCCGTCGACCAGCCACCGCTCGGCCGGCGCGCCGCCGCGCTCGCCGGGCTCGGGCGCCAGCTCGAACGCCCCCCGCAGCGCCGCCAGGACCTCCTCCGCGGTCACCATGCCCGCGCGGTCCCAGCCGTGCTGGGGGTCCAGCGGCATCTGCTCGATGAACCGCAGCTGGTAGCCGTGCTCCAGGCAGAACCGCAGCAGCGGCACGGCCTCGTCCTCGTTCACGCCGCGCATCAGCACCGCGTTGACCTTCACCGGCGCCAGGCCCGCGGCCCGCGCGCCGGCCAGGCCCGCGAGCACGTCGTCGAGGCGGTCGCGCCTGGTCAGGTCGCGGAAGCGGACCGGGTCCAGGGTGTCCAGCGAGACGTTCACCCGGTCCAGCCCCGCCGCCACCAGCCCGCCGGCGCGCCGGGCCAGGCCGATGCCGTTCGTGGTCATCGAGATCCGCGGCCGGGGCTCCAGCGCCGCCGCCGCCGCGATCACGCCCTCCAGGCCCGGCCGCAGCAGCGGCTCGCCGCCGGTGAACCGGAGGTCGGTGACGCCCAGCCGGGTCACCGCGACGGCCAGCAGGCGCGTCAGCTCGGCGTCGGTGAGCACGTCCGGCTTCGGCAGCCAGTCGAGGCCCTCGGCGGGCATGCAGTAGGTGCACCGCAGGTTGCAGCGGTCGGTGAGCGACACGCGCAGGTCGGTCGCCACCCGCCCGAACCGGTCGACCAGCAGGGGGGAGTCCGGCCGGGCGGACACCCCGGGCGCGCCGCGCGCGGAGGGTAGTCCCAAGTCGACTGCCGTCACCTCCGCCAGGGTAGTGCTCCGCCGCACCGGGGGTGGCGCCACGAGGGGCGGGACCCGGCCGGACGAGCGCCGGGGGCGACCTCTCGGCGGCTAAGTTGTCCGGCATGACGAGCGAGCACGACGTCCCGGCCGACGTGGTGGAGCGGTTCGGCTCCTACACCCGGGAGTCGAGCGCGCTCACCACCCTGTTCCACAGCCGCGCGGCCGAGCGGATGGGCCTGTCGCCGACCGACGGGAAGTGCCTCGACCTGGCCGTGCGCGCCGAGGAGCCGATCACCGCGGGCCGGATCGCCGAGCTGTCCGGGCTGTCCACCGGCGCGGTGACGGGCGTGATCGACCGGCTGGAGCGGGCCGGGTACGTCCGCCGGGTGCGCGACCCGCACGACCGCCGCAAGGTGCTGGTCGAGGTCACCGCGTCGGACGAGGAGTCCGCCCACCTGTTCATCGGCGCGCGGGAGACCCTCCGCGAGGTGCTGTCCCGGTTCACCCCGGACGAGTGGGAGGTGCTGGAGCGCTACAACCGGGCGCTGATCGAGGTCTTCCGGGAGCGCGTCGCCGGGGGGTGAGCCGGCAGCATGGCCGGCATGGCCGTGCGGTGGAACTACCTGATGGACATGGACGGCGTGCTCGTGCACGAGGAGCACCCGATCCCGGGTTCGAGCGAGTTCGTGGCCGAGCTGACCGCGAGCGGCACCCCGTTCCTCGTGCTCACCAACAACTCCATCTACACGCCGCGCGACCTGCGGGCCCGGCTGTCCCGCACCGGCCTGGAGGTGCCCGAGGCGGCGATCTGGACCTCCGCCCTGGCGACCGCGAAGTTCCTGGACTCCCAGCGGCCGGGCGGGTCGGCGTTCGTGATCGGCGAGGCCGGCCTGACCACGGCGCTGCACGAGATCGGGTACGTCCTGACCGACCGCGACCCCGACTACGTCGTGCTCGGCGAGACCCGCACCTACAGCTTCACGGCCATCACCAAGGCGATCCGGCTGGTGGAGGAGGGCGCGAGGTTCATCGCCACCAACCCCGACGCGACCGGCCCGTCCCGGGAGGGCTCGCTGCCCGCGACCGGGGCCGTCGCCGCGCTGATCGAGCGCGCCACCGGGCGCGAGCCGTACTACGTGGGCAAGCCCAACCCGCTGATGATGCGGTCCGCCCTGCGGGCGCTGGGCGCGCACTCGGAGAACACCCTGATGATCGGCGACCGGATGGACACCGACGTGCGGGCCGGGCTGGAGGCGGGGCTGCGCACCGTCCTGGTGCTGACCGGCATCTCGGCCGGGACCACCACCGAGCTGTACCCGTTCCGGCCGACGCGGGTCGTCGGGTCCATCGCCGACCTGGTCGGCCACTCGGCGGACCCGTTCCCCGACCAGCCCTGACCCGCCCCGCCGCCGGGTTCACCCGGCCGGGGGAGGCCGGTGAATCCGGCGGCGCGCGCGTCCGGGCCGGTCACGCGGCCCGCCGGCGGCGCCGGGTGATCGACTCGCGCGCACCGCGCGGCGAGGTCGCTTATCGTCGCAGGGGTGGACCGACCGCTGTTCGTGGTGGGCGACGTGCACGGGCACCTCGCCGAGCTGACCCGCGCCCTGCACGCCCGGGGGCTCGTGGACGAGGGGGGAGACTGGGCGGGCGGCGACGCCCGGCTGTGGTTCCTCGGCGACTTCGTCGACCGGGGGCCCGACGGCGTGGGCGTCATCGAGTTCGTGATGCGCCTCGCCGCGCAGGCGGGCGGGCAGGTGGACGCGCTGGTCGGCAACCACGAGGTCCTGCTGCTGGGGATGCGCCGGTTCGGCGACGAGGACGTGCCCGGCGCGCCGACCCCGCGCAGCTTCGCCCGCAGCTGGCTGCTCAACGGCGGCCTGCGCAGCGACCAGGACCGGCTGACCGACGAGCACGTCGAGTGGCTCACCAGCCGGCCGGTGCTGCGCCTGGAGGACGACCACCTGCTGATGCACTCCGACACGCTGGCGTACCTGGAGTGGGGTTCGTCCGTCGAAGAGGTCAACGCCGCCGTGCGCGAGGTGCTGCGCGGCGACGACCTGGCCGCCTGGTGGGAGTGCTGGCGCAGGATGACCACCCGGTACGCGTTCCGGGGCGCCGACGGGGGCGCGGTGGCCGCCGGGCTGCTCGACGCGCTGGGCGGGACCGAGGTGGTGCACGGGCACAGCGTGATCGCCGACCAGCTCGGCGTCGCGCCCGCGGAGGTCGACGGGCCGCTGCGGTACGCGGACGGCAGGGTGCTGGCCGTGGACGCCGGGCTCTACAGCGGTGGGCCGTGCCTGGTGGTGCGGCTGGACGACGGCGCGTAGCGGCCGGCGCGCTCCACCCGGGACGGGGCCCGGGTCAGGGCGCGGGGACGATCTCCTTGCCCAGCGGCATCAGCGACACCGGGACCATCTTGAAGTTCGCGACGCCCAGCGGGATGCCGATGATCGTGGCGCACAGCAGCACCCCGCTCACCAGGTGGCCCAGGGCGAGCCAGATCCCGGCGACGACGACCCAGATCACGTTGCCGACCAGCGACGGCGCGCCCGCGCCCGGCCGGTCGACCACGGTCCGGCCGAACGGCCACAGCGCGTAGTTGGCGATGCGGAACGACGCCAGGCCCCACGGGATGGTGATGACCAGGACGCAGCAGATGACGCCGGTCAGCACGTACCCGATGGCGAGCCAGAACCCGCTCAGCACCAGCCATATCAGGTTCAGGAGGATCCGCACGCCACCATCTTGCCCGATCACCGCCTACGACGACGCCGTCAACCAGATCAGCGCGGCGTTGAGCGCGACCACCGCCGCCGCGACGCCGACCGCCGTCGCGGTCACCGCGCGGTGGTTGGCGTGCTCGCCCATCACCGACCGCCGCGCGGTCAGCCACACCAGCGGGACCAGCGCGAACGGGATGCCGAAGGACAGCACCACCTGCGACAGCACCAGCGCGCGCGTCGGGTCCGCGCCGAGCGCCAGGACGGCCAGCGCCGGGACCAGGGTCACCACGCGCCGGGTGAGCAACGGCACGCGGACGCGCAGCAGCCCGTCCAGGACCACCGCGCCCGAGTAGCAGCCGACGGCGGTGGAGGCGAGCCCGGACGCGAGCAGCCCGACGGCGAACAGCAGCGCCACGCCGCCGCCCAGCTCGGCGTCGATGGCGCGGTGGACGCCGGCGAGCGTGTCCACGTCCGGCGAGCCGCCCAGCGCCGTCGCCGCCAGCAGCAGCATCGCCACGTTCACCGCGCCCGCGAGGAGCATCGCGACGGTGACGTCCACCCGGGTCGACGCCAGCAGGTGCGGCGCCCTGCCGTGGCGGTCGCGGGTCAGCGCCGAGTGCAGGTAGACGGCGTGCGGCATCACGGTCGCGCCCAGCATCCCGGCGGCCAGCAGCACGCTGTCCGCGCCGTCGAACCGCGGCACCAGGCCGTGCGCGGCGTCGACCGGGGCGGGCGCGACGAACAGGCCCGCGGTGAACCCGACCGCGATCACGACCAGCAGCGTGGTGATCACCCGCTCGAAGGGCTTCTGTCCGCGCCGGTCCTGGACGAGCAGCAGCGCCGTCGACACCACGCCGGTGATCAGCCCGCCGACCGTCAGGGGCAGCCCGAACAGCAGGTTCAGCGCGATCGCGCCACCCAGCACCTCGGCCAGGTCGGTGGCCATGGCGACCACCTCGGCCTGCCCCCAGTAGGCCAGCCGCAGCGGGCGCGGCAGGCGGTCGCGCACCGCCTCGGGCAGGGACTGGCCGGTGACCAGGCCCAGCTTCGCGGACAGGTACTGCACGAGGCCGGCCATCGCGTTGGCCGCGACCAGGACCCACAGCAGCAGGTAGCCGTAGCGGGCGCCGGCGGAGGTGTTGGTGGCGACGTTGCCCGGGTCGACGTACGCGATGGCGGCGACGAACGCCGGACCCAGCAGGGCGGCGCCGCTGCGGACCCGATCCAGAGCTGTCACGGCTCGAATGCTGCCAGAGGCCGGAGGCGCCGTGGGGGCGGGTTTCCGGCGGTCAGGGCAGCGGGAGCAGCGCGGCGGTCACCGCCTCGACGGTGCGCACCGCGTCCCGGCCCGGGGTGAGCAGGTGGCTCAGCACCACCCGCACGATGGTCTCCGCGGCCAGTTCGGCCCGCTCGGGCGGCAGCAGCGGCCAGTGCCGCCGGATGTGCTCCAGGAACACGTCGGTGGCCGACGCCAGCACCGGGTGGCCCTTGGTGGTGATCAGCGGGAGCATGTCCTCGGCGTGCGTGCCGCCCAGCACGGAGCCGGTCAGCGGGTCCTTCGCGGCGAGGCGGAAGACGAACTCCACGGCCTCGCGCAGGCCGGTCACCGGGTCCGGGGCGTCGGCGAGGCGCTGCCGCACGCCGTCCAGGAACTCCTCGGTCTTGTACCGGGTGACCGCCTCGACGATGCCGTTCTTGTTGCGGAACTCGTTGTAGACGGTCTGCCTGCTCACCCCCGCCCGGGTGGCGACGTCGGCCACGCGCAGACCGCGGAAGCCGTGCCGCGCCAACAGTTCCGCTGCCGCCTCGAGCAGCGGGCGGGTGAGTTCGGTCACGGCGCCCAGCTTGGCACAGAAGCGGTTTTCGCAAACCCCCGTACTGTTCGGGGTGTGCCGCTGACCGTGGGGTTCGACCTGGACATGACGCTCATCGACCCCAGGCCCGGCATGGCGGCGGTGATGGACGCGGTGGCGGCCGAGTCGGGGCACCGGCTCGACGGCGCCCGCTTCGCGGCGAACCTCGGCCCGCCGCTGGACATGGTCTACCGCGACTTCGGCGTGCCGGAGGAGGAGGTCCCCGACCTCGTCGCCCGGTTCCGACAGCTCTACCCGGACATCGTCATCCCGGCGACGGTGGCCCTGCCGGGCGCCGCGCAAGCGCTTGCCGCGGTGCGCGAGCTGGGCGGCAGGACGGCCGTGGTGACCGGCAAGTACCGCGCCAACGCGGCGCTGCACCTGGCCGCGTTCGGCTGGGAGGTGGACCACCTCTTCGGCGAGCTGTGGTCCGCCGGCAAGGCCGAGGCGCTCAAGGCGCTCGGGGCCGCCGCCTACGTGGGCGACCACGTCGGCGACGTGCGCGGGGCGCGGGCGGCGGGCGCGGTGGCCGTCGCGGTGCCGAGCGGGCCGTGCTCCGCCGCGGAGCTGGCCGCCGAGGGCGCCGACGTGGTGCTCGCGTCGCTGACCGAATTCCCGGCGTGGCTGCGGGCGAACGCGGGGGCGCTGACCGCCGGGGAACGCGCCCGCCCCTGAACCGCCCGCCGATCACGCGCGCCGGCCCGCGCCGCCGGCCGCGCGCACGGCCCGCGCCGCCGACCGGGCGGGCGGGTCCGGGCCCCGCGCGGGGTCAGCCGTGCCGGCGGGAGTTGCGCACGGCCCCGAAGACGCCCAGCGCCAGCCCGGCGGGCGCGAGCAGCCACCCCGCCGCGAACACCCAGGCCGGCAGGCCCGGTTCGCCCGCGATGAACATCGCCGCGATCGCCACCACGCCCAGCGCGAACAGGGCGACCGCCAGCGGCATCAGCTTCGGACTCGACATGGGGGTGAGCGTAGTCGCGGGTGCGGTCGCGCAATCGGAGGTGCCCCGGCGGGCGCCTTCCCGATACCCTGGTGGGACGCGTCCTGGGCACGCCCGGGGCGCGTTCGTCGTGTGGTTGCAGAGGGATTGGTGAGCGCGGTGCCGACCGGCAAGGTCAAGTGGTACGACTCGGAGAAGGGCTTCGGCTTCGTCACCCAGGACGGTGGCGAGGACGTCTACGTGCGGAAGTCCGCCCTGCCCCCGGGCGTCGAGGGCCTGAAGGCCGGGCAGCGCATCGAGTTCGGCATGGCCGAGGGGCGGCGGGGTCCGCAGGCCCTGTCCGTGCGGCTGATCGACCCCGCGCCGTCGGTGGCGGAGGCCCGGCGGCGGCCCGCCGAGGAGCTGCACGGGCTGGTCGAGGACATGATCAAGCTGCTGGAGCTGAAGGTGCAGCCCGAGCTGCGGCGGGGGCGGTACCCGGACCGCAAGAACACCAAGCTGATCGCCGACGTCGTCCGGGCGGTCGCGCGGGAGTTGGACCCGTAGGCCCGCCGGCCCGCGACCGGGCGCGGCTTCAGCCCCGGTCGTCCACCGACAGCACCCAGGTGCCCCTGGCCACGAAGTCGAAGGCCCCGGTCGAGCCGGCCTCGATCCGCGAGCCGTACTGCTGCACCTCGACGCTCTCCAGCTGGTCGTCCCGCTCGGGCAGGACCAGCGTGTAGGCGTAGCGCGGGTCCCGGTCGGTGAAGAGCCTGCTGCGCAGCGGTTCCTGCGGTTCCCCCCGCGCGTTGCGGTAGGTGAACTTCACCGACCAGGCGGTCCCGGCCAGCTCGCCGGGCACGGAGATCTGCACCGGCTTGCCCGGCCGGACGCGCAGCACCCCGGCCGCGCGGGGGTCCACCGCGCAGTTCTCCGACTTCAGGTCGCAGTACTGGGTCGGCCGCACGGTGACGGTCCTCCCGTCCGCGTGGAAGGTGACCTCGGGGTCCGCGGGCGCGGCGCAGGCCGCGACGACCGGCAGCAGCAGGAACGGCAGAACTCGGCGCACGGGCAGGCAGCCTACGGCGTCACCGCCGTGGGCCGGATCGGGCGGTCGCCGCCCAGGCCCGGGATGAGCGTGCTGCCCCGCCGGGACAGGATCGTCTGGACCAGGCCGCAGGCCAGCAGGCCGGACAGCACCGTGAAGCCGATCCAGTACTCGGTCGGCAGCAGGACGCCCACCGCGCCGCCGAAGACCCAGCCCAGCTGCAGGATGGTCTCCGAGCGCCCGAACGCCGACGCCCGCGACTCCTCGGGCAGGTCGTCCTGGATCACCGCGTCCAGGCTCACCTTGGCCAGGGAGCTGGCGGTCGCGCCGACCAGGCCCACGGCCGCGGCGGTGAGCAGGCCCGGGAGGACGGCGGCGAGGACCGTCACCGCCAGCGCCGCGCCCAGGCAGCCGATCACCACCTGGTCCGGCGCGCCGAAGTGCAGCCGCGCGCCCACGGCGTTGCCGAGGAAGCTGCCCGCGCCCGCCGCGCCCGCGATCACGCCGAGCAGGAGCAGCTGCAGGAACGCGTCGCCCTCGGTCTGCGCGCGGACCACGAACGCGGCGAACAGCATCAGGAAGCCGGTGAGCATCCGGATCGCGCCGTTGCCCCACAGCGCCACCACGACGGTGCGGCCGAGGGCCTGGCGCCTGGGCTTGTGCGGCCGGGCCCGCAGGGACGTCGGCACCTCGCCCTCGGTGACCTCCACCCACGACGGGATGCGCAGGCACAGCCAGGCGTTGGCCAGGCTCACCGCGGCGGTGAACCACAGCGCGCCGGGCGAGCCGAAGACGTTGGCCAGGCCCGCCGCCACCAGGCCGAAGACGCCGCCCGCCGCGAGGCCGAAGATCGTCATGCGGGCGTTGGTCTTGGACAGCGTGATGTCGCGCGGCAGGACCCGCGGCGTGATGGCGGCCTTGAGCACGGTGAACGACTTGGACAGCACCATGCTGCCCAGGGCCGCCGGGTACAGGCCCCAGTTGTCGAAGTTCGTCGCCATGACGATCGACAGCACCACGCGGAGCAGGCAGGACGCGGCCAGGGCGAACCGCCTGCCGTGCTGGACGCGGTCCAGCGCCGGGCCGATCACCGGGGCCACCAGGGCGAACGGGGCGACCGTGATCAGCAGGTAGAGCGCGACCTTGCCCTTGCTCTCCCCGGCCGCCGCGGAGAAGAACAGGGTGTTGGCCAGGGCCACCGCCATCGCCGCGTCGGCGGCGTAGTTCAGCATCACCGCGTAGGTGAGGGAGGACAGGCCCGACTGCTTCGCGCCGTCCGCGTGGGCAGCCTTCCGGAACGCCGCGACCGCCTGGCCGCCGAGCTGCCTCGTCCGCCACAGCGCCACGCGGGTGACGGTGAGCTTCTTCGGGGCGGTCGGCGCGGTCGGGCGCTCGTCGGGCGGTGGGCCTTGCGGTGGTGGTCCCTGGGGTGGTGGGCCGTGCGGCGGCCCCTGCCGCGGTGGGCCCTGTGGCGGTCCCTGCCGGGGCGGCCCCTGCGGGGGCGGCGCGCCCGGCGTCGGGTAGGGCCGGGTGCGCGGCTTGTACTCGTCGTCTTCCCACGGGTACCGCCGCGACTGGTCTTCCGGCCGTGGACGCGTCACGGTGACAATCCTGCCTCACGGGCACCGCGCTGTCTCAGGCATTGCGCCCGGTTAGCACGGTCGTGACCCGTCCGGAGCACGCCGCCGGGGAGGCCCGCCGGCGCTCAGCCCGTCCGGAGGCGGACGCGGAAGACCTTCGGCCAGTTCTTGCCGGTCACCAGGAACTCGTCGGTGCCGGGCACGGCCGCGATGCCGTTGAGCACGTCGCTCGCGGGCACGTCCGCCGGGCGCAGCGAACCGAGGTCGACGGTGTCCAGCACGTCGCCGGTGCCCGGGTCGATCCGCACCACCTCGTCGAGCTGCCAGAGGTTGGCCCACACCCGGCCGTCGACGCACTCCAGCTCGTTGATCCGCACCAGCGGGATGCCGTTGCGCCGCACGGTCACCCGGCCGGTCTCGGCGAACGTCACCGGGTCGAGGAACCGCAGCTCCTCGGTGCCGTCGCTCATCACCAGCCGGCCGCCGTCCCGGCACAGGCCCCAGCCCTCGCCCTCGTACGTGACGCGCTTCACCTCTTCGAGTGTTCTGCGGTCCCACTGGATGGCGATGCCGTCGCGCCAGGTGAGCTGCCAGATGTGGTCGCCGACCACCGTCACCCCCTCGCCGAACAGCGGCGGCGGCAGGTCCACCCGGTCGCGGACCTCGCCGGTGGCCGGGTCCAGGGCGCGCAGCGACGACTGCCCCACCAGGCCCGTGCCCTCGTAGAGCACGCCGTCGGCCAGCTCGAAGCCCTGCGTGAACGCCGAGGTGTCGTGCGGGATCGAGCCCAGCACCTCCACGCCCGGCGCAGGCCGCTCCGGCTCGCCGGGCGCGCTCGTGCACGCCGCCGCCAGGACGAGGACCGGGACCACCGGAAGCCACCGCACGTCGAAAAGGGTGGCACGTGTGCGCGGGCCCGCGCCGACGTGCGGCACAATTCACCCGTGACCGCCACGCCGACCCAGCAGCCCGACCCAGTGCTCGCCGACCCGGTGCTCGTCGACTCCGGGGCGGTGTCGCTCGCCCGCGCCGCCGCGCAGGAGGAGGCCGGCGCCGAACCGGTCGGCGACCACGTGGGGGTGCTCGCCGAGGACGAGGCTTCGGTCACCCACCTGTTCGAGGCCGAGCACGCCGGCTACCGGGGCTGGAACTGGGCGGTGACCGTCGCGTTCGCCGGCCCCGGCACGCCCGCCTCGGTCTCCGAGGTCGTGCTGCTGCCCGGCCGGGACGCGCTGGTCGCGCCGGACTGGGTGCCGTGGCACGAGCGGGTGCGCGCCGGCGACCTCGGCGTGGGCGACCTGCTCCCGCCGCAGGAGGACGACCCGCGGCTCGCCCCCGGCTACGTCGGCTCCGACGACCCGGCGGTCGAGGAGGTCGCGCTGGAGGTCGGGCTCGGCCGCGTGCGGGTGCTCTCCCGCGAGGGCGTGCTCGACGCGGCGTCCCGCTGGCAGGGCGGCGACTTCGGCCCGCGCAGCGACATGGCCCGCAGCGCGCCCGCGAAGTGCGGCACGTGCGGCTTCTACCTCCGGGTCGCCGGCTCCCTGGGCGCGGCGTTCGGCGTGTGCGCGAACGAGCTGACGCCCGCCGACGGCCACGTGGTGCACGTCGAGTACGGCTGCGGCGCGCACTCCGAGGTCGAGGTCGAGAACGTCCCGGCCGTGCCGGTGGCCGACCTCGTGTACGACGACGCGGTGCTCGACGTCGAGGCGAACCCGGCCCCCGCCCGGGGCGGTGCGACCGCCGAGCCGGCGAAGGCCGCGAACCCGGCCGACGCGAGCCCCGCCGACGCGAACCCGGCTGGCGCGAGCCCGACCGACGCGAGCCCCGCCGGCGCCGACGCGGCGCCCGAGCCCGGTCGGTGAGCCGCGACCCGTTCGGCACCGAGGCCCTGCGCGAGTCGGTGCTCGCGGCGTGGCGCGGTTCGCCCACCCGCTTCCGCGAGGACGCCAACGCCGAGGAGGACCTGAGGCTCGGCGGCTACCGCGACCGCCTGCTGGTGGAGCTGGCGCAGAACGCCTCCGACGCCGCCGGCGACGAGCCCGGCGTCCTGCGGCTGTCCCTCGTGGACGGTGAGCTGCGGGCCGCGAACACCGGCGCGCCGCTGACCGCCGAGGGCGTGGCGGCGCTGGCGTCGCTGCGGGCCTCCGCGAAGTCCGCGGCGGCCGTCGGCCGGTTCGGCGTCGGCTTCGCCGCCGTGCTGGCGGTGACCGACGCGCCCCGGGTCGTCTCCCGGTCCGGCGGCGTGCTGTTCTCCGCGTCCCGCACCCGCCAGGCCGTGCCGGAGCTGGCGTCCGCGCGCGGTGGCGACGTGCCCGTGCTGCGGCTGGTGTGGCCGACCGACGAGGCCGACCTGCCGGCCGGCTTCGACACCGAGGTGCGGCTGCCGCTGGAGGTCGACGGCCCGGCGCTGCTGGCCGAGTTCGCCGACCAGGTGCCCGACCTGCTGCTGGCGCTGCCCGGCCTGCGCCGGGTGGAGGTCGGCGCGGACGCCTGGGAGCGCACCGAGGAGGACGGCGTCGTCGTGCTGACCGGGCCGGCCGGGCGGGCGCGCTGGCGGGTGCACCGGGTCGGCGGTGAGCTGCCGGCGGAGCTGGTGCAGGGCGTCGAGTCCCGCCCGCACTGGGCGGCCTGCTGGGCGTGGCCGATGGACGAGCCGCTGACCGGCGACGTCCTGCACGCGCCGACGCCGACCGACGAGAAGCTGTCCCTGCCCGCGCGCCTGATCGCGTCGCTGCCGGTGGAGCCGTCCCGGCGGCGGGTGCTGGTGGGCCCGGCGGCCTCCCACGTGCTCGACCGGGCCGCGCGCGCCTACCCGGACCTGGTGGCCGCGCTGCCCGCGGTGGAGCGCACCGCGCTGGTGCCGCTGCCCGGCTTCCCGCTGTCCGAGGTGGACGGCCTGCTGCGCGCCGGCGTGCTGTCCGCGCTGCGCTCGGCCGCCTGGCTGCCGCTGGCCGACGGCGAGTGGGCGGCGCCCGCGGCGGCCCGCGTGCTGGACGCGCCGTCGGAGGACCTGGTCGAGCTGCTGGAGGACGTCGTGCCCGGCCTGCTCGACGCCGAGCTGACGCTGCCCGGGCACGCCAGGGCCCTGGCCGCCCTGGAGGTGCCCCGGATGTCGGTCGGCGAGGTCGTCGAGGCCCTGGCCGGGGTGGGCGGCGACCCGGAGTGGTGGCACCGGGTCTACGCGGCGCTGGCGCCGCTGGCGGACGTCGACTCGGCGGTCCGCGAGGAGCTGGCCGCCCTGCCCGTGCCGCTGGCCGACGGCCGCCTGGTCGGCTCGCCGCGCGGCGTGCTGCTGCTGTCGTCGGACCTCCCGGTGGAGCTGTCGGGGATGCGCGTCGCCCACCCGGCGGCGGCCCACCCGCTGCTGCTGCGCCTGGGCGCGACCGAGGCGGGCCCGGCCGAGCTGCTGGACTCCGACGCGGTGCGCGAGGCCGTGCACCGGAGCCTGGACGACCCGGCGGTGGAGGGCCCGGACCTGGTCCGCGCCGTCCTGTCCCTGGTGGAGCGCGCCGGCGGGCGCCCGTGGCTGGCCGAGCTGGCGCTGCCGGACTCCACCGGGGAGTGGCGCCGGGCCGACGAGCTGGCCCTGCCCGACTCGGCGCTGCTGCCGGTCCTGGTCGAGGACGCCCCGATCGGCGTCCTCGACGCGGCGGTGGCCGCCGAGTGGCCGCGCGCGGTGCTGACCGGCGTGGGCGTGCTGGACGGCTTCACGGTCGTGGTGGACGACGAGCCGACCGGGCCCGACCACGACCTGGCCGACGAGGGCGGCTGGTGGGACGCGGCGGACGAGCCGCCCGCGCGCGTCCGGGGCATCCGCGACCTGGACCTGGTGGCCCGCGACCGGTGGCCCGACGCGCTGCGCCTGATGGCCGCCGACCCGACCACGTGGCGGGCGGTGGCCGAGCCCGACGGCTACACCGGCTGGTGGCTGGCCCGGTACGCCTCGCTCGGCGGCGCGCCGCCGTCGGCGTGGCGGCTGCCGGGCGCGGTCGGCCTGGCCGGCCTCTACGACGAGGTCCCCGACGTCGGCCTGCCGCCGCACGTGTTGGCAGCGGCCGGGGTGCGGTCGTCCCTGGAGGTCCTGGACGAGGACGACGTCGCCGACCTGCTGGCCCGCCTGGGCGACCCGGAGCGCGCGGTGCCCGACGCCCTGGTGCTGCGCGTGCACGCGGCGCTGGCGGAGGTCGCCGACTCGGTGGACGCGGAACCACCCGACCGGGTAAGGGTGCTGACCGGTGCGGCGGTGCCGGCGGACGACGTGGTGGTGCTCGACCTGCCGTGGCTGATCGGCGTGCTGCCCGCCGCGCAGGTGCTGGCCGCCGACGCCGCCGGCGGCGCGGCGGAGGCGCTGGCCGAGCTGCTGGCCCTGCCCCTGGCCTCGGAGGAGGTCGCGGGGGAGGTCGTCGGCGAGGGCGACGAGGTCGTGTGGGCGGAGCTGGGCGCGGTCCGGCTGGCCTGCGACCTGCTGGGCGTGGACCTGCCGGCGACGCCGGTCGTGGTGCACGACGAGCTGGTGGTGGCCGCCGACGGCGAGCACCACGAGGTGCCCTGGTGGGTCGACGGCTCCGTGCCGCACGCCGCCGACACCCCGGAGGGCCTGGCCCGCGCGCTGGCGTGGTCGACCGGCCGGTGGGCCGACCGCCACGCGTTCGCGGCCCTGATCGCCGACCCGACGCCGGCGGTGCTGCTCGGCTGACGGGTCGCCCGGCGCGCCGGGCTACTCGACCAGCCCCTGCTGGGCCGTGCGGGAGCCCCGGCGGGCCGCCGAGCGCTGCCACCGGAAGATCCCGTAGCCGATCACCCCGAGCACGCCGCCGGCCAGGCACGTCCACAGCAGCGTGGTCTCCTCCCGGTAGAAGACCAGGACCACCGCGAACGCCAGCAGCCACAGCGCGGTGCCCGCGGCGATGGCGGGCGCCGGGTCCGCCAGCCGGGCCGGCAGCGGCGGCGGAGCGGGCGTCGATTGGGTCTGTTCGGCCACGTCAGGCAGGCTACCTGGCGGAAACCCGCGCGCGGCGCACTCCGCCGGCGCCCACCGACGACCTCCGACTGGGTAGAGGAGACGACATGGCCACGAAGGCCGGCGGCCTGGACGGCTTCTTCCGGATCTCCGAGCGCGGCTCCACGATCGGCCGGGAGGTGCGCGGCGGCCTGGTCACGTTCGTGACCATGGCCTACATCATCGTCCTGAACCCGCTGGTCCTGGGCAGCTTCGCGGCCGACGACCCGTCGGCGAAGACCGACGTCCTCGGCGCGATCCTGCCCGTCGACCAGGTCGCCGCCGTGACGGCGCTGGTGGCGGGCGTGATGACCATCCTGTTCGGGCTGGTGGCCAACTACCCGTTCGCGCTGGCCACCGGGCTGGGCATCAACTCCTTCGTGGCCGTGACCCTGGTGCCCCAGATGACCTGGCCGGAGGCGATGGGCCTGGTCGTGGTGAACGGCGTCGTGGTGCTCCTCCTGGTCGTCACGGGGGTCCGCACGGCGGTGTTCAACGCCGTGCCGCCGGAGCTGAAGGCGGCCATCGCGGTCGGCATCGGCCTGTTCATCTGCTTCATCGGCCTGGTGGACGCGGGTTTCGTGCGGCGGGTCCCGGACGCGGCGGGCACGACCGTCCCGGTCGGGCTGGGCATCAACGGCGCGATCGCCTCGTGGCCGACGCTGGTGTTCGTCATCGGCCTGGTGCTCACCGGCATCCTGGTGGCGCGCCGGGTGCGCGGCGCGATCCTGATCGGCGTGCTCGCGTCGACCGCGCTGGCCATCGCGATCGAGGCGCTGGTCGAGGCCGGGCCGTCGAAGGGCGTTCACCCGGAGGGCTGGAACCTGGGTTACCCGGCGCTGCCCGAGCGGGTGTTCGACCTGCCGGACCTGTCGCTGCTGGGCGACGTGTCGCTCGGCGCGTGGACGCGGGTGCCCGCGCTGACCGCCGCGCTGGTGGTGTTCACGCTGGTGCTGACGGACTTCTTCGACACCGTGGGCACGATGACCGGCCTGGGCAAGGAGGCCGGGCTGATCGGCGCGGACGGGCAGCTGCCGGGCGTCAGCAAGGCGCTGTTCGTCGACGGCGTGGGCGCGATCGCGGGCGGCGCGGCCTCGTCGTCGTCCAACACCGTCTACGTCGAGTCGGCGGCGGGCATCGCGGAGGGCGCGCGGACGGGCCTGGCGAACGTCGTGACCGGGCTGCTGTTCCTCGCGGCGATGTTCCTGACGCCGCTGTACTCGGTGGTGCCGGTGGAGGCGGCGGCCCCCGCGCTGGTGATCGTCGGCGCGCTGATGATCGCCCAGGTCAGGGAGATCGACTTCGGTGACTTCTCGGTGGCGCTGCCGGCGTTCCTGACCATCGTCGTGATGCCGTTCACCTACTCGATCGCCAACGGCATCGGCGCCGGTTTCGTCACCTACGTGCTGCTGCGAGCGCTGACCGGGCGGGCCCGCAGCGTCCACCCGCTGATGTGGGTGGTGTCGGCCGCGTTCGTCGTCTACTTCGCCGCGGAGCCCATCCGGGCCGCTCTGGTCGGCTGAAATGGGGAAGTTCACACGATGGGCGCACAGATCGTGAGGTATGCTAACTACGTGGCGGAGACCGACGCGGACCAGGCGCTGGCCGGGCGGCTGCGGCTGGCCGTGGTCCGCCTGACCCGGCGGCTCCGCGCCCAGCGGGTGAACTCCGCGATCTCGCTCACCCAGGTGTCCGCGCTGTCCACGCTGCACAAGTGCGGGCCGCTGACGCCGGGGGAGCTGGCCGCCAAGGAGGGCGTGCAGCCCCCGTCGATGACGAGGGTGATCGCGGCGCTGGAGGAGTACGGGTTCGCCACCCGCCGCCCGCACCCCACCGACGGCCGGCAGGCCATCGTGGAGCTGAGCGAGACGGGCATGAGCTACATCAACGAAGAGGTGTCGGCGCGCGAGGCGTGGCTGGACAAGCGGCTCGCCGAGCTGACACCGGAGGAACGGGGCGTGCTGTCGCGCGCCGCCGAGATAATCGACAGGATGGCGGGGCAGTAGCGGGTGCCGGCGTACGCGGGTGGTGGAGAGTCCGATCAGCTCGGTCACGGCAAGGCCCTACCCGCACCGCCGCAGTCACCGCCACCGCCCGGCGCCCCGTCGACCGATCGCCGCCGGGCGGCGCCGGACCCCGCGCCGGAGCAGGGGCGGCCCGGCGCCACGCCGTCGGGGCCCGAGCCGGCCGACCGACCGGAGGCCGATCCCGCGCCGCGCGGGAACCGGATGTTCGGCTCGCTGCGCGTGCGCAACTACCGCCTGTACGCCTCGGGCCAGGTGGTGTCGCTGGTCGGCCTGTGGATGCAGCGCGTCGCGCAGGACTGGCTGGTGCTGGAGCTGTCCGACGGCTCGCCGGTGGCCCTGGGCGTCGCCGCCGCCCTCCAGTTCGCGCCGACCCTGTTCCTGTCGCTGTGGGCGGGCGTCCTGGCCGACCGCATGGACAAGCGCAAGCTGCTCCTCGGCCTGGAGACCGGCCTCGGCCTCTGCGCGCTGACCCTGGGCCTGCTGGACGTCACGGGCGTGGCGCAGCTGTGGCACGTGTACCTGCTGTGCCTGCTGCTGGGCGCGGTGTCGGCGGTGGAGACGCCCGTGCGGCAGTCGTTCGTGGTGGAGATGGTCGGGCGCGACCAGCTGACCAACGCCGTCGCGCTGAACTCGATGACGTTCAACCTGGCCCGCATGGTCGGCCCGGCGGTGGCCGGCGGCCTGATCATCGTGGTGGGCACCGGCTGGGTGTTCCTGGTCAACGCCGTCAGCTTCGCCGGCGTGATCGCGGGCCTGCTGCTGATGAACGCGGGGGAGCTGCACCGGGACGACCCGGTGCCGCGCGAGAAGGGCCAGCTCCGCGAGGGCCTGCGCTACGTGCGCCGCCGCGCCGACCTGGTGATCCTGCTGTGCCTGGTGTTCTTCATCAGCACGTTCGGCCTGAACTTCTACGTGACGCTGGCCGTGCTCGCCCGCAACACCTTCGGCGGCGACGCGGACGCCTACGGGCTGCTGTCGACGCTGCTGGCCGTCGGCACGCTGGCGGGCGCGACGCTGGCGGCCAAGCGCAGCGCCAGGGGCAAGCCGCGCCTGCGCCTGCTGATCCTGGGCGCGCTGGCGTTCGGCGTGCTGGAGATCGCGGCCGGCCTCATGCCCTCGATCTGGTTGACCGGCGCGGCGCTGATCCCGGTGGGCATCGCGATGATGACCTTCACGACCACCGCGAACGCGACCGTGCAGCTGGCCGTGAGCCCCGCCATGCGCGGCCGGGTGATGGGCCTGTACATGCTGGTCTTCCTGGGCGGCAACCCGGTGGGCGGCCCGGTGATGGGCTGGCTGGCCGAGCACTTCACCGCCCGCGCGCCGCTCGTGTTCGGCGGTGCGGTGTCCATCGTGGCGGCCCTGGTCGGCGGGGTCGTCCTGGCCAGGCGGGGCGGCCTGGCCCTGCCCGGCCACCGCCTGGGCCTGCGCCGCCGCGCCCGCCTCTGACGCCGGCCCGACCGGATCACCCGTCGGTGTGGTCGTCGTGCCGGCGGGGCTTCCCCGGCGAGCAAAGTTAGGCTAACCTAAGCTCGTCGCTTCGTGGTGGGAGCGGCAGTCAGTTCGGGAACAGACGAGGCCCCGCCTCCCGGTCGTCCGACCGGGGAGCGGGGCCTCGTCGTGTCAGCGGGGAGGCTTGTCGGAGCACCCACCGCCGAGTCCGTGCCGCCGGGCGTCAGGCGGGGGTCACTGGGCCGGGAGCTGGAGGCCGTTGCGACCGGCCCGCGCCGCCTCGAACCGGGCGTTCACGTCGTCCCAGTTCACGACGTTCCACAGGGCGGAGATGTAGTCCGCCTTCAGGTTGCGGTACTGCAGGTAGTACGCGTGCTCCCAGATGTCGAACACCAGCAGCGGCGTCGTCGCGATCGACAGGTTCGAGTGGTGGTCCTTGAGCTGCTGGGTGATCAGCCGCTGCCCGACCGGCTCCCACGCCAGGATGCCCCACCCGGAGCCCTGGATGGACGACGCGGCGGCGCTGAGCTGGGCGCGCAGCTTGTCGAACGAGCCGAAGTGCTCGTCCACCGCCGCCGCCAGCTCGCCCACCGGCTTGTCGCCGCCGTTGGGGGACAGGTTCTTCCACCACACCTGGTGCAGCGCGTGGCCGGCCAGGTGGAACGCGAGCGTGGTCTCCAGGCCCACCATCGAGCCGTAGGAGTTCTTGTCCCGCGCTTCGGCGATCTGCTCGATCGTGTCGTTCGCGCCCTTGACGTAGGAGGCGTGGTGCTTGCTGTGGTGCAGCTCGTTGATCTCGCCGATGATCGCCGGTTCGAGTGCGCCGTAGTCGTAGTCGAGATCCGGCAGCACGTACTGGGCCATGACAATCCCCTCGTCGCAACTCTCTAGTACCTGCAATCTACTTGCAACCACCGCGGCCGGAAACTGGGGTGCTGATCACAGGCCCACCTGCGGGAATCGGGAATGTCCCGGCCCCACCGCCGCGACCTCGCGATACGGGCCCTCCCGGGGCGGCGGGCCCGGTCGGCCCGATCGACCCGAACGGGGTCGGCGAGTCCACTGTGGACCGGGCGCCGGGGGCGCCGCCCCGCGCGGCCGGGCCGCCCGCCCCCTCCCCGCGCCGGCCGCCGAACGGGCCCGGGCCCGGCGGCTCGCCGACGCGGTGGGGGTTGACCGCACGCCCGGCGCGCGGACCCTGGCAAGATGACCGCATGGGCACCGAGGAGGACTGGCCGGTCGAGCAGACGTGGTCACTGCGCAACACGCACTGGCACGCCTACGTGGAGCACACCTCCCTCGACCACGCCTCCGCGCGCCAGGAACGCCTGGAGCGCACCCCGGAAGAGGTGCTGACCTCCCCGACGGAGGTGGCGGCGTGGCTGGAGGTCAACCTCCGCAGCGCCACCAAGCCGGAGGAGGCGGGCAAGAAGCGCAGCAAGGACGACCGCGACTTCTCCGACTCGAACCGGGTGCACACGTCCATCGCGTCGGCGGGCGAGTCGATCTACACCGGCGTGAAGGGGATGCTGACCCTCGCGGTGGAGGCCGTGACGCCCGAGGAGTGCCGCAGCTCCCACGACGGGGCGGACGTCGCCCCGCTCAAGGCCAACCGCCGCCGCTGACCGGCCCGCCCGGGGCGGCGCGGTGCGGGCGCCGCGACCCGCACCACCCCGGGCGGCCGGCTACAGCCCCACCGGCCAGGTGTGCACGGGCTCCCCGGCGTGCATGAGGCCCACGTACTGCTCCAGCATGGCGCTGAGCGCGCCCTCCCGGTCGACCCCGCGGGACTCCAGCAGCGCCACGGTGTCCCGCTGCCACTGCGACCCCGTGCGCCGCGACAGGCAGCGGGCCTCGATCACCCCGAGGTACCGCTCGCGGGCCGAGTCCGAGACGCCGCAGTCCCGCAAGCCCTCGTGCGCCAGCGGGAGCAGCCTGCGCAGCACCAGCTCGTCGGGCGGCACCCACCCGATGCCGGGCCAGTACAGCTGCGCGCCCATCCCCAGCCGGGACCCGGCGTACAGGTTCTCCTCGGCCGCGTGGAACGACATCTGCGTCCACAGTGGACGCTCCAACGTGGTCAGCGCCCGCTGCGCGCCGTAGAAGAACGCCGCGTTCGCCATCGTGTCGAGCACCGTCGGGCCGGCCGGCAGCACCCGGTTCTCCACCCGCAGGTGCGGCACCCCGTCCACCACGTCGTACACGGGCCGGTTCCACCGCCACACGGTTCCGTTGTGCAGCCGCAGTTCCGTCAGCGACGGCGTGCCGCCGGCGCCCAGCACGTCCAGCGGGTCCTCGTCGCCGGTCTCCGGCAGCAGCGCCGGGAAGTACCGCACGTTCTCCTCGAACAGGTCGAAGATCGAGGTGATCCACCGCTCCCCGAACCACACCCGCGGCCGCACGCCCTGGTTCTTCAGCTCCACCGTGCGCGTGTCCGTGGCCTGGAGGAACAGCGGGATGCGCGTCTCGTGCCACAGCGCCTTGCCCAGCAGGAACGGCGAGTTGGCCGCGATCGCGACCTGCACGCCCGCCAGCGCCTGCGCGGCGTTCCAGTGGGCCGCGAAGTCGTCCGGCGCCACCTGCAGGTGCAGCTGCACCGACGTGCAGGCGGCCTCCGGCACGATGGACTCCGCGTAGCTCGACAGCTTCTCGGAGAAGGCGCAGCCCGGCATGGGCGCGCCCTCCATCGACAGCACGGTCTCCTCGCCGCGCGCGGCGAGGATCCGGTCGTTGAGCACCCCGTAGCGCGGGCTGTCCGACAGCCAGCGCCGGTCGAAGTGCTCGTGCCGCAGCGTGGGCAGCACGCCGATCATCACGATCGACGTGCCCGCGTCCTGGGCCTTGTCGTCCGCCGACGCCAGCGTCTCCCGCAACTCCTCCTCCAGGTCCAGCGTCTCGTCGCCCGCGAGTTCCCGCGGCGGGACGTTGACCTCCAGGTTGTGCTGCCCGAGCTCCAGCGTGAAGGACGGGTCGCCGATCTTCTCCAGCACCTCGGCGTTGGCCATGGCGGGCCGGCAGTCGCCGTCGACCAGGTTCAGCTCGATCTCCAGGCCCATCTGCTGGCGGGGGAAGGAGAAGCTGCCCTCGGCCAACATGGCGCCCAGCGCGTCCAGGCACCGCTGCACCCGCTCGCGGTAGCGCCGGCGGTCCTCCCTGGTGAACGTCCGACTGGACACATTGCTACCCATGCCGCCTCCCAATCGGTAGGGCTGCTCCGGCGGGCTCAGCGGAGGCCAACCGTGACACAGCGGGCACCCGGCCGCCAGCGTCCAAATCGGTGCTCTCTGTCACATCGAGGTAACAACGAGCGAGAATTCGCAGGTGGGAAGCCTGCCGTTGAGCCCTCTGGACTACGAGGGGTGTTCACCTGTCGGAAAGTGGGACACTGCCCGGGTGATCGAGATCGACGACCCGGCGGACCCGCGGCTGGACGACTTCCGGGACCTGTCGGCGGCCGACCGCCGTCCCGACCGCCCCGGTGGCCGGGGCCTGGTGATCGCCGAGGGCGTCGTCGTGGTCGAGCGGCTGCTCGCCTCGCCCTACCCCGTGCGGGCGCTGCTCGGGGTGCGCCGCCGCGTCGAGGCCCTGGGCGACCTGCCGGCGCCCGCCTACGTGACCTCCGCCGAGGTGATGGCCGAGGTGGTGGGCTTCCACCTCAACCGGGGCGTGCTGGCCGCGGCCGACCGGGCGCCGCAGCCCGCCGCCGAGGACCTCGCCCGCGGCGCGCGCAGGCTCGCCGTCCTGGAAGGCGTGGGCGACCACGAGAACCTGGGTTCGCTGTTCCGCAACGCCGCCGCGCTGGGCGTCGACGGCGTCCTGCTCGGCCCCGGCTGCAGCGACCCGCTGTACCGGCGCAGCGTCCGCGTCTCGATGGGCCACGTGCTGCGCGTGCCGTTCGCGTCGGCGCCGGACCTCACCGGGAGCCTGGACATGCTGCGGCACAACGGTTTTACCGTGGCCGCCCTGACCCCGAGGGAGAGCGCCGTCGGCCTCGCCGACGCTGGCCTGCGGCGCCGGCGCGTCGCCGTGCTGCTCGGTTCGGAGGGGCCGGGCCTCACCGAGGAGGCGATCGCCGCCGCCGACGTGGCCGTCCGCATCCCCATGGCGGGCGGTGTCGACTCCCTGAACGTCGCGACTGCCGCGGCCATCGCCTTCTACGCGATCGCCTGACCGACTACGGTCGACACAGCACCCGGTGAGGAGGACTTTCGTGGAACTGCGGGTCCAGGACGGCCGAGCCGTGCTCGCGGGCCGCGATGACGAGGGGGAGCGGGAAGTCGACCCGCACACCCTGCCGCTCGGCGCGGGTCTCGCGGAAGCGCTGCACGAGTGGGCGAAGGTGGCGGAAGCCGTGCTGCGCACGGACCCGCCCGCCGACGGCGCCGCCGGCGCCCTGGTGGCCAGGCGGGGCCGCCAACTGGCCGGCCGCGTGGCCGCCGACATGGGCGCCCCCGTCGCCTACACCGACCCGGTCACCGGCGAGCAGCACGTCGTGGAAGCCGCCCCCGACCCCTCGCCCGAAGCGGTGGCCGACCCCGACCCCGCTCCCGAACCGCCCGAGCCCGGACCGGAGCCGGAGCCGACCCCCTGGGGCACCGGCCTGACCGTCACCGCGTTCACCACCGCCGTGGTGACGTTCATGGTGGTCACGCTGTCCCGCGGCCTCGGCGAGACCAACTGGTGGCTGGCCCTGCTGGCCAACGTCCTGGTGGTCGGCGGCCTGACCCCGTCGGTGTGGCTGGCCCGCAACGTGCCGATCTGGCGCTGGGTCGCCTACGGCGTGGTCGCCGGCGTCCTCCTGGCCTGGCTCTCCCTGCTCCTCACCCTCCTCTAGCGCCCCCAGCCCCCAGGCCCGGCGCCCCAGCCCTCGGCCCCGGCGCACCTTGCGCAGCCACGTGCCTCGTGTCCTCCCCGTACGGCCTGGGCGCAGCCCGACCACGCTCGATGAGGGGGGTCAAGCACGCTTCACCGCTTGACCCCCCTCATCGAGCGTGGTTGCCTCCGGCAGGCCGTACGGGGAGGACACGACGCACTTCCTCCTCCTTGGGGGCCTCCCGGCCGCTCTTCACCACCTCAACCCCGCACCGCAACGAACAACCCTTCCCCCAGCGCCCCTAAAAGTTTCCCCGCCTCAGGCCAACGAGTCCCGCCAGGCGCTGTGCAGGGCGGCGAACCGCCCGTTCCCGCCGATCAGCTCCCCCGGCGTGCCGTCCTCCACGATCCGCCCCGCGTCCAGCACCAGCACCCGGTCCGCGATCAGCACGGTCGACAGCCGGTGGGCGATGATCAGGGCGGTCCGGTCGGCCAGCACGGTCTCCAGGGCGCCCTGCACCAGCCGCTCCGAGGGCACGTCCAGGCTGGAGGTGGCCTCGTCGAGCACCAGCACCGCCGGGTCGGCCAGGAACGCCCGCGCGAACGCCACCATCTGCCGCTGCCCGGCCGACAGCCGCCCGCCGCGCTTGCGCACGTCCGTGTCGTACCCGTCCGGCAGGGCGCTGATGAACCCGTGCGCGCCCACGGCGCGGGCGGCGGCCTCCACCTCCTCGCGGGTGGCCTCCGGCCGCCCGAGCGCGATGTTGTCCGCCACCGACCCGTCGAACAGGAAGTTCTCCTGGGTCACCATCACCACGGCGCGCCGCAGGTCGGCGTCCGCCACCGACCGCAGGTCCACGCCGTCGAGCAGCACCGCCCCGTCGGACGCGTCGTAGAACCGCGCCACCAGCTTCGCCAGCGTCGTCTTGCCCGCGCCCGTCGCGCCCACCAGCGCGACCGTCTGCCCGGCCGGCACGTGCAGGTCGAACTCCGGCAGCACCACCGGCGTCGTCGGCGAGTACCGGAACTCCACCCCGTCGAACGCCACCTGCCCGCGCACGTCCCGCAGCGGCGCCGGGTCGTCCGGCTCCGCCACGGTCGGCTCCTCCTCCAGCAGGCCGGAGATCTTCTCCAGCGCCGCCGTGGCCGACGCGTAGGAGTTGGCGAACATCGCGATCTCGTCGAACGGGTCGTAGAAGCGCCGCACGTACAGCGTGAACGCCGCCAGCACGCCCAGCTCCAGCTGCCCGCCCGCGACCCGCCACGCGCCCCAGGCGATGATCACCGCGAGCGACACGTTGCCGATCACCCGCACCAGCGACGTGAACGCCGCCATCACCTTGAACGCCTCGGTGTTCGCGTCCCGGAACCGGTCGTTCAGCTCGCCCATGATCCGGCGGTTGCGCCCCTCGCGGCGGAACGCCTGCACCGCGCGGATGCCGTTCATGGTCTCCACGAACTGCACGATGATCTTCGCGATCGCGCCCCGGGTGCCCCGGTAAGCCTTGCCGGAGCGCCGCTGGAACCAGCGGATCAGCACCAGCAGCGGCAGGAACCCGAACAGCACGACCAGCGCCAGCGGCGGGTCCAGGGCGAGCATCACGACCGAGATGCCGATCAGCGACAGCAGCGACGTGAAGAACCCGTCCAGGCCCTGCTCCAGCAGGTCCTGCAGCGAGTCGACGTCGCTGGTCAACCGCGAGATGACCTTGCCGGAGGTGTACTTCTCGTGGAACGCGACCGACAGCCGCTGCACGTGCCGGAAGATCCGCTCGCGCAGGTCCAGCAGCAGGTCCTGGCCGATCCGCCCGGTCAGCCGGACGAACGACCACCGCAGCACCGTCGCCGCCAGCGCCGTGCCGACGTACCCGCCGACGCACCACACCAGCACGTCCGGCCTGCCGTCCAGCGCCGCCGGCACGCCCCGGTCGATGGCCGCCGCGATCAGCAGCGGGCCGGCCAGGTTCGCCAGGTTCTCCGCGACCACGATGGCCAGCGCCAGCAGCGCCGCCCCGGTGTGCGGGCGCAGCAGCGAGCCGAGCAGCCGGCGCGACCGGGCCTGCAGCTTGACCCCCGTCGCGCGGTCCAGCTCCTCGACGTCCTCGGCGGCGACGCCGCGCCACCCCTCCTCGGCCTGCCCACCGGCGGTCGGGTCCCCGGTCTGCGCGTCGGCGGTCACACCGCCACCCCCTCGTCCTCCATCGTGGACAGCAGGTGGCGGTACTGCGCGTTGCCCGCCAGCAGGTCCCGGTGCAGGCCCACGGCCGCGACCCGCCCGTCCACGAGCATCGCCACCCGGTCGGCCAGCTGCACGGTGCTCGGCCGGTGCGCCACCACGAGCGCCGTCACGCCCTTGAGCACGCGGTGCAGCGCGGCCTCCACCTCGGCCTCCGTGTGCACGTCCAGGGCGGACAGCGGGTCGTCCAGCACCAGCACCGCCGGGCGCCCGACGACCGCGCGGGCCAGCGCCAGCCGCTGCCGCTGCCCGCCCGACAGCGACAGGCCCTGCTCGCCGATCCGGGTGTCCAGGCCCCACGGCAGCGCGTCCACGAACTCCTCCGCCCGCGCCACCCGCAGCGCCTCGCGCACCCGCTCCTCGTCCACGTCCCGGCTGCCCAGGGCGACGTTCTCGGTGACGCTCGCGGAGAACAGGATCGGCTCCTCGAACGCCGTGCCGACGACCGCGCGCAGCTCGCCCAGCTCCAGGTCCCGCACGTCCACGCCGTCGATGGTGACCCGGCCCGAGGTCACGTCGGCCAGCCGCGGCACCAGCGCCGTGACCGTCGTCTTGCCCGAACCGGTGGCGCCGACCAGCGCGACCGTCTCGCCCGGCCGGATGTCCAGGTCGACGCCGCGCAGCACCTCCCGGTCGCCGCCGGGGTGGGTGAAGCGCACGTCCTCGAACCGCACGTGGCCGCCGACCCGCTCGGGCAGCCGCCGCGGCTGCTCCGGGTCGGTGATGGCGACCGGCGCGTCCAGCACCTCGAAGTACCGCTCGGACGCCGCCGCGGTCTGGTTCGTCTCCGCCAGCAGCCACCCGATCGAGTCGATCGGCCACCGCAGGTAGGCGCTGACCGTCACGGCCGCGACCAGCGTGCCCACCGTCACGGTGCCGTCGGCGATGCCCACCGCGCCGAACGCGAGCTGACCGGCGATGGCCAGCTCCGGCAGCACGATCAGCACCGCCCACAGCAGCGCGAACACCCGGACCTTGGCCAGCTCGGTGTCCCGCAGCTCGCGGGCCTGCCGGAGGAAGCGCTTGGTCAGGTGCGGGCCCCGGCCGAACGCCTTGAGCACCCGGATGCCCAGCACCGACTCCTCGACCACCGTGGTCAGGTCACCCGCCTGGTCCTGCGCCCGGCGCGCCACCACCTTGAACTTCGACTCGAACAGGTAGGACAGCACCACCAGCGGCAGCGTGCAGCCCAGCACGATCGCGCCCAGCACGGGCGAGAGCCGGAACAGCACGCCCAGGCCGATCAGCACCACCAGCGTGTTCACCACCAGGAACGTGATGACGAACGCGACGAACCGCCGCACCGTGTTCAGGTCGGTGGTGGCCCGCGACAGCAGCTGCCCGGACTGCCAGCGGTCGTGGAAGGCCACCGGCAGGCGCTGGAGGTGGTCGTACACGTCCGCGCGCATCCGCGCCTCGACCTCGGACGCCGGCCGCGCGATGAACCGGCGGCGCGCCCAGAAGAAGCCCGCCTCGGCGATGCCCAGCAGCAGCACCAGGCCCACCAGCGGCGGCAGCGCGCCCAGGTCGCGGGCGGCGATCGGGCCGTCCACGATGCGTTGGGTGATGAGCGGGATGCCCAGGCCGCAGAGCATCGCCAGCAGCGCCGCCGCCATGCTCAGCAGCATCGGTGTGCGCTCGGGCCGGAAGTACGGCCACAGCCGGCGCACGGTCGCGGCCGTGGAGACACGGCGGTCATCGGTGTTGGATGGTGACTCCGCTGCCACAGGTTCGTCCCCCTCGATTCAGCACCCACCGTACGAAGCCCTTCCCCCCGGGGCATCCGGTTTTCCCCCCGACCAACGTGCACGCTCGACTCAGGTGGAGGTCAAGATGGAGGTGCGCTACCTGCGCGCGGAGCCGACCATGGCGTTCCCGCGCGGCCGACTGCTGGCGGTGCGCGGCGGCCGGCTCGTCGTGCTGGCGCCCGACGGCTGGGACGCGGTCGGCGGCCGGGCCGAGCACGCCCGCCCGATCACCCGGGCGGAGGCGGAGGACTGGTGCGACCACGAGGGCTGGGACCCGCGCCTGCTGGACGAGGTGCCGGTCCCGGACCGGGGGGTCTGAGGTCGATCTGCGTCGCGGTGGGCGGTGGGCGGTGGGCGCTCGTCTCCGCCGCGGTGGGCGGTGGGCGCTCGTCTCCGCCGCGATGGGCGGTAGGCGCTCATCTCCATCGCGATGAGCGGTGAGCGCTCGTCCCCATCGTGGTGAGCAGTTCCACCGACACCGACAGCCGCGCGCAGCCCCGCCCCCCGAGCCGTGCAAAGCCGGCCGCCCCGGCCGCACGACGGGCTCCGACCCGCGCGCCGGCAACCCCCCGCGCCGACAACCCCCGCGCGCGAAGGGGCCCGCGCCGGTCCGGCGCGGGCCCCTTCACGTCACGAGCGGATCAGCCGCGGTTCGAGCGGACGCCCAGCAGGACGTCCTCCCACGACGGCACGATCGGGTGGTTCTTCTTGCCGCCGCGCTTGGGCGGCTCCTTCTTCACGGGCGAGGGCTGCTGCGCCGGGGGGCCCGGGGGCTCCTCGGCGATCGGCGCGGACGGCGCCGCGACGGGCTCCGGCTCCGGCGCGGGCTCCGGCGCGACCGGTGGCGCCGGCGGCTCCTCGCGGACGAGGATCTCCGGTTCCGCCTGCTTCTCCAGCGCCAGCGCCTGCCTGGCCAGCTGGGTGACCGGGCGGACGGTGCGCAGCGTCCGGTTGGGGTTCGGGTCCATCAGCTCGACGGCCCCGTCGTCCAGCGCGGTCACCGTGCCGCCCCGCGCGCCGGGGTGGAACGCCCAGTGCGCCCGGTTGTCCGAGCGGCCGGCCGTCCACTGGAGCTGCACGATCCAGCGGCCGTCCTCACCGCGCCACGAGTCCCAGGCGACGTCGGCGTACTCCTGGCCGCGCAGGCCGAAGGAGTGCGCGACGACCTCGCCGAGGGTCTGCACGTCCGGGCCGTCCTCGCGCACCGGGTGGGCGCGCTGGGCCAGCTCGGCCGTGCGGGACCGCTCCAGCAGCACCGGGTAGGCGTACCGCTCCACCCGGCTGGCCGGGATGCCCGCCGCCGCGGCCACCTGCTCCACCGACTCGCCGGCGCGGATGCGCGCCTGGATCTCCCGCGGGCGCATCTGGCTCTCCGCCTCGATCTCGATCTGGCCGAGCCGGGTGAGGTCGCCCCGCGCCGCGGCGCGCAGGCGTTCGTCGGCGGGGAGCACGAAGCGCTCGCCGCGATCCGGGTCTTCGAGGATGACGGATTTGCCGTCGTCGTCGAGCCCGATGACCCGCAGCGCTCGCATCATGGCCTCCCGTATGACTTCACCTCGCCAGGTGCCGACGTTAATCCGGCGTGCCGCCTTGACGGGGGAGGCTCGCCGTGGTCACCGATATCTTCGTGTGATCTTGCCCCATGTCGGCGGCGTCCGCACGCCCGTTACGGGAAGGTTCACCTCCACGACGGCGAGGCCCCCACCGCGCGGGCGGTGGGGGCCTCGTCGTGGTAGGTGCTCAGAGCTTGCCGACGACCCAGTCCACCGCCTTGGTCAGCGTGCTGACGTCGGTGGGCTCGACGGCCGGGAACATGGCGACCCGCAGCTGGTTGCGGCCGAGCTTGCGGTAGGGCTCGACGTCCACGATGCCGTTGGCGCGCAGCACCTTGGCCACCGCGGAGGCGTCCACCGACTCGTCGAAGTCGACGGTGCCGACGACCTGCGACCGGTGCGCCGGGTCGGCCACGTACGGCGAGGTGTAGGAGGTCGCCTCCGCCCACGTGTACAGCCGCGACGCCGAGTCCGCCGTGCGGTCGACCGCCCAGGGCAGGCCGCCGTTGGCCAGCAGCCACTCGATCTGGTCGTTGAGCAGGAACAGCGTGGCCAGCGACGGCGTGTTGTAGGTCTGGTCCTTGGTCGAGTTGTCCAGCGCGGTGGTCAGCGACAGGAACTCCGGCACCCACCGGCCCGACGCGCCGATCTCGGCGACCCGCTCCAGCGCGGCCGGCGACATCAGGGCGATCCACAGGCCGCCGTCGGAGGCGAAGCACTTCTGGGGCGCGAAGTAGTAGACGTCGAAGTCCTCCGCCACCACCGGCAGGCCGCCCGCGCCGGACGTGGCGTCGATCGCGACCAGCGCGCCGTCGGAGCCCTCCGGCCGGGACACCGGCACCGCGACGCCGGTCGAGGTCTCGTTGTGCGCCCAGCCCACCAGGTCGGCGCCCTCGGCGTAGGCGATCTCCGGCGCCGTGCCCGGCTCGGCCTTGACCACGATCGAGTCGCCGAGGAACGGCGCGTCCGAGGTGACCTTCGCGAACTTCGAGGAGAACTCGCCGTAGGTGAAGTGCTGCGCGCGCTCGCGGACCAGGCCGAACGCGGCGGCGTCCCAGAACGCCGTGGTGCCGCCGTTGCCGAGGACGACCTCGTAGCCCTCGGGCAGCGAGAACAGGTCCCGCAGACCGGCGCGGACCGAGCCGACCAGGGACTTCACCGGCTTCTGCCGGTGGGAGGTGCCCATCAGGGCGGCGCCCTCGGACGCCAGGGCCGCGAGGGCCTCCGGGCGGACCTTGGACGGGCCGCAGCCGAAGCGGCCGTCGGACGGCAGCAGGTCGTCGGGGAGCACCAGGGTGGACGGGTCGGCGGTCTGGGTCATCGCGAAGCCTCCGGTGACGGGGGAGGGGGACAGCCTGACCGGCGCCGTTGCCGGGGGCACCAGTGTTGCAGCCGGGTGGCGCAGCGGTGACGGCCGGGTGTCGCTGCTCACGTCCGTCCTGGTCCGGACGGGGTGACCTGGCCCTCCGGGCGCGCCGGGCGGGGTCGCCGCGGGTGCGGCGGCCGCGGTCGGGCGGGGCGGGGCGGGAAGTCGCCCCGCCGGCGGTGCGGGATGCCGTCGCGCGGCGGTGCGGAGGTCCGCCGCGCTCGCCGGGCGGGGTCACCGAGCCGCGGGGTCGCCGAGCTGCGGGGTGCCGCGGTCCGGCGGCGCGGGCGGTGGCCCGGCGGTGCGGCCCGGCAGTGCGGTCTGCGGGGGCGGGTCTGCGGGGGCGGGTCGGCGGTGCGGTCGGCGGTGCGGCCCGGCGGTGCGCTCTGCGGGGGCGGGTCGGCGGTGCGGGGCGGCGGGGCGCGCCGCGGTCGTCCGCCGGGCGCGCCGGTGCGGGGGAGCGCCGGTCAGGCGATCTCCGCCCAGCCCTCCACCTCCGACGGCACGCGCGGGCCGGGGCCCACGTAGGTCGCCGACGGCCGCACGAGCCGGCCGGTGCGCTTCTGCTCCAGGATGTGCGCCGACCACCCGGCCGTCCGGGCGCAGGTGAACATCGCGGGCATCATGTGCGGCGGGACCTGGGCGAAGTCCAGGACCACCGCGGCCCAGAACTCGACGTTGGTCTCGATGGCCCGGTCCGGCCGGCGCTCGCGGAGGGTCTCCAGCGCCGCGGTCTCCAGCGCCGCCGCCACCTCGTAGCGGGCCGCGCCCAGCTCGCGGCAGGTGCGCCGCAGCACCCGCGCCCGCGGGTCCTCCGCCCGGTACACGCGGTGGCCGAAGCCCATCAGGCGCTCGCCCCGGTCGAGGATGCCCTTCACCACGGCGTGCGCGTCGCCGGTCCGCTCGACCTCCTCGATCATCGGCAGCACCCGCGCCGGCGCGCCGCCGTGCAGCGGGCCGGACATGGCGCCGATCGCGCCCGACAGCGACGCCGCGACGTCCGCGCCGGTCGACGCGATCACGCGCGCGGTGAACGTCGAGGCGTTGAGCCCGTGCTCGGCGGCCGACACCCAGTACGCGTCCAGCGCCTTCACGTGCGCCGGGTCGGGCTCGCCGCGCCAGCGGGTGAGGAAGCGCTCGGTGATGGTGCGGCACTGGTCGATCCGCCGCTGCGGCACGGCGGGCCGCCCGATGCCGCGGGCGGACTGCGCCGCGTACGACAGCGCCATCACCGACGCCCGCGCGAGCTGCGCGCGGGCCTCCTCGTCGGTGATGTCCAGCAGCGGCTGGTAGTCCCAGATCGGCGCGACCATGGCGAGCGCGGCCTGCACGTCCACCCGCACGTCGCCGGTGTGCACCGGGATGGGGAACGGTTCGGCGGGCGGCAGCCCCTGCCCGAAGCGGCCGTCCACCAGCAGCGCCCACACGTCGCCGAAGGTGACCTTGCCGGCCAGGTCCTCGATGTCCACCCCGCGGTAGCGCAGCGCGCCACCGTCGCGATCGGGCTCCGCGATCTCGGTGCGGAAGGCGACCACGCCCTCCAGCCCCGGCCGGAACCCGTCCTGCTCGGTCTGCTGCACCACGCTGTGCGCTCCTCGTCCGCGAGAGTCAGAAGTGGGGAAAACCTTGCTCCCCCGCAGACCCGGCCGCAACGACGTGAATCCGTGGCGTCGGTCACGATCCAGGAATCGATTCAGCAGGGGCTGCTCCCGCACCCGGCGGTGAGACCGACCTGCGCCGCCGCCCCGCCGACGCGCCCCGCGGCGCCGGGCGCCGGCCCCGTGGTGGCGGCCGGCGCCCCGGCGCGGGCTCAGCCGCGCAGGCCGGTGACGGTCAGCTGATCGCCGAACGGGCTGACGTCGCCCGCGCAGCCGTGCTGGTCGCTCATCGGCAGGTACAGCGGCGTGGTCTCGTCCGGCGGGAACACCTTGATCCCCCACACGGGAGTCTTGCGGCACAGGTCCGGGTCGAAGTTGTCGACCCGGGCGAACCCCACGTCGGAGACGGCCGTCGCCCCGTGCGGCAGGGTGAGCAGCGACCCCCGGTCGCCGCTCCGCACCGCCGCCGCGCCGACCTGCTCCCCGCCCGGGTCCACGTAGGACACACCCGGGTGGCCGCGCAGGGCGCACGGGGCGATGCCCCGGTTGGTGAGCAGCACTTCGCGGTACACCGTCCCCGCCGCCCCTTCGACGCGCCCGAACGCGACGCCCAGGTCGACCGACCGGCACGTGCCCGCCTGCGGCCGGGCGGCGTGGTCGCCGACCGGGTGCGCGACCGCGGCCCCGCCGGTGAACAGCGTTGCCGCGACGACCGCGGCAACGGTGAAAAATCTCCTCATCACGATCTCCCCCGGGATTCACGAGCCGAATTCCCGCCCCGCGGTGTGACGCCTGCCACCGGGCGGCACCCGATGAACCCACAGATTCGGCCCGGCGCGCAAGGGGGCCGGAATTGATCGCGCGCGCCGGGCCGCGCCGAAATAAACGGAACCCGGTGGTGTCGCGGCGCCGGGCGCATTTCCCGCATTCCGGCGCGAGCGGCGGCTCTGTGAACGGGATCTGTGAACGGGAGCCGTGAGCGGGCGCCGCCGGCGGGGCCGGTTCCGGGGCGCGTGGTGCGGCGGATGCGGTGCGGGGAGGGGCGGACCAGGCCCGTTCACACGTCCGGTCGTCCCCCGTTGCGCTGGCAGGGGGCGTGACCCAGGGCACCACCCCGGCGCCCCGCGCGGTGACAGCGGAGCGCGTTCCCGGCCGCACGCGGCGAAACCGCCCCGGATCGAGTGACCATCTGACTCGATCACGTGCTCGATTCCGAATAGGAGGTCGCACCGTCCGTCACGGGTCGGGTGGTGCTCATCACCGCGCAGGCGGTTTCGCGCGCGCCCGGAAACCCGTACGGTCGCGGGATCGTTGGGTGCCACAAGGGCCGTGCCTGGTAAAACCTGTTCAGGAGGTCGGGATGTCGGAGACGACGAACATCGCGTTGCCGTCGATGCGCGTGTCTTACGAACACGGTTCGCTGACGGAAGGCGATCTCGCCGCCACCTGGCACGAGCAGTTGCAGCTGTGGCTGGACCAGGCCACCGGCGCGGGCCTGCCCGAGCCCAACGCGATGGTGCTGGCGACCTCGGACACCGAGGGCCGGCCGTCGTCCCGGACGGTCCTGGCGAAGGGCCTGGACGCGCGCGGGCTCGTGTTCTTCACCAACTACACCTCCGCCAAGAGCCACGACCTGATGGCCACCCGGTACGCGTCCGCGACGTTCCCGTGGTTCGCGATGCAGCGCCAGGCGCACGTGCGCGGCACGGTGGAGAAGGTCGGCGCGGAGGAGACCGCCCGCTACTGGGCGAGCCGGCCGCGCGGCTCGCAGATCGGCGCGTGGGCGTCGCCGCAGTCCCGGGTGGTGGCCGGTCGGCCCACCCTGGAGAGCGCGTTGAACAAGATCGAGCGCCAGTTCGCCGACGCCGACGCGGTCCCGGTGCCGCCGCACTGGGGCGGCTGGCGCATCCGGCCCGAGGAGGTCGAGTTCTGGCAGGGCCGCCGCGACCGGATGCACGACCGCCTGCGCTTCCGCCTCGGCCGCGACGGCTGGGAGCTCCAGCGCATCGCCCCCTGACCCGAGCCCCCGGCCCCCGGGTCCTCCTGCCCTCAGGTCCTCCTGCCCCGGGGTCCCCCTGACCCGAGGCGCTCGACGGGGACCGGGTTCCCCCGGTCCCCGTCCGCACCGCCGCGCCCCCGTGCGCCGGGGGTGGCCGGAGCGGTGCGCCGTGTCCCACGTCTCGGTTAACCGGTTGTTAGTTGTCGTACGCTAACCAGAGTGAGGAGCTTGCTCGGCAAGGTCGCGATCGACACCCGCCCGCTGAAGGTGCCGGCGTACCGGAGGCTCTGGTACTCGACCGTCGTGACCGCCGTCGGCAGCCAGCTGACCGCCGTCGCGGTGCCCAAGCAGGTGTACGACATGACCGGCTCGTCCGGCTGGGTCGGGGTCGCGGCGGGCGTCGCGCTCGTGCCCCTGCTGGTGTTCGGGCTGTGGGGCGGCGCCGTCGCCGACCTGGTGGACCGGCGCAAGCTGCTGGTGTGGACCAACACCGGCATCGCGGCGACCTCCGTGCTGCTGTGGTTGCAGGCCGCGTTCGAGGTGCGGTCGGTGTGGGTCGTCATCGCGCTGCTGGGCCTGCAACAGGTGTTCTTCGCGGCCAACGCGCCCGCCCGCTCGGCGTCGATCGCCCGGCTGGTGCCGGCGGACCAGCTCCCGGCCGCCGCCGCGCTGGGCTCCACGGTGATGACCTTCGGCGGGGTGTTCGGCCCGATGCTGGCCGGCGCGCTGATGCCGGTGGTCGGCGTGTCGACGCTCTACCTGGTGGACGCGGTCGCGCTGACGCTGACCATCCGGGCGGTGTGGAAGCTGCCGCCGATGCCGCCGCTGGACGGGGTGTCCCGCCGGCCCGCGCTGCGCGACGTGCTGGACGGGTTCCGGTACCTGGCGCTGCAGAAGGTCCTGCTCGCCTCCTTCCTGCTCGACGTCATCGCGATGGTCTTCGGGATGCCGCGCGCGCTGTTCCCGGAGATGGCCGAGGAGACGTTCGGCGACCCGGCGGGCGGCGGCCTGGCGCTCGGGTGGCTGTTCGCGGCGATCCCGCTGGGCGCGATGCTGTGCGGCCTGGTGTCGGGCTGGACGTCGCGGGTGCCCCGGCACGGCGTCGGCGTGGTGCTGTCGGTCGTCGCGTGGGGGCTGGCGATGATCGGTTTCGGCCTGTCCCACGCGCTGTGGCTCGCGGTGGTGTTTCTCGCGATCGGCGGCGCGGCGGACATGATCAGCATGGTGTTCCGCAGCGCGATCCTCCAATCCGCCGCCACCGACGAGATGCGCGGCCGGATGCAGGGCGTGTTCGTCGTGGTGGTCGCGGGTGGCCCGCGGTTGGCGGACCTGCTGCACGGCACGACCGGCGCGGCCATCGGGGCCGGCCCCGCCACCGCCTGGGGCGGCCTCGCGGTGGTCGTGGCGACGGCCCTCGCGGTGGTCGCGATCCCGTCGTTCTGGCGCTACCGCTTCACCTCCGCCCCGGTCGAGGCGCCCGCACCCGGCACCCGGCCGGCGGACTGACGGCCGGTCCGGCGCGCGTCAGGGCGCGGTGGGCGCCACCTTCCCGGCCCCGATCCGCCGCATCCGCTCGACGCCCCACTCGCCCAGCGCGCCCAGGGCCCGGTTGAGCGACCGGCCGTGCTCGGTCAGCGAGTACTCCACCCTGGGCGGCACCTCCCGGTAGACCTCGCGGTGCACCAGCCCGTCCTCCTCCATCTCCCGCAGGTGCTGGATCAGCATCTTCTCGCTCACGCCGGACAGGCCGCGGCGCAGCTCGGCGAACCGGCGGACGCCGTGCTCCTGCAGCTCCCACAGGATCAGCGACTTCCACTTGCCGGAGACCACGTCCATCGCCGCGTCGATGCCGCAGAAGTAGGGGCCGCGTCGCGCCTTCGTCGCCATCCGCCCTCCTCGAACCCGCTTACCAAAAGGTAGGTAGTGCACTGATTAGTCGGTACTGGTCGACCTTACCGGCGTGGGTGATGATCGACGCACCAGTCGAGCGGAGGGGTGGAGATCATGAGTGGCGGCAACGGTGTCCGGGTGAGCGTCCTCGGGTTGGGCGCGATGGGGACGGCCCTCGCGACCGCCCTGGTGGAGGCCGGGCACACCACCGCGGTGTGGAACCGGACGGCGGGCAGGGCCGAGGGCCTGGTCGCCCTGGGCGCGACCGCCGTCGGCACGGCGGGGGAGGCGGTCGCGGCCGGCGACGTGGTGGTCGCGTGCCTGCTCGACGCGGCCTCGGTGCACGAGGTGCTGGACCCGGTGGTGGACCGGCTCGCCGGCCGGGCGCTGGTCAACGTCACGACCACCTCCCCGGAGCAGTCCCGGGAGATCGCCGCCTGGGCGGCCGGGCACGGCGTGGCACACCTCGACGGCGGCATCATGGCCGTGCCGTCGATGATCGGCGAGCCCGGGTCGTCGGTCCTCTACAGCGGGTCGGCGGTGGTGTTCGAGCAGCACCGGCCCCTGCTGGACCTGTGGGGCGAGAGCGCCTACCTGGGCGAGGACGCCGGCGTCGCGTCGCTGTACGACCTGGCCCTGCTGTCCGCCATGTACGTCATGTTCGCCGGTTTCGCGCACGGCGCGGCCATGGTCGCCGGGGCCGGGGTGACGGCCGGCGAGTTCGCCGGGCGGGCCGCGTCCTGGCTGACCGCCATGACCGGTGAGCTGGCCGGGTTCGCCGAGGTCATCGACGGCGGGGACTACACCGTCGCGGGGCAGCAGAGCCTGGAGTTCTCCGACCTGCGCGACATCATCGACGCCGGCGCGGCCCAGGGCATCAGCACCGAGGTGGTCGACGCGGTGCAGACCCTCATCCGCCGCCAGGTCGACGCGGGGCACGGCAAGGAGGGCTTCGCCCGCATCATCGAGAGCATCAAGCACCCGCGGTGAGGTCCTGCCGGCGGTGCTGTCGGAGGAACCGCTCCCAGGAGTCGGTGGGCAGGCTGATCACCGGTTGGGGGTTCTTGGAGTCCCGTGCCGCCACCCGGTCGGCGTGGTGCGCCACCTCCACGCAGTTGGCGGAACTGGCACTGCGGGAACTCTTGCGCCACAAGGTCATGCCGCCATGGTGTCACGCCAAGTGCTGCAAGAACTCCGCCGTCTCGCCGACGTCGTAGGCCAGGATCGAGGGCGTCAAGCACCTGGGGTGAGGTGCTGCTAGCGGTGCTGCTGGAGGAACCGTTCCCACGAGCTGGTGGGTAGGCTGATCACCGGTCGGGGGTTCTTGGAGTCCCGTGCCGCCACCCGGTCGGCGTGGTGCGCCACCTCGACGCAGTTGGCGGTGCTGTTGCTGCGGGAACTCTTGCGCCACAAGGTCATGCGCCCATGGTGTCACGCGAGGCTGCGCAGCAACTCCGCCGTCTCCTCGACGGTGTACGCCAGTCCCACCAGCGTGGACCAGGTCTTCTCGAACACCTCGATCTGATCGTCGTCGTCGAGGAAGAGGCTCGCGACCTTGTTCTCGAGCAGGACCAGGCTCGGGTCATCATCGTATTCGAGGATCACGAAGGGGCCGTTCAGGCCAGGGTGCAAGGCCGCAGTGGTCGGCAGCACCTGGACCGTGATGTTGGGCAGTTGCGCGGCATCCGCGAGGTGCCGCATCTGACGGGCGTTGGTCCCGGGAGCGCCGAAGGGCCGATCGAGCACACCTTGTTCGATGACCGCGTGCAACCTCACCGGCCTGCTGCGGGTGAGCAAGCCCTGTCGAACGCGTCGGCTCGCCACCAGCGCGTCGACTTCCTCCTCGGAAAGGGCGTGCCCGGTGGCGCGGATGAGTGCTCGGGCGTACTCCGCGGTCTGGAGCAGGCCGGGGATCACCAGCGGCTCGTAGTTGAGGAGGGTGCTCGCCTCGTCCTCGAAGTCGGTCCAGGCTTGCCAGTCCTCCGGCAGGTGGGCGTTGTTCATGCGCAGCAGACCGCGCTGTTCGGCGTGCCGTGCGAGATCGAGCAGGTAGACCCGCTCCTTCTTGGTCACGCCGTAGAAATCGAGCAGCTTTTCGAGGTCGTCCATGTAGATGCCGATCTCGGAGGTCTCGATGCGGCTGATCTTGCTGCCGGACATGCCCACCGCCTCACCGGTGGCATCGGTGCTCAACCCCGTGGCGCTGCGGAGCTTCCGGAGGATGTGGGCGAGTCGTCGGGAGCGGACGGAGCGTCCGGCGCGGCGTGCCATGGGAGCGACGTTAGAACTAATGCAGGTGAGCAGGCTAGGGTGTTCACTCTATCGTGGCATTGCCGCAAATTTTGAAGCGCTGCAATCTATTCGCATGACCCAAGAACAGATCAACGAGCAGAAGCGCGACTGGGTGCTGCGGTGCGAGGGCGCCGCCGGCAAGGTGTTCGAGCTGGGGGTGAGCCTGGGGACGGTGGAGGTCCACCTGCCGGTCGACGTCGACTGCATCCGGCTCGAACCGGGGCAGGCCGTCGCCTTCCGGGCGGCCCTGGACGAGGCCGTCGAACGGGCCGAGGCGGACCTCCGCGAGGGGTGCGGGGCGGGCTGAACGCCGGGGCTCGCCGAAGTCGCGCGTGCTCCGCTGTTTGAAAGCGGTGTGATCGGGCACACCCCACCGGCATGGCGGAGGCGACGAGCGCACCGGCGCAACCGGAGCTGAAGAGGGCCATCGGCCCCAAGTTGCTGCTGTTCTTCGTGGTCGGTGACATCCTCGGCACCGGCATCTACGCGTTGACGGGCAACGTCGCGGACAAGGTCGGCGGCGCGCTCTGGCTGCCGTTCCTGATCGCGTTCCTGGTCGCGTTCCTGACCGCGTTCAGCTACCTCGAACTGGTCGGCAAGTACCCGCGCGCGGCCGGCGCGGCGCTCTACGCCAACCGGGCGTTCAAGGTCCAGTTCCTCACCTTCATGGTGGCGTTCGCGGTGATGAGCTCGGGCATCACCTCGGCCTCGTCGGCCGCGCTCGCGTTCGGCCGCGCCTACCTCCAGGCGCTCGTGGACGAGTTCCTCTCCGACGCGTTCACGGTGTCGGCGACGCTGGTCGCGGTGCTGTTCATCGCCGGGCTCGCGGTCGTGAACTTCCGGGGCGTGTCGGAGTCGGTCAAGGCCAACGTCGTCCTGACCTGCATCGAGCTGTCCGGGCTGGTGATCGTGATCGCGATCGGGGTCTACGCCGTCGTGAGCGGGGACGGCGACGCGGGCCGGCTGACGCAGGTCGACCCCGCGCCCGGCCAGTCGGCCCTGGTCGCGGTCACCTCGGCCACCGCGCTGGCGTTCTTCGCGATGGTCGGGTTCGAGGACTCCGTCAACATGGCGGAGGAGTGCCGCGACCCGGTGCGGATCTTCCCGCGCGCCGTGCTGTGGGGCATGGGCATCGCGGCGCTGGTCTACGTCCTGGTGGCGGTCACGTCCTCGCTGCTGATCCCGGCCGACGAGCTGGCCGGCGCGGGCAGCTCCGCCCTGCTGCGGGTGGTGCAGGTCGGCGCGCCCGGCTTCCCGCTGTGGGTGTTCTCGCTGATCGGCCTGTTCGCGGTCATCAACTCGGCCCTGATCAACATGCTGATGGCGAGCCGGCTGGTCTACGGGATGTCGCGCGAGCGCATCATCCCGAAGGTGTTCGGGGCCGTGCACCCGTTCCGGCGGACGCCGTGGACCGCGATCGTCTTCACCAGCGGTGTCGCGATCGTCCTGGTGTCCACCACCGACATCGCCAAGCTCGGCGGCACGACCGCGCTGCTGCTGCTGGTGGTGTTCACCATCGTCAACGTCGCGGTCCTGGTGCTGCGCAAGGACCCGGTGGGGCACCGGCACTTCCGGGCGCCCACCTGGGTGCCGGTGCTCGGCGCGCTCACCTGCGCCTACCTGGCCAGCCCGCTGTCCGGGCGGCCGGCCGAGGACTACGTGATCGCGCTCTACCTGCTCGGCGCCGGGCTCGTGCTGTGGCTGATCAACCGGGTCGCCCACGGCAAGGTCGAGTTCGACGCGGAGAAGCTCGCCAAGTAGGGCTACCCGGCGGCCCGGATCCGGTGGCGGCGCAGCTCCGCCGCGTCGTGCGCGCTGAAGACGTCGACGCGGTCGCCGTGGTCCCGCACCAGCTCGCGCAACCGGTCCTGGTTGGACAGTCGCAGCTCGCGCACGGTGTCCATGCGGCCCTGCAGGAACTTCAGCCCTGGCGGGCAGTGCGGCGGCGCGGCCATCTCCCCGTGGTGGAAGTAGGAGTCGCCGGCGTGCAGCAGCCACCCGTCCCCGGTGTCGACGGCGACGCCGGTGTGGCCGCGCGTGTGGCCGATGAGGGGCACCAGCAGGACGTCCGGCCGGAACTCGCGGACGCCGGCGAAGCCGAACCACCGCTCGCCCGTCGGTTCGTGGGTGACCCACTTCGGGCCGTGCGCCCACTGCCGGTCCGGGTAGCGGATGCGCTCGTTGGCGGACTTGCCCGGACGCAGGGCGTCCGCCAGCTCCTCGGCCAGGACGTGCACCTCGGCGTGCGGGAAGTCGCGCAGGCCGCCGCCGTGGTCCAGGTCGAGGTGGGTCAGCACGACGTGCCGCACGTCCTGCGCGCGGTGCCCCAGGGCCTCGACCTGGCGGACCGCCGTCTCGGCCTCGTCCAGGACCGGGCGGCACAGCAGCCGCCAGGGCTTGGCGAGGGTGCGCCCGGGGTGGCGCACGTCGGCCAGGCCCAGCCCGCTGTCGACCAGCACCAGGCCGTCGTCGGTCTCCAGCAGCAGGCAGTGGCAGACCATCGTCGCGGCGCCGAGCAGCGGGCCCGAGCCGTCGAGCAGCCGGCCGCCGAACGGGCGCATGGTGCCGCAGTTGAGGTGGTGGACCTTCATCCGGTGGGCCTTCCGAGCGGGGCGCCGGGGCGCGCGCCGGCGGCGTGGGGCGGGGACGGGTCGCGACGCGCGCGGGCCGGCCGCCACTGTACCGACCGGACCGCCCGCGCAGGGCCTGCTCGCACCGGGTCCGCCCGCACCGGGTCCGCCCGCACCGAGGTGGACGTGATCGGCACCGGGCGCCTCGCGGTGGGAGGATGGCGGCCATGCTGGAGATCGCGTACGGCGCGGCGCGCGCCGGCATCGTCGCGGAAGGCGCAGGGCTCAAGTCGTTCGAGGTCGGTGGCGTGCCGTACGTCGAGACCTACGAGGACGAGCCACCGATGGGGTGCGGCGCGGTGCTGGTGCCGTGGCCCAACCGCACCGCCGGCGGGCGGTGGGTGCTCGACGGCGCGGAGCAGCGGCTGGACATCACCGAACCCGCCCGCGGCAACGCGATCCACGGCCTGGTGCGGCGGATCCCGTGGGACGTCGTGGAGCACGCCGGTTCGCGGGTGACGCTGGAGGCGCGCGTCGCCGGGGCCGGGTGGCCGGTGGAGCTGCGGACGTCGATCACCTACGCCCTGGACGACGACGGCCTGAGCGTGTCCCACGCGGTGCACAACACCGGTTCCGGGCGGACGCCGTTCGGGGTCGGGGCGCACCCGTACCCGCGTGCGGGGCTGTCCGCCACCGACGAGACGTCGCTGTCGCTGGCGGCCACCACGGTGCTGCCGCTGGACCCGGCGACGATGGTCCCGTCGGGGCCGGCGGTCCCGGTCGGCGGCGACCACGACTTCCGCACCGCGCGGTTGCTGGCGGGCGTGGACCTGGACACCCCGTTCGGCGGCTGCGAGCCGGTCGACGGCCTGGTGCGGCACGTGCTGCGCGGGCCGGCCGGCGCCGTGGAGGTGTGGGGCGACCCGGACTTCAAGTGGGTGCAGGTCTACACGCCGGCGGACTTCCCCGGCCGCGGCCGGGCGGTGGCGGTCGAGCCGATGACGTGCCCGCCGGACGCGCTGAACTCGGGCGTGGACCTGCTGTGGCTCGACCCCGGCCGGTCCTGGTCGGGTCGGTGGGGGTTGCGCCCGCTGGCGTAGGTCGTCGGCGTCGCCGGCTGTGCGCGTCGCGATCACGGGTGGCCGCGTCGTCCCGGTGGCCGGTGAGCCGGTCCGGCGCCGGGGCCACCTCGTGGCCGACCACCCGGTGGCGCCGATCGACCTCCCGTCCCACCGGGAGCCCCGACCGCCGGTCAGCGGCGCAGCTCGCGACCGATCACCACGCGCTGGATCTGGTTGGTGCCCTCGAAGATCTGGAGCACCTTCGCCTCGCGCATGTAGCGCTCCACCGGGAAGTCGCGCGTGTAGCCGGCCCCGCCGAGCACCTGCACGGCGTCGGTGGTGACCTTCATGGCCGCGTCGGTGCAGACCAGCTTCGCGATGGCCGCCTGGCGGGTGAACGGCAACCCCCGGTCGCGGCGGCGGGCCGCCGCCAGGTAGGTGGCGCGGGCCGACTCGACGGCCGCCGCCAGGTCGGCCAGCAGGAACTCCAGGCCCTGGAAGTCGATGATCGCGCGGCCGAACTGGGTGCGCTGCTTGGCGTAGTCCACCGCCTGGTCCAGGGCGGCCTGGGCCAGCCCGACCGCGCAGGCCGAGATGCCCAGCCGGCCGGAGTCCAGGGCGGACAGCGCGATCTTCAGCCCGTCGCCCTCGGCGCCGATCAGGCGGTCGTGGTCGAGCGCGACGTCCTCGAACCGCAGCTGGGCGGTGACGGAGCCGGTGAGGCCCATCTTCCGCTCCGGTGCGGCGGCGGTCAGGCCGTCGACGTGGCCGGGGGCGAGGAAGCAGCTGATGCCCCTGCCGCCGGTGTCCGCCGTGCGGGCCATGAGGGTGTAGAAGTCGGCCACGCCGGCGTGCGTGATCCACGCCTTGGTGCCGTTGACCACGTACCGGTCGCCGTCGCGCACCGCGCGGGTGGACAGCGCGCCCGCGTCCGAGCCCGCGTGCGACTCCGACAGGGCGTAGCCGCCGAGCAGGTCGCCCTCCAGCATCTCCGGCAGCCAGCGGTTCTGCTGGACGTCCGTGCCGAAGGCCGCCAGCGCGTGGCTGGACATCACGTGCACCGAGAGGCCCACGCCGACCGACATCCACGCGGACGCGACCTCCTCCAGCGCCTGGAGGTAGACCTCGTAGGGCTGCTCGCCGCCGCCGAACCGCTCCGGGTACGGCAGGCCCAGCAGCCCGCTCTTGCCGAGCAGGCGGAACGCGTCCCGGGGGAACCGCCCCTGCTCCTCGGCCTCCGCCGCGCGCGGCGCGAGCTCCTCGCGGGCGATCTCGCGGACCAGGGCGAGCAGGTCCTCGGCCTCGGTGGTGGGCAGCAGGCGCTCGGCGGGCATCGTCGACCTCCGGGACGGCAGGGCCGTCAGTCAGGCGGCGTACTGTTGGCAGTACTGTAGGACGTACGCCAGTACTGCCGCCAGGGAGTGTGACAGAGTCCGCCCATGACCGCGCCAGCTCGCCGACCGCTCACGCCCCGGCAGGTGGACCTGCTCGGGCGGCTGGAGTCGCTGGTGCTCGCCGAGGGGTTCGCGCACTTCACGCTGGACGACCTCGCCGCGCGCCTGCGCTGCTCCAAGTCCACCCTGTACGCGCTCGCGGCCAGCAAGGAGCAGCTCGCCGTCCGCGTCGTCGGCCGGTACTTCATGGGCGCCGCCGAGCGCATCGAGCGGCGGGTGTCCGGGATCGGGGACGTGCGGGTGCGGGTGGGCGCCTACCTCGCCGGCGCGGCCGACGAGCTGCGCCGGGCGTCCGCCCAGTTCATCGCGGACGTGTCGGCGTTCGCGCCGACGCGGTCCACCTACGAGCGCAACGCCCGCGCGGCGGCCGAGCGCATCCGCTCGTTCATCCAGGAGGGTGTCAAGGAGGGCGTGTTCCGCGAGGTCCACGCCACCCTGGTGGCGGAGATGGCGGGGCTGCTCATCGAGGGCATCCAGACCGGTGTGCTGACCAGCCGGGCCGGGGTGTCCGACGCCGAGGCGTTCACCGCGCTGGGCGAACTGCTGCTGGACGGGTTGCGCCGGGAACGGAGCCAGTCGTGATCGTCGTGGCCGGTGAGGCCCTGGTCGACCTCGTGCCGACGGCCGAGGGCCACCTCGCGCCCCGGATGGGCGGCGGGCCGTACAACGCGGCGGTCGCCGCGGGCCGGCTGGGCGCGCCGGTCGGCTTCCTGTCCCGGCTGTCCACCGACCTGTTCGGCGACCGCCTGGTCGAGCGGCTGCACGCCGCCGGCGTGGGCACCGACCTGGTGCAGCGCGGCCCGGAGCCGACCACGCTGGCCGTGGTGGGCCTGGGCGAGGACGGCTCGGCGCGCTACTCGTTCTACGTGGAGGGCACCGCCGACCGCCGGGTCACCGACCCGGGACCGCTCCCGGCCGCCGTGCGCGCGGTGTCGTTCGGCACGTTGTCGCTGGTCCTGGAGCCGGGTGCGAGCACCTACGAGCGCGTGCTGTGGCGGGAGGCCGAGCGCGGCGCGCTGACCGTGCTCGACCCGAACGTCCGCGCGGGCCTCATCCGCGACCCGTCGGCCTACCGCGACCGCTACGACTCGTGGCTGGCGCACGTGGGCCTGCTCAAGGTCTCCGCGGACGACGCCCGCTGGCTGGCCGGGCTGCCCGGGGACGCGCCCGAGGAGGACGTGCTCGACGTCGTGCGCGACTGGCGCGACGCCGGGCCGGCGGCGGTCGTGCTCACCCTCGGTGGCGACGGGCTGGCCGTGCTCACCGGCGCGGGTGAAGTGATCCGCGTCCCACCCGTCCCCGTCGCGGTGGTCGACACGATCGGTGCGGGCGACACCGTGCAGGGCGCCCTGCTGGCGTGGCTGCACGACCACGACGCACTGTCCACCGAGGCCGTTCGCGGTATGGACGCGGCGCGCTGGACCGAGGCGCTGGGCCACGCCGGCGCGGCGGCGGCCATTACCTGTTCGAGGGCCGGAGCGGAACCGCCGTTCAAACGCGAGCTGGAGATGACCTAGCTCTCACCCGCTGTGAGGTGGAGAAACACGGCCGACGGGCTACGGTGGTGGATGCACGCTAGGCACCCGTGCATCCGAGTGTGATGCCGGTCCCACCTCGCAGAATCGGTTCCATGCCGCGGCTGTGGAGCGGGTTGGCCGCCGACTAGCGTGGCACAACTGACAGGACCCCAACGGGGTGGTGCTGTGGTGCGGGACGCCCCACGTCCGCGCGCCCGCGCGTGCGACCGACCGCACGAGTCCACCCCGCCCTAGCGTGAGAGGGACTCTGAATGCCCGACGCGACGACTGCGCCGAACGACACCCGTACCGTCGCGCTGCGCCATCAGGGCGGAGAGCACGAGATGAAGGTAGTACCGGCCACCGAGGGTGCGCCCGGTATCGATCTCGGCAAGCTCCTGGCCACCACCGGCCTGGTCACCCTGGACAGCGGTTTCGTCAACACCGCGTCCTGCTCGTCCGAGATCACCTACATCGACGGTGACGCGGGGATCCTGCGCTACCGCGGCTACCCGATCGAACAGCTCGCCCAGCGCTCGAACTTCATCGAGGTCAGCTACCTGCTCATCTACGGCGAGCTGCCGACGCAGGCGCAACTGGACGAGTTCTCGTCCAAGATCAGCCGACACACCCTGCTGCACGAGGACCTGAAACGGTTCTTCGACGGCTTCCCGCGCGACGCGCACCCGATGCCGGTGCTGTCCTCCGCGGTGTCCGCGCTGTCCACGTTCTACCAGGACAGCCTCAGCCCGTTCGACGCCCACCAGGTGGAGATCTCGACCATCCGCCTGCTGGCCAAGGTGCCGACCATCGCGGCGTACGCGTACAAGAAGTCGGTCGGCCAGCCGTTCCTCTACCCGGACAACTCGCTCGGCCTGGTGGAGAACTTCCTGCGCATGACGTTCGGCTTCCCGGCCGAGCCCTACGACGTGGACCCGGACCTGGTCCGCGCGCTGGACCTGCTGTTCGTGCTGCACGCCGACCACGAGCAGAACTGCTCCACCTCGACGGTCCGCCTGGTCGGCTCGTCCGAGGCCAACCTGTTCGCGTCCATCTCGGCCGGCATCAACGCCCTGTTCGGCCCGCTGCACGGCGGCGCGAACAGCGCGGTGCTGGAGATGCTGGAGAAGATCAAGGCCGACGGCGGCAACGTCGACGCGTTCGTCCGCAAGGTCAAGGACAAGGAGGACGGCGTCCGCCTGATGGGCTTCGGCCACCGGGTCTACAAGAACTACGACCCGCGCGCCGCGATCATCAAGAAGACGGCCGACGAGATCCTCGGCAAGCTCGGCGCGGACGACCAGCTGCTCGACATCGCCAAGAAGCTGGAGGAGACCGCGCTCGCGGACGACTACTTCGTCTCGCGCAAGCTCTACCCCAACGTGGACTTCTACACCGGCCTGATCTACCGGGCGATGGGCTTCCCGACGAAGTTCTTCACCGTCCTGTTCGCACTGGGCCGCCTCCCTGGCTGGATCGCGCACTGGCGCGAGATGATCAAGGACCCGGCCACCAAGATCGGCCGCCCGCGGCAGATCTACGTGGGCTCCCCGGAGCGCGAGTTCGTGCCCCTCGAACAGCGCTGACGCACACCACCCGCGAGGCCCGCGCCCCCCACCGGGAGCGCGGGCCTCGTCGTGTCCACAGAGCACCACGGGGAATCCACAGAGGACGGCCACACCTCCGCTCCCTCCACAGAGGATCACCACTCCCTTCGCGTTGCACTCAGCGGTACTGCACCTGATGCGCTTTGCACGAAGCGGTGCTGCACCTAGTGCACATACCGGTGTCTTCGTGTTCTCCTCCCCGTACGGCCTGGGCGCAGCCCGATCATGTTCGTCGGGGGGTGTCAAGCACGCTCTTCGCTTGACACCCCCCGACGAACATGATTGCCTCCGGCAGGCCGTGCGGGGAGGAGAACACGACCGCTCCTTCTTTTCCTCCTCCTTGGGGGCCTCTCGGCCGCTCTTCATACCTGGGTCGCGCACCGATCCGGGTGAGAATCGGTGCGGTACGGATCTCATTGGTGCGGTAGAGCCCGAGGCTGAAGGGATTAAAAGAGTCCTCGCCGGACAGGCAGGCCGCCAAGGAGGAGGAAGAGCAAGAGCGGTCGTGTTCCCCCCGCATGACCTGTCAAAGACGACCATGCTTTCTTGGGGGGCGCAAGCGAAAAGCGTGCTTGCGCCCCCCAAGAAAGCATGGTAGCCCTCCGGGCAGGCCATACGGGGAGAACACGAAGGCACCGGACTGCACGGG